>Ga0265342_10000027_pt1 | contig 158835 bp, 153 predicted proteins | sample 4CB327metaG_FD_203125 | JGI IMG/M metagenome (GOLD analysis project Ga0265342, IMG submission 203125) | Rhizosphere microbial communities from Carex aquatilis grown in University of Washington, Seatle, WA, United States - 4-CB3-27 metaG | ecosystem: Host-associated > Plants > Roots >...
CGAGACGTACTTCGGAGAAAAGAAATTGATGAAAAAATCCCCCTTCCCGTCATACTCTATCTTGGCGATCCTTGAGTAATTGATCCTGGATTCAAGCCCCAGCGTTGAGGGATGATAAAATTCGCTCCTGACGGACAGGTCGTTGACGAAATCGTTTATCCTTTTGACAGCGGCGGCCGATATTCCGCACACCCCGCTTATCTCGGCTTCCGGGTAGGCCGTTTCTCCGCTGAGGAAGTATTTTTGGAAATCGTCCAGGCCGATCTTTTTTATCAGGGCGGCGAGATCGTTCTTTTCCGAGAGGAGGGTTTCGACGTCGACCGGAGAACCGTCTCCGCTTATCTGTTCCTTGATGGAGAGGTTATTGAGGTCGAATACCGCCCGGGGAAAGTTCCTGCACGTTATCACCCTGCGGTCCTCGTCATCGGCCGAAAGGAGTTTCTTGAAAACCGGATCGTTCTCAACCTCTATGACGAACTCGGAAAATTTCTTTTCCCCCAGCTCGATGAACGACGCTATCCTTATGCGCGTAACCGGCTTTAGTTTCGGCTTTATGGTTAACTTCTGCCTGAGCCTCATCCTTCCCCCATGAGACCAGCGATATTTTATTCTATCAGGATTTTAACCGCGGCTTCTATTTATCTTTTTCAAACCTGTATTCGACTTCTCCGGGCGAGATGAGCCCCAGTTCTTTGCGGGCGATGCGTTCAATATATGTACGGTCTTCCTCGAGAAGATATATCTCTTTTTTCAGGAGCGCATTCTCTTTTTTCAGCTGCTGAAGTTCGCTGCCGAGCCGGTTGAGCTCCCAGTAACGCTGCACCAGCTTCCTGAAACCGGAATTCGTGAACAAAAAAATGACAACGGCCAGCGAGCCCCAGAAATATGCCTTTTGGTAAGGGATCTTCATCGTTTTGATCGATGCAGGGAAAGATGAACCGCCTGCTCCGGTGTATGCCGAGCCGGCTGTCTTATTTTATGCTGGTGAACGTTTTTGCCCCGGGGAACTTAGCCTTGGAACCGAGCTGTTCTTCTATTCTCAGGAGCTGGTTATACTTGCACACGCGGTCGGTGCGAGATGCGGAGCCGGTCTTTATCTGACCCGTGTTCAGGGCGACGGCGAGGTCGGCTATGAAAGAATCTTCCGTCTCGCCCGAGCGGTGCGACATCACGGCAGTGTAGCCGGCCTTGTAGGCCATCTGCACCGCGGCTACTGTTTCGGTGAGAGAACCTATCTGGTTCACTTTAATGAGTATGGAATTGCCTATGCCTTTCTTGATGCCTTCCGAAAAGATCTTGGTGTTGGTAACGAAGATGTCGTCGCCCACCAGCTGCATTTTTCCCTTGAGCCTGTCCGTGAGCATTTTCCAGCCGTCCCAGTCCTTTTCGCTTAACCCGTCCTCGATCGAAATAATGGGATACTTTTTTGAAAGGTTCTCATAGAAATCTACCATCTGCGCGGAGGTTTTCACGTTATCCGATTTTTCGCCTTCAAGGGTGTATTTACCGTCGCTGAAAAATTCGCTCGCGGCGGGGTCAAGCGCGAAGAGAACGTCCTTGCCGCTCTGGTAACCCGCGACTTTTATTGCTTCGACTATGACTTCAAGAGCTTCTTCGTTCGAGCCGAGATTCGGCGCGAAACCACCCTCGTCGCCTACGCTGGTGGCGTAACCTTTTTTCTTTAGAACGCCCTTGAGGTTATGGAAGACTTCGGCCCCCATCCTCAGTGCTTCCCGGAACGACACGCCCCCTACCGGGGCTATCATGAATTCCTGAAGATCAACGTTGTTGTCCGCGTGGGCACCGCCGTTAAGTATGTTCATCAGCGGGACCGGCATTATATAATCCTGTGACGTTATGCCGTAAGCTTTGCGGATGTATTCGTAAAGCGGGAGACCCTTGTCGTTGGCGCCCGCGCGCGCCATAGCTAGAGAAACACCGAGTATGGCGTTGGCGCCGAGCTTGGACTTAAAATCCGTACCGTCAAGCCCGAGCATTTTTTCGTCTATCTTCTGCTGTTCGGCGGCTTCCATTCCCAGGACGACGGGCGCTATGAGCTTATTAACGTTATCAACCGCCTTCAAGACGCCTTTGCCCAGGTAGCGCTTCTTGTCGCCGTCCCTGAGCTCGAGGGCTTCCCTCTCGCCGGTGGACGCCCCGGAGGGAACGGCCGCCCTGCCCAGAATACCGTTTTCGAGGATAACGTCGACTTCGACCGTGGGGTTGCCTCTTGAATCAAGTATCTCTCTGCCGATGATCTTTTTAACTTTTGACATTTTGAATTCTCCTTTTGACCTTTTTACAGGTTATTTATTTTAACTTTCGAATTCATAATATATCAAATTATTGACTCTGTTGTAAAGAAACCAGGGATGCCCAACAAGATGTGCAGGTGGTATTATTGGCGTGAAATGATCCCGCCGCCGATAACGGTGCCGCCTTTATAAAAAACGGCTGATTGCCCAGGGGTAACCGCGTGCTGCGGGGTTTCAAAGGTAACCGCGATATTCCCGCCGCTCCTTCTTACGACCGAAGGCGTTTCCGGGTGAAGGCGGCGTATCTTGGTGAGGCACTTCATAGGCAACCTGGGCGCGGCGCCCGATACCCAGGAAACATTTTCCACCAGGGCTTTTTTCGAGTACGAAGTTTCCCTCGGGCCCACGTAGAGAGCGTTGTTCTCGGGGTCGATCCTGGTCACATAGACGGGCTCCGGGAGGCTCAGATTAAGGCCGCTCCTCTGTCCTACGGTGTAAAATATTATGCCCTTATGCCGGCCGAGGACCTTGCCGGAGCCGTCGATTATCGGTCCGGGCCGGATCTTCTTCGACGCGCGGCGAACGTAGCCCTTGATGAAATCGCCGTACGACCCGTCAACGAAACATATCTCCTGGCTTTCAGGCTTGTCCGCGGCCGGAAGCCGGTTGCCCACCGCGATCCCGCGCACCTTCTTTTTAGTGTAACCGCCCAGGGGCAGAATGAGGCTTGAAAGCTCGTCCTGGCCGAGCCGGTAGAGCACGTAGGACTGGTCTTTCGCGGCGTCCAGGCCCTTCTTTAATAAATACTTCCCCGCTTTTTTCACGATCCTCGCGTAATGCCCCGTGGCGAGCAGGTCGAAGCCTATGGCGCGCGCTTTTTTGAGGAGTATACTGAATTTTATCTTTTCGTTGCAAACTATGCAGGGGTTCGGGGTCCTGCCGGCGAGATATTCGCTTACGAAATCTTCTACGACGGTTTCCCTGAACTCCTTCTCTAAATTGAGCACGTAGTGTTTAATGCCTAAAAAATGGCAGACGCGCCTGGCGTCCGCGATATCATCAATGGAACAGCACCCGCCGGGCCTTCTCCTGTCGTCCTCGGCGTGCCAGAGCCTGAGCGTGGCCCCGACGACCTCGAAACCCCGTTCCTTCAAAATAAAAGCGGCGGTGGACGAATCCACGCCGCCCGACATCGCGACCAGAACTTTTTTCTTCATTTACCCGTGGCCCTCTTGCTCCACAACGGCGACATATCCCTCAGGCGCTTGACCACCGGAGGCAATACCTTAATAAGATAGTCCACGTCCTCTTCGGAATTATCGTGACCGAACGAGAACCTCACGGTTCCCTGAGCAACCTCGGGCCTCACGCACATGGCCTTGAGCACGTGGGAGGTCTCCAGAGAGCCCGAAGCGCACGCCGAGCCCGTGGAAACGGCTATGCCCTCGATGTCCAGCGAGAGGAGCAGGGATTCGCCTTCTATGAACTCGAAACTGATGTTAGAAACCGACGTGACCCTGTCCGATGGATGGCCGTTGACCTTGACGTCCGGGATGTTCTCCCCGACCCATTTTTCGAACCTGTCCCTTAGTTTTTTTACCCTTGCCTGTTCCGCGCCCATTTCGGAGACGCTGAGTTCCAGGGCCGCCGCCAGGCCCGCGATGCCGGCGACGTTCTCCGTGCCGGCGCGCAGGTTCCTTTCGTGGTGGCCTCCGTGCAGCACCGGGACTATGGGCGTGCCGCGTTTGATGTAGAGCGCGCCGACGCCTTTGGGCCCGTAGAACTTGTGGGCGGAAATGGAAAGCAGGTCCACCCCCATCTTCCGCACGTCGATGGGGAGTTTTCCGGCGGTCTGAACCGCGTCCGAATGGAAATATATTTTCGAGAGGCCCTGGTCGAAGCGTTTCCGGTTCTCGGAGGCGATGATCCCGCCTATTTCCTGGACCGGTTCTATCGTGCCGACTTCATTGTTGGCGTGCATTATGCTGACCAGGATGGTCTTTGAAGTCAGCGCCCTGGCGAGATTTTCCGGGTCTACCCTGCCCGCAGCGTCGACCGGGAGATAGGTGACGTTGAACCCCTGTTTTTCCAGGTATTCACAGGTGTAAAGCACGGCGTGGTGCTCTATCGCCGTGGTTATGATGTGGTTTCCCTTATCTTTATTCGCGAGAGCGGCGCCCTTGATCGCGAGGTTGTCCGATTCGGTGCCGCAGCCGGTGAAAATTATCTCTTCGGGCTTCGCGGCGTTGAGCAGCAGGGAGACTTTCTGCCTCGCGTCCTCGAGGTGTTTCTTTGCTTCCTGGCCGAAAGTGTGGACGCTGGAAGCGTTGCCGAAGATCTCCTTCAAAAAGGGCATCATGGCGTTGAGCGCTTCTTCCCTCAGCGGGGTTGTGGCGTTGTGGTCGAGGTAAACTTTTCTTTTCTTCATTGTTCCATTATATACTATTTGCCGGCGATTTTGCAATTACCCGCGGGCCGCCGAAGGCGGTAACCGGCGGCGGGCGGGCGTAAAAAAACCGCCCCCCCGCAGGATCGCGGAAAACGGATATTTTTCAATGGCTATAGTACGGGTTGATGATCTATTTTCTGGTACTCCCTCTTATCCTGGCTTTTTCCGCTTCCGGAAGCGCTTTCCATTTCAAGTATTTATCCCTCATAGCCTTGCGTCTTTCAGGGGTCATATTCTTCCAGCGTTCGAAATTGCCCTCAACGACCTTCTTTTTGTCGGGGCTCAGGCTCGAATAACGCTGCCAGTGCCCGCGCAGGCGGTTTTTCTCTTCCGGGCTCATAGCCCGCCACCGCGCGTAGTTGTCGGCGAGCCTTTTTTTCTCGTCGGCCGAAAGGCCCTCGAACCGTCCCTGCTGGCGGACAATTTTTTCTTTTTCTTCGGGAGCAGCGCCCGGAAGCTCCTGAGAGACGGCTGGCAGGGTAAACACCGCCCCCGCCAGTAGGGCAGCCAGTAAAATTACCTTGAAGTTCAACCGCATTTTCCCGCCATGGACTATACCTTATCCAGCGACTCTATCTCAGCGAGCTCTTCTATGACCCCATAATCCGAAACGAATTCAAGGTCGTTGACGATCTCCATATCGGTATAACCCGCCTGCGGCTGGACCTTGAACACGGGTTTGGTAAAGAAAACGGCAAGCGCGATGAGGCTCAGGGCCGGAACCAGCGCCCAGCGCGGCATAATTTGAACCGCCGGGGCGCGCAGTTTCTCCCTGACCAGCGGCAGCAGGTCCACGTTTCCGCTGGGCCTGCGCGATGCCTTCAGAAGAGAAAGCGACGAGGCTACCTCGCCCTCGAATTTCGCGCACGAAGAGCACTCCCCGATATGGGCCTTTAAAATATCTCTGTCATTATCGGAGATTTCCCCGCAATTCAGGAGAATGATCAGATCTTGGTAATCTCTGCAGTTCATTTAATTTTGTCCTTGAGGGCCTTCGCCATCTTCCTTGTCGCCCTGAAAATAAGCACCTTTACGGTGTTCGGCGCTATCGAGAGGAGCCCGGCTATCTCGGAGATTTTCAGGTCCTTTTCGAATTTCAGACAGAATACTTCCAGTTCCCTCGCGCTCAGGCTCGCTTTCGCCTCTCTGATCAGTCCCGCCGTGTCCCGCGAGTCCAGCACCTTTTCGGGATCCGATCCGCCGGACCTGTCGGGCCAGTTCTCGGAGGGGTTTGTCTCTTCCTCTTCGTCCCGAACGTTTTTCCAGAAAAAAACTTTCCTTTTAAGGTACCTGCGCCTGAGCGCGGTCCTTGCGAGGTTTATGGTTATCCGCCACAGCCAGGTTTTAACTCCGGAATCGCCCCTGAAAGACCTTACGGCGCGCCAAGCCCTCGCGAATGCTTCCGCCGCCACGTCCTCGGCCTCTTCAGTGGAATCGAGCATGCTCCTGGCAATATAGAACACGCCTTCCTGATAACGCTTTACCAGCGTTTCAAATGCGCCGCCGTCTCCGAGTTTTGACCTTCTGACCAGCTCTTCGTCACTCTCTTCACTGTTCATAGACTATCGATAACCTAAATGGTTTACAAGGTAAACTGTAATGCCGGCGCGGCTTATCTTGCCTGGTTCTTTTTCTTTTTGTTCTTGATCTTGTTAATTATGTGCTCGCTGAAATAACGCGAGAAGACGTGGGTCCCGGAGCCCGCGGCCACAAAGAACATGTCTTCGGTCTGCTCGGGGTAAAGCGCAGCGTTGATGGAATCCCTGCCGGGGTTGCAGATGGGCCCGGGAGGCAGGCCGTAGCACCTGTAGGTATTGAAAGGGGAATTTACTTTCGTGTCTTTGTAGGTCAACGTCGTTTTATGCTGACCCAGCGCGTACTGCACGGTGGCGCAGGATTCGAGCATCCAGCCCTTCTTGAGCCGGTTATAAAAGACGCCCGAGATGTGCGCCCGCTCTCCCGGCAACACGGCTTCTTTTTCAATTAGCGAGGCGAGAGTCACTATCTTTTTTTTGCCCATATTGAGCTCCACGGCCCTTTTCTGCATCGGGTGCGTGAAATTCTTTTCGAATTCCCTGAGCATCTTGTCGACTATCACCTGTTCGGGCAGGTTCCTGTCGAAATAGTACGTGTCCGGGAACAGGTAACCTTCCAGGTCTTTTTCGCTGACCATTTGCAGGAACTTGTCTTTATTGATTATGCCTTTCGCCGACAAGGTATCGGCTATCTCCCGCGCCGTAAAACCTTCCGGTATGGTTACCTTGATATAGGTCCCGCGGCCCGAGCTCAGCATCCTGATTATCCCGAAGATGCTCGTCCTTGCGGGTATGAAGTAAGTACCGGCTTTCAGGCTTTTTGATCTTCCCGAAAGCTTTACGGCCGCCCTGAAAAGCGTCCTGGAAGAAATGGTGTTGGCGCCGTATAGCATTTCCGCTATCTGCTTGGCGGAAGCGTTCTCGCTTATCACTACCGTCGCCGGCTTGGAAGGCAGGCTCACCCACCACAGGAGAACGACCGCGAAGACGGCCGCGAATATCAATGACGTGATGTTTTTCATTTAGATCTTATTGTTTTGTTTCAACCAGATGTTCTCGAACTCTTTATCTATCTTTTCGACCGTAGTATCGTCCAGCGGGCTCTCTGCCTGGGAATTTATGGTCCCCTTTTCAGGAAAAAGTTTGCGGGCGAAGCCCTCGACATCCATGAATTTTGCGCCGGAACCGCCCAGAAGGCGCCTGATACCCTTGTCGTTGGTCACGACCGTTATATCGCCGGGTTTAGGGCTCGCCAGGACCAGCTCTTCTATCCTCTCGTCGGCGGTCTTTCCCTCGCTGAAACAAACCTTGATTCCGCCGGTGAAAGAGCAGGAAGAGCTCCCCGAAAGGTACGGAGAGCTTTCCGGGCCGTCAAACACTACGGTAATATTTTTGAGTTCTCCGGAACTATTCAGGAATTCCAGAAGGAGCCCCAAAAGAAATTCCCGCTTCCGTTGAAGCGATCCTTCCGCGAGCAGCCTGTCCGGGCCGGATTTGATGATGTTATAACCGTCTAAAACGTAGTGGATCATTTTTATTAAACATCCGGGGCCGCGGACCTATCCTGAGGACCCGAGAGAATCAAGATAGGACTGCAGTATCAGCGCCGCGGCGACCTTATCCCTGATGCCCTTTCTCTTGACCCGCGAAAAATCGGCTTCCTCAACGAGTATCCTGTCCGCCTGCAGGGTAGTAAGCCTCTCGTCGAATAACTTTATGCCGACGGCGAACTTTTCCTGCAGTTTTTTCGCGAAGGACCTCACTTCCTCGACAAGTATCCCCTCCGAGCCGTCCATATTGAGCGGTTCGCCGAGGACTATAAGTGTCACGTCCTGTTCGGCGATGATAGCGCCCAGCCGCGCGAAGTCTTTTTCGCCGGACTCTCTTTCTATCACCGTGAAAGGGCAGGCGGTTATGCCCATAACGTCGCTCAGCGCCACGCCGATCCTCCTGCTCCCGAAATCAAGCCCCAATACCCTAGGCATCAGCTCCGCCTCCAATAAGATCAAACATCAAAAATAAAAAATCAAAATTAAATAAAATGGCTCGAATATTTTATCGCACCGCCGCGCCAGCGTCACTGCGTCTTCAGCCAAACCATACCGCCTTCAGGCCCTTTTGTCCTTAACTGCATTACCGTAAGGAACCGGAAACCCCTTTCCCTCAAGAGGCTTATTATCACGGGGAGAGCCTTCAGCGTAGGGTCGCGGCCAGAGTGGAGCAGCACTACCCCCCCGTCCCTCGCCTGGGCCATTACCCTGCTGATTATCACGGCCGGGTCCTCTTCGTCGTGGTCCATCGGAAAAACCGACCACAAGACCATCGCCTGGCCCAGGGAACCGGCGTCTTTTACTACCCTCGCGTTGTACTGCCCGCCCGGGGGCCGGAAAAAATATGATCTCCTGCCCGTGATAGTTTCGATAACGCCGCGGGTCAGACTCAGTTCCTTTTCGATTTCCGCGTCGGAAAGTTTGGTAAGGTTCTTGTGATTAAAACCGTGCACCTCGACCTCGTGGCCCGCGAGAGAGAGCTCTTCGATCAGCTGCGGGAATTCCGCGGCCTGCCTTCCCACGACAAAAAAAGTAGCCGGGACGTTAAACTTCTTGAGCACCGAAACAAGCCTGTCGGTATACACGGGGTGAGGCCCGTCGTCGAAAGTGAGCGCTATGCTGTAGGGGTATCGGGGGTCTTCAAAAGCGTAATCCTTTATCTTGTCTTTTGAAGAAACGACTATGCTCCCGGTGAGGAGGAGCACGATTATGGCGAGGATCATTTCGTAACGGTAGATCACTAAATGGAAATTGATTTTAAACATTTATATTGAGAACCTTTCGGGTCAAGGACACTGCTCATCAAGTCGAGACTGCTTACTTCAAAGCCACCCGCCGGTTCATTTTCGAGTGCGATGATTTTTTTTACGAGCGCGGAGATGTTATTGGACGAGCGCACCCGGCCCAGCGTCAGGTGCGGTGAAAACGACCTTTTTTCTTTCTTATAGCCCAAGCCCTCGAGGTTATGGTCCAGGGCTCCGGCGAGCTTCACTAGCTCATCCGAGCCTTCGGTAATGCCGGCCCAGACCACTCTCGGATGGGAGTTGTCGGGAAATGCCCCGGTTCCGGAAACGAAAACCCTGAAAGCCTTATGCCCCGCAAGGCTTCGTTCCAGCGCCGGGCACAACCCCGCGACTTCATTTTCCGGTACTTCTCCGAGGAACTTAAGGGTCAGGTGAAGTTTGTCTCCGGAGACCCACTTCACGTCCGATAGCGCGCTCTTGAGCCTGTCCTGTATCTCCAGTATATTTTCTTTGGGGCCGTCCGGGATGTTTACCGCAACGAATAAGCGCATATTTTTACACCAGTGGTATGCGGCAAGGAAAATCATCAGGCCTTTAGGTTCACTTACCGCTTATCGCCGCCGCGCTGTTTCCGTTTAGGTTCCCGCTTCGTTTCGATTTCCAGGAGCAAACGGCGGAGCAGGTCCAGCGCCTGGTTGGCCGACCTCTCCCTGATCTCGCCGCGGGAACCGGGCAAATTAAAACTATGCGCCTTTGAACCGCCCGGGCCGGTTATGCCGACGTAAACCAGCCCCACGGGTTTTTCAGGCGTCCCGCCCGCGGGCCCGGCTACGCCCGTGATCGATACGGCGAAATCCGACACTGCGGCTGCCTTCGCGCCCTGGGCCATCTCGAGAGCGGCCTCTTCACTGACCGCGCCCAGAGAATTGATCGTTTCTTGCTTGACCCCGAGCTGTCTCGTTTTGGCCCCGTTAGCGTAGGTGACAAAACCCTCTAGAAAATAGAACGAACTGCCGGGAACCGAGGTGATCTTCTGTGAAAGGAGGCCCCCCGTGCAGGATTCGGCGACGGCGAGGGTGAACTTGCCTTTCATCAGCAGGTCGCCCACAACGCTTTCGAGGCTAGACTTGTCGGCGCCGTAAATATTCTCACCGAGGACTTCGTAAAATTCGTCCCTGATGTTGTGCATCATTTCGTCGACAAGCATCTCGTCCTTGCCGGAGACGCTGGTCTTGATGTCTATTATCATCTGATGGGCTAGTATCGTGAAGGAAACGCTTCCGGCGTCTAGCTTGCGCTCGGCGTCAATTATCTTCTTGATCTTCTCGTCAACGGCGGATTCGCTCAGGCCGCACATATGGAGGGTAAACGATTTCCTGATTATGGTCTCGTATTTTTTCAGGTATGGAAAGATCTCCCGGTCGAACATCGCCTGCATTTCCCTGGGCGGCCCCGGAAGCAGAAAAATATGAGTGCCCGAAACCTTATTTTTGTCGGCGTTCTTTTCGGCAACGAGCAGCTGTCCCGGGGCGGTGCCCAGCGGGTTATCGAGCAGCTTCGCTCCTTCGATCAAGTAAGCCTGGCGCTCGTTGTTCTTCGGCATATCGACGCCGCGTTTGACGAACATCCTCGCTATGGCGCTCAAGGCCTCGCGGTTGAGGACCAGTTTTTTTCCCGTCACTTTCGCTACGGCTTCTCTGGTGATATCGTCGAAAGTGGGACCGAGCCCGCCGGTCAATATTACCACGGCGCTGCGCTTTATGGCGGCTGCGAGAGCGGTTTCGAGCTGGGCCGCGTTATCGCCTACCGTGATGATATATTCAAGGGAAAGGCCGAGCGTGCTCAAACGCTCGCCGATGTAGCTTGCGTTCGTGTTGAGCTTGCCTTCAAGAAGTTCGGTGCCTACGCAGATGAGTTCAGTGTTCATTTTTAAACCTTACTTAACAAGCTATAAGTTATAAGTTGTAAGTTGTAAGAAAAATCGTTACAGCCCAATGCGACAAAGTGCTTTACCTATCGTTACTTTGTTGTCGCGTGTTTACTGATTATAACTTAAATCTTCTTCGGCGGTGTTGCGGGCTTATAACTTACAGCTTATAACTTAAATCTATATTTGCTGTCTGCCGTTAATGGTAAAACCCGATCTTTTTTTCCTGTTCGGACATTATGCCGGCTTTAATTTCGCCGAATTTCGTTTCGTACTTGGAGATGTTGTCCTGCAGGGCCGCTAGCAGCCTCTTGGCGTGAGCGGGAGAGGTCAATACCCTCGCCCTTACCTTGGCGCGCGGTGCCTGGGGTTGAATGAAAATAAAGTCCAGGATGAACTCGCTGTCCGAATGGGTTATCATCGCGAGGTTGGAATAAGCTCCCTGAGCCGTAACATCGTCAATCTCGATCTGTATCTCGGGCTTCTTTATCTCTTCCATTTGTTGAACTCCTCTCTTTAGCGATAAGCGTTTAGTGATAAATGAAAGTCAAGGACGGTAAAGACTTATGATCTTCCTTACCGCTTATCACTTACCGCATACCGCTGATTTACAGCCCTATCGCCTTTATTATTTCTTTGATGTCAGCTTTGAGCGCCTGCGGTTTTTCGGCGCACGCTATGGCCCTGTCGGGGTCCTTGAGGCCGTGGCCGGTCAGTATGCATACCGCAGTGATATCATTTGAATTCTCCGGTTTGATCTTGTCGAAATAACCTTTCCTGGCGTACTTGATGAGCCCGGCAATGGACGCGGCGCTGGCCGGCTCGCAGAAAACCCCTTCGCAGGAGGCCACGAGCTTGTAGGCTTCTATTATCTCGTCGTCTGTAACCGCGTCTATCACGCCGCCGGATTCGTCCCTCGCGGCCTCGGCCTGCTGCCACGACGCGGGATTGCCTATGCGTATCGCTGTCGCGAGCGTTTCGGGTTTTTCCACGGGGTGGCCCAGGACTATCGGAGCCGAGCCTGCGGCCTGAAAGCCCATCATTTTCGGGAGGGCGTATTTCGCGGGGTAGTGAGTGTTGTATTCCCGATAACCTTTCCAGTAGGCGGTTATGTTCCCCGCGTTGCCGACCGGCATGAACTGGAACTCGGGAGACCGTCCGAGGTCGTCGCAGATCTCAAAGGCGCCGCTCTTCTGACCCTCGATGCGGAAGGGGTTGAGCGAGTTGACTAGCGTGAGCGGGTATTTTTCGCTCAGTTCCCTCACCAGCTTGAGCGCGGCGTCAAAATTACCGTCGACGCTCAGCACCTGGGCCCCGTGCATCACCGCCTGGGAGAGTTTGCCGAGGGCGATCTTGCCTTCGGGTATGAGCACGACGCATTTGAGTCCCGCCCGGGCGGCGTACGCCGCGGCCGAAGCGGAGGTATTCCCCGTGGAAGCGCAGATGACCGCCCTGGAGCCCGCCTCTACCGCCTTCGAGACGGCCATCGTCATACCCCGGTCCTTGAACGAACCCGTGGGGTTGAGCCCCTCGTACTTGAAAAATATCTTTCCGCTAAACCCTATTTTTTTGCCGAGGTTCACGGCGGGGATGAGCGGTGTGTTACCTTCGAGCAGCGTGACGACCGGCGTCTTTTCGGTAACCGGCAGGTGTTTCCTGTAACGTTCGATAATTCCCTGATAGGACATTTTTGATCCTCTCACTTTTGTTTTGATTTTTTTTGACTGCAATTTTGACCTTTGATCTTTGGCATTCAATCTTAATCTTTGATTATCCACTGGGATTCGATGGGGCAGTAGTCTTTTTCGCACCTGAACGGTTCAGCGGAGAGTTTGAAATCCGGGTCGTTTATCCTGCCCGCGGAGCCGTCCTTGTACTGGCTGCACCTGTCGACTTTACCGTCGTATCTTATGACCGCGTAGTCCTGGCCCGCCCGGCACCTCTTCCCTCTGGGTGAAATATCCTGCAACTGGTAATCCACCTTGTCGCCTTCCCTGTAAGGGGTCAGCTCCCTGATTATCTTTTTTTCTTTCTCGGAATTTATCATAAAACCCTCTCCCCTCAACGGGGTGGGCACAAGCTTTATGCCGGCCGCCTTGAACCTTCTGCTCCTCTCCGGCATTGCCTCTACCTGGTCCGGGTGGACCACGTAATAGACCTGGGCGTCGGCGAGGTAGTCTTTCGCCTTGAGGCTCTTTTCAAAGAACTCTTCGAAATCCGCGAAGCTCGGGTGGAAGGTCGCCGAGATCCTCAGCTCTCCGGGTTTCAGCCTCGAGATGAGCTTTTCAACATCCCAGGAAAGGTTAGTGCAGATATCGGGGACGTGTTTTTTCGCCAGCAGCCCGATAAGCTCAAAAAAATCCGGGTAAACGGAGGGCTCGCCCCCGGAAACGAAGATCCTGCAGCCGCCGTACGCGGCGTGGATCCTGTCCCAGACCTTTTCCCATTCGGCGGGGGGAAGAAGCAAGTCCCTTTCCGGATGGTCTTTCCAGACGCCGCAGTAGGGGCACGCGTAATTACACCTGTGACAAAGATCCCAGCCGAAAGTCGTCATCGAAAAAACTATTCCTTTACACGTGTATTGAAAAATCAGACTGTTTATTTTATCTATTTCCGTGGGGTAAGTCAAACCCGCCGGAGGCGAGCTTGACAGGGCGCGTTGTTATTGAGTAGAATGAACGGAATCCGCAAAACACCCGCGGTGTTTTTTTATTGGCCGGTCAGGGATAAATGAGCGATATAAAACGTAAAAGTTTTTTCTTTTTTGTGTCCGTCCTTGGTATCTGCGCTATAGCGCTCCTGGGCTACGGCTATATTTTCAGCGCGGGTAAGCCCCAGCCTGAACCGGAACGCGTCGCGGTCAGCACCCAAACCGCCTCCGGCCGGGCCGACGCGACGGTCAAACCAAAATACGTAAGGGGAGTTCATCTTACCGCGTGGGTAGCGGGTTCGCAAAAACTGCGCCAGCCGCTCGAAAAACTCATCGAGGAAACGGAACTCAACACGCTCGTCATAGACATCAAGGAATACGAGGGCGAGATATACGTGCCCGGCTACGCTAAGGCGGAACAATACAAGACTTTCGTCAGTGCTGTACCTGACCTGCCCAAATACATAGCGGAACTGAAGAAGAAAAAGATCTACCTGGTGGCGAGGATAGTTGTTTTCAAGGACAGCCTCCTGCCCAAAAGAAGGCCCGATCTCGCGGTCAAGGACGCCCGGGGCGGCCTCTGGAAGGACCGTTCGGGCCTGACCTGGCTCGACCCCTACAACAAAGAGAACTGGGATTACAACATAGGCCTCGCCGAGCGCGCGGTAAAGCTCGGTTTCGACGAAATACAGTTCGATTACATAAGGTTCCCTTCGGACGGGAACACGCATAACTGCGTCTACATCGTGCGCCACTCATCGGTTTCGGCCGACGCGGCGATAGTCGGTTTCCTCCAGGAAGCACACAAGAGGTTAAAGCCTCTCGGGGCCAATATCTCCATAGATGTTTTCGGCCTGACCACCACGGTTATGGGCGATATGGGCATAGGCCAGAAAATAGTCGAGATGACGAGATGGGCCGACTTCGTAAGCCCGATGGTCTACCCCTCGCACTACGCCAAACACGAATACGGCATACCGGACCCGAACAAAGAACCCTATCACACGGTTTATCTTTCGATAGAGAGCGCGAAAAAAAGACTGCCGCCTTCAAAGCTCAGGCCTTACCTGCAGGATTTTTCGCTGGGCGTTCATTACGGGGCCAAAGAGGTCAGGGAACAGATGCAGGCGTGTTACGACAATGACGTGGCTGAATGGCTTTTGTGGAACCCGCGGTGTGCTTACACCAGGGCGGCGTTAAAGGCGAAGGAATTCTCTACTGTTTACGATAAGAAACCGCTCCCGTCCTATATTCACGTTCACGAAAAGAAGTCCGCCAAGACCGTGGAAGCTTCGACCGCTACGGTTTTTGGAGTCGACGTTTCAAGCGAAACTTTAAAAGAAACCCTCCTTAAAGAATCCACGACCGCGGCCGTTTCCGTAAAGGAAGCCGCTCCCGCTGACGAATCCACCCTCCGCCGCTAAAACAATTAAACAGGGCCTGATCATAAAACTATCAGACCCTTACCGCTCACCGCCGAATTTCGAGATAATTATTACGTTTTCTTCAGGGCTTTTATGTGCCTTCTGATATACCACACGGCTCCGGCAATGATAACGATGCCTATGACAAGGTCGAACTTGTGGAAATAAACCTTTAGCGAGTCCCAGTTCTGGCCCATCTTCATACCGATCCAGGCGAGGACCAGGCTCCAGATATACGAACCGATGAAGGTGTAGACGACGAAAGTAGACATCTTCATTTTCGAAACGCCGGCAGGGAACGCGATGAAGGTCCTCACAACCGGCAGCAGCCTGGCCGCGAACACGGTAATGTTCCCAAACCTGCTAAACCACCGGTCGGCCATATCTAGGTCGTGATGGGAGATGAGGACGTACTTGCCGTACTTGACTATCCAGGCCCTCCCGCCCCAGGCGCCGGCGTAATAAGCGACTATGGAGCCCAGGACGCAGCCAACAGCCCCCGCGAGAGCCACCCCCCAGAGGTTAAAAACGCCGGTAGTTATAAGATACCCCGAGAAAGGAAGTATTACTTCCGAAGGCAGGGGTATGCAGGCGCTCTCAATAGCCATAAGGAGAGCCACTCCCGCGTAACCCATTGAATTGATCGTCCCGATGATGAAGACCGACAATAATCCGAGTATAGTTTCAACCATTAAAACTTCCTTTCGAGGCTATAACTAAATAGTAGATCAGCAACAGCCCGCCGAAAATTATCCGGTAATAGGCGAAGGGCTTGAAATTGTTGCTGGAAACGAACCTGATGAGCCAGCGCACGACCCACAGGCCTGAGATGAAGGCGGAGACGAAACCCACCGCGAGCAGTCCGAAATCCGAAGACGAGAGCGAACCCGCGCTTTTCGCGAGGTCAAAGAGGGTCGCCGCGAACATAGTTGGAATGGCGAGGAAGAACGAGAACTCCGTGGAAGATTTTCTCGTCATTCCCGCGACCAGTCCGCCCATTATCGTCGCGCCGGACCTCGAGACCCCCGGGAACAGCGCGAGGACCTGCGCGATCCCCACCCAGAAAGCCATCGTGTAAGTAAGCGATTCCATATCCGATACTTCGTCCCTGTGCCTCATATTCTCTATGAGAAGGATGATTATCCCGCCAACGACCAGCGCGAAGGAGACCGTGACCGGCCCGAAAAGGTATTTTTTTATCAGTTTGTGAGTGCCGAGCCCGATGATAGCCGCCGGAGTGAACGCTACGAGCAGTTTCAGAGCGAAACCCTGAGCGTCCTTTTGCGAAGGCAGCCTTTTTAAGAGCGACAATATTTTTTCGCGGTAGATCCAGACGACGGCAAGGATCGCCCCCAGCTGTATGAAGACCTCGAAGAGCTTCGCCGTCTCGCCGGTGAACGATATGAAGTTCCCCACCACTATCATATGCCCGGTCGATGAGATCGGAAGGAATTCCGTCAGCCCCTCGACAACGCCCATTAGTACGGCTTTCAAAACCATTATTAAATCCATATCAAAACCTCCAAAAACGACTAAAGACACATCATTCTATTACAACGGTGTTTGTTTGTCAAATCCGCTTGACTTAAGGAGATATATTTTGAATAATCTCTTACCCGCATATGAAACAGCTTATTATTATATTTTTTACCGTTCTATCAACCTGGGCCGCGGCGCCGGCAAAAGATATCCAGTACACGGTTGAAAAAGCCCCCTATGCGCGCTTCCTCGAATCCGGAAAACTTACGGTGGTCGCGAGTTTCGACGGCTGCAAGGAAACCGATAAATGGCGGGACATACTTGATTTCGCGAAGCAAAATAATGTCAGGTTCACTTTTTTCGTGAGCGGCGTGTATTTCCTTTCCGACAAGAACAGGAATGCCTACATTTATCCCGCGGACCCCTCAAAAAGAGGCATCTCATCAATTGGTTTCGGCGGCGCGAGCTCAGATGTCGTCAAAAGGACCCAGCTCGTGCTCGAAGCCCTTAAAGACGGCCACGACGTCGAGTCCCACCTCAACGGCCATTTCAATGCCAAGTCCTGGAACGGAACCGCCTGGCGCGAGGAATTTTCCCAGTTCAACGCTATCACTAACTTCCTTCCGCGCCCGACAGCGCACGTGCGTTTCCCGCTGCTGGCTATGAACGATAACGTATTCCCCGTGATGGCGGAGTTCGGCATCCGTTCCATAACTTCCGTGGTCGAGAACGATTTCAAGGATTTCAGCCGGGTCACCGTGGCGTTCAAGGGCAGGCCTTTCACGCTGCTCGAGTTCCCCATACCGGTCGAAAAAGAGAACGCCTCGAGGCTGTTGATGATGGACTACAATTTCTACTATTACGACGAAAAGCACAAAGTGGAGGCCAGGAAAGCCGGCGAGGAGATGGAAAAGCTATACCTCGAGGAAGCCGAACGCTGTTTCCGCGAGAACCGCCCCCTTTTCCTCAGCCACCATTTCGCCGGCTGGAACCACGACGTCTACTGGGCCGCGATGAAGAAAGTGATCCTCACCCTTAAAAAGAAATACCCCTCGCAATTTCTTACCGTCTCCGAACTCTGCGATAAACTCACCGCGAAATAACAGGAAAATTCCAGGCAGCGCCGCGAACGGTAAACCATTTTTTGAAAAATGCATTTGAAAGATGTAGAATGGTGGCAAAAGCCGCCACACGTTATGAAAACATTGATCCGCGTATTACCATTAGCTTTCCTTATCTTCTGCGGCAGACTCTGCGCTTCCGAAACGAGGCTCGACGGCAGCACGCAAACCGTCGCCTGCCCGCTTTCCGTAGCTGTTTCGACTACGACCGGGATTCCCGCGGTGATGCCGCCGCAAGCGGTTGGAACCGTCACTCCTTACTTCCAGATCAATCATCCTTGCGAGAACGCGCGCCTGGCCGCTCTCTCATCTACTTTCGTTTACGGCGAGGCGCCATCCATCGGCGCGTTGACCGTCAACGGCCGTCCGGTCCCCATCGACCCCGGCGGCGGATTCCTGACAATGGTGGACCTCGCGCCCGGAACGTTCAGGATAAACGCGGAACTGACGCTGGGCGCTTCGGTTTACGCGCTCACCCGAACCGTTGAGGTCGAGAGCCCCCCGGCGCCTTCCACGGTTTCTCCGCTGACCATAGAATATGTGAGCCCGAATACTGATGTAATGGTCATGCCGGGAGACGAAATCGCGGTCACAGCCAAGGGCAGCCCGGGAATGAAAGCTTCTTTTACGGTCGGCGCGATGAAAAAACAGTTCCCCCTGGTTGAGTCCGGAGGCGGGCAAGGCATCTATAACGGCATTTATACCGCAGGCGCCCAGGACAAACTTAAAAAAGCAAAGATACTGGTGACCCTTGCCAACACAAAAAAGAATACCAGGAAAAGCAAAAAGTCGGACGGTACGGTTACGCTCCTCTCCGATGCGCCCCTGGTAGCTGAAACAACCGCGTATAACGCCACTCTTTACGCGGGCCCCGCGCTCTCAAAAGAAGATACCGCGGGCTATTACATCTTTTTGCCTACGGGCACCTTCCTGCGGATCAACGGCGCAAAGGGCGACGAACTGCGCGTGCGGCTGACCCGGACAAAAGAAGCGTGGATCAGCCGCTCAGCGGTCAAGATGCTTCCCGCGGGCACCCCGCCCGCGCGCGCCGTCGCCGAGAATATAGTCATCAGCGGCAGTGAGCGCTCAGCCAAGATCCATATCCCCCTGGGACGGCGGATACCCTTCGAGGTACTGCCCGATATCGAAGGGAAATACATAGACGTGGCCTTCTACGGCGCCTATTCGAACACAGACTTTATGACTTGCGCGTCAACCGGAGTAATCGAGCAGGTGCAATGGTTCCAGGACGACGCCGAAACTTATCGCATACGCGCCTACACCCCCTCGAAGAAATGGTGGGGCTATGACGCCTGCTATGAAGGAACAAGTTTTGTCCTGGAGGTGCGCAGCCCGCCGCCGGCTGTAATTGGAAGCACTCTGCCGCTCGCGGGCCTTACCATAGCCGTCGATGCCGGCCATTCGCCCGATACGGGCGCCATCGGTGTGACGGGCCTTCTGGAACGCGACGTAAACCTTGAGATAGCCGGGATACTACAGAGAAAACTTACCGCCCTGGGCGCAAATGCCGTGATGACTAGGCCCGGCCCAGGCGCGGTCGCGTTGAATGACCGCCCCAGGCTCGCCTGGCAAATGCACGCCGACATCTTCGTCAGCGTTCACAATAATTCCCTAAACGATTCCGAAGACCCGTTCAAGAAGAACGGCTATGAGATATACTATTACCACCCGTCAAGCTTCGCCCTGGCAAAGGAGATACACGCCGCCTACACGGAAGCCGTCGGAACGGACGGCCCCGCGAAGTATAAGCTTCACGACGGCGGCATCCACTACGGCAACTTCGTCATAACCCGCGCCACCCAGATGCCCGCCATCCTCACCGAATCCGCCTATATGATAGTCCCCAGGGAAGAAGCCTTGCTCAAAACAGCGCAATTCCAGTCCGCCTGCGCCGACGCGATCGCCACCGGCATAGTCCGTTACATCAATAACCTCCGTCATATTGAGAAGACGGCTAATAAGCGAAAATAACCCTTCCCCGATATCAAAAAGCTCTGTTTCGATTAAACCTAATACTGATTCGTCAGAGCCGGAAGCATAACGTTCCGAAAAGGAAAATTAACTCTGAAATGACAAACCAATGAATAATATTTTGTTTTTGCAAAACATACTTAAAAAATGTAAAATAGAACGCCTGCACTATCGCTTAGATAAAATATAAATTTATGACCTCAAATATAAAGAACTTTATTATTAACGCGGGGAATATAGTGATTAAAACAAAAGTAGTGCTCGTTACTATACTGTTGTTTTACATCGCGAATTATATTTACTTCGGCAGTCAACTATTATTTTACCCTACTGTTTTTACAAGAAACCTTCAAAAAATGGGCGTAAGTTATTCACAAGTAATTACCTCTGAGAGATATCCCCCATTGCATTTCCTTTCCTTATGCGCGGGCACATCTATTTTGGGAAATAGATTGATGCTTGCAAATGGAATTCTAAACACATTCTATTTGTTAATTTTATTAATTTTTTCTTTTTTACTTGGAAAAAGATTAAGAGATGAAGCTACAGGCCTCATCGCGACCATACTCGTTTCTTTATATCCGTTAACTTATCGGTACTATTTTCAGGTATCCCCTGATTTTCCTTTAATGGGATTAACGGTGATGGCTATCTATTTATTGATCAGTTCGGATTATTTCTTAAATACAAAATATAGCATTTTATTTGCGATAGCTTTCGCCTGGGGAATGATGGTAAAACAGCCGTTCGGGTCCTTTTTAATCGGACCTATCATCTATAGCCTTTTTGAAGCGATAAGAAAGTGCATCGCAAATAAAGAATTTAATCGACTAGGGAATATTCTAATATTTTCAGTCATATCTTACGCACTCGTAATGCCATTTTACTTTCCCAGTTTATTTAGAATGAAACTAGGTATGTTAGAAGTAGAACAAAGCGGCCTGATGTGGCACGATTTTCGCAACTTAAGGATTTTTTCAATGGGGTTATGGGAGTCGCAGCTATCTCCTCTTTTTTTTATTACACTTGTTTTTGGAGTATATTATTTCATTAAGAAAGCAGATAATAAATTCAACATAATATTATTTCTATGGATACTGATTCCGAATCTTATATTAATATTTCTGCCTACGCGTAAATCACCGCGCTATTTTTTACCTCAACAGCCTGCATTTGCAGTTATTAGTGCTTTTGGTCTAAGGCAGATATTCGACAAAAGAACGGGCAAAATTCTTCTCTGCGTAATTATCATCGCGGGGGTAATTCAGTTTTGTAAGCTCACCTACGGTATCGGCCCGGACTTTAATAAGTTTGATCAATTTAGATACCATGATTATGAGCGCACCTTAGAGGAAATAAAATACTATAATGGATTGCTCGACAATATACATAATATTATAAAAAGCAGGATAGACGATAAAGGATTTACCGAGAAAAATAAATGCAATATTCTCATTCTAGGGTCGCTCTCCCTCAACGGGCTGGGTGACTATCTTGATATAAACATGCAAACATATTTTTGGTGTAAAAATACAAATAACGTAGACATTCAGTTTGTATATTTGATGGGCGGGATGGATTGCGTAAGATACAAGAAGGAAGATATTGAGAAATATGATTATGTTTTGTATATGACAAATGACAATATGGAATTAAAAAATCAGGCGTTCTATGTCGAATTGAAAAAAGACCTCTCTAGAATTGAGTGGGAAGGGTACCGGCACAAAGACGACAAGATGTACTGGCAGCAATATAAATATTTCTGGGATAACATAGTTAACCGAATCGGTGACAAGGAATTAATATTTCGCGAAAATAATATTGAAGTGTATCTCTATAGAATAATAAAAATATGAGTAAAAATAAAATTGACAGCCAAACGTATATTTTAGGATTATCATGTTTTATGCATGATTCTTCGGCGTGTTTATTAAAGAACGGGGAAATCATAGCTTTTGCGGAAGAAGAAAGGTTTAACCGTGAAAAGCACACGGGAAAGTTTCCGGAAAATGCCGTTAAATATTGCTTAAAAAAAGCGGATATTGACATTAAACAAGTTGCATATGTGGGTTTTTTCTGGAATCCATGGAAAGGGATTATAAAACGCATTTTAAATCTTATTGTGTCATTTGATTTTGACAACTCCCGCATCGGGGACTATGCAAGTAATTTTTATTCAATGCTGACAATTCCATACAAGCTGAGATTTAAGTATGGATTTAGGGGCAGATTTTGTTTTATATCTCATCACGAAGCTCATATAGCAGCAGCGTATTTTCTTTCACCATTTAAGGATGCCGCGGTAGTTTCTATTGACGGAACAGGAGAAATCGACACGGTTTTATGTAAAAATATAAATGGTAATAGTTATAAAACATTATCAAGATCAACATTCCCTAATTCATTAGGGTTCTTTTACGGGGCAATGGTGGAATTTCTTGGATTTAAAATGCATTCGGACGAGGGAAAAGTGATGGGGCTTGCGAGTTATGGCGAAACAATTTACTATGATATTTTCAAAAAGCTGATATCAGTTAATGACGACGGCGTTCTAAAAGTTGACGCAAAGTATTTAAATTTCAACAAGAAGGACCCGTTATTTAATAATAAGCTTGCCCAAAGTATCGGATCGAAAAGAGATCCATCTGATTTGATCAATGAACGGCATGAAAATATCGCGTCTAGCGCGCAAAAAGTTTTTGAACACATATTATTGGATATTCTAAAATATATCCGAAGCAAAACATCTACGGATAATATATGCCTAAATGGCGGAATCTTTTTAAATTGCAGCGCTAACGGCCGAGTCGCCGCGGAATCGGGGTTTAAAAATATTTTTATTTTCCCCATAGCAAATGATGCGGGAACCTCAATCGGCGCGGCTTATTATGTACACCACAGGATACTTAAGATTAAAGAAAGGTACGAGTTAAAACATATTAGTTTTGGCCCCGCGTATTCCGATAGCGACATAGAAACTGCGCTTAACGAAAACCGAGTAAAGTACAGCAAACCGGCTGAACTACACAAAACTACAGCAGCGTATTTGGCCGATAATAAAATTATCGGTTGGTTCCAGGGCGCGATGGAAGCCGGTCCCAGAGCGCTCGGCAACAGGAGTATTCTAGCCTCCCCTTTAAATGCAACTATGAAGGATACTTTAAATGAAAAAGTTAAGCACCGCGAGTCTTTTCGACCTTTTGCGCCGGCCGTGTTATTTGAAAGGAAAGATGAATATTTTGAAATGGAAGGAAAAGAATCCCCTTACATGCTTTATTCCTTTAAAGTTAAAGAAGAATCTAAACACAAAATACCCGCTGTCATTCACGTTGATGGAACTGCCAGGGTTCAAACCGTGAAATATGACAACAATCCGCTATTGTATTCACTTATTAAGGAATTTGATAAAATTACGGGTGTTCCGGTTATTATTAATACATCATTTAATGTCCAGGGAGAACCTATCGTTTGCTCGCCTGAAGATGCTATTAGATGTTTTTTAAATACCAAGATAGATGTTTTATGCATCGGGAGTTATGTCGTTGAAAAATAAAGTATTGTTAATCATGCCTCGGACGGGCCCTTCAATTATTGAACCGCCTTTCGGCCTTCTATGCCTTTCTTCCAGCTTAAAAAAACACAATTTTGACCCTGTCATCTGGGACACTAGATTTGATAATTATAAAGAGATTTTCGAAAAAATCGATAAAAACGAAATCTTAGCCATAGGTCTTTCAGTCATGACCGGGCCTCAGATATATCACGCATTAAAGATCAGCAGATTTATTAAAAAACGATCAAAAATCCCCGTGATCTGGGGCGGGATACATCCCACGCTGCTTCCCCGGCAAACATTAACTGAACCAAGCATAGATTATATAGTTATGGGTTATGGTGAAATAGTTCTCCCATCTCTGCTGAATCAAATATTGGAAAATAAGCAACCGTCCAGTGTTCCAAATATAGCTTTTAAAAACAATGGGAATGTGATCGTAAACTCAAAAAACAATGAAGCATTAAATATTCCGCTAAAATATGACTGGGACTCGATAGATTTGAACCGATATCTGCAATCGAACTACAGGTTTGGAAAAAAAGTAATGAGCATGTTTACAAGCAACGGTTGCCCGCACAACTGCACATTTTGTTACGGAAAAGAATTTCATTCAAAAAAATGGCGCGCTCAAAGTTGTTCGGAAGTTCTGGAAGATGTAGACAAGCTAAAAGATATTTATGCCTTTGATTCAATATATTTTCACGACGATAATTTTTTTGTAGATAGAGGCCGCGCGCTGTCAATTACGCAGGGCATGAAAATACGAAATATTCCGTTTGGTTTGGCCATGCGGGCTGATTTAGCTGATGATAACTTAATTCGCACTTTAAAAGATTGCGGTTGCGCGCAGATAGATTGGGGCACTGAGTCCGGTTCTCAACGAATATTAGACTTATATAAAAAGGGAACTACCGTAAATAATATTGAAAAAATGGCAGGCTTGACGGCAAAAAATGGCATGTACGCGTACAGTTCGATCCTAATGGGTCATCCGGAAGAGACAAAAGAAGATATGATAATGACTATGGAATTAATTGATAAAATGATGCTATTAAACCCTAGACTTGCTATTTCAGACATCAAAATACTAACTCCTTATCCGGGATCTGAGATATACTCCGAAGTTATCGGGAAGGGATACGTTCCGCCAGACAACTTGCTTGACTGGAGCAAGCACTTCTGGAACAATGTACACCAAATATCCAGCGAAAATAGAAGATATTTAAACATAATTACTATAGTATCTTTGCTGGCATTTTGTCACTGGAGAATAAAGGGCAAAAACAAAATATTTAATTATATTTTGTACATCTTACACAAGTTAAGTGTGTTACGCTGGAATCATAGATATTTCAAATATCCATATGAGATCTATCTTTGCAGAATTGCGTTAGGCATGATAAACAGGTTTATATAGAAAAATTTCAGTCAATCAACATATTTTCGCCGGCGCCACCCTAAAATCATCCTCCTGCGCCGACGCGATCGCCGCCGGCATAGTCCGTTACGTCAACAACCTCCGCCCTGTCAAGAAGCCGGATATAAAAAAAATAGATCTCCACGCGAGTTGAATGATGAAAAAGACGCTGTTTGTTTCAACAATCTGCTTACTGTTCGTCCTGGCATCGGTTTCGTATGCCTTCGAGTGGCCCTGGCAGAAATGGGCGAGGCTTGAAAAAGAGAAAATTGACAACGAAAATAATATTACCAAAACAGAAATCAACAAGATCAACCTCGCGTTAGAGGCACTTTATAAAAAACAAGCCGAAGCCGGAGTTTCTTATGAATTCTGCGACAGGCAGGAATCGGAACGTTATGCAAAAGCCGGGGCCCGGGTCGCAAAAGAAGATTTAAGAAATATCCGGCAGTATGCGGACATCGACCCCCAAATAAATGACTTACTGGAAAAGAAACATTCATATTATAAAAAGTTGAAAATCAGCCCTGCCGAACTAAATAAATTTAAGACGGAAGAGAAGATCAAAGAATTGAATTTGGAACTTAACAAAACGGGATATATTTACGCGAAAGGCGTGGAAATATATAATTATTGGGTGACATCTTATAATGCCTCGAATTGGGTCGGAGGCCCCCCGGCCGCTTTGCTGGAACAAATAGAAAAAGATAAAATGGTATGCGACACACTGGAACGAAAAATAGAAAGGTTACAGGACTAAATACGGGATGCCAATGACGAGTTGAAGGAATGAGATAAAGAAATGAATATGAAATTTGACACAAAATCATGGAATGAAAAAAAGTATCTGCTGGGATTTATTTTTCTGTTTATCGTAGCATTGACGTTATATAATGAACACGCGGAGAACGCAAAAATTAAAAGTATAAAACAAGAACTTACTAACACACAAACGAAAGTGGCGTCTGGAATAAAGAATACATATAAAATGAAAGAGTATTTTCTAGTAAATTCAAAAAAATACGCCGTTCAGGACGCTTACTACAGCATAACCGGCGCCACAGTTATGCACATTGGTATTTATTCAGAAGACCGGAAAGAAGATTTTACCCCGTCTTTTTATCTGGCGGATGAAAATAATAACATATATGAAAGACGCGGGGAGTTTGAAAATGATTGGATCGACTGGTGGAAGAAAAACGGCGTTAACATATCATACTATATAACATTTGCCGTCCCCGCAAAGCACGATTACAATTTGATAATACAGGGCACCAAAGATCCCTTAAACTGCATAACCATTGTGCCAAAATACAGAAAAGAAGCCTTGGAATTCGAGAAATCCATGGACCCGGGGAGCGTCGCGAATTAAGCCTACGCCACCCCCCCACTCTAATCCTAAATCTATAACTGAAATATAAGACATAAGACTAGAAATATGTATTGTGTCCCCGGAATTCCCCCGGAATTCCCGCTTCGGTTTCACTGTCGGACAGCTCTACGTCAGAGTCAATAAGCGGGCTTGATACTGTATGCAATATGGGCATAAACTATTATTTTGGAAAGAGCAATAAGAAAGCAACCAGGGAGGAAGTAAAATGAAAAAAATACTAATGAACAAAATACTCTTTATGGTTCTGGCCATTATATCGGTATTTTCTCTTTATGCGGCGGCTATCCAGTTCGGCATGACGGGCGCAGTAAAACAGAAAGTGAAAGACCTGGATGCGAAAGTGAGGGCAAAAAAGGCAGAAACTAAAACGACGACAACAACAACAGTAGTTCAAAAATATCTTTCTGGAGTTGCAGCAAAGGGCAACGCTATAGCCTCAACAAAGCTGTCGTTTAAAGATGCGAATGGTGTGCAGAAATCTGTAGTTACAGGCACGAACGGAACATATACGATTGATGTTTCTACGCTTACGTTGCCGATAATCTTGCAGATTAAAGACGGAACAACTACGTATTACAGCGTAGCAACTGCATCCGGCACATGCAATATCCACCCGTTTACAGATTTAATAGTAAGGAACTGGTATAAGGTGCAGGGTACCAATGTAGATGCGATATTTGCCAGTACAGGCATTCTTGTGAGCCCTCCTACGGAAACTGCCGTAAAAGTTATGGAATTAACGGTGTGCAACGTTCTTTCGGAGTTACTGCTATCTGTAGGTATCGACTCAAACAATTTCAGTCTTATAACCATGCCGTTTTCCGCGGATAATTCAGCTTTTGACAATGTGCTCGTAAGAACGCAGGTATTAAATTCAGCCGGTGGCGGAATAACAATTAACGTTATAGACCCTAACACAGGAAACACATCTGGAACCGTGTTTACAACGGCAGTCCCTATTTCAACAACGGTAGACCCGATTGCAACCGTAACTGCAGAAATAAATGCGATGCTTAAGAATTTAGTGTTAACCCAGTCTGCTTCCTATTTGACAACACCTTTCTTGAACGACGGGATGGATGCCACAGCTTTTTTAGCTATGATAGCTTCAGCTAACCTTACTTCTGCAACCGTAAGCAAGATTATTTCGTACGATGACACAAACAAAACGTGCGCGGCAATGATTAATATTGGTTCTTCAGCTAACCAGGGAGAGCTTATTTTTTCAAAAGCGAGCGGAAGCTGGCAACTATCAGGAGACAACCAAATCGCGCAAACGAACATCCAATTCCAGGCTACGGAGGGAGCGGGTGACATAGGCAGAGGGTACACAAAAAGCCTCAGGTTTAATGTGTCCGACAACGCGGCAAATGAAGCTGCAAGCATAGCATCCGTTGTGGCTTCAGGGCCCGGAATCAGCACAGGCATGGCTGTGCCGTGCGTGGCAGATAATTATGATGGCGCTTATCCCCCCTGCGGCACTGAGTGGGGCAACGGTACGACAAAAGCTTTTGAGATTAGTGTTTTTGGCATGATGCCTGCGCTGGGTTCGGCTTACACTCTTACGCTTTATATGAATGATGGCAGTTCTCATACCTATACATCAGTAATAGAAGCTGAATACGGGTTTGATCCCAACGGGAACATAAAACAATCAGATTATCCGCAATATACATTGGATGCTCCGATTACTTTGGCCAGCCTGCTTGACGGTACAACTCATTATATTACAGGCAGCGTCTATGTGCCCGTATGGGACTGTCCGACATGGGACTGGGCGCCGCATTTTCAGTTTGCTTATAATGATGGCAATAGTGAAGGCGGTAATTTTGAAAACCAACAAATCAAGGGAACCTTTATAAACGCGCCCATAGCGGGCAGTAGCTGCAGGTTTACATTAACCGTTCCTGCCGTGACGACTTCGGACGGCGGCGGCACTTATACAGGAACAATTAACGGAAATGTAATTAAAGATAAGATTAATCGTGGCTTGTTAGGGGCAGGTGCAGGCAGTGACAGCATCCTCAATTGTAATACTTATTATGGCATGGAATTAGATTTATCGCAGTCTCAATTCAGTAGCCCTCGAAAATTTAGACCAGCCCCAAAGAACCTGCTGCGGTGAAACAAGGACTATGGGACGTCCTTAGGTAATAAGGTATTGAAATAGGCGGAAAGACAGTTTAGCAATAGAGAATGCGACATAATCTATATATTGTCATAATGTAAGTCGTTTTTTTACTTTGACTTTCGCACTGCGAGTGGAATGAGCAAAGCGAATGACATTAAACAAAAACCGTTACAACCGTCGGGTTGAAACGGTTTTTGTTTTAGCGAGTGACAACGAGCCTCGCAGTGTCCACTTCCACTCCCTCCACAGAACAAATCAAGTGCCCGGAAGCAGTTTTCAAAAATGCCTCACGGGAGCGGTTTGGCATACACAAGCGACCGTGCGGAGCGGCGGAAGTGTGGGACGCCGCGTCTTTTTGAAAGCTGCTTCCGGGCACGACTATCAGCCAGAAAAAACAAAAATACTTCACAAAACAATTCTGGATTCCCGTTTTCACGGGAATGACAGGGACAATAAACACCCGACACTGCCCTCTCCCTCAAGGGGAGAGGAGATAAATTGAACCGGATGAAAATTCCGGGAAATATTTGACAAACAGAGGGCAAATATTCTATAATTGTCAAACATTTGAAATTACTGCTCCTTAAATTGATTTGTTTGTTTTAACCATTCTCCCCCTTTCCTTCGACGGGGCGAGAGCAACACCGGCAAGGCATCCTCAGCATTACTCTCTCCGGTCAACGCCTTGATAAATCCTCAGGACTAAATGCAGGCAGAGCATTTTAGAAACGGGAAATTTTAACCGTTTTAGTTTTTATACATAATACTATGGACATAAGCTTACTGATCGTCTTGGCAATCTTCGTCCCGGTCACCGGAGCCTTCCTGCTGCCCCTTCTCGGCCGCCTGTCGGAAGATCTCAGGAACTACTGCGCGCTCGCTTTCGTGCTTGTTTCCCTCGTGTGCGCGTTTATGATGGTGCCCTCGGTGCTTTCCGGGGTGACGACGACCCTGGTCCACCAGCTCCCCTTCGGCTTCAACTTCATACTTACCGCTGATATGCTTGCGGTCTTCATGGCGATAGTCTCCTCCCTCATCGGTTCCGTCATAGTGCTTTACTCTTTCGATTATATCGAGCACTACGACAACCGAGACGAATATTATATGATGGTGGTGCTCTTCCTGGGCTCGATGATGGGCATTGTTTTCTCGGGAAACCTCATCTTCTTATATGTATTCTGGGAAATAACGGCTATCGCCTCCTGGAGGCTGATAGGCTTCTTCCGGGAGAAGAATTACGTCCTCAAAGCCGATAAATCGTTCCTGGTAACGGTCTTCGGGGCTTTCCTTATGCTCATCGGCTTCATAATGATATTCCAGGAAACGGGCTCTTTCGATCTGCTGACCATAAAAGAAGTACTGAAGGTCCACCCTTTGAGCAACCTCGCGGTCGCGCTGATACTCTTCGGCATATTCTCTAAATCCGCTACCCTCCCCTTTCACACCTGGCTGCCGGACGCTGGCGTTGCCCCTTCTCCCGTCACCGCGCTTCTTCACGCGGCGGTGCTGGTCAAGATCGGCGTTTACGTCTACGCGCGGCTTTTCATAGTAACGATACCGATAAACGAAATATGGCATACGGTTATACCCATCGTGGCCGCTTCGAGCGCCATCGTTTCAGCCGGGGCCGCGTTGATCGAGACAGACATAAAGAGGATAATAGCGTATTCGACCATAAGCCAGATAGGCTTCATATTCCTCGGGCTTTCGGTCGGGGGCGAGATCGGCATAGGCGGCGGCATACTATATATATTGATGCACGGCATAGCGAAAGGCGGCCTCTTCCTCTGCGCCGGCATTGTCGAGCAGAAGACGCACATAAAGGATATAACCAAGCTCGGCGGCCTCATCTACACGATGCCTATAACGGCAGTATCGTTCCTGCTCTGCTCCTTCTCCGTGATGGGCATTCCCCCGTTCGGCGGCTTCTGGAGCAAATATATGGTAATATCCGGGGCCGTGTCCACCAGACAGTTCTTTATAGCGTCCGTATTCATCGCGGGCGCTTTTTTAACGCTCATATACCTCTTCAGGCTGTTCATGCTGGTCTTCCTCGGCGAGCCCAAGACAGCGAGCCCCAAAGAGGGTTCGCCGGTAATGGTATCGAGCGTGGCTTTTCTCGCTTTCTTGTCGCTCGCGAGCGGCATATTCATAAGCTACATTTCGGGACCGGTACAGTTGACGGTAAAGCAGATGCTGGGAATATGAACGGCAGTTATAAGTTATAAGTTGTAAGTTTTAAGCGGGCATTCAACAACTGGACGGCAGCATATAAAAACAATAAAGATTTTTCTTACAACTTAAAACTTACAACTTATTACTGGTTTAAAAAATATGGATATATTATTCTATCCTATCATCATTCCTTCGGTCGCGGGCGCTTTGTGCCTGCTTTTGCCGAAGGCCAGGGGCGTCAAAGAATCCATCGCCTTGACCGCGGCGGCGCTTAACCTCGTCCTCTGCGCTTTCCTCTTTAATAAGGAGCTCTTGTTCTCTACGCCCTGGGGTGGGTTCGGTTTCGAGTTCTCCCTGCGGCTCTACCACTTCAGCGCCTTCATAATGCTCGCGGCGGCAGGTTTTACTTTCCTCATCACGCTCTACTGCACGGTTTTCCTCTCAGGAAAAAATTTCGCCAAGCAATTCTTTTCATATATGCTCTTGTCGGTGGCAATGGTCAACGGCGCGGTGCTCGCGGACAACCTCTTAGTGATGCTTTTCTTCTGGGAAGGCCTGCTGGGCACTCTTTTCGGCCTTATTATGCTCGGCCACAGGGGCGCGTACAAGACCGCCATAAAGGCGTTCGTCATAGCGGGCATCACGGACCTCTGTATGATGCTCGGCATAGCGCTGACTTATCATCTCTCGGGCACTCTTGCCATATCCAGGATTTCACTTCCGCTTACGATGGGCGGGAGCCTCGCTTTCATACTGCTTATGATAGGCGCCATATCGAAGGCCGGCTCGATGCCCTTCCACAGCTGGATACCGGACGCGGCGGTAGACGCGCCGCTCCCCTTCATGGCTTTTCTCCCTGCTTCGCTCGAGAAACTCCTGGGCATTTACCTGCTCGCGCGCATATCGCTCGATATGTTCCAGTTCACGGCCGGCTCGTGGGTGAGTATGCTGATGATGATAGTGGGCGCTACGACGATACTGCTTGCCGTAATGATGGCTCTCGTGCAAAAAGATTTCAAGAAGCTGTTATCCTACCACGCCATCAGCCAGGTGGGCTATATGATACTGGGTATCGGCACGGCCCTTCCCGTGGGCATAGTGGGCGGCCTTTTCCATATGATCAATCACGCGATGTATAAAAGCTGTCTCTTCCTTACCGGCGGCTCGGTAGAGAAGCAGGCGGGCACCACGGACTTAAACAAACTCGGCGGCATCGGCAAGTATATGCCCGTTACCTTCATCTGCTTCATTGTAGCGGCAGCGGCCATATCAGGCGTGCCTCCTTTCAATGGATTTTTCTCTAAAGAACTCGTCTATGACGGCGCTCTCGAGCGCCACTGGATCTTCTACGCGGCGGCCCTGCTCGGCTCGTTCCTGACGGCGGCTTCGTTCCTCAAGCTCGGCCACTCGGCCTTCCTGGGAGAGGTCAGGGAAGAGCACAAGAATGTCAAGGAAGCCCCCTGGCAGATGCTGGTTCCGATGATCACGATCGCGTCTTTCTGCGTGCTCTTCGGCGTTTACAACACGCTGCCTCTCAACAAGCTCATTCAACCCATTCTCGGCGCGGCCAGGCTCGAGGGCCGCAATTTCGCGGGCCTGCCGACCAATATTTTCCTCGTGCTGGGGACCGTCGTCGTCCTCATACTCGCTTACATGAACCATATGTTCGGCGTGAAACGCTCGGGCTCAGGCCTGGGAGCCGCGGACCACATACATCATGCCCCCGTGCTCTCGGGGATATATGACAGGGCGGAAAAACGTTTCTTCGACCCTTACGACATCGGGCTTAAACTCGTTGACCTCATATCGAAGCTCGCGTTCCTGGTAGACCGCTCGATAGACTGGCTTTACGACAGTTTCACGGTGGGGCTTGCCTATCTCGCGTCTTTTACGGTCAAAGCCGCGCGCGGCTCGAGTTATTCCACTTTCATAGTCTGGTCGCTCGTTGGCGCGGCCGCCGTAATAGCTATTTTGTTCGGAAAGATATAATAGAAGTTATTGAATAGTCAGTACTGCAGTTTTTTTCGGATTTTGTGATTGACTATTCGAAATTAGTCGGTTAAGAGGAGTTTCAATTGGCCTGGCTTTTCATTTTAATACCTATTCTCGCGGTGATCGCGCTTAACCTGCCTTTCGGCGTGAGTTACAGGAAGCTGGCTTATCCGGCCGCCCTGCTGCTCGCGGTCAGCCAGGTCCTGTTCGTCCTGCTGCCGCCCGAAACGGTGCTTGCTTCAGGCGCGTGCCCGCTCTGCCCGTTCCTTTTCCGGTCGCTCGACGCCCTCGGTAAGATAATGATACTCTCGATCGGCATAGTCGCCTTCTGTTCCGTCATAGCGGGCTGGCACCTGACCGAGCGGGCCGAGAGAAAATTCGATTTCGCCAACCTCATCATTTTGGCAATGGCCGGGATGAACGGCATCATACTTTCCGGAGATCTCTTCACGCTTTACGTTTTCCTCGAGATCGTAGCGGTAGCCTCGTTCATCCTTATAGCGATGGACAAGAACAAGTCGTCGCTCGAAGGCGCTTTCAAATACCTCATCCTCTCGGCCGTAGCGACCATACTGATGCTTTCTTCCATAGCCATGATCGTGATGCTCACCGGCGGGACGACATTCGCCGACGCCGCGATGGTTATGAGATCGGGCAGCAACGTTCCCCTGGGCCTTTTCGCGGCCGGTCTTTTCCTCACGGGCCTGCTAATAAAGGGCGGCCTTGTCCCCTTTCACGGCTGGCTGCCTGACGCTTACACGGCCGCGCCGAACGGGGTCTCGATATTCCTGGCGGGCATAGTTACCAAGACCACTGGCATCTACACGATAATTAAGCTCGTTACGGCGGTGACCGGTTTCTCCGGCCCCGTGCAGAAGATACTGCTTTTATTCGGAGCTCTCTCGGCGGTCGCGGGAGCTTTCGGAGCCCTTTCCCAGAAGAATTTCAAGAGAATGCTCGCGTATTCAAGCATCAGCCAGATGGGCTATATCGTCCTGGCGCTCGGAGCTGCCAACCCCATAGCGATAATGGGCGCGGCCTTCCACCTGTTCAACCACGCTATATTCAAATCACAGCTCTTCATAAACGCGGCCGCGGTGGAAGAATCCACCCAGACGCTCGATATGGACAGGCTGGGCGGCCTCGCGGAGAAAATGCCGGTGACGGGCGCGACATCGCTCATAGCCTTCCTCTCGACCGCCGGCATACCGCCGCTCGCCGGCTTCTGGAGCAAACTCTTGATAATAATCGGATTGTGGGTCGCCGGCTTCAGGGTTTACGCGGTGATAGCCGTCCTCACGAGCGTTGTGACCCTCGCCTACTTCCTGTCCATGCAGAGGCGCGTGTTTTTCGGAAAGCTCTCGGCCGAGCTCTCCCACATAACCGAAGCGAACGGGCCGCTGACTTACACGGCGGTGCTCCTTGCCATAATAACGATAGGCGCCGGCATATTTTTCCCCTTCATACTGAATAATCTTATTATTCCGGTGAAGGCGATACTAGGTTAACGTCAGGAAATTGAACATATGAATATGTACTCGCTGGACATTTTACTTCTTGTGGCATTGGTCGCGGCAGCCGTATGGACCGTGCTCCGCGGCAGCCTGCTGAGGGCCGTCATAGCCCTCGCGCTGACGAGCATTGTGCTGACAGGCATAATCTTCCGCCTGGGCTCCCCGATAGCCGCCGTGTTCGAGTTGTCCGTGTGCGCCGGGCTCATCACCGTGATATTCATGAGCACGATAAGCCTCACCAAGCCTCTCTCGCACAAGGAGACCCTTGAATATACAAGCTCCAGGATGAAGAGGTTCTGGCTGCTGCCGATTATTATAGCCGCCGTGGGAGCCTCGCTCGCCCTCGCGGTCATTCCCATCAATTTCAACACGGCGGCCGTGCAGGAAACGGCTAGAAGTTTCAGGAACGTGCTCTGGGAAGACAGGCGTTTCGATCTGGTCGGCCAGATAATTATTATACTCGCGGGCGTTTTCGGAGTGGTAGTGCTCTTCAGGCACCACTCGAAAGATGAACCGGAAGACAAATAACGGCATTTCAAATTTCAAATTTGAAGTTGCAAATTTAACATCAAAAGACGGGCTGGTTAGGATAACATATGACTACCAATAGCGTTCAACTATTAAGGCTCTACATCGTGTTTCTTCCGCTGCTCTTTATAGCGGGGTTCTACTGCATAGTCACGACCAGGAACCTCATACGCACGCTGCTGGGCCTTGAGATACTCACCAAAGCCGTGACGCTGATGCTGGCCCTTGCGGGTTACCTTACCGGCAAGACGGCGCTTTCCCAGGCGCTCATAATAACGCTGATAGTGGTCGAGGTAGTTGTCATCGCCGTAGCGGCCGGCCTCGTGCTGAACATTTTCAAGCATTATAATTCCCTGGACACCAGGAACTTAAGATCACTTAAAGGATAAAAAATGGCTAACTGGCTTCTTCTTCCCCCCGCGGCTTTCATCGTGGTGCTTCTGGTCAGCATACTGCTCTCCAGGGTTTCGCGCGCTCTGGAGTTCAAGGTCAGCGGCGAACCGGGAGGCAAATATAAGTCGTACGCCTGCGGTGAGAACGTCGACAAGCCCAGGCTTCAGCCCGAATACAGCCAGTTTTTTCCGTTCGCTTTCTTTTTTACTATAATGCACGTAGTGGCCCTCGTGATAGCGACAGTCCCGAAACAGACGCCAGGGACGGCCTTCGTCGCGGCGCTTTTCGTCCTTTGCGCGCTCAGCGGGCTTTTCATTCTATTTCGGAAATAAGGTAAAGTTATGATCAAACTCGCGGAAAAAGTTGTGACCTGGGCCAGGACAAAATCCCCCTGGATAATACATTTCAACACCGGCGCCTGCAACGCCTGCGACATAGAGATCGTCGCCGCCCTGACTCCCCGCTACGACGTGGAGCGTTTCGGCGTCGTGATCAAGGGAACCCCGAGGCACGCCGACGTGCTTATAGCTTCCGGGCCGCTTACAAAACAGCAGAACGACCGCCTCGTGAGGATCTACGAGCAGATGCCCGCGCCGAAATTCGTAGTCGCCGTCGGGACCTGCGCCTGTTCGGGCGGGGTCTTCCACGACTGTTACGGCGTTCTCGGCGGCATAAATTCAGCGATCCCCGTTTCAGCCTACATTCCCGGGTGCCCGGCAAGCCCAGAGGCGATAATCGACGGCGTTGTAAAGCTTCTTTCCAGCCTGGACCCGAAAGAAGAGAAAGCGGCAAAGTAGCCGGGGGTATAAAATGAACGAACAAGAGATTCTCCAGAAATTATCGTCAAAATTCCCTTTCCTTGAAGGCAAGGGCAGGGTGGCGCGCGCCAGGCGCATATTCTGCGATGTCCCGAACGCCAGTTTCAGGGAAGTGATAGATTTTACCATCAAGGAACTCGGTTTTTCCATACTCACTACAATGACCGGCGTTGACGACGGCGAGACGCTGGGATTCATATACCACTTTGCTTCGAACAACGGGATGATGCTAAATCTCAAGATAAGCGCACCGAAAGACAACCCGGTGATCAAGACGGTCACCGACCTTTTCCCTTCCGCCGAGATGTACGAACGCGAGGTCGAAGACCTCCTGGGCGCGAAGGTAGAGGGCTTGAAACCCGGCAGGCGCTATCCGCTGCACGAGACCTGGCCGGAAGGCCAGCACCCGCTGCGCAAGGACTGGACATACGTCAAACCGGCGGTAAGCGGTAAGTGATAAGTTGTAAGTTGACGTCAAAGACATACTTTACACATACCGCTCAACGCTTAAGTTAGCGAGGTAAATATTATGGGAAAAGTAACTATACCGATAGGGCCTCAACACCCGGCGCTCAAGGAGCCGGAAAGTTTCGCGGTCACGCTCGACGGCGAAAAGATAGTCAGCATGGTCGCGAACCTCGGCTATAACCACCGCGGGGTGGAAAAGGCCTGCGAAGGCAGGACCTACACCCAGGCGCTCTACCTCATCGAGCGCATCTGCGGTATATGCTCGCACACGCACTCTACCTGTTTCATCCAGGCCGTCGAAGAAATAGCGGCGCTTGAAGTCCCCAAAAGAGGGCTTTACATCAGGACGATCGTCGCGGAGCTCGAAAGGATGCACAGCCACCTTCTGTGGCTTGGCGTCGCGGGCCACGAGATCGGTTTTGACACGCTTTTGATGTATTCCTGGCGCGACAGGGAGGCCGTAATGGACCTCCTGGCCCTGCTTACCGGCAACCGGGTCCACTACGGGATGAACGTGCTGGGCGGATCGAAACGCGATATATCGCCCGAGCAGGCCAAGCAGATCCTGAAGGTGATGGACGTACTCGAAGAACGCACGAAATATTACATACAGGTCGCGACAGAAGAGGTAACGCTGATCAAACGGCTCGCGAAAGTGGGAACGCTGTCCCACGACGACGCCGTCAAGCTCGGAGCGGTGGGCCCCACGGCCCGCGCCTCCAACGTTGACCGCGACACGCGCCGCGACGACCCGTACGCCGCTTACGCCGAAGTCCCCTTCAAAGTTATAACCGACGGCCACAATGACGTCTACGGAAGGACGCTCGTCCGAGTGGGCGAGTTGATGGAGTCTTACAAGATGGTCCGCCACCTGGTCAAGAACCTGCCCGAAGGGCCCATCGCCGTCAAGGCGCCGAGAAAAGTCGGCCCGGGCGAAGCGGTGAGCCGTTACGAGGCCCCCAGGGGCGAGGACGTCCATTACGTCAAGGCGAACGGCACCGAAAAACCCGAGCGCGTCAAAGTGCGCGCCCCGACGCTCGCGAACGTCCAGGCGGTCGCCAAGATGCTTGAGAACGGCTACCTCGCCGATATTCCGATCGTCATCGCCGCCATCGACCCCTGCTTTTCCTGCACGGACCGCACGACGTTCGCGGTGAAGAACCCGGACGGCAAGGCCGCGGGGTTCATCGATTGGAAGTCCCTGCGCGAGTACAGCATAAAGTGGCACAAGAATAACGGCGTCGATTTCTCGAAAATGAGGATTAAAATAAAATAATGGCCAGATCACTTTTTTACATCATCGTTTTTCCCGGATTTATTTTCCTGAGCCTCGCCGGCGTGATAGTGGAATACATCGACAGGATACTCTACGCCCGTTTCCAGAACAGGCAGGGCCCCCCGTGGTTCCAGCCGGTAGCGGATTTCATCAAGCTGCTCTCCAAGGAATGCATCATACCGGAAGAAGCCGAGCCCAGGCTGTTCTCGGCCCTGCCGCTGGTGGCCCTTACCGCCGCAGTGACCGCCATACTCTACGTGCCCCTTTGGAACGCGAACGCCCTTTTTTCGTTCGAGGGCGACCTGGTGATCGTCATTTACCTTCTGACTTTGCCGACTATCACGTTCTTCCTCGCGGGCTGGAACTCGACCTCGCTCTACGCCATGATCGGCTCCGTGAGGACGCTGACCCAGCTCTTCGCCTACGAGGTGCCGCTCTTCATGGGGATCCTCGCTCCCACCATACTCGCGGAGACCTGGTCGCTGAGCGGGCTCGTGAGGTATTACGGCGTTCATCCGTGGTATATCCTGTTCAACATACCGGCTTTCATAGTCTCGCTTATCGCCATACAGGGCAAGCTTGAAAAGGTACCCTTCGACATTCCCGAGGCCGAGACCGAGATAGTGGGCGGCACTTTTACCGAGTATTCCGGGCGCCTGCTCGCCTATTTCCGCATGGCGATCGATATTGAAATGGTGGTCTGCGCTTCGCTGCTTTCGGCGGTCTTCTTCCCATTCGGGATGCGCCTGGGCCACGCCGCGGGTTTCGCGCTTTACGCGGTCAAGGTGCTTTGCATGGTATTCCTTTTTGCCATCATACGCTCGCTGTTCGCGAGGCTCAGGATAGACCAGATGGTAAGTTTCTGCTGGAAATACCTGGCGCCTCTCGCGCTTTTTCAGATAGCACTTAATTTCATTTTGAAAGGCATATTAAATTGATAAAACCCGGCGCGATGTTGAGAGAAGTTCTAAGGCACGTCTTAAAAAAACCGGCCACGGAGAATTACCCCTTCGTTAAGACCGCGAAGTGCGACAAGTACCGCGCGAGGATCCAGTTCTCCCCTGAAAAATGCATCGGTTGCAAGTTCTGCATGAGGGACTGCCCCGCGGCGGCCATAACCATAAACAAGATCGCCGACAAGCAGTTCGAGTGCGTCATCGAGAACGATAAATGCATCTACTGCGCCCAGTGCGTCCTGATCTGCCCGAAACAGGCGCTGGAAAGCACGAAGGACTTCGAGCTCGCCCAGCTTACTAAAGATAAATTAAAGGTGACCTATGCCGCAGAAAAAAAAGCCCCAACCGAAGAAAAACCGGCCCAACAGCCGGCCCCCGAAACAGCTGGACCTGAAAAAAGCGCTGATAAGCAGCCTTAAGGGCGCCGGGAACGTAGCCATTCTCGGGGTCGGCTCGGAACTCAGAGGCGACGACATAGCGGGGATGGTCGCAGCCGAGATCATACAGAAGGCCGCTCACAAAAGGCTCGAGGTCTTCCTCGGCGCCACAGCTCCCGAAAACCTTACCGGCGAAATAAAGAAATACAAACCTTCCCACCTCCTGATAATCGACGCTGCGGATACCGCTTCAAAACCCGGGACCATAGACCTCATCGACCCCAAGACTGTAGGCGGAATATCTTTTTCGACTCATATGATGCCGCTAAAGATAATGGTCGACTATATGCTTAAATCCATAAAATGCAAGGTCATTATAATCGGCATCCAGCCTAAGGTCCTGAAATTCGGCAGTGAACCATCCAGGGAAGCCATTTCCTCGGCAAAAGAGATCGCAAAAACCATACTCGAGATCATCTAACCCCGCGTTATTCGGGCCGTCCCGGCTGCGCTTGATCACGGCGAGCTATTCAGAACCTCTAACGGCAATCCCCCATTGACAGCACCCCCCGCCCCATTTGAGATTTAGCTTGAAAAATACTCTAAAACCTGCTACTAAATTGAGTACAGAAAATCTCCAGTTTAACACCCCGGGGAACCCCAAAATGATGAAAAGGCGAACTATATGGTAGATAATTTTGCCGGCAGAAAAAAGCAGGCCCTCTCTATCCAGAAACAAAAAATGGAAGCCCTGGCAAGGTTTACGTCCGGTATCTCCCACGATTTCAACAATCTCTTAACCTGCATCCAGGGGTTCTCTAAGCTCGCCGTAAAACAGGTCAAGCGGGACGGCCGGCTAAGGGATGATATAAGCCAGATCTACAGCGCGGCGGAACGCGCCGGGGCGCTGACAAGGCAACTGCTGTTCTTCAGCCGTAAACAACCCATCAAGAGCCGTGACTTCAGGATAAACAAAACTATCGCCAACCTGCTCAACATCTTCAAATGGCTCGCTGGAGAAAATATAACTATCAGGACCGACCTCCCGGGCAATATATGGCCTATTTTCGGAGATGAAGTAAAGATCGAACAGATCATAACGGTGATGGTGCTTAACTCGAAAGACGCCATGCCGCGCGGCGGCGATATAATTATTAAGACCGAGAATGTCCTGGTTGACCGCAACTACGTTGAAAACTTTCCCGGAGCAAGGGCGGGGAAATACGTCCGCATAACGCTCTCGGACCAGGGCACGGGAATGGGAGAAGAAACTCTCGGGCACATCTTCGAACCGTACTTCACGACAAAAGAAATGGGAAAAGGTGCCGGCCTCGGGCTCTTTGTCGCGTACGGCGTGGTTAAGCAACACGAGGGCTGGATAGATTTTGACAGCAAGCCGGGAAAAGGCACGACCTTCCAGATATACCTGCCCGCCGTCTCCGCGAGCGCGCGCAGAAAAAGTGAAACGTCAATTTTGCTGCAGGATCATTACGGTAACGGGGAAAGGGTATTGCTCATCGAAGACGAGGAAGCGGTCAGGGAATTCGTTACCCAGGCCCTGTCGATGTACCGCTACGAGGTGTTCGGCGCGGAAACTGCTAAAGAAGCGCTCAAACTGTTCAAACGGGAAAAAGGGGATTTCCGGCTGGTCCTGAGCGATATCTCGCTCAACGATCCCGGCGCCCTCGGGCCCGTTCAAAGATTCCTGAAAGAAAAACCAGGGCTTAAGGTAATATTGACCAGCGGCTGCGCCACCAAAGTATCGGACATCAGGAAAATAACGGGAAAGGGTTATAGTTTTCTGCAGAAACCCTACTCGGTCGAAGATCTTCTGCAATGCGTAAAAGAGGCGCTGCTCAATGACTGACCAGGTCCGTTTGGGCGCGGGTTTCGCAGAAAAATTAAAAGTAGTCCCAAAGCCGGTTCTCTCGGGAAGGATAAAGCTCGCCGCGCTGCTGGCTTCGAGCGAACAAGAGTTCCATGAACACGCGAAGGCCGTTGAATCGGACCCGCTGTTCCTTAAATTGTTCCGCCCGGAAAACGGGTCGGAAAGAGTTATTTCGATCGCAAGGCCCGGCAGGCTCAAATTATCGGACCGCTTTCTGGAATACAGTGACGGGTTGAACGCCAGCGGCGATTCTCTCGACGTCCAGTCGCTGCTCCAGCGCAGGAAAAAAGCCGCCGCGGCCATAAAAAAGATCGGAGAAGAAAACTTTGTTAAATATTTCCTTTTCAATGATTCCGGGGCCGGGCCCGGGGAGATCGCGCGCGAGTGCGGTCTGAGAACGCCGGAGGCCCAGGAGATCTCCGGGCTTATCGACGAACTTGCCGCGCACGGTGAATTCTACGCCGGCCAGATCGCGGCTCCCGGAAAATGTTTAACGTACAACAAGATCGCGGGCATCGAAAAGGAGGGGCCGGGCAGGTTCTCGATAGTTTATTATGCGCCCCGCCTGGCGAGAGGCAAGTATTCCATCGATTATGAAAAAATGAACGCATTAAAAGCGCGGGGCGTATTTTCGAAGGGCGAGGCCGGGAGAATTGACGTTCTTTTAAGGCAGCTCGAAGCCATCAACGTAAGAAAAACGATAATTCACCGGGTCCTTGAAAACATCATCGAGTTCCAGAAGGAGTATCTGGAAACCGGTGAAACCGCCAGGCTCGCGCCTTTAAGCCAGAAAACCGTAGCACTCAGGCTCGAGATCAGCCCGAGCCTTGTTAACAGGGCGCTGTATTCGAGAAGCGTTTCCATACCGTCCGGCAGGGAAGTCGCCCTGAATGGCTTTTTCCCTTCAAAAAAAGACGTCGTAAAAGATATCCTTAAAAACATAGTTTTTTCAGAAAAAATAAGGCTCAGGGATAATGCGGTAAGGAACCTGCTGATGGATAAATTCGGTTACAGGGTCTCGGGGCATCTGGTACAGATCTACAGGAACGAATTGGGTATCCCCCCTGCCTCGCGGAGGGCCGGCGGCAGCGCAGCGCGCGGAAATGCCCCGTCTCACAAATAACCATGAACAACAATATAAAGATCCTCGTGGTCGATGACGAAGAAATGATACGAAAACTCTTCTGCAGGGTTTTTGAAGAGAACGGGTATCATACCAGCTCGGCGAAAACCGAACAGGAAACCTACGAACACCTGAAGAACGAGAAATTCCAGATCGTGGTCCTGGATATAAGGATGCCGGGAGTCAACGACCTCAGGATCCTCAAGGCGGTAAAGAAAGACTATCCCGGAATAGAGGTTATCATGGTTTCCGGGCACGGCACCATGCGCATAGCCCAGGAAAGCCTGAACCTGGGCGCCTATGATTACCTCTCGAAACCGGTAAATATCGATGACCTCGTCGGCGTGGTAGAGCGGGCCGGCAAGAGCATAAAACTCGGCCCCGAACAAAAATCGAAAAAGGGACCCGCGGCGGATCCCCGGGAAGAAAACGTTTTTATCGGCCAGGACGCTTCGATCAGATCGGTGCTGGACCAGTTAAAAAAGATATCCCCGTCATCCTCCAACGTGCTTATCCAGGGTGAAACCGGCTCCGGCAAGGAGCTCGTCGCCAGGTTCATCCATAATAACAGCCCGCGCAGGGATCTGAGGTTCATATCGGTGAACTGCCCCGCTTTACCCGATTCGCTCCTGGAAAGCGAATTGTTCGGGCACGAAGCAGGCGCGTTCACGGACGCGGCAAAGCTCAAGCATGGGCTCCTCGAAATAGCGGATGGCGGCACGCTTTTCCTCGATGAAGTTTCGGACCTGAGCGCCGCGCTGCAGGCAAAACTGCTCAGGGCCGTGGAAACTAAGATATTCAGGAGGCTCGGAGGCAACGACGAGATAAAGGTGGACGTCCGTTTCCTGGCCGCTACCAACAAGAACCTGATAGAGGAAATAAAAGCGGGCCGTTTCAGGAACGACCTGTATTACAGGCTCGGAGCCATCACGATCAATCTGCCCCCTCTGAGAAAAAGGCCTGAAGACATACCCCTGCTCATCGGCAGTTTCCTGGGCGCCGGCCTCAATAACCAAAAGAAACTCTCGTCCGGTGCGATGCAAAAATTGAAAGAATACAATTGGCCCGGGAACATCAGGCAGCTCAAGAACGTCATCGAGCAGATAGTGATCTTGTCCGAGAAAGATATCATCGAAACCGATGACCTGCCGTATTTCATCAAAGACACCTGCTTGGAGGCCGGCGCGGAACCCGGCGTTAAAAATGAAGAAAAGAAACTCGGCAGTCTTTCAGAGATGGAAAAAGAACACATCCGGAAAGTGCTCGAAAATACCGGGGGTAATCAAACTAAAGCGGCGAAGATACTCGGAATAACAAGACGGACCCTCTACCAGCGCCTGAAAGAATACGGTTTGGAATAATAAAAAGCATAAACTGCTTCTTTACCGATCCTCTGTAAAGCACCCCTTATTGATCTTGAGTAATTTTTGCCCGGTTCCTACCCCCCGCAACCGCCTCAGAATCCGCCATACTCCCCATAGAACCGCTTCCCCGTCGATAAAATATCCTTACTGATCCCCCCTCTGTTTTGTCACCGAAATTGCATGTAATAAGATTGAAAGAGGTTGGGGAGGCATAAAATGGAAAGAATAACGCAAAACAAGATCATGGTCCTGATAAGCAGCAGGGCGGACGAAGAGATGATCAAAAAGCTGTCCCGCAGCGGTAATTTCCATTTTGAGATCGTCAGCTCAACGAACGAATGCCTGATAAAACTGCAAACCTGCAAATACGACGCGCTCATAGTCGACTCCTCGCACCTGCTGCTGGGAGATAAAGTAAACGCGTATTACCTGCGCACGATCAGCGAGCTCGCCCCGGTGATAGTCATTTCCGACAACGAAAAACCTGAAATCGAGAACGAAATAAGGGCGGAGAGGATCTATTATTTTCTCGTAAAACCCATCTGCGAGGAAGAGTTATTGTCCACGCTGATACAGGGCGCGAAATGGAAGGAAAAGGAAAAAAGGACGGCGGCTGCCGATCCCGGCCGGATGTTCATTTCGAAGGTTTCAAGGATAATGAAAATAGCAATGATGTTCGTCCTCTTTTCCGTCAACTGCTGCCTGGCGGGTGGAATTACGGTATCAGTCAGTTCATTTCGGAACCTCACGGGAAATGCCTGCAACGACTGGATAGGGGACGGCTTCGCTAGCAACATCTTGACTTCGGTCAAGAGCGTCGCCGGCGTCAGGGTCATAGAAGAGGCTGAAATGGGAAAGCTGCTCGAGGCCATAAAGTTCGACCTCTCCGGCTTCGTCGATGAAAAGACCGTAGTGGAAAAAGGAAAAGTGATCGGCACCGGCTATTCCGTCGTGGGCAGCATCCAGCTTTTCGACGAAAAAGCCGTGGTCTGCTACAGGCTCGTAAATATGGAAACGGGCGAGATAGTGTTCGGCAACACTTTAGAGGGCAGGCTGAAGAACATCCTAGGACTTGAGGACACTGTGAGCAGGGACATAGTCAAGCATTTCGAGGCCCGGTTCCCTTCCGTGTGCGCTAATTATGCTCCTAAAAAGAAAAGCAGCTTCGCCGTCCTTCACGGTGACGGCAGCGAGGGCTTGAAATGTTCCTTGATGTCCGACCTGGCTGAGGCGGCAAAGCGCTACGAGGCCGCCATAAACGACAACCCGGAATTCGCCGACGGTTACCTGGGGCTCGGAGAGATATACATGCAGAAAAAAGAATATCCGCAAGCCCTGAGCCGGTTTTGCAGGGCCTTCGAGCTCTACCGGAAATACAGCGACAGTTATTTTGCCGGATGCGCCTGCTACAGGATAGGCGAAGCTTATTACCAGCAGTCGGATTACGACAGCGCCGTGTCCTATTTCAACCAAGCCCTCGCTTACAAGAAGAACTCGAAAAGAGATTTCCAGGTCCTCTACGTCTATGAAAGGTTATCGGAGATCGCCGAGATGCGCAACGAAAACGTCCGCGTCGTAGAATACCTCAACCGTTCGCTGAAAACAAGCGAACGGCTCGGAGACGTAGCTTCACAGATAGAGTCCCTCGTCCGGCTGGCCAGGTTCTATGAAGAAAGATCGGACCTCAAGACAAGCGACGAGGGGCGCGAACTGCTGGCGCCCGGGCGCGCGAAGTTCAATAGATTCAAATCATTTTTGAAGACGGCTTGGGCATATTCTTCGCAGGCCTGCGAGCTCTCAAAGAATATAGACTACCGCGATAAGGACAAACTTGTCGAGTTAAATGACAGGCTGCAAAAAAGGCTTTCGGGGGCTTTCCAGCAGGAGTCGTGACGCGCAGGTTTCGAAAATCGTCCGACGCGGCGCACAGAAGGCCGCGGCAGGCTTCCCGCAGAGGATTGACTTCAATCAAGAACCCGGCTGACTCCCGCGCCCGAAAAAAACGCGGGGGCGGCTTCCGGGCTAAAGTTTTATGACCTTGCTGCTCTTGATCCCCTTTGTCGCGTTGCGGCTGTCTATCACGAGCGAGGCGCGCTTGACAATATCGGCGTAATCTATGACCGTGTGATTAGTGACTACAACGACCGCGTCGTAACCGCTCAAGCTTTTCAGGTTCTTAACCGATCTAAATGTCCGCCCGCCCATCTTAAAATCACTTATGTAAGGGTCGTAATAGGCTGTATTCGCCTTCTTGTCGAGCAAAAGCTTCAGCACGTCAAGCGACGGGGATTCCCTGAGATCGCTGACGTCTTTTTTATAAGCCATCCCCAACAGGAGTATCTTCGCGCCACGTATGCTTTTCCCGCGCTCGTTGACCGCATCGACTATTTTTTGAACAAGGTATTCGGGCATCTTTGAGTTCATTTCCCCCGCGAGTTCTATGAAACGCGAATAAAAATTCAGCGTTTTGAGCTTCCAGGAGAGGTAATGCGGGTCCAGCGGTATGCAATGCCCACCTATGCCGGGCCCCGGGTAGAACGGCATAAAACCGAACGGCTTTGTGCCGGCGGCGTCGATAATTTCCCAGACATCAAGTTTTAAGCGGTCGCACATAAGGGCGACCTCGTTGACCAGAGCGATATTGACCGCCCTGAACGTGTTCTCCAGGAGTTTGACCATTTCGGCGGCTTCCGGCGAAGTAACGTATTTGACGGAACTCGTTATCTTGGAATAAAGGCTGCTGGCGAGCTTGCCGCATTTAGGCGTTATGCCTCCCACGACCTTCGGCGTGTTGCTGATGTTGAATTTAGAATTGCTCGGATCCACCCTCTCCGGGCTGAACGCGAGGAAAATATCCCTGCCGCATTTAAGGCCGTTCTTTTCGATCATGGGCAGTACGAGCTCGCGCGTGGTCCCGGGATATGTAGTTGATTCGAGTATTATTAACTGCCCCTTCCTTATGGTTTTTGCGATGCTGTTAGTGGCCGAGATGATGTAAGAGACATCGGGGTCCTTAGATTTCCTCAAGGGCGTGGGAACGCACACTATTATCGCGTCCTGGCCCCCCAGCTTTGAAAAATCCACCGTGGCTTTTAACTTGCCGCCCGATACCAACGCCGCGAGGTCGGTTGTTTTCACGTCTCCGATATACGATATTTTCCGGTTTATGGAGGCCACTTTTTTTGCGTCAACCTCAAACCCCGTTACTTCAAAACCCGCCCGGCCCAGCTCTACCGCGAGCGGAAGCCCGACATACCCCAAACCGATAACGCCTATCTTGGCCCTGCATTCGTCGATAGCCTTGCTTAACTTATCATTCATTGTCGCTGCTCCTTATGTTCGTTTTTCACGCCGGACATATTTGTACGGCGATACGCTTACCTGATAACCGCGAGTTTTTTCTTGGCTCTTACCCCGGGCCCTTTCACGGAGGCCACGTAACAACCCGACGACAGGCCGCTCGGGATACACTCAAACACGCCCTGGTCCACGTTGTCTTTGGCTTCCTGCCAGATGAGTTCACCTGGGACCGTGAAGATCCTACACTCGAACCTGCCGATGCCGGTTCCCTTGAAATATATTTTCGCCGAATCGCCGTCATCGGGGTTTATCGTTCCGCGGTTTTTAGTCGAACCCAGGATCAGGATATCCCCCGGTGGCGCCAGTGAAGTTCCACCCGGAGGGGGTAGGTAATTTCGCGGTCGGGGGCAGTGAAAGACAAACGTATTTCTAAAAAATAAAAACCGTTCCTTCTAGCGGAAGAAATGGTTTTTGGGGCGTAATTAGGAGGTTAACCAAAACCTGCGCTAAATGAATATTTAAATCGGCAAATTATCTTTTTCTTCTGCGCAACTGCCTGCGGTCTTTCCCGCTGCGTCTTTCTCTGGTAGCTCTTTGGTTCGATACAACGCGAAGGTTAATTTTGCGTTTGTCTTTGATTCTTCTTCGCTCTCTGGGCGAGCGCCTGTCCCAGAATATTCTTCTGTCTTTGCCGCAGCGCCGTTCGGATACGCCGCGCCTGGCCCGGCCGGAACGTTTTTCCCCGTTCACGGCTATCGAAACCCTTCTTCTTTCCGCCAGCTCTCTTCTATCTTCGCCAGTCCTGCGTTCCGCCATTATATACCTTTTTTTGCCTTATTTTACGCCCCAGAATCTCTGCATCTGAACAAGCACGCTCGAATCAGCGAGCCTTTCCCTGGCGAGCTGGAGCCAGTCGTGAACCTTGTAAGGGGCCGCGCTGCCGGTGTTTTTTACCGGCGTAGCGGGTTGCAGCACGAACGGTATTTCCGGCGATATCTGTTCGATGAGTTTTATGGCTTTGAGCAGTTCGTCGTCTTTCGTTTTATCGGTCAGCACGATCTTCACAAAAACCTTTCCCCTGGAGACTTTCAGGAACTCTCTGTGTTCCCGCCAGTATTCGGCTTTTGCCGCAGTAGGAAGTTTAATGTCCATGGCCACGACATCGATCCATTTTTTTAGCTTAACATAGGCTTCCGGCAGGGTGCCGTTAGTTTCGAGATAAACCTTAAGGCCGAGTTTCTTTATTTCCGGAAGAAGTTTTACCAGAAAGTGCGGGTATAGCAGTGGCTCTCCCCCCGTGAGCGAAACAGTTCTCGGCATGGAACCGTCGCCACCCGAGAGCCTCCTGGAGGAAAGCTCTTTTATGCGGGTGATTATGGTCCCCAGGGAATAGTATTTCTGATTTTCGTCCAGGGACTGGTTCTGGGGGGTATCGCAATAATCACATCTCAAATTACAGCCGGAAAAGCGCACGAACACCTGCGGCTGACCGGTATATATGCCTTCCCCCTGGTACGAAGAGAATATCTCGGAGATAGGCGCTTTGAGACTAACCACCGCGCGGGCTGTATTCTTCTTTGCCCTGTGTAACTTTTTACCCATGGGGAGATCTCCTTGTTCCGTTATTTTCATCAGCCGTTATACGTAATAACGACAAAACCTTGTTGGTTTTGTTAACGCGTTTCATTTGCCGCTGAGCCCCGCTTCTCTAAAACCTTTCTGCCTGAACCTGCACGAATCGCATACACCGCACGGGCGGCGCCCGCCTTTATAGCATGACCAGGTGAGCTCGAAAGGAATGCCGAGCCGGCTGCCGAGCTTTACGATCCCCGCCTTGTCAAGCCTGATGAGAGGGGCCTGTATTTTAATTTTCGCCCCAAGAGACTTCAGGAGCCTGTTCCACGCAATATAATAGTCCGGGCGGCAGTCGGGATACCCCGAGTAATCCACGGCATTCGCCCCGATGAAAATTGTTCCGGCGCGTATAGTTTCCGAGTATGAGAGGGCAAAGGCAAGAAAGATCGTGTTCCTTCCCGGAACATATGTGGAGGGCAGAGATGTTGTTTTGCGCCCCGCGCTCCGGGCTGTGATCTTTAGATCCGCTGGCAAAACCTGTTGTGCGTCCGTTAGCGAGCTTTCGCTCCAGGGAAGCTTTATCTTGACTATGCGGTATTCGCAGCGGTTTTTCTTTGCAATGCGGACAGCGCTCTTGAGTTCCTTTCTGTGCCTCTGACCGTAGTCAAAGAGCAGACAGGAACAGCTGTACCCTTTTTCAAGGGCGTGGTAAAGCACCGTAGTTGAGTCCAGACCTCCGGACAACAAAACAACCGCTTTTTTATTCATCATTGGTTCCCGCACGATCCCGCCGGCTCAAAAAACGCCGGTGTTATATCAGCGTCCTGTTACGGACGCGGAAGACGTTTCGCTCTCCCAGACTTCTACTTCCGAAGCGCGCAAGCCTTTCGGCAGCTTTTTGGAAAATCCGCTCAATATATACGCCGCAATGTTTTCCGCGGTCGGGTTAATCTTGTCGAAGGGCCGGGTCTCGTTCAAATAGACGTGGTCCAGTTTGGAAAGAACAGACTCGAGAAGCGCTCTGATATCGGTAAAATCCATCGCCATGCCGGTTTTATCAAGCTTCGCCGCGGTCAGCGAAACCTTGACCTTCCAGTTATGCCCGTGAAGCCTCTCACACTTCCCCTTATAGCCCCTTAACGCGTGCGCCGCGGAGAAACCTCTCGTAACGGAAACCCTGTACAACATAGGACACCTCTCAGCTGCCTTATAGATCAAGGTTGACTTTTCTGACGGGCTTGATGCTGCGGCCCAGGAACCTGCAGGCGACATCCGTGAATTTCTGGGGTATGTCGCTCACGTAATACTCGTACCGCCCCGTTCTTCCAGACACGTTGGCGGCCCCAAGACCGCTCAGGGTTCCCCGCACTTCGAGAGCCGCCACTTGCGCGGAATCGATAAGTTTTATACCCTTCCCCGCCGCGGCCTGTATAACTTTTTTAATGAGTGGATAATGCGTGCATCCGAGGACCAGCGTGTCGATGTTATTTTTCAAGAGCGGCTCGATGTATTCCCGGGCTACGATTTTTGTTACCTTGTGGTCCAGCCAGCCTTCTTCGACAAGGGGAACGAAGAGCGGACAGGCCTTCGCGAACACCCTGGCCTTATTATCAAGCCTTTTGATGGCCCTGGAATACGATGAACTGCGTATAGTGCCCTGCGTGCCTATCACCCCGATCCTGCCGCTCCTGCTGGCGGAAATCGCGGCTTTGGCTCCCGGCAATATTACCTCGATTATGGGAACTCTGAACTTTTTGCGCAGGACGGCCACGGCCACGGCGGAAGCCGTGTTGCAGGCGACGACGATCAGTTTAACCTTTTTAGAAAGCAGGAACGACGCGATACGCGCGGAGTATTCCGTAACCGCTTCCTTTGATTTTGAACCGTAAGGAACGTGCGCGGTATCTCCGAAATAAATGATATTTTCGTGCGGGAGCGTTTTCATTACTTCAGCCATCACGGTCAGCCCGCCGAGTCCCGAATCGAATATCCCTATGGGAAGTTTAGAAAGTTTCGTTCTGCTGGTTTTTCGCATTTAAGCTCTCTCGTTTCCTGTCGTATTTTTTTACGCCTTCAAATATAGAGTCGGCCATGCCGGCCTGCAATCTTTTTGTCCGCAGTTTCGCTTCCTCCCCGTAATTCGAAAGGAAGGCGCACTCTACAAGCACCGCGGGCATGATCGCTCCCCTCAACACGAAAAATTCAGCCTGCTTGACGCCCCTGTTCTCTATCTTCGTCCTGCGTGGTACCTCGCTGCCTATCATACTGCACAACTCGGCTGATTCGTTGATGAACTCGTTGACCGTCATGGACCAGAGCAGCTCCTGCAGCTTCGCCCTTTTTTTATTGGGTTTGCCTTCCAGGCGCACGACCGAATTTTCCAGCACCGCGGTAGCCGCCGCGTCCGAGTCCGAAGCGTGTTCCGAGAGAAAATAGATCTCGAAACCGTTTACGTTCTTGTCCATGTTGGCGTTGCAATGCACGGCTATGAACATGTCGGCTTTGTGATCATTGGCAAAACTCGTGCGTTCCACGAGAGGAATGAAAGTATCGTCCATCCTCGTCAGCAGCACGTTGTATTCCCCATCCTCTTCAAAAAGCCTCTTGAGCTCGAAGACTATGGCGAGATTTATATCTTTTTCTTTTGTGCCGTTCGGCCCTATCGCGCCGGGATCGTCCCCGCCGTGCCCGGCGTCAAGGATTATTAGTTTTTTCTTCTGGGAGGACGCACTTACGGCGGGAGTAACGGCGGCTAGCGCGGGCAAAAGCCCCAAGGCAGCAGTGTCCGTAGCCGGTGATAGTTCATACCCTCCCGCGGCAGCGGAAGAAACTCCCGTCTCGGCGAACGTTCCCGAAGAAACTGCCGTCGCGCCCTGGGCCGCTGCTTGCAAAAGTAGTTTTTCACTCCCGGCCTTCGGGATGGTGATCACGAGTTTTTTCGAAGCTTCGTAATATATTTTTTCGGCTTTACCCGCGGAGCTGTCGAGCGTTACGGTGACCCGCGCCTGCCTGCCTATGTTTTTTGTTTCAATCCCCTTCACGACGCCGTCCGCGACTTCAGTCTTTCCTTCGCTTACATGCCCGCCCTGGAAGGTTACGGACAGAAAACCTGGCTGCTTCTCGTTCCACTCGTAAGGGAAAACCTCGCCCAGCTCAATAATGATCTGCGTCGAACCGGGATTTGAATAAAAACGGGGCGGGCTCAGGTTCGTTTTCCTGTCGATGGTGAGTATCCCGGGAGAGGGGTTATACTGCGAAACCGTCCCCGTGAACTTTGCGAAATCACCGGACAGGATAAATGATGCGGGGACGTAGAGCTCGCCAGCGACCAGCCTCGTGGGTATGCTCAAACGCTTTTTTTGGCCGTCGATATAGACCCTCGTGCTTTTTATGTAAATGTCGAGCCTGCGGTTATTCATCAGCAGCGCAACTTTCCCCGTCACGGGATGATAGATGAGGCTGCTGCCGTAAGCCTGCGCCACGTCGCGGGCGGAGAAGTAATCGTCGCCCGAGAAATTGCTGATGTGAACGGGCTTTTTAAGTTCCCCTTCGTATACGGCCTGAACCTTTTTTCCACCACCCTGGCCGGACGCCGTGATACTCCCCGGGACCGCAAGAGCTATTAAAATTAACCCGAGCAATAACTTAATATATTTCATGATCCAAGATCGCACTCTTCCTTTCGTAAAATATGCCTTGCCCCGCTGTTGATCATTCAAACCAAGTTTGGCAAGGCAACCCGTTTTCGCAGTAGAAAAAAAGATTGTCTTGCCAAACTTATGGAGGTGGCCGGAATCGAACCGGCGTCCGAAAGCGTCTAGGCCAGGTTCCTACAGGCTTAACAGGAAATTGTTCTCGCCGTTAAGCTGCCTTCCTGCAGGACCGCTTAACAGCCAGCTCCGTTATGGTTTCATTCCCCGGCGACGGAACAAGCCCCGGAAAACTAACCTGCTCTTGGCGTTCTCTCTCCTTAGCAGGTGTCGAGAGGAAAACGTGACCGCGTTTAAGCAGCCAAGGCTAATGTGTTATTAGCTTTTATTGTTTGACCGATTTTTAGCCGAGCCTTCGGTCAACTCGGGCCTGCCACCTGTTCCTCGTTCACTCCCGTCGAGACCTGTTCACCCCCGTTATGTCGCGTCCCGCCGTAGCGGGACTTACCTTCGCTGCCGCTCAGGATTGTTTCCCGATGAATAGGTTAAACGATCATCGGAAAACGCTCCCGGAGGGAAACGTAGTTTCCCTTCCGCGCTCAGAAAAGCAGCTAAACTGCTTTTCTTCGCTGAACCTTTCCTACAGGTAAACTTTTTGTCCGTTGCGCATCCCGCATAACGGGACTTATTGTTATCTTTTTCGTTTATTTCGGAAGAAGTTCTGTATCAGAGAACGGCATTCTTTTTCCAGGACTCCGCCTTTCTCCCTGACACGGTGGTTGAGCTTCTTGTTATTTACGATATTTACTACTGAGCCGCAGGCGCCCGCCTTAGCGTCCCAGGCGCCGAAAACCAGCTCGGAGACGCGCGCCCACACGAGAGCCCCGGCGCACATGGCGCAAGGTTCTATGGTAACATATATCTTGCATCCGTCGAGGCGGTAATTTTTAAGTTTTTTAGCCGCGTTCCTGCTCGCGACGATCTCAGCGTGGGCTGACGGGTCATTGGAGGTGATGCTCTTGTTAAAACCGCGGGCTATTATCCTGTCATTGTAAGTTATCACTGCCCCAACCGGCACTTCGCCTAACTTCTGAGCCTTCCGCGCCTCGATCAGGGCCGCCTTGATGAAGTATGTATCGCCTTTGGTTTTGGCCTTTTTGTTTTTCATTTTCATCGCGATTTTGATAAGCTCACCCGTTTTCGTCACGAGGAGATGGGATTCGGAGCGAAACGAAGTAATTATTATCACCGCGTAGCAGCGCTACGTAAGATAAAAATTACGAAGTTGCAGCCAGAATACATTCTCCGCAGTAGAAAAAAGGGTGAGATTGTCAAAATCACGCGCCCAAGAGGAGTTGAACCTCTAACCTTTTGATTCGTAGTCAAACGCTCTATCCAGTTGAGCTATGGGCGCATTATCGTCTTAAGATATATATTTCTTGGGTTATCTTCGGAATATCTACTATTCGGCTGCAGAATATGACAACTCCTAAAATGCCAAAAAACAAAGCTGTTTTAACCTACATGTCGAACGCTTTTTTTGACCTCTACTGGCTCATTATAGCTAATATTCTATTACAAATCAATTATCGTATTTATTCGCTACATTCCCCTCGCACGATAGCCACCGTAATATTAATTACGATGGCTGCCGTGGTACTACAGGGTCTAGGATAAGCCTTTTTAAGGATCTTTTCATGTGTCGCGCCCCGAATTAAGGATTATGAACATTAACTACTTTAACTTTATTTTCCAATAATTCCTGTTTATAAAATGCTGCTCAAACAGTTTACAATAGAAATATCTAATTTGCCCTCGCCTGCTTCTTGGGTCAATGTTGAAATTGCATCTTCATTGCTCTTGGTGCCGCGATAGGGACGGTTTGTTGTCAATGCGTCAAAAATATCGGCGACCATAACAATTCTTGTAAGCTTACTGATCTTGTTTCCTTTCAATCCATCAGGGTAGCCGCTTCCATCTATCTTCTCATGATGAGAATGAGAGCGGATTATATTAAGAACTTGGGGTTCCAGCCTGAGATTTTTGCATATTTCTTCACCCTTTGCAGGATGTTCTTTAATGGATGAAAATTCTTCTTTAGTAAACTTGTCCGGCTTGTTCAGCAATTGATCGGCGATACCAACCTTTCCGATATCGTGCAATAAAGAACTTTTGTCGAGTATTAGGACATCCTCTTCCGGGAAGGCCCAATTCTCTGCCGATACTCACGGCGACATGAGACACTCCCCTTGGATGCATCGCGGTATAAGAATGCCTTGCCTCGATCGATTTGACTAATGAAAATATTGCATTTTCAGCAGCTCAACCTGAGAAATAAAGTCTTTCATTTTCAATAGATTCTTTGCCCTGGCAAAAAGCTCGCGACGCTCGAAAGGTTTTGTGACGAAATCGTCCGCGCCCATTTCCAACCCGTTTACGATCATGCATTCGGTCAGTGACCCGCTTAAAAATATTATCGGTATATAATTGATCCCGTTCCTTTTCCTTCTGATAATATCGCACGCGTCAAATCCGGTCATTACAGGCACCTCCACATCCAGAATTACAAGATCAGGCCGCACGGCTTCTTCTTTGAGCACGGCTTCTTCTCCGTTTACCGCAGGAGTTACTTCAAAGCCATTCTTCCTTAAATAGCTCACTATCATATTTCTAACAAGTTCATTATCGTCAGCTACAAGTACTTTATGTTTATTCATATTATTTCGGGCTCAGCAATACTTTTATTTCTTTCCATCGAGTATTTGTCTTATCGTCCGCAGCATACCGATTGCTTCAAATGGTTTTTGAATGAATTCGTACCCTTTTTTCTGTATTTCCAAAAAGTTAGCTTTATCATCAAGATAACCGCTGCAAATTATCACGCCAATATTGTTCTTGATCAGTTTTAATTTATCAATGATATCTAACCCGTTTTCATCGGTTAATATCATATCAGTTATCACTAAATCAATCCTTTTACTGTTTTCTTTAAATACTTTAACCGCATTTTGTGAACTTACTGCTTTATGAATACAATAGTTATTTTTTAACAATATTCTTTCTATGTATTCAAGAACTGATTCGTCGTCTTCTATAATTAAAATATGCTCGCCTTTACCTTTTAAACGATCTAATTCTTCTTTTACTTCACTTATAACCGCCGCTTCTGATTTTATAGCCGGCAGATAAGCTTTAAATATCGCTCCGTGCGTTGGTTCGCTATAAACATTTATCCATCCGTTGTGAGCCTTGATAATTCCATAAACGACTGACAACCCCAGCCCTGTTCCTTTTCCCAGCCCTTTCGTAGTAAAAAAGGGCTCAAAAATGCGTTTGATAGTTTCTTTATCCATTCCAGAACCCGTATCTGTAATAGAAAGCAGGACATATCGTCCCGGGCACGAATTGTCAATTGCCTTGCTTTCATCTTCACTTATAACCATATTCTCGGTTTTTATTGTTATTGTTCCGCCTTTTGGCATAGCGTCTCTTGCGTTGATACAGAGATTTGTAATAACCTGCTCAAGGTTTGATAGATCTGCCTTAACACTTAATATATCAGGTTCTAATTCCAATTTTATCTCAACATCTTCGCCAAGCAGTCTTTTCAGCATCTTTACAAGGTCATTTATTGTTTTATTCATATCTAACGCATATAATCTCATGGGTTGTTTTCTGCTATAAAGCAATAGTTGCCTTGTAAGTAACGCTGCGCGTGCAGCAGCAATATTTATTTCCTTTATATCCTTGTATGTTTGACTTGTTTTATCAATCTCACTCATCGCGATATTTGAATTACCCGAAATAACTGTTAACAAGTTATTAAAATCATGCGCTATTCCGCCTGCCAAAGTGCCTATGGCATCCATTTTCTGGGATTGTAGCAGCTGTTCTTCTAAATGTTTACGTTCAGTGATGTCTTCATAAATCGCCACTATCTCGTCGCTGGGCAGTTTAAATATGTGGTTCTCCCTCCAACTCGGGGCAAGACTGCGCTCGTCTTTATATAAGGTCGCGGGTAAATACTCCGGCTTGCCTGTAATCCATACCTTCTTAAATATCTCAAGGAAGCCGAATTCCCTGACTCCGGGAAATACCTCTGTAACCCGCTTCCCTAAAACCTCCTCCCTGCGCACCCTTTCAACTTTCTCGGCGAAAGAGTTAAAATCCTTAAACACAAAATCCTCGCCACCGTCAACCGCCTCGTAAACGGCAACGGCGTTGGACATGTTATCAAATAGTTTCCTGAACCTTATCTCGCTCGCCACCAGGGCCTTTTCCGCCCGTTTGCGATCGGTGATATCTTTGATGACCCCATCATAAGAAACAAGTACGCCTTTTGAATCGTATTTTGGAATAGCGGTATCGCTTATCCACCGGATTTCACCACCCTTACAAACGATACGGTGCTCAAATGATGTTAAATCTTTCCCTTTAAGTATTTTATTTATTCTGTCGGCAACCAATGCTTTATCTTCAGGGACAACCATGTTAATCCAGAGATGGGGGTCTGATACAATTTCCTCAGCTGTATATCCGGTAACTGATAAACATGCTTCGTTATGAACAGTTTTCACCGCTTTTCCATCTTCAACACTTACAGAATAGAGATAGTCGGTTAAGCCAGCGGTGATTCTTTTATATCTATCTTCGCTTTCAATCAATTTTATTTCCCTCTTCTTGCGCTCGGTAATGTTGCGCTCTGTAGATGCAATACCAGTTACTTTCCCCGCATCGTCCACAAGTTTCGTTACCGTCATCCAGACGTCAATCAGTCGCCCATCTTTGGCCAGCCGCTGGGTCTCGAACGAGGTTACCTTTTCACCCGCAAAGATCCGGTAATTGAAATCCTTTTGCTCTGCCACTTTATTGGGGGGTACGAGTTGCCAAACAGTCATTGCCAACGCCTCTTGCTCGCTATAGCCAAACATCAGCTCGGCGCCGCGGTTCCAGGCGGTGATATTTCCCTGAGGATTTTGTATTGTGATCGCGTCATTCGAGTCACGCACTACTGTCGCCAGGCGGCTTATGCTCTCCATCCGCTTGCGCTCGGTGATATCCTGTATAGCAAGAAGGATTATCTTCTCTTTTCCAAAGGCTCTTTCAATCTGGCGGGCGTTCAAAAGCATTATGTGCCTGCCAATGCCAGCAAAATCGTGTTCAACCTCGTAGTTGTCAAAGGTTGCCTTTTGGGGAAGTATAGTTTCCAGCAGTTCCCGCAGCTTGGGGATATCCCACTGTTTGTTGCCCAGGTCGTAGATAAGCTGCCCAATGGTATCTTCAGGCTTTACCTTAAAGAAGCCGTAGAACGAACGGCTGACCTTGACTACCCGTAAACCCTGGTCCAGCGCAATTAAGGGTTCACGCACGGTATTGATAACATTCTCGGAAAATTCGCTTGCTTCATCCGCAATTTTTTTAATAATTACCAGTTCTTGCCGGGTCTTTTCCAGCCCATTTTCTATCTCTCTGCGCTTGGTGATATCGCGGATGTTGCACTGGATAACCTTACGTCTGCCCGCCATATAGACATTGCTTACAAACTCCACGTCAAGCCGCCGCCCGTCAGCGGTTTCCAATGGAAGATTTTCATATCGAACGTATTTCTTTTGCTGTAACTCCAGAAATTTATCCTTGTTCCCGATGGTATCGTGCAAAAAGCCCATCTCCCAGATTCTTTTGCTTTGGATATGTTTTTTTGAGTAGCCCAGGATGTTAATTAAAAACGGATTTACATCCAGCACATCCCCCGTCTCCGCATCAAGCATCAGTATGCCGTCTTGAGCTGCTTCAAAAAGTCTGCGGTACTGAATTTCGCTTGCCTGAAGTAATTCGTTCTCCTTCTTGCGATCCGTGATGTCCTCAATTGCTAGGAGTATTATACGTTCTTTTCCCAACACTCTTTGGATCTGCCGGGCATTCAAAAGCATTATGCGCCTTCCGACACTCGCAAAATTGTGTTCAACCTCGTAGTTTTCAAAGGTTGCCTTTTCGGGAAGTATCGTTTCCAGCAGTTTCCGCAGTTTTGGTATATCCCACTGTTTGTTGCCTAGATCGTAAATAAGATGACCCACGGTCTCTTTTGGATTTACCTTAAAGACTTCATAGAAGGATCGGCTGGCGGAAGCCACCCTAAGGTCCTGATCCAGCGCGATCAATGGTTCACGCACGGTGTTGATTATGCTCTCAGCATATTCGCGGGCCTCGTCTTCGGATTTTTTTGTCACTTTCAATAGCCGGTACTGTGTTTCTAGGTAGTTCAAATATACGAACGAAAGCGCTAACAGCATCACGAGCAGGCTGGCTATAACGATGAGAATAAACAGATGACGCATGTTCAATTTGAACTCTGCATCATACTTCGCCAGCGCGACTTGATGTATCTGGATGAAGCTATCCATCTCAACACGGATCGAATCCATCAAGCGTCGGCCCTGAGCACTGCCTACAGCCGCTTGTGCGGCGGCAATACCCTGATTACGGCGCAGCTCAATGTTACGAGACATATGCGCCAATTTAGCGTCAATCAATGGGATCATTGTATCCAGGTGTTGCTGGGCAGCGCTGATTGAAGTAATTGAACGCAATGCTTCCAGATGAGGACTAATGTTATTGCATCCCCTCAGATACGGTTCCAGAAAGGCCTCATCACCGGTTAGCAAATAGCCGCGTTGACTTGTCTCGGCATCAAGCAAATGAGATATTAACTCACTTGCGTTGTTTAATGCAATGAGGGTATGCATACGCGCATCGGCGAATCGCCCAATCTGTCTGTAAGTCCAGAACGATACCACCACAGCGATCAACAGCAGCGCTCCGACAAGTAAAACAACAATTTTATAAATAAGTTTCATAAAATATTTACCTTCACTATTTATTTCTCAGACTGCAAACAAGCTTTTTTGCGGTCTCTTCGGAATTAAAACCCCAAAATCATATGTGTCCAAATTTGACAGTATATACTCGACGTAAGGAACTTTTTGAGATTTGAATTCACAAAACCAGTATGTCATCCCCGAAGTATTTTATAGGGGATCCAGAAAATTGTATTTATGAATAACCCCGTACAGGGACATTACGGGGCAAGCTTTTGGAAGTGGATCCCCGATAAGGACATTCGGGGATGACAGAACACGGCTAATTTTGACAGCTATGCTCTAAAATAGAAAAAGCCCAGGTATCATAATTGACACCTGAACTAAGTTTTTATATCTTATAAATATATCTTGCTTGCTTGCTTGCTTGCTTGCTTGCTTGCTTGCTTGCTTGCTTGCTTGCTTGCTTGCTTGCTTGCTTGCTTGCTTGCTTGCTTGCTTGAGCGGCCTGTGAATGATCGGAAGGTCAATATTCGAAAATCGTCTTTCGACTACAACTTGAATATCCATACTCGCCTGTCCCCCTACTACTGATTGATGGCTTAGTCACATCAGCATAATCGTATGACTTTTATGATCACTTGATATTTATATTATATGGAAAATTCAGAAAGCGGTCAATTGCACCTGGGTATAACAGCCATTATAAGCATTCTAATATGACAACCACCGTAATATTAATTACGACGGCTGTCATAATACTTCTGACAACAAGTGTTTAAAAAATCTTAGCGCGTATTGATGGTAGGCGATCCTTGCCAAACGACAAGCAATTATCGCATAAATTCACTCTTACAGTATCTTCCTATTTTCACATAGTGTATCTTTTTCATTGAAATCCAATTATATATGGTCCCCTTCGGAACTTTAATATATTCAGATAATTTATCAATGCTCAGCAAAGATCTTTTCATAAACCGATATCCCTTAATGAGTTTTTGCAAAAAGCATTTAAAAATAGTAACTCGGTTTTTCTATAGGATATAGGAATTCTTAACAGAAATCATGATACAAAAAGTGCGTCTAAAGTATATCCAGTTGCTCCAATAGACAGGCTAAAAAAAGCCGAGATAGCCCGAAAACAGGTACATTTAAAATTAGCATTTTATCTTAGACAAAGGTAAGAAAGGTGGAGGGCTTTTACAATGATCCGTAGTCAAACGCTCTATCCAGTTGAGCTATGGGCGCATTAACGTTAAAAGAACGTATTCCTCAAGTTATCGTTGGGAAATACGGTGATTTTTTAATTATACCTAATATCGGCAGGGAAATCAAACGGAGGCGCTTCAAATATTATCGAGGGCAAGATCATCCGGCGTCCAGCATCTCTTTAATGGAATTCTGGTCAAAGACGATCTCTTTCTTTTTCTGCTGTCGAATTATCTTCGACTCCCCGAGCTGGGGTATGAGTTCTATTACCGTATTCACGGCCTGGGGTTCGGAAGAGCCGTCCAGTTCTTTAATCTTAAGGTTAAGCCTGCCGTAAAATTCCGCGGCATTGACATTATTCTGCCGCATGAACATTTCAGGCGTTATTATAACTCCTTTAGCCTCGCAACGCGCTGTTTTTTGCTGCAATAATTTTTGCCCCAGGATAACTTCCAGTTCCTGGCTTGCGAGGCCCATCGTTTTACCCGCACTGTCAAGCTTAGCTCTCGCCAGCATCTTCTCTAAAACCGCTGTAGCGAACGCTTTCTGCAACACCGGGATTTCCGCTTTCTTATCCGTGTCTTCGAGCTCCAGCTCGATCTTGTCAAGATAGAGGTTGACACAACCTATCCCTTGAGCCCTCAATGCTACGGTTAAGTTATCTTCTATAGCGGCTTTTACCAGGATGTCAATATCGCTTTCCGGAACTCTCAGCTTCTCCCTGTCCAGCGACCTTCCGACGCCCATTACGAAATCCCTGTCAATTATCTTCGGCTGATAAACGCTCAATATCATTGATTTCAAGCGCTCCGTCATCCCTACCAGCTCGACTATGTCCCGTTCGCTGCCCTGAAGTACTTTTCTCAACTCGCTTAAAATAAACGCTTTATTAGGGTTATTGCAGGCCTGATACTCCCTCATAAAATCCTGCGCGGTAGAGTAACCGCTTATGATATTCGAGACCGTCCTGTTGCCTTGGAAATCAAAAATTACGAAGGTATTGCCTTCTCTGCGGGAGTACTCGAAACCCAGCTTTGTGCATTCATCCCCTTCCAGACCGCTGGAAGCGAGATTGATGCATATACTGATCCCGTTCATTTTCGCAAGCGCTGCGATCCTCTTCATCGCGTTTTTTCCTGCGATGGACACTACGAAATCAGGGATTATGAGCCTGCCGTCCCCGGCCTTAGCGAATGTTTCTATGCTTTCCCGGAGTTTTCCCAATATATTTTCTCTGGGAGACTGAGGATCGATGTCGGCAAAATAGGTGTTCAATTTTGCCATCGTTACGCTCTCGGCATTGCGGACCGTGATCATGTCCCCGAGAGCGGCTGGGATACTGTTATTATCTATTACTCCATTCTCATCCGCAAACCAATGCCTGCTCACCACCATGAGACCATCTTTATAAGTCATTTTTCTCTCTTGGGCGCTCAAGTCAATTATTAGGCCCGGGCTCAAACTTTCGATCTTCAGCCCGCTTTTGCATTCACGGAACAATTCCCTGAAACGGTTAAGCGCTCTATCCGAAGCTCTAATGTTTCCCGAATCCGTAAGCAGGTCATTGATGGTTTTAACCACGGAATCTCTATCCCAACCCTGGGTGAATAGTACCAGAGCTCCATTTTTAGTGCTGGCCCAGATATTATTGTCGATCGCAGAGTTCTGCAATTCCCATTCTTCAGGATTTTGCGGCATCTCATCAGACAGGTAAATGTTAACATGCACTTGCCCGTTCTGGTCGATATTGGTCACCCCGAATTGCCTGACCGCTTCATCGAGACCCTGTTCTTGAACGTAGTGCCAGTCGATCATCAACCTCGTTTTATTGCTCTCCGGCATAATAGATTGATTTATGTAATTAAGAATAGCGTTCCCGTTTTGTTCCACCGTCTTTTCGAGCTCATCTTTCGGGAGATTCAATAGTTCAGGGCCAAAACCGGCCTGCACGGCTTCTTCGTGAGTTTTACCGGCGAATTCGAGATATTCGTGAATAGCCGCGAGAGTTGCCGCGGCAATAATCCTGTCGGAATATTTTATTTTGAATTCCGCAGGCAGTACCACGTGCAGGACCCCGTTCTCATCTTCACTGAACCACACCAATTTCTCTTCCGGCACCGCGTTCCCGGTATTTGTATCTTTCAGGTTTAGGGAGGCCCCCTTCATGGTTTCTATCACCACTTTGCCCTTTAATTCAAAAAGGAACGGCTGATCGAGAACTGATTTTGTCAGCTCTGCATCGGGCTCGATGCTCCTGCCGAGCGCCTTAACCGCTTTTACAGCCAGGCCGTGAGCTACCACCCGGGCCTTTTTCGCCGAGACATATTCCTCCAATTCCCTGACAAGCGGATCATCCAGGCCGATTTTTGACCCAAGAGCATCGCAAACCGCCGGCCATATCATGACCCCAAAAAGCGCCCCGACCCAGGCCAGTTGTCTTCTATGGTACGGCTTACGCGTTTCATCGCGCGCTGCTCCGGAGACGATAGCCCCTTTCAATGAAACCATATCTTCAGCTAAAATATTACTGATAGCGATTATGACATCAAATTTATCGCCGGCTAATTGTCTGATTTTTTTATCTATCAGGGTTTCCATTCCTCTATGATCGGTCTCGAAGTCCAAAGGAAGGAAATACAACCCCTTGCGGGTTTCCTCATCTCTTGCGAGCTTGACGGTTTTCGGGTCGAACAGGAAATATTTTATATCCGAAAGAGCGAATTTTATCGACATCCCTTTTTTTGTTACCATTATATTTTTCAAATATCGCGGGTTACGCCTGAGAAACGCGATTATCGCTTTTGCGGTATTCCCCCCCTCGTTCTCTCCTATATAAACGAGATTCCTTATATTGTTATAATCCCCGCCGGTAAGATCTTTTAAATGCGAAAGTTTGCCCGCCCTCATTCCAAGTATCTGCTGGTAAAGTTTTTGAAGCGTTATGCGGAATTTGGCTTCAAAAACAGAATTGCTGCTTACCGCGTCAAACTCTTTTACGGCGCCGGGGCCGACCTGGACTACTTCATTGATCGATTCGAGTTTACCCATATTAATGCTTTCCAGAACAGAACCCCGAACTATTACTATCTCATAGAGAAGTGAAATATCTCCGGCGATGCCGACCACGTCTCCGTAACTGCTCCTCTCTATTAGCGCCGCTGCAGACATGGCGTAGATATCACTGATAACTTTGGCACGGACCATTTCCTTTGACGGCCCGTCGTAAGCGAGAAGAGCATTCACTTTCACTACCAGTCTTTCGTAGCTGAAATCTTTGTAATTCAATTTGCGGATATTAGCCAAGCTACCTTCATCAATTTGACTCTCAATACTGTTTACGGCTGGATCAGACGGCGACTGCGATCCCGGGTTTATTGTAACCGCGTACTGAGGCCGCGCGGGGCGCAACTCAACTGGAGCGGGCTCGGCAATTACCTGCTTTGAGGGTATCGTTCGAGACTTATTTTTGTCAGCGATGCAATTCAACAACGTTCCCGCCTGAGAACTTTCGGTTACCCTGACGCTCCTGCACCCATCTACGCCCAGTACCGGGGTATCATTGCCATCAGGCAGGAAGTTATCACCCATGAATATATCCGCTTCCAGCTCTCTTACAGCGTCGGCTTTGCTCTTAGGGGTTATCAGTATCGCGTCCCGCCCCGGATCGCGCATAAGACGGCAATGTATACCCGCCTCAGCCAGCGCCTGTTCAAGCCGGTTGATAAAATCAGGCTCTTCAGGCCCGCGTATACTTATCTCTCCCCTGTCAACCGAGAGTTTTCCTCCGGTCTTTTGAACGACTTTCGATATCGTGGCTATGAGATCACCGTCAAATGTCTTTTCTTCGCCTATGAATTTGCCTGCTCGAGCGTCGTACACGTATTTGCCTGATCCGTTGCGCGTATATATCTCGAGCTTTTGCAGTTGAGCCTGGGTTAGTTCGGCGCACGCGATGTCGAGCACCTGCGCCTGTACTTCCGCTATATTGCTTCCCGTCACGATCGCCAGTTTTATTATCCCCGAATCCAGCACGTTTTTTAAGGCAGAAAGATTTTCTTCCCTTATGGCTTCATACAGCGGCGTAAGCGTTCCGTCCATATCCGTCGCCACGATCTTTATATCTTTATTTGTCGACTTTAAATAATCCAGGGCCTCTACCAGGTTCATAGGCCTCTTGCCGTTAGGAAACGTATTTTCTTTCCGATTAATGATCGCTTGAGTTCCGTTCAAACTCAGCGGACTATGCTTGAATAGCGCGTCGTAGACGGCATGGGCGAGTACATTTCCAATAAAGATCGCGGCGGGTATAGCAACGAACAACCCCAAGCCTCCGGAAAACATTGCCGCGAGAGTGGCGCCGGATATGGAACCGGCCCAGATCATGAATATGCCGATAGAACGCGTGTCCCTGTACCAAATTGGCGCGTTGCCGGGTTCGTAATGCTGTTCCCTGAACTTGGGGGTGAAGGACCTGAAAAACTCCTTTCCTCCAACGTTAAGGCCCACTCGGAATTCCGAATAGCCCTTCGCCCGCAAGTAAGCCGCGTAGGCCCGGTTCTGCGGCAGAATGACCGCCGCTTGAGGCGCCATGACTCCGCTCCCGATCATCAAAACCTCTTGCGGCTCTTCGGAATCGGGCACCGGCCGCGGGCCGGCTCTTCCCGGCACCGCCGTAAGGTATTCGCGTACAAATTCGTCGTTGCCCGCTGCGTCCGCACATCCCCTTAACAATCTGACAACGTTCTTGAAAGTAATCAGAAGTGAATCTCCTGATGCCGGGTCTTTCCCGGCCTCAATGCAGGTTATATTCCTGCTTTTTTCAGCTTCGAGCGCTTCCGCGGTCATATCGAGGCGTGTCTGCCAGTGTTCAGGCAAATAGTTGTCCAGCTTCGTTCTTGGCGCCCAGGCTCCGCTGTTGGCGTATCCGGCTCGTGACGAAGTGAAATGGCTAAGGAAAGCGTGCACCGGGCCCTCAAAGACCGCGGGCGTCTCGTGAGTGTGCCCGAAAAAGAAACTAAAAGTCCTGTCTCTTATGCCATTTTCATCTATATACCAGAGCATCATCCTCGCCAGAGCAATAGCCCGCCCGCTGATCTCGCGCGTCTGTCCCAGCAGATTATTCTCGACCGCGGCGCCTGCCATTTTATACAAAACATTCGCTATCAGGTGTTCTATGTCTCCCGAGATATGCTTCCCTACCCAGCCGAGCAGCCATATGGCAGCTGGAACAACCGGGCTTTTTTTTGAAGCGGCTCCGTCCGTGACATGCCCGTGTTCGAAGTACAGCCCGCGCTCAATGTCATAATAGTACCTAACCACTTCGGCGTTCATGTCTTCCTGGATCTTCTGGTTTAGGTTTTCGCGGCTGTCGCGGATAAGAGAATAGAGCTTGAGAACGGCCGGCTCCGCTTGGACATTCAATATATTCCTGTCAACGTAGAAAACATTTTCTTTATCATCGTAAACGACGCGGTTCTCAATCCCTTCGCTTAATAACAGCCTTGCCCCCCGCATAAGTTCTCTGTTAGGGGGAAAAACGGCAAATTGTTGCAGGGTCTCCGCTTCGGGGCCTGCCACAATAACATTTTCCTTTGCGGTCTCAAGCAATTCCCTTTTCACTCCTTCAAGAAAATCGGGATGAATAGCCCTGTCGTGGTTCCCGGCTATATAAATAACCCTGCGCGCCTGTTTAAGCTTGTCAAATAACGTTTTATGCGCTTTTTTCGTCTTGCCGTATTTTTCCTGCCATAAGTCGATAAAATCACCGTTGATTATTACAAGTGAGCGGTTGGCGACCGCTATGTCGAGGAGTTGCGTCAGCTCAGCCTCTTTTTGTCCTCCGAATTTATAGGGCGAACCTACGTGAACGTCGGAAAAATTCAGTATCGTATAAAAACCCTGCACGAACCTTGTAATTTCCTTCAGGGCCGGTTCATCGGAGACCTCGCTTTCGACGTTGAAATTATCGTTATCGAATCTGATCAGTATGTGCCCGAGCTTATTTACCGCTTCACTACAACGCGAGTTGAGCTCTTCGATCAGGTATTGTGATTCCCGTTGGTCTATCCTGCCGCAAACGGCGATTGATTTTCCGGAAACGGCCGGGCCGGAGGCAAAACCGGCGGCGCCCGTTCCTACCGGCAATCTTCCGCTGAAAAATCCGATCCCGTCGAGCCGCCTCAAATATTTAACTTTCTCCGCCGATTCTTTTTCAAACCTTGACATGCTTATCAGTGTTTTTTTAAGGACTATATTAGCCTCTTCGACCAGGTCCGCCCTGGGTTCGATCTTTTCTCCTTCAAAAACCTTAACGCCGTCTCCCATGTGCACTTCTTCGACGGGATCATCCCTTTGCTTAGCTCTTCCCTCATCAAAAACCTTGACGCCGCCGCTGTCAACGATAAACAGCAGGTTTTTCTCCGTCATTTCATTCCAGAAAAAACCGGCCGAAACAAGCACCCTGACATATTCCGACACGAGTTTTCTGTCTGCTCCCGAAACACCGACATAAGTAGGATTAACCGCGTTCATCTGCTGGGTGTAAAGAAAATTACCCCCCGCCTTGGCGCGCCAGGCTTTACCCAGCCTGGAATTATCGTCAAAACTTTTTGCGACCAGCGTAAGCGGCAGCGTCTTTTTTCCGATCTTTAAATGCTGAGTAAATTCCCCCTCAATTTCGGCGCCGAAATGATGCATAGCTTTTTTCAATGCAGCCGAACGGCTCTTTATTGCTTCCAGGACTTTCGCCGCACGCGTTTTGCCTGCCTCCACCAGCCCCGGGAGGGTTTCGGCGTCATTGTTCACCAGCCTAACTACTTTAGAACTTAATTCGGGGTTACTTAAGGCTTCCGCGATTGCCGCGGTGAGCGGTGTCCGTGCTGTGTTTATAAGGCTCTCTTTATCCAGGGCGTTGTTCGCGGTTACTTGCTGGAGTAGCTCCGGGAAACTGTCAAGCTCTTGGCCAGTTACGTGCTCGTAACGCTGTATCGTCTCCTGAACGTGCCTGTTGCTCGCTATGCCAAATATTATGCCGTTGCTCCCGAACAGGTCTTTCCCGGCTCCGTAGATCGCGAAAATTTTTATCAGTTCATATATAAGCTCGGCCGAAGCGAGAGGGTTGGAAAAAGCTTTCGCCGTCTCTTTGATCTTTCTGAGCTCCGACAAAACGGCCCGTATTATTATTTTACTTACGCGGGTTTGTTTTCTGATCTCTCTTATCGCGCCGAGTGCCGGGAATTCATTTTCCCCGTCTGCCTTGATCTCTATCCTCTCGCCGTTCATTTCGATCAGTATACGGTCTTTACTGATCTCTATTATCTTAGCGCCCATCGAACCCAGCGCGAGGGCCAGCGTTTGAGAACCGAACAGCCTAGCCTGGCGTTCCGCGAGTTCCGCGTAGACGATGCCTGACTCGTCTGCGGAAGAAGTGACGTTCGGTGTTATGGTGAGATAGGAGATCCTTCTGTCCTTTAATATGCTCTTTAGTTCTTCCGTGTGGAAACCGCCGGTAATTACTACAATGATCTCGGAAGTTTTGAGCTGTTCGAACAACGGTTTTTCAGCCGCGTTGCCCGCCGTTGAATTATGGGTATCAGCCAGCGCGATGTTTTTTATAAAATATTCGTTTCTCCTGCAATTGCACTCGTAATATTCGTTAAGCAGGCCATAATCTTTCGACAGTTCTTTGATCTTGCTGTCGAACGAATATTTGTTCCAGAGAGAATTGAACTTATCGAAACTTTGTTTGAGGTATCTGTAGTCGTCCGCGGATATCCTGTTTTGCAGGTAGTCTTTGTAGTAACCGAAGAAATCAGACAGGAAAGACACCTCCAGTTCTCCTCTGTCCTTTGAAAGGCCTACCCGTATCTCTTCAGTAAGATTTTTTTCCTCCCGTATCAGGGTTAGCGGATTTAGTTTACGGTTCTTTTGAGTGTACTCAAAAAACCTGCTTAGATCTGGAAAATCATTTTCAAGCCCGATCTTATAATCCTTTGCCGTCACGGCAAGGGATAGATAGAACTGGTCTGTGTTTACGGGATCACCGGAATTCTTAAGTATGCCAGCGTAGACGGAATAAGGAACTCTTGCTTTTAATATCCGCACCAATTCCTGCAGCTGGTAAGTGACCCTGTTATAATCCAACTGTTTCCCCAAGCGCCCCGAATCGATGAAAGCACTTATGTTGGGATAATTATTAATGCATATCGTTAATCCATTATTGGCTATATGCGGGTTTTCATCGATGTTCCTCGCGTACTTGCCTAAAAGCGTATAATATTTCCAGGTTTCTATTTCTCCGGAGCGGTGTTTCTCCATCAGGCGGCTGAAAACCCTGCTCCTGGAGCTGAAATACCTGGCCTCCATGAACTCGAGCTCTTTTTCAAGCTCTTTTATCTTTTGGCCAAAGTATGGCTTCTTTTCAAGGATCTTTCCTAACCTGACGATATTAGCTTTATGGACCGCTTCGTCTTCTAGTCCTTTAAGCAGGCCGGGCCTGTTAGACAGGGCCGAATAGTACTCGGCTCCAGTTAACCTTCCCTGATCTACAAGGCTCTCCATAACGCGTTTCTTTACCGCTTCGTCTTTTACGCTGCACAGCCAGGAGGTATCGATATTCCCGTACCCGCCTTCCACGTACACATTCTTTAGCCCGAACTTTTCATCTAAACCGCTGAGAATCTTGGAGATATTTCTCTGAACCTCTGGATGGCAGTGCAAGTCTTGCACATTGATAACTATCTGTTTGCTGTCGAATTCTTCGTTCTCCGTGATCCTGCCGCAACTCGACGCCACTATCCGAGCATCGAGATTGCCGGTTGCCGCAGCTGAAGATACCGCGTTAAGCGACGCTTGAAGCGTTTCGTTAAAAACTGAACTGAACAGGAAACATGACACCGTAAAGACAGCTACCGCTTTTTTGAAGATCATCGAGGGCCTCTTGGATATATGGTCAAGGTGATTGACTGCCAGCAAGCAGACATATACTATGAAATGCTTGTTAAGGCTGAATTAATTTAACGACATATTATTGTTAATTGACTCTTTCTGTCGGCAGGAACATTGCAGGCGGACAGGAATTCATTATCAAGAAGGAACGAAAACCGATGAAGGAATACCGCGGAAATAGAGATTCTTCTATATTAATTTCATTACAAAAAAAAGCCGTACCGCAATAGCGATACAGCCGCGAATGATTATGCACTAATAATATGTGTTAACGACAGGGGGTCAATCCAGAAGTTTTTTTACGGACTGCCGCGTGAACTTGCCGTTCTCCTTTAAATTCTCGAACATGAAGTAATGGAAAGCGGTCCCGCCGCCGTTCGGGGCGCCGCCGAGAAGCTTCGACCACGTATCAAGAATATCAGTGTTATAGCGTTTCTGCGGCACGCAGAATTTAACGTCGACCGCGGTGATAGCCCCGAGAGGAGAACCGGCGGCCTGGCTGGATTTCTTGAGGTCAAAAGCGTCTTTTATGCCGGACAATAAATTCTTGTCGTATTCCATTACATTTTCATACCTGCCTTCGGGATCGTTCTTCCCGTCGCCGATTATGACGAAAGTAACCTTGACCCCGATGTCCGGGTCGAAACCGCCCCAGCCGCTGATGAGGTTCTCGATCTCGCTGAAGCTGCGCTGTATGAAGGTCTTGTAGTCCGTGGAGTTGGAGAAGACCTTTACTCCGTCCTTGTAGCTCCCGTTTATCAGGTTATCCATCGTAGCGTCTATATCCTTGAGAAGGGGTTTGCAAACGGTCGATTTTGTGTCGCCGATATTGAAATAGAACACCGGATTGAGCGATTTGAGGTTACCGTAAACCCCGCTCTTTATCCATTTCGGGTCCAGCGGAACGGAATTTTCGGCATTTATACCCTCGTCGACCTCTCCGAGAAGGGCGGAGATGTCGCCCTGCAGTTCTTTGAGCAGGCGCGGCTGGTCTGGAATGTTTACCGTATAGCTGAATTTATTGAGCTCTTCAACGGTCAGGCTTACGTACCTGTTCATCCGTTCGGCGGCAGCGGGGCTGACGTCTTCATTGAGGATCGGCTCGCCCGGAGCGCCCGCCGTGCGCAGGTAATTGCGTTTATCCAGCAGCGTCCTGATGGTGTTCATGCTGATCTTTATTTTTTCCGTAAGGTATTGTTTATCCTGCGCCATGCCGATGTTGTTAGCCAGGACGTTGACCATATCTATAGCGTTCTCCATTTCCTTGCGAATCGCTTCCCTGTCCACGACTTTCTTGAAACTGCCGCTCTCCACCCGTGTCTGCTTGACGAATTCCATGCTTTCAACGGTGATGTTCATATCGTTAAGGTATTCCCTGATCTTGTAAGAGATCTCCTGCACCTTTGTTTTAGGCAGGTCCACGAAACGTTTCTCGCTAACGAGGCTCGTGTTCCAAAAAGAGCGGGAGCAATCCACTCCGACTACAAAGATGTGCGGCTGTTCCGGTGGTTTTCCGCACCCGGCGAGCGCCAGCGCCGCCGCTATCAGGAGAAGTTTATTTCGCATATTAGCTGCCTTTCCCCGGCACTATCGATTCCCTTATCTTTTCGCCCACCGTTATGGCTTTATCGAGAAAGAACGACTGGAAGCCGTTGGAGCTGAAAACTATCATCGGCACGAAGACGACGAGCACGAGTATGCCCAGCAGAATCCCGCTCAGAGGCACGTTAGAGGTCTTAGCGAGGCTTACATAAGCGTAGCCGGTTCCCGCGACGCAGACCAGGCTTTCAAGATACATTCCGACCACGAGCATCTCGTTTATTTTGCGTTCTTCCCTTATCTGCCTGGCTTCTTCCCCCAGCTTGGGGAATATTTTCGAGAGCAGCGGAGCGTAAAGATAAGAAATCCCGGTCCTGTAAAACAATACTACATAGTCTATTTTTTTCTCACCCTCTACGGCATCATGCCTGGAAAGGATATAGCTGCCTATGGTGGTGATAAGCGGCACCACTATCACTATCGGCGCCAGGATAAGGTCGACGTAAATCCTGAATTTTACCGGCATCCAGAATATGAACTGTTTCAAACCGGCGCCAGCGTCAAGAAAAGGGATTATACCCTGGTGAAAAAGCGGCAGGAACCCGACATAGATAAGCGTGACTTCCAGCGCAAACAGCAGGACGAACATGCAGACGAACAGGCACATCGGGAGCACCGCCTTAAAGAGGGTTTTTAGCGGATAGACGATGACCGTATAGACCGAAACGAGAGTTGAATGGATGGAAGAGAAGGGCATGAAGAACAATATTACGAACAGGCGGAAAAGATTCGATTTATAAGGTACCCACCCGAGCTTGCTGAGCGGCGTTATCAACTCCACGACCTTGTCGAAATAAGGCCCGACGTGTTTCGCGAGCAAGGGTGACAGGAGCAGGAAGAAAGTGAAACTGAAAAGCGGGAACCTTAAGCAGAAATCTCCGAGCCTCTCGTGAAAAGGCGCGTAACCGGGGTAAAATTCATCCCTGGGAGTCCTGAAAGTTTTTTTAGTTTTACCGTCTTTATCCTTGATGTAGCCGGGGTAATATTTCAGATAATCCGATTTGAGCGCAAAGGCGGGAGCGAATAAATAGATCAGGCTGTCCAGGGCTCCGAAAATAGCGAGCTTGCCTACGCCTATAAAAAGCAGTATGACGTTTATCGCGGTAAAGATAAGAACCGCAATGCCCAAATCGCTTAAAAAGAAATCGAAACCGGGGATCCTTATCACGTTTTCCTCCGCCGCATTCCCCGTACAAGGGGCAACGGCTTTTTTAACACCTGCCTGCGACAAAATATTGTTTAGATTCTATATGAAATCACGATGTTTGTCAAGAATTACACAACACCGTTCGGAACGGCCCTAACCGTAGTAGATCGTCCTGGCCGCCACTCCTAAAATGATAGCCAAGAGGTTCCCGGAGATATGGTTCAAAAAAGAAGTATCATATTCGGGATGACTGCGGCTGATAAACATCCTTGGAAGCCAGGCCGCGGCAAAGCTCAACGCCCAGAAGCCGGGCAGCAGAAGAGCTATACAGATCGCCAGGCGTTCGGCCATGGAAAAATACCTTTCTCTGGTGTCGAGCCTGGAAGACCCGCTTACGGTCTTTTCAATGAAATAAACAAAAATGGAAGCGAAATGCGTGGCGAGAACGAACAGCATCCCGAACATGACCCAGGTTTCCGGACGCGCTATCCTGCCGGGCGGGAAAAAGAAGTATATGAGCGCCAGGTGGATAAACTGGTCGAGCAGGAAAAAGAAGAAAGAGTCGGCCGACCTGAACTTTCTTATGGTCCTCACCCGCCATTCGTCTTCAAGAAAATGGCAGAAACTGAGCAGAGCCAGCGCGACCCAGCCGTTGGCGGGAAGCGCGATCCCGAACGCGGCCCAGGGCCTGCCGAGCTGGGAAAAACAGAGAACGGAAGCGCAGGCGAAAAACACGAAAGAATGTATCAGCCCGCCGAAAATACTTTCCCTTTTCCATTTGGCTATGAAATCCGTCTGGAACGTGAAATCGGCCAGAAGATGCGCCAAGACCAGCCGCCATAATATCTGCATCGTTATTCCTTTTTCCTGCCGAGGACCTCGTAAATATCGACCGTCTTTGTCTTACCTTTGACCTGATCAGCTCCGAGGTATTTAGCCTCAATAATATCTTTTACCTGCTGGTAAGTAGAATCCGATATGATTATATGGGTCGTATATTTCTTATTTAGCCCTTCAAGGCGGCTGCCCAAATTCACGTTATCGCCTATGACCGTGTATTCCATTTTCTGGGTGGTGCCCATGAAACCAACCGTCATTTCGCCCGTGTTCACACCGATGCCTATGTCGAATATCGGTTTGCCCTCGGCTTTCCATTTTTCCTGAAGTATTTTGAGCTCCCCCATCATATCAATCGCGCACAGCACAGCCCTTTTCGGATGGTCGTTCTGAGGAATCGGCGCGCCGAAAATAGCCATCACGGCGTCGCCTATGAACTTATCCAGTGTGCCGTCGTGGCGGAAAACCACCTCGACCATCTTTCCCAGATATTCGTTCAAGTGCGGGACGAGTACTTCTGGAGGTGTACCTTCGGTTATAGTAGTAAAGCCGCGGATATCGGAAAAAAGAATGGAGAGCGTTTCCTTATGGCCACCGGGTTTCAGGTAGCTCGGGTCGCTTAACATTTTATCAAGTACCTTCGGGTTAACCAGCTGGCCGAAAGTCTTTTTCATCCTGCGTTTTTCTTTTTCTTCGGTCATAAACCTGTAGAAAAGAACCCCCACATAACTCAACGCAAGTCCTGACGCCGGCGCGATAAATTCCGCGTAGACGAACCTGGAAACGAAAAGGAAATAGGTCAGAAAAAAATAACCCGCCAGGGCCGCGAGAGTGAAGACGCCCGCGTACAGGGGGCTCAACCGGTTGAGCAGGAGGCCCGGGAGAAAGGCGAAAAACGCTATAAGCAGTAAAGTAGCCAGCGCCGGCCAGGGCCTGAGGTAGTTGCCGAGCAGTATGTCGGAAACGGTGTTGGCGTGTATCTCGACGCCGGGGAACGTCGGAGAGAACGGTATGGGCTTTAGATCAAAGAGCCCCGCTGCGGTCCCGCCCACCATCACGAACTTGCCGCGGAATTTTTCGGGTGGTATTTCGCCGTTCAAGACCTTATGGAAAGAGTAATACTGGAAGCTCTCGTAACCGCCCGAAAAATTGATGAGCATCTCGTAGTATTCGTCCATCGCGATCTTTCTATTCTTTATTATCTCTTCCGCCGGCTCGTTGAGGAATATCGAAAGGCCCGCCAGAGAAAGCGACGGGATGATCTCGCCCTTGTAGCCCTTGAAAAGCGGTATCTTGCGGCAAATGCCGTCGAGCTCGGGAACGATGTTGGCAAAGCCTATGACCGCGCTTTTCCTGAACATATCGATGGGAAGCAAAAAATTTATGGGGTTGCCGTCGGAGTCGTACTGGAAGTAAGACGCGAGCACCGTGCGCTTCGAATTTTTAATGGCGTTAACCATGTACCGGTCGGAATCGGGGTGTTCCTTGTCGGGCTCGGGCAGGAGCATATCGAAGACTATAGCCTTGGCTCCCGCGTTCGTGAGCTTTTCTATCAGTTGCCCATGCATTTTCCTGGGCCAGGGCCAGCGGCCGATGGCCTTGAACGATTCTTCATCGAAGGCGACGATGACTACATCGTCGGAACCCTTGACGGGGCCCCTCATCTTGAACCTGTAATCCATCGATTTATTTTCGAGCCCCTGGAATGCGCCCACCCACCATAAGGCGAGGATGCACAGGCAGATGCCCGCAGAGATCAAAAGACTCGTGACTTTCTTTTTTTCCATAGCCATGGTAACCTTCCTTTCCCTTTCCGGGCAGGCTCCCGGGATAGATCTAGGCCGGCCTTACGCGGACTTCGCTCTGGCCCTGGGTTTTCATATCGCGGATTATAACTACTCCCAGCTTATATTCTTCTTCCCCGAAGATTATCGTCTTGTCGGCTCCTAACCTGTCGGCGAGCTTCAGCTGGCTCTTGAGGCTTTTTTTCGCGAACGGGCCTTCCACCCGGATCGCTTTATCTTCAAGGCCGAGCCCCGACCTTATCTCATCATTACGGCTTGAAGTCTTGAGTTTCACCGCGAAACCGAAAGCCTCCTTTACGAGACTTTCGCCTGAAACGGCTATGAAGACCCTTACGGGCCCCTGCGGCTCCCGGAAGGCGTTCTCGTTGGAGGCGGCGAGGATAATCCGCTCGGAACCCAGGGCGAAACCCACCGCTTCGGTAGAAGCCCCTCCGAGCTCTTCGACAAGGTTGTCATACCTGCCGCCGGCGCAGAGCGCGTCCTGCGAACCAACGGAGGCGCTGCGTATTTCGAAGATCGTCTTAGTGTAGTAATCGAGGCCTCTCACGAGGCGGTGGTCCACGATGAAGGCGCGGCCCGATTGTTGAAGGAGCTCTCTGACGCGGCCGAAATGGTCCGAGCATTCAGGGCAGAGAAAATCCTCCATTTTCGGGACACCTTCGAACTTGTGGCCGTCTATCTTGCAGTCAAGCAGGCGCAGGGGATTATGCTCAAGCCTTCTCCGGCAGTCGCCGCAGAGATCTTTTTGAGAGGCAAAATAGTCTTTCAGCGCGGCTCTGAACGCCGGCCTGCAGGCTTTGCATCCTAGCGAGTTGAGGTGTATCTCGGTCTTCGAGAGCCCCATTTTTCTGAGTATTTCGTCCGCGACTATCACCGTCTCCGCGTCCGCCGCGGGTTCTGGATTGCCGAAGTATTCTGCGCCAACCTGGAAGAACTCGCGGTATCTCCCCGCCTGGGGCCTTTCATAGCGGAACATCGAGCCGGCGTAAAAGAGTTTCACCAGGGGGAGCGTCTGCGTAAGGTTGTGCTCGATCACCGCCCTGACCGCCGAAGCGGTACCTTCGGGCCTGAGCGCCAGTTTCCTGCCCTTGCGATCCTCGAAGACGTACATCTCTTTTTCAACGATGTCGGTGCTCTCGCCGATGGACCTCGTGAAAAGCCCCGCGTCCTCGAAGCTGGGAAGGCATATCTCGGAATAGTTCCATTTATAAAGGACATTCCGGGAGATCTCTTCTAATTGTCGGAGGCGCAGCGCTTCCGGACCTATCAGGTCGTGCGTGCCCCTCGGTGCTTTAAAATTCATAAAATTTACTCCGTAAAAGACTCGGCTATCGCTGAGAGCAGAACAATTTCAGTTTCTGCCCGTCTATCACTCTCAAGGAACGGTCATTGTAACTTATAAGTTTAAGACGGCGAAAACGGTTCAGGGTCCTGGAAACCATTTCTCTTCCGGTCCCTGCGATCTCAGCGATATCGCGGTGGTTGAGAGGCATTTTTATCTCGCAACCGTTCTCGGTTATCTCCCCGTACTTGGCGGAGAGTTGCAGGAGAGTGGAGGCTATCCTGCCCAGCACGTCGCCGAACGTGAGAGCTTCGATCTCCTTGTCAGCCTGCCTGAGCCTTTTCGATATAGTTTTCATTATCTGCAGGGAGATCTCGGGATAATCCTTTATCAGCCTCTGGAAATCCTTTTTCTTTATCACGAGCAGTTCGCTCGGTTCCATGGCGATGCTGGAGGCGGAGCGGGGCTGCATGTCAAGAAGGGCCATTTCGCCGAAGAACTCTCCCTTTTCGAGATAGGCGAGCGTTTTTTTCTTCACGCCCGAAGCGGCGAAAATCTTTACCCTGCCCGAGAGGACTATATAGAGCCTGTCGCCGGAGGCGTTCTCGTCAAAGATCTTCTCGCCTTTCTTGAAATTCGCGATCCTGGCTATCTTCTGCAATATCCGCAGGCCTCGGTTGTCAAATTCGGTGAAAAGGGGCACGTTCTTTAAATAGGAAAGCCTGTTCACTCCAGCCTCCTCAGTAAAAATAATTAAATATCAAACATCAGGCGTCAAAAATACGTTCCGTATCAATTCACTTACGCTGATTGATCTTCGATCACGCTTATCCGGTTAATTCTCAGGCAGCAACAGGTTGAAAGTCGATCCGGAACCGAGGGCGCTCTCGAGCGTGATCTTTCCTCCGTGCGCGTCGATTATCCGTTTGACGAGAGCCAGGCCCAACCCGGCGCCTTCGACCTGTCCCGTGAAATATTCTTCTATCTGGTAGAACTTCTGGAATATCTTTTCCCTTTCTTCCGGCGGAATGCCCGGGCCGTTGTCTTTAATGTATATCCCGGAAAACCCTCCGGACCTCAGGGGCCCTATCTCGACCGTCTTATCCCTGCCATTATTGAACTTGACGGCGTTCTCGATAATGTTCTTCACGGCGGCTTCGATCTTCCTCGAATCCATCGAGACGGCGGGCAGGTCCCTGACCCCGTCCTTGAGGCATACCACCGCGCCTCTTTCGTCGAAATAACCGCTCAGCGAACCCAGCGCGCTGCCGATCACGTTCGTGAAGCTGCCCTGGGACCTGTCTATTTCAAGCTTGTCTTCATCTATGATCGAGAAGTGCAGCAGTTTTTCCACGAGGCTCAGGAGGTAGTTTCCCTGTTTCGTGATGCTCTGCACCGCCTTTCGGTGAAATTCCCCTAGCGTCGGGTCGTTGAGAAGGAGCGGCCCGTAACCCGTGATAGTGGTAAGGGGGGTCTTGAGCTTGTGGCTTATGAGAGAAATAAAATTTCTTTTGACCCGGCTTTCCTTGATATCGCCGGTAACGTCCCTGAAGATGAAAATACTGCCAATGGCGCCGCCCGCCGAGTTATGGATCCTGTTAGCGGCCCCGCTCAGGTAGAGAGTTTTGGAGGCTTTCCTTAAAAGGTTGAAAGGCGTGAACTTGTCTCCCGTCGAAATGATCTCGGCTATCGGCGGCTTCGCTTCAAAATCCCGGAATATCTCCTGGACCGTTCGCATTGAGGTATTCTCATCGCCCAGGAGCTTGGCGGCTGAATCGTTTACAAGGATCTTTTCGCCTTTTTCATCCACGAACAGCGCGCTGTCCGACATCTGGGAAAAGACCGCTTCGACTTTTTCCTTAGCCTCCTGCAGGCTTTCGACTATCCGCGCGTTCGCTATGGAAACGGCCGCCTGGGCCGCGAAAGCCTCGAGCAGCGCGGCATCTTCTTCGGAAAAGACCCCATTCTTTTTATTTATAGCCTCGATCACGCCGAGCAGGGCTCCTTTATAAACAAGCGGGGCCGCGATCATCGAACGTGTGCGGAAACTGATCTTTGAATCGGTCTGCCTCGCCCAGCGCGGGTCGGAAGGAACGTCGTTTATTACCTGAATGATCCTGTGCTGTGCTACCCAGCCCGCTATTCCTTCGCCGGGGCGCAGCCTTATCTCCTTGAGCTCGTTCTCTTTGTCGCCGAGGGCCAAGTCAAAGTAAAGCTCCCCGGTCTTTTCGTCGTAAAGCAGCAGCGAGGAGGTCTCGGCGTCAACGACCTCGTTGGCAAGCTTCATGACCTGCCGAAGGAGCTCGGAGATATTAAGCGTGGAGGAAATTACCCTGTTAGTTTCAAGGATCAGCTTAAGCTTTTCGGATGTTAAATTCATAACCGGCCCGCGCTGACGCGACGGGCTCATTTTCCTTTAACGAATTTTTTTCCGGCAGCTATTATCTTGTCCAGCTTTTCTTTTTTGTCGCTCTCGGCGTAAAGCCTTACCACGGGTTCGGTCCCCGAAAGCCTGAAGCCGATCCATGACCCGTCCTCGAGCAGGAACTTGTGGCCGTCGAGAGTGACCGTTTCCCTGACTTTCAGGCCCCCGAACGCCGGCGGGCGGGCCTTCTGGAGCCGTGAGCGGAACCCGTCCATCTCTTCGCCGCTCAGGTGGAAATTCAGCCTCTCGGAGATCACCCTGCCCACCAGGGCCTCGATCTCTTCAAGTATCTTGCAGATCGGTTTTGTTGAATGCGCCACCATCTCGGCCACCAGGAGGCAGGCGAGAATACCGTCCTTTTCCGGAACGTGGCCCCTTATGGTAAGCCCTCCCGATTCTTCGCCGCCGATGATAAAATTGTCTTTTTCCTTGACCATTATCTCGCCTATGTATTTAAAACCCACGGGCGTTTCGCGCACTTCCACGCCAAATTTCGCGGCTATCCTGTCTATGAGGTGAGTGGTCATCACGCTTCTCGCGACGACCCCGGTCCATTTCCTGGTCTTGATAAGGTGATAAAGAAGCAGGGCGATGACCTGGTTCGGATTGATGAAAGTCCCGTCGGAATCGAGAATACCGAAACGGTCGGCGTCGCCGTCCGTGGCGAGGCCTATCCGGCAGGATTCGCGCTTCATCACTTCAAAAAGTTCCTCGAGGTTCTCTCTCGAAGGTTCCGGCGGGTGCCCGCCGAAGAGCACGTCCCTGCGGTCCCCGATAACCTTGCAGCGGCAGCCCGATTCTTCCACAAGCTTATCGAGGTAGCCGGCCCCCGTGCCGTTGAGCAAGTCAACGGCGACTTTGATGTTGCTCCTGCCGAGGCTCTTGAGATCGACGAGTTGTTTTATCCTCTTTAGGTAGGCGGGGCGCGGGTCTATCATATCGATGAGTTTCTGTTCTCTGGCCTCGTCAAAATCCATGGTCTTTATTTCGGAAGGTCTTATCTCACGACAGTATTTCTCTATGATCCTGGTCGTCTCGGGCAGAGCGGGGCCTCCCCAGGAAGGAGAATATTTAATGCCGTTGTAATTTGGAGGGTTGTGGCTGGCGGTGATGTTGATGGCGCCGTCAGCCTTGCGCAGGAGTATCTCGTGGGCTATAACGGGAGTAGGAGTGTCGCGGTCGCATAACAGGGTTTTAATGCCATTGCCGGCGAGCACCCCGGCGCAGGCCCTGGCGAAATTCTCGGACAAAAAGCGTGTGTCATAACCGACTATGACCGTGCAGAGGGTCTTTTTTGCCTCGTCCGCCTGCTTGTTCAAATAACTCGAAATGGCCTGGGCGACAATGCGGACGTTCTCGAAGGTAAAATCGTCCGCTATTATACCTCTCCAGCCGGAAGTCCCGAACTTTATCATTTTGAACTCCGTTCAGTTTAATAAAGTTTAAGTTTTGTTATCTGACCAGCGGTCTTGGCTATTCCTGCCAGGAACGAACTTTCTCGGCGTACTCTCTTATCAGTTCCTTGGCGGTCTTGTCATCCTCGGATTCAGCCCATATGTGGAAATAGGCCTCGTCAGCGTCGGGCAAAAGCAGGACCCAGCTGTTCTTGAAGAATATCTTGACGCCATCGATGAGCTCGGATTTCTTACCCTTGGCTTCTTCTATGGCGTGGCGCATGGTCTGGCCTTTCTTGTCCCAGGAGCAGGGTATTTTTTTATGCAGCACTTCGAAAGCGGGTATCTCACGGCTGATGCGGTTGAGGTGCAATTTTTCTTTCGCCATCATTTCGAGTATCTTGCTGATGGCGTACATGGCGTCGAACGCGGGCTGGAACTCGGGGAATATGAACCCGCCCGAACAGTCTCCGATGAATATGACGTCCTTTTCCTTTGCCGCGGCGCTGATCTGCCGGGTGCTCGTGGCCGTGCGCCTTACTTTTATCCCGTAGCGGGCCGCGAGCTGTTCCACAACGTTGGAGACGTGCACCGGGACCGCTATGGTGCCCTTCTTGTAGTTCCTCATCACGAGATCCGCGACGATGACCAGGGCCAGGTCGTCCGGAACGATCCTGCCGCGTTCGTCTACCAGGAAGACCTTTTCCGCTCCCGTGTCTATCAGGAAGCCCACGTCGGCTTTAAGCGTAGTCACGATATCGGAGAGCTGGGTTAGAGAATGTTTGAATTCCGCTTCGGTCTTCGTGATCTTGTTGGGGTTGATGTAGGCGTTGAGCGTAACGGCTTCGATCCCCAACTCGCCAAGTATCGCCGGGAAAACCATCGAAGCCGAGGAATAAGCGTAGTCGAGCACTATCTTGAAATTCTCTGAGCTGAGGGCCTTGCGGTCGATGGTCTTGAGGAAGCCGCCCTTGTAATACTCGTGCGCCCTGGGAGGGACGGTTATCTCGCCGACTTCGTCGAGGCTCGCTCTCTTGAAATCTTCGCGGAAGAAAAGCTGTTCTATGGCTTTTTCCTGTTGTATCGATATATCGCTGCCGGTCGAATCAAAGAATTTTATGTCTATGAGGCGGGCGTCGAAAGGCGATTGCCTGACGTGAATGCCGCCCGCTTCGCCTTCTTTTCCCAGTTCATACCTGACGACGGGTATGGGCGCCGTGCGAAGGTCTCCGACGCGCACCCCGGCCGAAAGCAACCCCGAGATCATCGTCCTTTTTATCATGCGCGATGCCCGGTGGGAGTCGCGCGAAGTTATCACGTAAGCGCCCTTGCCTATGTAGGCCCCGTAAGCCGAGCCGATCTTGGCAGCGAACTCGGGAGTGATCTCGATGTTGCCGAGGCCCGTTATCCCGTAAGCCGAGAAGAGCGCCCTGTTCCATCTTTCTCCCCACACGAGGCTCGTGGAAAGTATGGCTCCCTCTTCGACAGTCTTGTGCGGCCAGATCCTAAGGTTCGTCCTTATTATCGCTTCCTCGCCGATGTTGCACTCGTCGGAGATTATCGTTCCCACCTGTACTACGGCCCTGTCGCCGATCTTGGTTTTCGCGCCGATGACGGCTTCCTTGAGGCGGACCTCGTTGCCGAGCTCGACGTTGTCCCAGATGATGGAGCCGAAGACCTGAGCTCTCGCCCGGATCTTTACGTTCGAACCTATGACCGAGCGGCTGAGCTTAGTGCCTTTCTCTATCAGGCAGTCCCTGCCGACTATGACCTGTCCGTCGACTTCGACGCCGTCTTCAATGACGGTGCCTTCGCCTACGGTTATCTCCTTGCCGCCCACGTTCACTTTTTCGCCATCTATTTTCAAGTTGATCTTCCCGTCGAGAATATCGTAATGGGCGAGCCGGTACTCGTCGTGGTTTCCCACGTCCTTCCAGTAACCGTCGGCGACGTAACCGAAAAGGCCCTTGTTGTCTTTTAACAGCTGGGGGAACAGGTCTTTTGAAAAATCGAAAGGTTTATCGGAGGGGATGTATTTGAAGACCTCGGGATCAAGAACATAGATCCCGGTATTGACGGTATCCGAGAAGACCTCGCCCCAGGACGGTTTTTCGAGGAATCTTTCCACCCGTCCGTGCTCGTCCGTTATGACGACGCCGTACTGAAGAGGGTTGGGGACACGGGTCAGGACCATCGTGGCGACCGCTTTTTTCTTGACGTGGAACTCGACCGCTTTTTTCAGGTCGAAATCCGTGAGCACGTCTCCCGAGATCACCACAAACGTGTCGGAAAGATATTTTTCGGAAAATTTCACGGAACCCGCCGTACCGACGTCGGACTCCGGCTTGAGATAGCGTATTTTAACGCCCGATCTCGAGCCGTCGCCGAAAAAACCAGAGATGACTTCAGGCTGGTAATACAGCATCATGGTCAGGTCGGTAAAGCCGTAAACTTTCAAAAGGTCAATGATGTAGGAGAGCATCGGGCGGTTTGCCATCGGGGCCATGGGTTTCGGGATGTTGCAGGTCAAAGGCCTGAGACGCGTTCCGAACCCCCCTGCCATAATTACGGCTTGCATAATATTACCTCGCAGGATTAGACTAATAAATCAAGGCGTTATTAATACTAACAAATCTCACTACAAAAATCAAGGGAATTCCGGGCCTCTCGGGACGGCCCCCGACGAACGGAAATGACGGCGGTATACGGGTTTTTGACAACCATATAATTATCAGATATAATATCCAAAATGATCAACAGAAAAAAAGCTTCGGCCATCGTCGTTTTAGCGGTAATGCTCCTGTCCGCCGGAGCGGCGGCTTACCTGAGAACCCTGCTCACGAGCCTTCCCTCGATCTCAGCGCTCGAAGATTATACCCCGAGCCTGGTTACCAAGATATACGACTGCAACGGCAACCTCGTCACCGAGCTTTTCACGGAGCGCCGAACCCTCACCCCCTTAAAAGACATACCTGTTGACCTGCAAAACGCGGTCATTTCGATCGAAGACAACAACTTTTTCAATCACTGGGGTATATCCACCAAGGGAATAGCCCGGGCCGCGTTCAACAACGTGGTAAAGCACAAGGTGGCCCAGGGCGGCTCCACCATAACCCAGCAGCTCGCCAAGACCATATTCCTGTCTCCGGACAGGAACCTCAGCAGAAAGATCAAGGAGCTTCTCCTCACGATCGAACTTGAGAGGGACTATTCGAAAGAAGAGATATTCCTGCTCTACCTCAACCAGATCTATTTCGGCTCCGGCGCTTACGGCATCGAATCGGCCGCGAAAACATATTTTTCAAAACACGCCAAGGACCTCAACCTCCCAGAGTGCGCGATGCTCGCCGGCCTCCCCCGGGCGCCCAACTATTATTCGCCTTTCAATAATCCCGAACGCGCCCTCACGAGAAGGGCCATAGTGCTGCGGCGCATGCGGGAGCTAAAGTACATTACCGAAGAAGAAGAAAAACAGGCCAACCAGTACCCCATCAACAGCGAGAAAGTCTCTATACCTACTGCGATAGCCCCCTATTTTATCGAATACGTGCGGCTGCAACTGGAACCCAAATACGGCAACCAGATGATCTACCGCGGCGGCCTCTCAATTTACACGACCATCGACCTCCAGGCTCAGGCCGCGGCTGAAAAAGCGCTTGGAGAGGGCCTCGTTTCTTTTGATTCCGAGCGCGCTTCATATTTCGAGAACCACAGATCCACGCCTGTAAAAGTAGAGGGAGCCCTGGTAGCCATCGACCCCAAATCAGGCGGCATCAAGGCCCTGGTCGGAGGAAGGGACTTCCGGGAATCGCAGTTTAACCGCGCCTCCCAGGCAAAACGCCAGCCCGGCTCCAGTTTCAAACCTTTCATATATACTGCCGCCATCGAGAACGGTTTCACCGCCGCTTCTGTCCTGGACGATAATCCGCGGGTCTACGTTAACGACGGCCGAGATTGGAGGCTTGTCTCGCGAACCACCGACTATCTCGCGACCCTTTCCCCGGAAGAGCTCAAGGACCCGATGAAGGTCTGGGTTCCCGAGAATTACGGCAGGAAATACAACAACAAAGTCCTGCTGCGTTCGGCTCTCGAGCATTCGCTCAACATGTGCGCCATAGAAGTGCTCGACCAGATCGGCCCCATGAGGGCTATAGACTACGCGAGGCGCATGGGCATAACAAGCCAGCTGACGAACACCCTCTCTCTCGCTCTCGGAGCGAGCGACGTAACGCTGATCGAAATGGTGGACGCGATGTCGGTGCTTGCCTCGGGGGGTATCAGGACCCAGCCCTACGCCATTACCCGCGTCGAGGACAAGGACGGCAGGGTCCTGGAAGAAAATTTTCCGGTGGAGCAGGAGGTCCTGTCGCCCCAAACGTGTTTCGTAATGACCAACCTGTTAAAAGGCGTTGTAGAACGCGGGACGGGTATAGCGGCGCGGGAATTAAGGCGCCCCTGCGCGGGTAAGACCGGGACCACCAACGACTACTCGGACGCCTGGTTCATCGGGTATACCCCGCAGCTTGTGGCGGGAGTCTGGGTGGGTTACGATGAAAGGGTATCTCTGGGAGACAAGATGACCGGCGGAAGGATAGCCTGTCCCATATGGACAAGTTTTATGGCTGGAGCCTTAAAAGGAGAACCCGTATTGAATTTCAAGCCGCCGGACGGTGTGGTATTCTCTCTCATCGACCCGAAAACCGGGCTTCTCGCGCAGGCCAAAACGCCGGGCGCCTATTTAGATGCCTTCATCAAAGGCACCGAGCCCAAAGATTACTATTCTCCCGATGATACCGGTGAGAAAGCGACCGTCAACAGCATTGAGCAGGAAGAAAGCGGGTTTTGACGGCGTCCTGAAAAAAATATTGACAACGACCGGCTTGCCTGTTATGCTATAGTGACTCATAAGCAAAGTGTTGTTTTAGAGCAAACACTTAAAAGCACCCCGTAACCAGGGGTGTTTTTATTTTTACCCCCACCCGTACGGAACCAGCGGAATATTTCCAGGGATACTTTAACTTTGAAACGGTAAACTATTTAAGGATCGGGGAACCCTCCGATGAGGCGGGTGCTTAATATCCGGAGAAACTTCGAGTGAGTATCGGAGAAGACGGTTTGTAACTAATTCAAGCGCTATCAACCAAGAAGTTTTTTTTCTTTACCGTCACCGCCTTTTGGAGGCACTACTTCCGCGTCGATCGCGTTCCGGCGGGCGGGGCCGGCGTCCGTTCTATTATATCCCGTGCGCACCTCTATATTTTTCAGCGGCCCGGTAAACATATTGAGCAGGAAACTGATTACGCTCAAACACAGCGCTCCTATGAACGCGCTCCAGAAACCGTCTATAACGAAACCCCTGACAAGCCTGGAGGCCGCGTAAAACACGAAAGTATTAATGAAAAGGGTAAACACGCCGAGCGAAAGGATATTGATCGGCAGGGTTATGATGATTATCATGGGCTTGATGAAAGCGTTTATCAGCCCGATGATGAGCGCCGCGATGACAGCGGTTTTATAGCCGGCGAGGCCGATGCCCGGCACTAATTTCGCAACGAGAATTATCCCGGCCGTATTTATGAGCCATTTTATCATGAAATTTTTCATTGGATTTTCAGGGAACGCTTATCAACTTTGAAACTTCACCGGATATCGCCTCCAGGGGGAGCACAGCGCCGGCGAGATGTTCGTCAAGGATCTCTTTAGGAAGGCCGGGGATATCTTCAACGAAGGATCTGCCGCCCGTTTTTTTGACCGCTCTCAAACCTTGTACGCCATCCCGGGTCATTTCTGAAAGTATAACGGCCACGGTATTTTTCCTGAAAGCTCTGGCCGCAGACCCGAACATGGTGTCAATAAAGCCCTTCTCCATTTTGTCCGCGTTAACCAGCCTCACGACCCCTCCCCTGGCGAGCTCTTTAATTTCGATCGCCTTATCGTGAGGGGCAAAAAGCATCCTTCCGGGAATTATCATATCCCCGTCTTCGGCGACCTTACCTGAGAGCATCGTGGATCTCTTGACGCGGTTTATCCAGTGGTCCACCAGCTGCTGGTTCATGAAGAGCCGGATAACTATCCCCGCCGTCATGAGTTTCGGCATCCCCGCGAGGAACTCTTCGAGGCGCACGGGGCTGCTCGGGCAACCGATAAGCAGTATCTTTTCCGCGGGGTCGGTCGTAGGCGCTTTTATAGCCGCCAGGTAGGCGGCGCTCAGGTCATCTTTTTTGAGTTTAGCGACCGACTTTATTTTCCTGATGAGCTCTTGCGCCAGGACCGGGAATTTTTCCGGCGAGTCGGGTTTTTGGACGACTTCTATCATCCCCAGTTCAAGCAGGTTCATGGTTATCTCGGACACCGGTGTGGAAACAGAACTCACGACTGCAACCGGGACGGGATGAAAATTAAATATCTTCTCCAGAACAAATACGCCGTCCTGGTGCGGCATAACGATATCAAGGCAGACCACGTCAGGTTCGAGCTCCTTGATCTTTTCGAAACCTTCGGCGCCGTTCGAGGCTTCGCCTACGACCTCGATCTCACCGTCCGTAAAGAGCACTTTTTCGAGGACTTTCCTCACGAAAAACGAATCGTCTATCACCAAAACTCTGATCATAAGTCCATATCCTGAGTTGGATCCACGTCGGTACTTTTATATTATACAAAATGAATCGTCCCATAACAAGTGAGCTATATGGGCGGTAACTTTTCATTTAATTCTAACGTCATTTAGTTTTAATTTTTTTTCAAATAGCTCATAAGCGTTTAAATCTCATGCATTGTTCCGGTTTTTAATTGTGCTTACAAACTTTATCTAATGTTATACTTTAAGCAATATACAATATTCATTCAAAATACCATCTAATAACAGTTTTTGCCCTGCAATATAAATTGTAAAACAGATTGATAATACAATGACTATTGCCTGTGCATAAGGAAATAGGCACTGTGGATAACGTTAATAGATGATAATTGGATTTTTTTGACTGTCTGGTCGTGTATTTTGGCGGGAATAATTCGGTATGGTCCTTAAAAAATCAGAGATCTAGATGAACAAATTTATCTTCGCGTCTTTCGCTTCGCCCAGGAACGATGCCGCGCCGACGATGTCCTCAACGCCTTCGATCATATTGTCTTTATCAAGCCCCATCATGCCGCAAGACGTGGAACAGGCGTAGAATTTCACTTTCATAGTTTTCGCGAGTTCAAAAAGCTCATCGATGGACGGCATCCTTTTTTTCGCCATCAGGGCCTTCATCATTATCGAGCCCGCCCCCAGCATGTTAAGCTCCGACAGGGGAAGCGAGTTCCTGTTTGCCGGCGTCATGAATTCCATCATTTTCTGAAGGATATTTTTCCCCGCGAACTTTCTGTTTTTTTTCAGGAAATTGAGGCCCCAGAAGGTGAAAAATATGCTCACTTCCATGCCCATGGAAGCCGCGGTCGCGGAAAGTATCAGCATGGCCATAGCCTTATCAAGGTTGCCGCTGAAAAATATTATGGTCATTTTCTCTTTCATGAGTTCCCCTGACACCCGCGGTTTATGCGTGTGTCTGTTATTTCATTTCTTCGAGCAGCGCCCTGACCTTGTCAACTGCCGCGGATTTGCGAGACCAGAGGGGCTCTTTGCCTTCCCTGTAGACGCCCTGATTATCTTCGAAAGCTTTCTTGTCTTTATTTATGTAGAAAATACCTAGAGGATATTTCCCGGTCTCGACGGCGCGCCTGAATGCTTCCTGCCTGTCATAAGGCGAGTACGCGTCTTCCAAATAATAAGTGTTCTCTTTGAACCACTGGAAGGTGTTGACTTTATTGAAGCTCACGCAGGGCTGAAAAATATCCACCAGGGAAAACCCTTTGTTGGCCACGGCTTTTTTGACGATCTGCTTTGTCTTTTCCATATCCGCCGAGAAAGCCCTGGCGACGAACGACGCGTTCAGGGCGATCGCCACGGCGAGAGGATTGAAGGGTTCCTCAAATACGCCGCCCGTCTGTATCTGTGTTTTAAAACCGATCTGGCTCGTCGGGGAAGCCTGCCCTTTCGTCAGGCCGTAGACCATGTTGTTGTGGACAATTACCGTGATATCAGGATTCCGGCGGAGGGCGTGGATGAAATGGTTCCCTCCTTCGCCGTAGATGTCGCCGTCACCGCTTTCCACGATCACCGTCATTCCCGGGTTCACGGCCTTGATGGCGGTGGCGGGGGGTAGGGCTCTGCCGTGAAGCCCGTTATAGAAATTCGTTTTTAGATAATGAGGTGTCTTTGCCGCCTGGCCGATCCCGGAAACGACTATAAGGTTTTCAGGTTTTATCCCGAGCTCCGTCAGCGCCTCTTTTACGGTATTGAGTATGCCGAAATTCCCGCACCCCGGGCACCAGGCGATGTCGATGTTGCCCATATCAAAAGCATTACTATTTGTTTCTGTCATAAATTCCTCTATCCCTGGTTAAAGTTATAAGTTGTAAGTTCTAAGTTGTAAGAAAGATATTAGCAAAACGGTCCGGTTACAACTTCTTAAATTCTTCCGTCAATTCCTCGACGCTGAATGGCGAGCCGTCATATTTGAGTATTCTGCGGTCTATATCTAACCCCGTATACATCTTGATAAGCCTGCCAAACTGCGAGGTGGCATTGTTCTCAACTATCACCGTCCGCTTGGCTTTTTTCAAATAGCCCCCTGTGGAAGGATGAAGCGGGTATACCTGTTTGAAATGAAGGTACGCGGTGTCTTTTCTTCCCGCGGCGTCAAGCGCTTCCTTTATGGCCCCGAAGGTTGAGCCCCAGCCGACAATAAGGGTTTCATAGTCAGCGGGCCCGTAGAGGTCCGGAGGAATCACTTCCCTCTTGAGGAATTCAAGTTTGGAAAGTCTCTTGTCAACCATTTTTTTCCGGACCGGTGCGCTCTCGGTAATATGGCCTTCCTCGTCGTGCTCGTCGGAATCCGCGCAGATTAGGCCTTCCCCGTTGCCGGGTATGCCCCTGGGCGACACGCCGTCGGAGTTCACTGTGAAGCTGTATCTCCTGTAGCCCTTATCGGTCTTGACCACGTATTTAGTGACGGGCAAGGCTGCGGGGTCGGGAGAGGCCAGGTCGTGGTAGCAGTCGGCCAGGTACTGGTCGCTCAATATTATGACGGGCACCTGGTACCTGTCGGCAAGGTCGAAAGCCTTCTGGGACAAATAAAACGCTTCTTCGACAGTCCCGGGGGATAAAATTATCCTGGGAAACTCGCCGTGGCCGGAATAGAGTACGTTTTCGAGGTCGCCCTGCTCGGTCCTGGTGGGAAGACCGGTGGCCGGCGCGGGCCTCTGCCCTACGCTCAGGACCAGAGGGCTCTCTAGCATACCGGAGAGGCTAAGCGCCTCTACCATCAGGGCGAAACCGCCGCCCGCCGTGATTACCAAACCCCTTGAGCCGGCGTACCACGCGCCGAGGACCATGTTAACGGCCGAAATCTCGTCTTCGGCCTGTTCGGTGATGATACCCAGGTCTCCGGAGTGTTTTGAAAGATAGGTAAGTATTCCCGTTGAAGGTGTCATGGGATACGCCGATACGAAATCACAGCCTCCGGCGGCGGCTCCGAGGGCAACGGCTTCCGCCCCGCTTAAGATGATGTGGTCTTTGACCGCCGCGTCCGCCCGCACGTTTATCTCGATTCCACCCTCGCTCAGGAGGCGGGTCCCTATGTCATAGCCTTTACCCGCGGCTGAAATATTTTTCGCAGCGATCTCGGGGCCTTTGGCGGCGAAGAGGCCGTTGATGAAGCCGGACAGAAGCTCCCTATTTATCCTGAAAAGGCTTAAGACAAAGCCCGCGGCGGCGGTATTCGCGAAAATACCGCTGCCTTCCTCGGCGGCTATTTTTGAAAGAGGTACGTCTATGATCTCCCTGTCCGCTTGAAGTATTTCTTTTTCACCGATGATCACGGTCTCGGCGGTTATCCTGTCCGCGAGATGACCGAGGGCGTCCTTGTCGAGCGCCACCAGGAGATCGATCCTCTTGAGATAGCTCCTCTTTCCCAAGGAAGAGACCCTTATTTCCGTTGAATTGCTGCCGCCGCGAACGCGCGACATGTATTCCTTGGTGGCAAACACGTGCAAGCTCGCACCCTTGAAAACGCCTATGAGCAGTTTTTCAATGGTCTGAACTCCCTGCCCGGCTTCGCCGCAAATAACGATCGAGACGTCGTCTTTAAATGATTTATTCATAGCTGCTTTATTGATTCATTTCAAATAGAAAATTCTAAATATCAATAAAATTTTCATTTTGATATTTGAGGCCTGAAATGCTTTTTGCTTAATAGTTCTCGCAAAGCAGTTCGTAGTACGCTTTTGGGTGCAGGCAGGCCGGGCACTGGTCGGGCGCTTCAGGGCCTTCGTGTATATAGCCGCAGTTCCTGCATCTCCATTTTACGGAATTTTCTTTTTTGAAAACCCTGCCGTCCTTGATGTTCGCGGCAAACTTCAGGTATCTTTTTTCGTGACCGACTTCAACGTGGGCGATCTCCCGGTAAGCCTTGGCTACTTCGGGGAAACCCTCCTCGTCGGCTACTTTCGCGGCCCCGGGGTAAAGCACCGTGTGCTCGAGGTTCTCGCCCGCCGCAGCGGCCTTGAGGTTTTCCGGGGTGGTCCCGATCTTTCCTGCGGGATAAGTGGCGGTTATCTCGACGTCTCCGCCTTCCAGAAATTTAAAGAATCTCTTCGCGTGTTCTTTTTCGTTGTCGGCCGTATCGTCGAATATCCAGGAAATCTGCTCGTAGCCTTCTTTTTTCGCCACTGAAGAAAAATAGGTGTAGCGGTTCCTCGCCTGCGATTCGCCCGCGAACGAGGACAGCAGGTTCTTCTCCGTCTTGGTGCCTTTGACGCTCTTCATAATGCCTCCGATATTAGCTGAGAGCCGATGCTGACAGCTTTATTTGTTGTTTACGTAGCTGTACGCCGAGAGCGCCGCTTTCGCGCCCTCGCCGCAGGCGACTATGATCTGTTTTGCCGGAATGTCGGTTACGTCCCCCGCCGCGAAAATGCCCGGGACGCTCGTCTCGCACCGGCAGTTGACGTAGATCTCTCCTGAAACGTTCTTGGCGATATCCTTGATGAAGCCCGAGGAAGGAGCCGAGCCTATCTCGACGAAAACGCCCTCGACCTCGAGTTCCTCGATCTTTCCGTTCTGCTCAAGCCTTATGCCGTTGACGAATTTGTCGCCCATTATCTCCACGACCTTATCGCCACGGAAAACCTTTACCCTGGGGCTCCCGAGCAATTTTTCCACCAGTATCGGGTCGGCCTTGAAACCCGCTGTCTCGTCAATGACATAGACCTGCTTTGCGATCTTTTCAAGCTGCAGTGAGGCATCGAGGGCCGAATTCCCGCCGCCGATCACCGCGACCACGGCGCCACTGAAGAGCGGCACGTCGCAGGTCGCGCAATACGCCACGCCTTTACCGATAAACTCGTCTTCACCCTTGATCCCGAGCTTCCTGTGCACCCTGCCAGAAGCTATGACCAGCGTCTTCGCCTCGTATTCGCCTTTGTCGGTTTTTACCTTGAAGGTTTCTCCGGTCTTCCACGCCGACAGCACGGTCTCATTATCTTTTACCCCGGCATTGAACTGCTTTAAATGCGCCTTGAATTTTTCCACGAGGTCGATGCCTTTGATCAACTGGAATCCGGTGTAATTTTCGACCGTCGCCGTCCAGTTGGTCTGCCCTCCCAGATCGTGCGATAGGACTAGTATGTTCATCGACTTCCTGGCCGCGTAGATGCTCGCCGTTATGCCGGCGGGCCCGGCGCCTATGATGATTGAGTCATACATGCGAAACTCCCTTATGGCCGTAGCGCTATTATTGCAGCCCCAGTTCTTTTGCCAGGGCTTCCTTGTCAAAACCCGCTATTATCTTGCCGTCGATGTCTATAACCGGGACGCTCATCATACCCGTTTTTTCCCTCATTTCAAGGAAGGCCTGCCTGTCGGCGCCGACGTCCACGCTCGTGAACTCGATATGCTTGTCGTTAAGGTAACTCTTGAGCATGGAACAGTAAACGCATTCTGATGTTGTATAGATCTTTATGTTTTTCGGCACGGATGCCTCCTTCTTCCCGGGCTCGACAGGAAGTCAAACGTATTTCGCAAGAAACTTATCCGCTTCCTGCTTGGAATGCGTTCCGTAGAAACCGGAGATGACTTTCCTGGCGTATGTCTTTTTCACGTGCATGAGCTGGCACTTTATATCGGGAAATTTCGACACCGACACGCTGAATGACTCGAGGCCGGCTTCGAGCATGACCGGGTAATATTCCTCGAACGATGCGATCTCGCCGCAAAGGCAGACCTCTTTTTTGGCCAGCCTGCCGGCGGCAGCCACTTTTTCGAGCATTCGCACCAGCGCCGGATGCAGTATGTGGTACCTCTTTTCGGAAAGCATGCTGCCCCTGGAAGCGGCTAGAGTGTAGGCGAGAAGGTCATTCGAGCCGATGTTGATGAAATCGACTTTTTCCACTAGTTCGTCCGCCATCATTACCGCCGCCGGAGTTTCGATCATTATGCCTTCCTTAATGTCGCCGTTGAAAAAATCAGCCTCTTCCTTTCTAAGGATGGCCTTTGCTTTCAAGACGAGTTCCCTGAAAGTTTTCAGATCGGAAAGGTCCGAGACCATCGGGAACAGGAGTTTCATGTTCCCGGCGACGTTCGCCCTGAGGAGGGCTTTGACCTGGGTTATATAGAGCTCGGGGAATGTATCGACGGCCATGGCCCCGCGCAGTTCCATATCGACGTTAGAGCCTTCCGGCATCTTGAGAAAGGGAGGGATCTTGTCCGCGCTGATATCGAGTAGCCTGACCGTGATGTCCTTGTCTTTAACGTCCTTAAAAACGCGCGCGTACATCGCGGCCTGCTCGTCCTCCGAAGGCGGCGTATCGCGTCCCATGAAAAGGAATTCGGTCCTGAGAAGGCCTATGCCGTCGTGCGGCATCCCCTTGGCGAGGACGAGTTCGTCGGGCGTGGTGATGTTGAGCTTGAGTGATATCCTCTGCCCGCTTTTTGTTTCCGCGTACAGGTCTTTCTTTACGCTGCAGGCATTCTGCTTCTGCCTGATCTTCTCTATCTTGAGGTCGTAATATTTCGCCGTCTCTTCGTCAGGCGAGACGATGACCCTGCCGTTCGATCCGTCTACGACTGCCGTCATCCCGCAGTCCAGCTCGTTGTCGACATCGATGCCGAAAATTATGGGCACACCGTAGGAGCGCGCGATTATCGTCGCGTGGCTCGTGAAGCCGCCCTCTTCCGTCACGAAAGCGAGGGCGTTGCCCTTCGCGATATTCAATACCGTTGAAGGCGTGAGCCGCTTGGTCGCGACTATCACGGGCTGCGTTTCCCCGATCTCGCACTCGAATTTTCCGGCCACGATCTTGAAACCGCCCAACACCCTGTCCCTGGTGTCTATGAAATCGTGGGTCAGCTCCCTGAAGTGGCCTTCCTTCGCCTCGTATTTTTTGATGTACCCTTCAAAGACGTCGGCGACCGCGTGTTCGGCGTTTATCAGCCTCGATTGGATGAGTTCCGATATTTTCCTGAACAGCGTCTCGTCGCTGAGCATCAGCAGGTGAGTGTTGAAAATATCGACCGCGTCCTTGTCCCCGCTCTTCGCGGCGACGCTGATCATATTGAGCATTTCATTTTTGGCGTTCTCAAAGGCGACCTTCAGCTTTTCAATTTCATCCTTCGCATTTTCGGGAAGGATGGAATAGTGGGGTATGGAGTCTTCCAGCTCGCCGGAATACAGGCAAACCACTCCCTTAACGACCCCTCCCTGCGCCGATACGCCTTTAAGTATTTTCATATTTTACCGCTCCGCCGTTTTATAACCCGGCTTCACTGAACCAGGCTCCGTGAACGCTGCACAGTTCAACCGCCTGAACCTTCGTTCCGGTACCCTTGAGGTGTATGGTGCCCGCCGGGTTGAGCTTGTCCGGCGTGAGCATTACCCTGGAAACGTATTTATTGTCTATGTAGAAATCGATGTGCATTATGAAATGCTCGGCAAGCATCGGGTGCGTGATCTCGCCGACCTTCACCGAGACGTCGGTGCACCCCGAAGGGATGAGCCCGCATTTCTTGCTGACAATTATCACCGGGATGTGTTTTTTCTCGGATTCGCCTATGGACGCCACGTCTTTCGAAGTTTTTAGCGCGTCCTGTTTTTCTGTGAACTGGTTTTTCGGCGCCCCGCAGACCGGGCACTTGTCCGGAGCCGAACCGTCTATCGAAACGTAACCGCAAACACCGCAAACATAACCTTTCATTTTAATCCTCCTGTAATTTACCGGTCGGGCGTATTATATCAAGTCTTTCTTTTTACCTTAACCCAGATGCTGCGCGAAAGACTTGCCGAACTCGTAGCACTTCTGGATATCGCTTTCATCCGGCATAAACTTTACGGCTATCCCCGGCAGTACGAGTTCCGCGCCGGAGCTTTTCACTACGTCTTCCATTTCCTTGACCGCGCCCCCCGCCCACCCGAAAGAGCCGAAAACCGCGGAGGCCCTGCCTCTCGGCTTAAGCCCCTTGACGAACTCCATGAAACCGGCGATATTGGGCAGCATGTCGTTGTCGTGCGTTGAAGAACCGAAGAGGAGGCCCCTGGCCTCGAGCATACGGCCCACGATCTCCGTGCTGTCGGTCTTGGTGACGTCGAAGACGCAGGTCTCGACGCCGCTCTCTATAAGGCCCCTGGCGATGCTCAACGCCATTTTTTCGGTAGCGCCCCACATCGTCTCGTAAGCTATGACGGCTTTTTTCCTGGTCTCGTTACTTGTCCAACGCGCGTACGCATTGATGATGTCGCCCGGCGACCTGCGCCAGATTATCCCGTGGCTGGGGGCGATTATCTTTATGGGGATCTTGGAAGCCGTGATCTCCTTTATCTTGGCGGCAATGATCTGGCCGAAGGGCCAGAGAATGTTAGCGTAGTATTTCAGGGCCTCGTCCATCAGGGCGCAGCTGTCAACTTCATCATCGAAGCGCCCGCTCGTTGCCAGGTGCTGGCCGAACGCGTCGTTGGACAGCAGGAGCTCATCCTGGCGCACGTAAGTGAACATGCTGTCGGGCCAGTGTATCATCGGCGCCTCGATGAAGCTCAGCGTCTTTTTGCCCGTGCTCAGCGTGTCCCCGGTCTTGACCGCCTGGAAATCCATATCCACGTAATACATCCTGCGGAGGCCTTCCCTGCATTTTTCGGTGCCGAAGACTTTCGCTTTAGGGCAGAGTTTGAGCAATTCCGGGAGCGCTCCCGAGTGGTCGGTTTCAACGTGGTTGGCGATGATGTACTCGATCTTCGACGGATCGGTCAGTTCCCTTATATTATTGATCAGCTCGCGGGAAAAAGGGCCGTAGACGGTATCTACGAGCGTGATCTTATCATCCATTATAAGGTAGGCGTTATAAGTGCTCCCTCTTTTCGTGGTATATGTGTTGCCGTGAAAACTCTTTAAGTTCCAATCCACCACACCCACGGAATAGATGTTGTCCGCGACCTTGACTGTAGACATTAAATTCCTCCGGCTGACCCCTTGTGATATCGGACGATCCTTATTTTTTCTTTACGTAGCCTTTAAGCAGCGTTCCCTCTTTTTTTATCTCAAGGAACTGCTGCCCTGTCATCTGGCACCAGACCGGCAGGTCCTTCAAAAATCCCGGGTCATCCGCTATGATTTCCAGGACGTCTCCGGCGTTCATGTTCTCAAGCTCGAACTTCGCCTTGACTATCGGCATCGGGCAGAAAAGCCCGACGCAGTCAAGCGTTCTATCCGGCGTCATACGGCGTTACCGCACTTGTGGCATTTCTTGACCTTATCGCCCATTTTTTCGCCGCACTTTTTGCATTTGACGAAAACGACATCGCATGGGGTGCAAAAGGCCGGTTCAAGACAGCCGTCCTTGAGCTCGTCTTCGCAGAACGAGCACCCGCACTTTGAAGGCTGTGGTTCTTTGTTCTTCATTTTGCCCCCTTTTGCTTGTCGAGGTAATTCTGGATCGCCTTGTGAAGGGCGTCGGCCCCGAGGTTCGAGCAGTGCATCTTATTGGGAGGCAGGCCCCCGAGTTCTTTGGCGACGCTGTCATTAGTGATCTTCATCGCTTCCTCGATTGTTTTGCCCTTGGCCATATCGGACACCATTGATGAAACCGCGATAGCCGCCCCGCAGCCGAAAGTCTTGAACTTGACGTCGTCGAGTTTCCCGTCCTTGACCTTCACGTAGAAGGTCATCATATCCCCGCAAACGGGATTGCCGACCTCGCCCACTCCGTCGGCATCTTTGATCTCGCCGACGTTCCTGGGGTTTGAAAAATGGTCCATTACCTTTTCTGAATAGAAGGGCATATTAACTCCTTTTTGAATTACACATTTCAAATATGAAACTTTCAGATCGAAATCTGTAATTCTGTTTATGGCTCACAATGGTCGTGCTCGTGTTCGTAATCCGTGCCGGGGCCCGCGGGTTTTCGCTGGCCCGTTTTTTCAAAATATGCGTAGAGCGGCGACATGCCGCGAAGCTTGTCCACGACCTGCGGAAAATTCTCCAGCACGTAATCTACATCCGCATCATTATTATACTTTGAAAGCGACATGAGGATAGATCCCTGGCCGATCGCCGCGTCGACCCCGATGCCGGTGAGCACGTGCGACATCTTGAGGGCTTTCGACGCGCAGGCGGAACCGCTGGAAACCATTATTCCCCTGGCGTCGAGAAGCAGGAACATGCCCTCGCCTTCAACGAATTCAATGGAAAAATTCACGTTGCCCGGAAGTCGGTTCCCGGTCCCGCCGTTCAAATAGATATATTTGATCCTGCCGGGAAGCTCGTTGATCAGCCTGTCTCTCAGCCGGGAGATACTAACGGCGTTCTCCTTCATCTCGCCCGAGGCGATCTCGCAGGCTTTTCCGAGGCCGACTATGGCGGGCACGTTCTCCGTGCCTGCGCGCCGGCCGTTCTCCTGTATGCCGCCGTCCATCTGGGGGGTTACCCGCGCGCCCTTTTTTATCACCAGAACCGCGGCCCCCTTGGGGCCGTAGAACTGCGAACCGGAAAGGGTCAGAAGGTCGGCTCCGATTTTATTAATGTCAACCGGTATGGTGCCGGCCGTGCAGACAGCATCCGTGTGGAACAGCGCGCCTTTTTCGTGAGCTATGGCCGCGATCTCTTCCACGGGCTCAATAACGCCTATCTCGGTGTTCGCGTGCTGGATGGAAACAAGGATCGTATCGGGTCTGACAGCTTTTTTCAGCTCTTCCAGGAGCACCGTCCCGGACCTGTCTACCGGCACTTGAGTTACTTCGAAACCTTCCTGCTCCAGGCGCCTGGCGGAATTGAGGACGCTGAAATGTTCAATGGCGGAAACGACGATGTGTTTGCCCTTTTGTTTATAAGCCGAGGCTATGCCCTTGAGGGCGAGGTTGTTCGACTCCGAGCCGCAGGAGGTAAAATAGACTTCCTCTTCAGCGGCGCCCACTAGCCCAGCGACCGCTTTTCTCGCGGCGTCAACCGCATCCTTGGACCTTGCGCCCAGGGAGTACATACTCTGCGGGTTCCCGTAGTTCTCTCTGAGATACGGGAGCATGGCCTCTAGAACGCGCTCGTCGAGTTTTGTATTGGACTGGTTATCCAGATAGATCTCTTTCATCATTGAGTTTTTAGTCCCTTTAAAATACCGGCGACCTTTTGGAGGTGTTCTCTCTCGTCTTCCCTTATGCCCTTTATGACGATGCTGAAATCGACGTCATCGCACTCGTCCAGTATCTCCGTCGGGAGTTGTATAGCGTTCGTTTCGCAGGTCACGTGCTTTACGAGCACTTCCCTGAAAGAATTCGAACTCTCCAGAGACCTGAACTTCCATTCGGCTTTCGCGCCCGCTTCTATCAACTTCGAAGCCAGGCGGTCGGCGTGCCTGAGTTCCATCAGGCTGAAACGGTTGAACAGTTCGGCTATCCTCTCTCCGGCAACCAGCTTTTCCCTGAACAGCTCAGCCTCCCTGAGATAGAGGAAGACGTCGTTGTATTCGAATTCGAACGCCGCGTTGACAAGTTTAGGAACTTTTCTTTATCTCCCATAGAGGCTAGGCCACTTTCTCGAAGACGTCTTTGCCCACGCCGCACACCGGGCAGACCCAGCCATCGGGCAATTGTTCGAAGGGAGTCCCGGGTTTGATACCGTGATCCGGGTCCCCGTTCTGGGGGTCGTAAACGTAACCGCAAACCGTGCATTTGTACTTGTTCATTTTTTCTACCTTCCTTTCTTTTTCGCGCATCCCGCGCAGATTCCCTTGAAATATCCGTGAAGCTCTTTGATGATGTTGCCGTTAATTTCCCTCTTCTCGAGATTGGGGCAGATGACCTGCATGTCCATGATCTTGTGGCATTTCTCGCACAAAAAGTGGTGGTGGTTTCCCCTCTCGGAGAAATCGAACCTCACTTCCGTGCCCGTGATCGAAATGGGTGTTACTATGTTCTTTTCAGCCAGGGCGTTCAAAGTATTGTAAACGGTCGTCTTCGAAATGGTTGGCATGTCCTTGACGACGTCGTGATAGATCTTGTCCACCGTAGGGTGAGCGCGAGACCCCTGCAGGTATTCCAGGATCTTCAAGCGCTGACAGGTCGGCTTTATGCCGTTAGATGAAAGTATTTCCTTGAGTGCCTGCACGGATTACCACCTTGTATTGATTACAATTTTGTATTATATACAATTATATTATTCTTGTCAAATATTATTTGCGCACGGGGGTATCCTGCGGCAGGGGGGGGGCTATTGCCAGACCGGCAAAGACACGAGTTTCTCTTTTTCCGCATACTTCAGGAACAATCGCGCTACCAGCTCGTGCCCCCTGCCATTGAAGTGAGCGAAATCGGCGAAGAACTGCCGCCTGTACGGCATCGCTTCGATCGCGGCGTCGAGGTCGAATAGTCCCGTGCTGTGCCGCCTCGCCAGTTCTCTCACGATCTCGTTATAGGCGGGGTGACGCGCGAAGGAGCGAAACGGCTGGGTCTCGAAAAAACCCTCTCCGGGAACGGCGCCATCAGGGTTGGATGGAGCGGTGAATAGCACGACCTTGATATGCTTTGCCCTGCAGAGCCCGATAATGTTTGAGATATTTTCCCTGTATTCGTCCGGGCTGACCCTGATCACGTCCTTGGCCTTGACGCTTTCCCAGAGTCTTGAGAACCGGAGAGGCCTGATAAAATCCCCGCTTCCTTTTACCACCAGTTTTAAGATATAAAAGGCAGCGGATTTATTCAAATAATAGTCGGCGTAATTTAAAAAAACTTTCTGTCTGTCGCTGAACCTGTCCTCCCAATGATCATTCCATCCGTAACACACGGTCACTATATCCGGGTGGTAGGCCGGCTCCAGGATTTTTAAGAGCCGATAACCCTGGAAAGAACTGTACCCTGGAAGGCCGCCGTTTATGGCCGTTATTTTCAGGGAAGGGAATTCCGTTTGAAGAAGTTTTCCGCATATTTTGGGATATGTCTGCGACTGGCCTACCCAGGCCTGCGTACCGAACGCGCAGGAGTCCCCCATAAAGAGTATCCTGACCTCCTTTGCCCCTTGTGTCCGGGGGACCTCTTCGTTCCTCAGCCCCAGGGAATTGAGCTTGTAATTCGTGTTCCATTGCATCCGCTCTTCAAGGGGAGGGATCCTTATATCGCAATCGAGAGTGAATCTCTTGTCGGTGATGTCTTCGGGTTTCAGGGGAAGGAAAATGACCCTGCACAGGTCCGCCAGGAATAACACGGCAAGCCCAATAATTATGAAGGAAAATACGGCAGAATGTTTTTTCATGCTACCCCCGAAGGCCTCGAACGCTCAGACAAATCATCCGGTTACGCCCGGCCGGCAGATACCAACGCTTTTCGGTATGATTTTATAATAATATCACGGCATATACAAGCATTGCCTCGGAACGGCCATATTTGCTATAATTTTCTCGCAAAACGAGCGGTCACCGCAGTTAATAAATATGACGACCAAACAAACTTTTCCGTTAATAATACTGATGTTCATATCGCTTTTTTTCAACCTGCGGGGGCTCCGCTGCGGGCTGCCGTCCGCGGAACAGACCGCGCTCGTCGTCCCCTCCGCGAGAACACTCGAAGAATTAACCCCCGCGCTCAAGGAAACCCGCGACAGGCTCTATTCGGAATACGACAAGACACCCGGGAGCTACCTCGAAAAAGGCGTCATCGTCCAAAAAGAAATGATCCCGGTTCCGGTAGACGGCACCCGAACGGCGGTGGACGTAAGAAAGATCCACTCCATTCGCTCGGCTCTGCTGCAGAGCCGTTTCTCCGACGAACAGAAGATGATAACCTCTCTGACGAACATCAATCCCGGCAGATTGCGGTTCAACCCGCATTTCTTCCAGTACGGGGGCATTTTCGTCTACTCGGCGGGCCTTGCGATAAAGATCTCCCAGCTCCTGGGCCTCACCCGCATCACGCCTGACATCACCTATTATTTCAGCCACCCCGGCGACATCAGTAATTTTTTTACGGCTCCCAAGGCGCTCTGCGGAATCCTGGAAACGCTCTCGATCCCGCTAATCTTTATCCTGGGCAAAATGCTCTTCGGGTCCGCCGCTGGGCTCCTGTCCGCGGTTTTCCTGGCGCTCATACCTTCCGTACCCGTTGAGGCCCACGCCCTCAAGCCCTACATATTATTTTTCCCCTTTATGATCTCCGCGCTGATTTTCTCGAAAAATATAATGGAAAGCCGGAGATCGAAGGATTATATCCTGGCGGGTATTTTCTGCGGACTCAGCGCGGGAACGCTCATCTTTTCCGGTGTCGTCGGCGTCTCCGCCCTGTGCGCGCACTTTCTTTCCTTCAGGAACAAAGAGAGCCTCAAAACGAGGCTGCTGGACAAGAATATTTTACTGCTCGCGCTCAGCTTCCTGGCGGCCTTTTTCGCGGCAAACCCATACTGGATACCCGCTTTTAACGAGGTCAGAGCCGATTTCGCCTACCTCTCGAGAGAAGTCGCCTTTCACGTTTCGGGGAAAAATATGCTCTACCATCTTTTAACCGAATTCCCGAAAGCATTCGGCCAGCCCGTTTACGTGATGGGCGTTTTCGGCCTGTTGCTTTCCTTAAAGAGATTTACCGGGGCGGACAAACTTCTGCTCGCAGCTTTTCTCCCGGCTTATTTTTACCTGGTCTGCACGCTGTGGTATTTTTTCCATTATTCGATGCCGCTCGTGCCGGTCTTCGTGATCTTCGCCGGCCGCTTGGGCGCTTTCCTCATCGAAAAGCTCAAGAGCAGGGTGCTGTCTTACGGTCTCCTCGCCGTTGTCTCCCTCTATACCTTCGGCTATTCATTCTACTACTCGAACATATTCGCGGGTTTTAACGGTTTTTCCCAAGCCGAGGGGCGCTGGATAAACGAGAATATTCCGAAAGGTTCATCGATCAACTGCCCGGTCTTCCCCAATTTCGCTTCGGAGGGATACCCTCCCTTCTCGATCCTGAATTACAAGATCAATGAACCGGGCCTTTCGGATTATGTTATAGTGGTAGATTATAAAGCTCCCGAAACGAGGGCTTACGCGGTCCCGGTGAACTATGCCCTTGTAAGAAGATCGGTGCTGGATAAGGGGGTCCTCGGCAGGGTCTACAAAAGAGAGGCCCTGGCTTTCCTGGACCCGGAAATAAGCGTTTACAAACTAAAATGAAAAATATCACGCTGGTCAATCCTCCGCTGGTCCTTTCCCGGAACGATGTTTTTACGACCGGGATAGTCTATATGCCGGTATCGCTTGCCTGCTTCGCAGGGTACCTGCAGAGGAACGGCCATTCCGTAAGTGTCATAGACGCTTTCGGCTTGAACCCCAACCGCTTGCGCTCCGAGAACGGCTTTATCATCCGGGGCCTGTCCGCAGGTGAGGCCTGCGATAAGATCGCCCGGGAAACCTCGGCCGTTTTCGTCTACGCGAGATCGCTCGCTTCCCACCGCGCCACGCTGGGCATAATTAAATCCTGCAAAACCGCGAACCCCTCCATCCCGGTCATAGCTGTGGAAAATACCCAGGCCGCGACGTCATATTCGCTGGAAACGGTACAGGAAGAGTTCTACGCGGCCGGAGCGGATTATATCCTTACGGGGGAGCCGGAAGAACGCGGCCTGAAACTGCTCGAGTCGCTGCTATCGGGCGTGCGCAACCCATCCATAGACGGCATAGGGTTCAGGGAGAACGGCCGTAACAGGTACCTGAAACCGGAAAACTGCGTTCAAAACCTTGACGAGCTCCCCTACCCGGCCTGGGAGCTTTTTCCTCTGGGTAATTACTGGGACCTCCACTACGCGCACGGCCCTCTCAGTTCCCGGAAATACCTGCCGGTGATCACGTCGCGGGGCTGCCCCTACTCCTGCAATTTTTGCGTCGTGCCCGCGCTCAACGGCTCAAAGTGGCGCGCCCTATCGGCCCGCAGGGTCGCGGACGAACTCGCCTATCTCGAAGAAAAGTTCGACGTCAGAGAGTTCCACTTAGAGGACGTAAACCCGACCGTGGACGACGAGAGGACCAAACAGATTTGCTCGGAGATCATTTCCAGGAACCTCGAAATTACTTGGAAGATCTGCGCCGGGACCAAAGTCGAAACGATCAAAAGCACCGGGACTGTCGAGCTGATGGCGAAAGCCGGGTGCAGATACATCTCGATATCCCCGGAGTCGGGCTCGGAAACTCTTATGAAGGCGATGAACAAGCCCTTTGATACCGCGCACGCGGCCGGGATAGTCCAAAAAGCCAAAAAGCTCGGCATCTACCTGCAGGCGTGTTTCGTGCTCGGTTATCCCGGCGAGACCGCAAGGGACAGGGAAAAGTCTGCCGCTCTCGCGAAAACGCTCGTAAAGGCGGGCGTTGACGAGATAGCGGTCTTCATAATCACGCCCGCTCCCGGCTCCAGACTTTTCGGAGAGATCCGCGGCTACACGGAGCTCTCTCAGCTCAATTTTTCTCCTTCCTGGAGAAATGATTTTAAAGAACTCGCGGCTTTCCGACTGAAACTTTACCTGAGGTTCCTTTTGTGGAAACTCGCCTTTCACCCTTTCAGGCTTCTAAAACAGCCTCTTTGTTTCATCTTTAGGCGCTTTAACACAAAAATGGAGATGGCTCCGTACAGGGCTCTCCACATCCTGCTCCTGCTTATATTCGCGAGACGCTGCAAATAATATTGTTGATCTCTAACTGCCGAACGAGTAAATCTTTTGACTTAGGGGCGTAACCATGAAAATCGAAGTAGCCATACCCTGTTTCAACGAAGAAGCCACGGTGGCAAAAGTGGTGAGTGATTTCAAGAAAGCGCTCGACGGCGCCCAGGTAACGGTTTACGACAACGCTTCCACCGACCGCACCGCGGAAGCCGCGAGGCTCGCCGGCGCGAGGGTCGTCAGGGTGGCCAGCCGCGGCAAAGGCAACGTCGTCAAGGAAATATTCGAGACATCGGAAGCCGACGTGATCCTGCTGGTAGACGGCGACGACACCTATGAGGCCGGGGACGCCGGGCTCCTCGTTGAGCCAGTAGTAAAGGGAGAGGCGGATATGGTGATAGGGACCCGCCTCCACTCGGGCCAGGCGGAATTCAGGAAACTCCATCTCTTAGGCAACAGGGTCATCACGGTGCTGCTCAACCTGCTATTCGGCACGAAATTCAGCGATATACTTTCCGGTTACAGGGTTTTCAGCCGGCGTTTCGCCAAGAACGTGCCCCTGCTCGGGACGGGCTTCGAGATCGAGTCCGAGCTAATGATTCAGGCCCTGGAGAACGGGATGGCGGTCAAAGAAGTTCCCATCCGTTTCCGCAAAAGGCCGGGCGAGAGCGCCAGCAAGCTAAACACCTTCAGCGACGGCTACCGGATCATACTTACCATTATCGCTATGCTCCGGGACCACCGGCCCCTGTTCCTTTTCAGCCTCCTGGCGCTCGTTAACCTGGGCGCCGGGTGCTTCATCTGGGCCGTCGGGTTCTTCAACGCGGCCGGGGAATTTTCTTCCTACCCCCTTAAGAGGCTCGGGATATATATGCTGATGGCTTCTTTCGCGCTTTTCCTGGTAGGCCTGATATTGAACACCGTCAACGTCCGCATGAGGGAGATAGCGTCCCTCATAAAGAGGAGAAAGTGATGCCGGAAGACCAATTCGAGACCATTACCTGCAACATCTGCGGCTCTGACCACAGCACCGTGATATTCCCCTCCGCGAGAAAAGAGGGCGGGGCCAAAAGCGGGGAGTTCCGCTCCTCGGGCGACGAGCCCCTGGCCGACCCGCTTGTCCGGTGCACCTCCTGCGGCTTTATGTACGTCAACCCGCGCCTTAAACCGGGCCTCGTTCTGGACGGCTACAAGAGCGCCGTGGACGAGGTCTTCGTTTCGCAGGCGGCCTCCCGCGTAAGAACGTTCAGGCGGTGCCTGCGGATCGTGCAGGGCGCCTGGGGAAAAGCTCCCGGGAAGATCCTCGATGTCGGGACCGCGAACGGCTCCTTCCTCAAAGCCGCCAGGGACGCGGGCTGGGAAGTTTCCGGCTGCGAACCGAGCGCCTGGATGGGCGAGTGGTGCAGGAAGAACTACGGCATAGACATTACGCCGGGTACTATTTTCGACATAGCCGCGCCCAACGGGAGTTTCGACGTCATAACTTTATGGGATGTGATTGAACACACGCCCGACCCTAAAACCGTGCTCGAGCGCTGTTCGAGACTCCTTAAAAAGGGCGGCCTGCTCGCCGTCAATTATCCCGACGCGGGCAGCTGGATAACGAGGCTGATGGGAAGAAAATGGGTCTTTTACCTCTCCGTGCATTATTTCTACTATACGAGAAAAACGATGCGCCTAGCGCTCGAGAAAGCCGGTTTTGAGGTATTGAAGATGCGCCCTCATTTCCAGAGCCTCGAGCTCGATTACATACTGTTCCGGGCGAGCGCCTACGTCGGCGCTCTCGCGAAGGTGCCGAGGGCTGTCTTTGCCAGGCTCGGCCTCGGCGGGCTCCAGGTCCCCTACTGGATAGGCCAGACCATGGTCATAGCGAGAAAAAAACAGACTTAAATACCGTTTAAAGGATGCCTAAGTGAAACAAAAAATAGTAATACTCGGAGGCGGCGCGGGCGGGCTCTCCGCCGGCTGGATGCTCTCGAGGTCAAAGAAATACGACGTCACGGTCATAGAGAAAGAGAGCGCCCCCGGGGGCGTCTGCGCGACGTTCAGGTACGGCGATTTCTCGCTCGATTACGGGCCTCACAAATTCTATTCCGTTATCCCCGGCATTCAGGACGAGATAAAAACCCTGATGGGCGTGGAATTCATCACGCATGAGAAAAAAAATTCCATATACCTCTTTGACAGCTATCTCAAATACCCCCTGAGCATGGCGGAACTCGCCCTTAAGATGGGGCCTAAAAATATCCTCGAAACGGCCCTGAGCATGGTGTCCGGAAAGTTTAAAAAGAAAAAAAGGATAGCATCGTACGAGGACTACATCATTGACAAATTCGGGACAAAGCTCTACTCCCTTGTCTTCGAACCGCTCGCCTCGAAAACGTGGGGCGAACCCTCGACCTTATCGGCCGATATCGCGCGCACCCGCATACCCAGCAAGGGTTTCGCGGAACTCCTGCTGAGGGTCGCGGGCCTGAAAAAAGAGGACGCGACCACCGACGCTAGCCATTTCCTTTATCCCCGGGACGGTTTCGGCAGGATAACGGACCGGATGGCCGAGGAACTGGCGAAGAACGGCGGAACGCTCCTGACCTCTTCCGAAGTAACGGGCGTCTCGGCTAAGGCGGGAACAGTGACGGGCGTGCGGGTGGGAACCGGTGGCGCGCAAAAGACCGTGCCGTGCGACCTGCTCATTTCTTCCCTGCCTCTTCCCTCTTTCACGCGCCTGCTGCCATCCATGGACGATTTTGAAAGCGCCAGTTCCGTCTCGCTGGCCGATAATCTTCAGTCGAGGACCGTTTACCTCGTCTACCTGTTCGTCAAGAGCCCGCGCCTCACGAGCGACCACTGGATCTTTTTTCCGGGCAGGGAAGTGATCTTCGGCAGGGTTTTCGAACAGAAGAACCTGAGCGGAAAGATGGCTCCGGACGACAGGACCGCTATCTGCTGCGATTTCACGGATGATAACGGCGGGCCGCTGTCGCGCTTGAGCGACGCGGAACTGGCCGGGCGCTGCGAGCAGGCCCTGAAAAAAGTGAGGATCCTCGGCGGCGAGACGATCGAAGGGCACGCGGTGCGGCGGTTCGGCGGCTTCTATCCGCGCTACGGGATAGATTACAAGACCAACCTCTCAAATCTCTTCTTACGGCTCAAGAGCTTCAAGAACCTGCTGCTGACGGGAAGAGTGGGTTTCTATAACTACAACAACCTCGACCACTGCGTGGATATGGGCCGCTTCATCGCCGAAAACCTCGCGGCCGGCAGGAATGCTTCCGATATCTGGGATCTACTGCGGGAACGGGTGGAGAACTACAGGATAGTGGACTGATACACGCCGGGGTTTTTCCGCGGTTCAAAGCGGTTTGGTATTTTCAGTTATCTGCTCGATCGTCCTTGCCCCGACTATCGCCGAACACACCGCGCTATTCTCAAGTACCCTCATAATGGCGAGCTGCGCGGGAGTTTTCCCCGCCAGCGCCGCTTCTTGACGGAGTTCGTGGGCGGCCTTCAGATTCCTCGAGAGTTCCGGCTCGCGGAACGCCGGGTCCCTCTTGCGGTGGTCGTCCATCGGGAGGGCTTCTATCCTCTCTTTTGAGAAGGCGCCGCTCAAGAGCCCTTTTTCCAGGACCCCGTAAACTATCACTCCTATGCCTTCCTTCCCGCAATATGGCAGCAGCTCTTTTTCTATGCCGCGGTTTATGACGCTGTACGGCAGCTGGCTCGAGGCAGGCGGGTGAATACACTTTAGCTTTTCCACCTGGCATACTCCACAGTTCGATACGCCGACGTAGCGGGCCTTGCCTTCCCTTACGAGCTCCGCGGCGCATGACCAGGCTTCTTCGATATCTTCTTCCGGTGAAGGCCAGTGCAACTGGTAGAGGTCGATGGTGCCGGTCTTGAGCCTTCTTAGGCTCGCTTCGATCTCGCGCTTAACACTCTCTTTTTTAAGACAATGGGACATCCTTCTTTTTGCGTCCCAGGTTATGCCGAATTTGGTCGCCAGAAGAGGTTTTTCCCTCAAACCCCTGACGGCTCTGCCTATGACCTCTTCGGCGTGGCCGAGCCCGTAGAGGGGGGCGGTGTCGATCCAGTTTATGCCGAGCTCCAGAGCTCTTCTTATCGCGGCTATGGAGGCATTGTCGTCCTGCGGACCCCAGCCGAACTTCCAGCCGCCGCCGCCCAGCGCCCAGGTACCGAGACCGATGAGCGAGAGCTCAAGCTCCGTTGTGCCAAGCTTTCTTTTTTTCACGAATCTTCTTCCTTAAAAAAATTAGGGGAAGTTCTGCCGAGCGTTTCGCGCCACATGCCGGCGTCCTCCATGCAAAGGTAGACCTCGGTTCCCGCGTTCCTCTTGCCTATCCAGGCTGACATATTCCTAAATATCTCCCGCCGCAGGGAAGCGTAATATCTCATCTTCCTGTCTGCGCCCGGGACCAGTTCGCCGTAAATATAGCCCGACGCCGGGAAACGCTGTTCTATAACGTCTTTGAGCGTCCTGTGGAACCTCAGGGCCCCGAGGCTTATGAACGCGGGCTCCGGCACGGCATCGAAGAGATCGTTCACGACGCGTTCGTAGTCTTTTTCCCAGCCCCCGTAATAGATCACCGGGTCGAAATGAAAACCTATCCCGTAACCCGCCTCGAGGCATTTTTTCGCGGCCGAGAGCCTTTCCTGAAGCGACGCCGAACCGCTTTCCTCGGACTCAACGAGCCCCTGGGGGTTCAGTGACCACGAGACGACAGTGTTGCCTCCGTGTTCCAGGCCCGACAGATTTTCAATGTTCGAACTCTTTGTTTTTAGCTCCAGCACCGCGTTCCGGCCGGCAAAAAAGGATACCAGTTTGCCCGCGTGGCCCGTTATGTGGTCAAGCGCCAGAGAATCGGTGAACTCGCCGGTTCCTATGCGTATCTTCTTGCCGCGGCGTTTGGAGAGGTAGGCTTCTAGCGCAGGAAAATAATCTTCAATATTTGCTATCGTCACTAGCCCGGGGAAATTCGAGTACTGCTGGAGATAGCAGTAACTGCAGTCGTACGGGCAGCCGAAACCGAGGTTTATGACGTTATAGCCGCAGTTAACGACGTTTTTCGTACACGGGCAGGGTTTGACGAAATCCCACTGCTCAACGGCGACAAAGAGGTCCCGTTTGCGCGGATCAAGCGGGGTGGCGGTTGTTTTCCCGCGGTAGCTCTTGAGGCTTTCTATAGTTTTACATTCGACGCCGCCGAAAAGCTCCCTGACCTTTTTCGCGAGCGGGTAGCTTTCCGCGGCGCGCTCGATGAATATTCGTTCGGGACGGAACTTTCCCGAATAAGTTCTTACAGGGCGTTTCGGGGTTTTCATCCTGCTGAGGTACGCTGAGAAACCCCGCTCACCGGAAGCGTTGGGATACCTTCTTTCGAGCAGGTATTTTTTCAGGCCCGCGAATTTCGCGAGATACCCGGTGCTCCCGGCCGTGAGTATGCTCTCTATTTCCTCCGAGCCGAGGACGCCGCCGAAAGGGATATTTTCTCTCCTGCTTATTTCGTAAACAAGCCTAGAGAGCTCGCCGAGCTTGTTTACCCCGAGCCTGAGCTTCGTTCTTTCAAGTATCAGCGCGCCCAGGGCTTCCGTCACGGCAGGCCCTCCAGGAAAGCGACCGTGTTCCGGACAACCGTGTCTCTCGCGAGAACTATTTTTTCTCTTTCCTCTTTCGTGAATTTCTCGGTGAACGGCCTTTTGAGCGGCCTGTCCGTAGCGTAGAGAGCGGCGCAGGCGTTGAGACCGTTCGAGGCCGCGACCCTTGTAAACACGCCTGTCTCAAGATCGACGCCACCGAACCCGCCCTTTTCAAGGTTGTCTATGAGCGCCTGTGTTTCGTCTTTAACGCTCTCCACCGAATAGATCTTTGAGGTCTCAAAAACCACTCCGCCCTTTTTCAGGAACGCTTCGAATTTTTCGCGAAAACCGCGCAGGCCCGACGGGTCGCAGACCTCGGCTATGAGAATGTCCCCGATGCGTGTCCTGCCGAGCCCGCCGCAACTGCCTATGAACATTACACCGGCGCACCGGGTGCCCTTCAAGGCTTCCAGGACGCCGAAAACATTATGGGCTCCCACACCGGAACAGATCACGGTCAGGTCCCGCGCAAACCCCGCGCAGTATCCAGCTTCGACGACGCTCTTTTCGAATTTAACGTACTGCTCGAAAACGCGCAGGGGCAAAAAAGGCGTGACCACCGCGTGTTTTGTGATTAGTGGGCTGTTGGCTAGAAGGCACTGCGAGAGGGAAGGAGAGTTCAATTTTGCTCCGTTTATGGGGATGATATTTTTGGTTCAAAATCGGCGAACCAAAAATATCAATTCGTGAAAAGCACCGAATCTTTTGTTTCTTTGACGATGTTGAGCGGCCCGGGTACGCGGCTTTTGATCTTATCGATGTCTTCCTTCAAAAGCACGAAGGTCACTTTTTTTTGCGAGTTGATCGCCGCTACCAGCTCATCGTCCGTAGCGAGGATGGATCTCTTGTCGGCGTAGAACCAGAAGCAGTTATTGAAATAGCTGAAGCCGTGCCTGAGCGCGTAGACGTCGCCGTCGAGCTTTTTCAGGTCCGGGACGAGTTTGAGGTTTTCCACGTATTCCCTGCTGTCAAGCGTGTCCGGTATTATGGGAAAGAAAATATATGTGAGCGTCAGCGCCGACACCAGCACTACGATGCCGCCCGTCAGGGCCCTCCTGGTTTTTTCGCCGAAACCCGCGATCGCGCCCGCCGCTATTATCCCAAACGGAGCGTAAAGCGGCATTATGTAGTGATACTGTTTGACCTTGGCCGCCTGGAACACGGCCAGCGGCGCGAAACACCAGCAGAGCAGGAACACCGCGGCCTTCCTGTGCTCCTCATCGAGGGCCTTAAACCCCTTGATCATCTTGTATAGCCCGATTAGCAGGAAGATCAGCCAGGGCTCATAGTTGGAAAGTATTATCTGGTAGTAAGCGTACCACGGGTTGAGCGACGGGTTGGACGAATACCCGGCCGGGTAGCCCTTGAATGCCGTGATGAAGGTCACGCCGAAATACTGGTCGATGAAATGCCCGCCGTATTTCCTGAACATGACCACGTGCCACGGCAGGATAAGCGCGAACGAAAGCAGGATGGCGCCGTAAAAATGCGGGTTTTTGAGTATCTCCCATTCTCCCGAAAAAAGGATATAGGCCAGTACCACGCCCAGCACGAAAAATCCCGGCAGCTGGCGGGTCATTACCGCGGTGGCGAGAAAGAATCCCCAGAGGTAGTACAGGTAAGCTTTTTTTTCCGCGCGCGCGGCCCAGAAAGAAAACAGCGCCAGGGCAAAGAAGACCGCGAATGGCCCGTCGGTCACGGCGCTCCGGGAGTGGTAAAGGTACTGCTGGGTGAAAGTGAGGATAAGAGCCGATAGGAAAGCGGTTTCGATATTGAAATATGCCCGGACGAAGAAGAACAGGGCGACAACACCGATGTACCCGAGAACAGCCGAGGGCAGGCGCATCGCGAAGGTGTTGAAACCGAACACCTTGCCCGAGAGCGCGTTGAGCCAGAAAAGCACGGGCGGCTTGCTGGTGTGAAAATCGGGGGTTCCTCCGTTCCTGGGGGTCAGGTAATCGCCGGACCGTACCATCTCCTTCGAGACTTCCGAGTAGTAGCAGTCGTCCCCTCCGAGCGGGGATTGGCCCAGGCGGTGCAGCATTACGATCGCCGGCACCAGGAGCACGAAGAGAACAAGGAACGACCTGTTTTTTAAGAGCGTTTCCATTTTCGTGATTATACCATAAATTAGGCCGTTGAAAAAGCCCGGCGGCCGTCCCCGGCCGTGGCAAAGTTGACGCTTCGACGATATTTTGGTATCATACATCAATATGCAGAAAAAACTCAAGACCGTTGTCGTGATGCCGGCCTATAACGCGGAAAAGACCCTCAAGATGACCCTGGACGACATCCCGCCCGGTTCTACGGACGAGATCATACTCGTAGACGACGCCTCCAAGGACAGGACGGCCGAACTCGCGCGCGGGCTGGGGTTAAAAGTTATTGTCCACCCCGAGAACAAGGGCTACGGCGGCAACCAGAAGACCTGCTACCGCGCCGCGCTCGACGAAGGCGCGGACATCGTGGTAATGCTTCACCCGGACTACCAGTACAACCCGAAACTCGTGCCTTACCTGGCGGGCCTTATAAAAGAAGACATCTGCGACATAGTCATGGCGAACCGCATCAGGACCCGCCGCGAAGCGCTTGAAGGCGGAATGCCTCTCTACAAGTACCTCTCGAACAGGATGCTGACTTTTATCGAGAACCTCTTCCTGGGGCTTAACCTCAGCGAATATCACACTGGCTACAGGGCCTTTTCGAGAAAAGCGCTGGAGCTGATGCCGTTCGAGAAATGTTCCGACGATTTTGTTTTCGACCAGCAGATGCTCATACAGGCCGCGGCGATGGGGCTGCGCGTGGGCGAGATCCCGGTGCCCGCTAAATATTTCAAGGAAGCCTCGTCGATCAATTTTATGCGAAGCACGAAGTACGGCCTTGAAACTCTCTGGAACGTCGCGAAATTCCTTATTCATAAAACCGGCCTCAAACGCTTTCCGATGTTCATCCCGAACGAAATATCGAAATAGAGACCCCTATGACCGCAAAGATCTTCAACAAAACTAACGCTTATGTTTTCGTTCTCTTAACCGCCGCCTGGCGGGCCTACCTCTCGGCGACGCTCCAGCTGCATCCCGACGAGGCGTATTACTGGCTCTGGTCAAGGCACCTGGACCTCGGCTACTACGACCATTCCCCGATGGTCGCATATTTCATCAGGCTCACGACTCTTTTTTCCCAGAGCGAGCTAGCGGTAAGATTCTCGGGCGTTATCGGCCTTTTCTTCTTAAGCTATATCTGCTGGAAGCTGGCCCTGGAGCTCTTCAAGAGCGAAGCGGCGGCTTCGGCGAGCGTGATAATTTTCAACAGCCTGCCCCTGACGCTTTCCGGTTCCATAATAATAACGCCCGACCTGCCCGCCTTCTTTTTCTGGTCGCTCTCAGCCTACTTCGCCTGGCAGATAGTCCGGACGCAAAAAGCCTTTTTCTGGTACCTGCTCGGCGCCTCGTTCGGCCTCGGCCTGTTATCAAAATATACCGCGGTCTTTTTTGCCCCGTCTTTCTTTTTGTTCATCGCTCTCACCGACGAACGCAAGTGGCTCAAGACGATTCACCCCTACCTTGCGTTTCTTTTCGGGTGCGCTTTTTTCCTTCCCGTGATCTACTGGAACTCGGCGCACCAGTGGATATCCTTCAAGTTCCAGATGGGCCACGGTCTGGGCGGCCAAAAGTATTCCCCGGGCAAGCTGGTGGAATACGCCGGTGGGCAGATGCTGGTAGCGGGCCCGTTCTTATGGCTCGCGGGTATGTACGCGGGTTTTGTCTATCTCTTTAAAAAAGACAAACCCAGGCTTTTCCTCAGCCTCATAACCCTGCCGATAATAATGTTTTTCGCGTATTCTTCGCTTAAAAAAACCGCGGGCCCCAACTGGCCGGCGTTCGCGTATTTTACTTTCAGCATTATTATCGGGGCTTATTTTACGGAAGGCGGGAGATTCAGGAAGGCCGTGCTGTGGCTCGCTATTGCTTCAAGCTTCCTGCTGTCGGTGATCGCCATGGCGCACGCGCGGTTCACGATCATACCGCTTCACAAGATATCCAAAGATATGGCCGAGGCCGACGCCACCCAGTTCTTTTACGGCTACAGGGAACTCGGGCAGGAAATACTGAGGCATCCGGAAGTGAAATTAGCTATCACCGCGTCCCACCAGCTGAGCGCCGAGATAGCCTACTACACGGGGGAAAAGGTTTTCGCCTATGTAGATACTAAGCTAACCCGGACGAGCCAGTTCAATTTCTGGGAGCTCCCGAAGGACTTAAAGGACAAGGACGGGCTCTATATCTATCTTGAAGGCGACGGGGTGGGGCAGTATAAGGATTATTTCGTTTCGACCGGCGAGATAATGCATCTTAATGTTTTCAGGAAGGGCTATCTGCTGCGCAGTTACAGGATGGTCCACGGCCACGGCTACATACCGGAGAAGAACCAAACGGATAACACCGGGAAAAGAGAATAGAGAAGAGAGAATAGGTTACGACCAGCCCAGGATTTTTGTCTTTAGAAGTTTCCCCATTCTATCTTCTCTATTCCCGTTACCGCTGTTTCACTGCTGTTTTCATCCCCTGTCCCTCTTCATCTCCCGTTCAATATCCCTTTTCTTAAGGCTCTCTCTTTTATCGACTGTCCTCTTCCCCTTACCCAGACCCAGCAGTACCTTGGCCGTACCTCTCTGGTTAAAATAGATCTCGAGGGGCACGAGCGTCAGCCCCTTCTCGCGTGTCTTTTCGGAGAGGGCCTTTATCTCCCGCGCGTGCATAAGCACCTTGCGCTTGCGCCGCGAGTTGAAATCGAGTATGTGCGACGATTGCTGGGCGTAGGCCGGTATGTGCACATTTTCGAGGAAAGCCTCGTCACCCTTGAAATTGACGAACCCGTCCGTAAGGTTGGCCTGGCCCGACCGCAGTGATTTCACCTCGTAACCCGCCAGCACCATCCCCGCCTCGTACTTATCGAGAATGGTATAGTCGTGGAACGCCTTCCGGTTGTTGGCGACAACTTTTCTTTCCAATTTATTCCCTCTTTTTTGGTTTGTAGTAAGTTGCTTTGCCTTTACCTAACCTCTCAATATATCCAAGTTCAATCATTTTTTTAAAATCAAGAGCACGTGTCGGCTTAGCGCGATCCGTTAATTTGGCGTAATCCCTGTCGTAAATTATTCCTTTATCCTCAGCGTATTTTAGCATTTTCTTGTGATAATCTTTGAGTTCGGTTGATGGATCAACTACAGCTTTATCCAATTCTTTTGAGATGCGATATAATTCATCTAGTATCCCTTCCGCGAAATACTCAAGCCAGGAAGTAAAATCAAGAGTTTCAGCTATATCGTAATAGTTACCATAGGCTCCCACGGATTGAAAATATCGAGTAATATTTCTATTATAATAGTTCTCAAAACTAAAGAGATTGAATGTGTTTAACCCGACACCAGCCAGAAGAAGTTTCGTAGCCAGGCGTGCGGTTCGTCCGTTGCCGTCAATGAACGGGTGAATGATGACAAACTGCTTGTGAAAAATACCAGAAAGCACGATAGGATCAAGCCTCGCTCGATTATTTTTCACAAAACCAGTAAGCTCATTCAAAAGTATCGGAACGTGCTGCTGATCCGGCGGCCAATACACGGTTTTTCTTAGACGCGGTTCATTTACAAATACGGGCTCGTTGCGCAGCGCACCGCAGCTCCCTTTTGTCAACAGTCCCTGCACAACGGTTTTGTGTATATCGAGTATCAGGGAAATATTGAAAGCTGGATTTTTATTTTTTGCTATAGCTTCATTAAGCTTAACAATGACTTGATTATAGTTGAGAACTTCTTTCTGGCTGTCCGTGACATTTAGAGGCAGGTTCTTGAGTATTTTTCTTACCTCGGTAAGAGGAAGAGGGTTCCCTTCGATACTAGTAGAAGAATAGGACGACACCTCTCTCGCGTGCCTTTCAAACTCCGCAAGAACAATTTTCGGAAAGCGCCTTGTATTCAATACAGCGATATGAGCGGATATTTTTTTGATCGTTTCAAGCAGTTTCGAGGTTATTGTGTAGCGAGGAATAAACGAAGCAAGCCTGTTATTCATTAGTCATATTATAGACGATTGATAGACGATTGTCAAGCCTGACAGATCAAATATCCAGCTCTCTTTACTTACTCTAGCGACCAATTAACGACCCTGATTACCTTTCTAAACCTTTTTACCTGACTCCGTCGCGTCTTACTAATGGTATAGTCATGGAACGCCTTCCGGTTGTTGGCGACAACTTTTCTTTCCATAAGCCCCAGAATGTATTCTGACTTGCAAAATATTAAATCATTTTTCCCCATAGAAAGACGCTGCTAAATATTTGCCCGTGCAAAAAAAAATAACCGCACCATTGAAGGACACGGTTATGCTTGTTCATTAAAGGAAGGACGGAGGCGAAGTGTGCCAGCGCACATGAGACGCGGCCTGACGAAATTGCAGCCAATCGAGTCTTAACCAAAATCTTAAGATTTTGTGCGAAACAAGGAAGGCGGCGGTGAAGTGTGCTAGTGCACATGAGCCGATGCCTGACGAAGTTGCAGCCAATCGAGTCTTAACCAAAATCTTAAGATTTTGTGCGAAACAAGGAAGGCGGCGGTGAAGTGTGCTAGTGCACATGAGCCGATGCCTGACGAAGTTGCAGCCAAAATATTAAGATTTTGGTGCCGAGGAAGGGATTTGAACCCTTATAGCCTTGCGGCCACAGGCTTCTGAGACCTGCGTGTCTGCCAATTCCACCACCTCGGCGACACTAATTAGTTGTAAGCTGTAAGTTATAAGCTTTAAGAAAAACCAAAAATCTATACTATTCAGAAACCAGCTGCTGTTAAATATAAGTTGTAAGTTATTTCTTAGAACTTACAACTTATAACTTAAAACTTACAACTGATTTTATTTATTTCGATCTGACGTGTACCTTCGGAAGCACCGTGTTGATTATGTAATCAAGATTGAAGGGCTTAAGCAGGCAATCCAGCGCGCCCAGCCTGAAGGCCTCGATGACTCGCTCGGCGTCTTTGTAAGCGGTGATCATCGCCACCGAGACTTCCCTGTCCACGTCCTTTATTTCCTTCAAGAGCGTTAGCCCGTCTTTATCCGGCATCATGATATCAAGGAGCACGAGGTCGGGCTGGTTGACCACTATCTCTTTCAGGGCTTCCTTGGCGTTGTCTTTCAAAACGACTTTATGCCCGAGATTAGTAAAAAACGACCTTAAAAATTCAAGGACATCCGGGTCGTCGTCGACAACTAATACTTTCATAGCCCCTCCGCCTTAAATAACGGTTGTTTTTTTGTCAAAAAAAATATATCATTTATGAATGAAAAAGTCAATTAAGCCCGGAAAGCGCAAGGCAGGCCCAAAAATCCCGTCATCGAAAGCGGTGAGCGCTCCCGCTACAGCCGCCAAAAAAAGTTTACTCCGCGGAGGCCGCAAAAAGCGCGCTTATCTGCCCTTATTCGACGAGCTTGTCGGCATTATGGCGCGCCTAAGAGGCCCGGACGGCTGCCCCTGGGACAAACATCAGGACCACAAGACGCTGCTCAAATATCTTTTTTCGGAAGCGAGGGAAGTGAAAGCCGCCATAGCAAACAATGACATTGAAAACCTCAAGGAAGAGCTCGGCGACGTTCTCCTGCAAATCGTATTTCACAGCCAAGTAGCCGCCGAGAACGGCCATTTCGATATCTCGGACGTCATAGAAGGCCTGAACAAAAAGCTTATCCGGCGCCACCCTCACGTTTTCGGAAAAGAAGAACTGAAGACCCCGGACGCTGTCTTGCGCAGGTGGAAGGAAATAAAACTCGAAGAAAAACGCGCAAAAGCAGGCGACTAAACAAAATATAACTACTTTCCGAGTTCCGCTGTTTTAAACTACCGGCCTCTGATCTACCTGTGTATTTTCACGTCCACGGAATTATCTTTTTCCACCACGACTCTTCCTTCGGTTCAAGCAGCTTGATTTTGACGTCGTTTTTCACCTTTGCTATCCCGATGATACCCGGCGCGTAATGCACCTGGACTTCGGATTCATTGTCGCCGAACGCGATCTTTTTAATTACGGCCGGCAGAGGGATCTTTTCACTTTCCTTCTGCCCGCCGATAAGATGGGCCAGATAATGCGCGATATCCCGTGTGTCGGTGATCCGGGACAGCACGGTCTCACCTTCGGCGAGTTTGTTCAGCTCCTTGCCGTCCGCGTCTTCCAGCAGGTCAACCTCGAGCCAGACCGTTCCCGGTTCCGTATCGTGTATCTTGGATCTTTCGTTAACGGTTTCGTTCGAAGGCAGCCTCCTGAATTCCGTGAGGTTGAGCTCTTCGGCGAAAAGAGAGATATTCACTTTATCGGGCGCGAGAAATTCCAAAAGGAGGGCCTTGATCTCGGCCGGGTCGCATTTCACAAGCGTGTCTTTCTTGCCGAGAAGGTAAGGCGTTAATTTCTGCTCGAGCTCCTGGGTGAAATCCGGAAGGCTTCCCGCGTCAAGCCTGTAAGAAAATATCATTTTCTCGAGCGCGTACCAGTCCATCTCCGGGGAGTTCTCGTACAGCCCTGGATTATACGTAACGACCGTGTGGAGCCGCAGTATCTCCTGGGATTTGGTGTTGATCACGATCAATAAAAGCCCGTAGAGGCTTTTTTCGTAAAAGTTCAACTTACCTTTCAGAGCGACGATATGGCGCAGAAGGCTCCCGATAGTTTTTATCGCCTTTTCGAGGTCGTTATCGGCGAGTTCAAGGGCAAGTTCAGCTTCGCCCTGCTCGCAGCCTGTCTCTTCCATCAGTAATCTGACTTTTTCAAACATTATATGTATTCCTGTCCTCTCTTATCTATTCTCGCAGTTTGATTTAGGTGTTCCCCGCTCTTATGCTCTCGGGTGCGCCTTGTCGTAAACCCTCTTTAAGCTCTCCGCGGTGACGTGGGTGTATATCTGGGTGGTCGCGAGGCTCTTATGCCCCAGCATTTCCTGCACACTTCTCAAGTCGCAGCCCCTGTCCAGCAGGTGCGTCGCAAAACTGTGCCTCAGGGTGTGAGGGCTCACTTTTTTTGAGAACCCGGCGAGCTTGAACCATCGCTGGATCGTTTTTCTAGCTCCCCGCTGCGATATTCTCGAGCGGCTCCTATTAAGGAAAATGCCTCTCGACGGGTCCTGCGCGCGCCCGCCCTTCTGCGTGAGCTGTTCTTTTTGATATTCCCTGAGCACCGCCAGGCTCACGTCCCCCGCCGGCACGATCCTTTCGCGTCCGCCCTTGCCCCAGACCCTCACCAGGCCGCTTATAAAATCCACGTCGCCCCAGTTGAGTCCTACCAGTTCCGAGATCCTCAGGCCGCACGAATAAAGCAGTTCAAGCATCGCCCTGTCGCGCAGGTTGATCCCGGGTATAAGGAAAAGATTTTTTACTTCGTCTTCCGAGAGGAAAACCGGTATCCTCGACTCTTTTTTAGGCGTCGACAGGCTGAGGAAGGGATTGACCGCGATATGTTTTTCAAAACAAAGATATTTAAAAAAAGAGCGTACGGCTTCGATCTTTCTTATCACCGACGAGCGGCGGAGTTTCAAGCCCTGCAGGTTCGAGAAATAATCCCTTATCACCAGCTTTGAGCACTTTTCGGCCGCGAGCTGCGGGTAATTTTTTTTTAGAAAGCCGTAAAACCCGAGGATATCGTTCCTGTACGCCTTGACCGTGTTCGGCGAGTAATTGCGCTCGGCTCTCAGGTACTGCAGGAAATTCATCGCGTCGCTGCCGAGCGCCTGCTGCCTTAGCGGCAGGCCGGCCTTAAGCCTTACGTGTTTCATCCGCTGGCCTCACGAGAACGTTCAATTCTTTTTTTCTTCGCCGGGTTCTACGTATTTTTTTATGTTCCTGCACTTGGGGAAACCCGAGCAGGCCAGGAAGGGTCCGCGTTTACCGATCCTCTTTAGCATCGGCATCCCGCATTTTTCACATTTCTGGTCGGTCATCTCGGGGGCGGGCCTGATAATCCTGTTGCCCTGTTTATCAATAGAGAAAGTTGTCCGGCACTCGGGGAACCCGGAACAGGCGAGGAACTGGCCGCGCCTTGAATCCCTCAAGACCATGGGTTTGCCGCACTTCGGGCAGACCTCGTTAGTCGGCTGCGGCACCACTTTCTGCCGCTCCAGGTTCTTCTCGGCGTTGCCGAGGTCTTTTTCGAAGGGCTCGTAAAACTCCCTCACGACCTTGGTCCAATCGCTTTTGCCCTCGGCGACGAGGTCGAGTTTTGCTTCTATGGCGGCGGTGAACTCCACGTCGACGATCTCCTTGAAATGCTTCTTGAGCACGTCGTTGACGAGCTTGCCGAGGTTGGTCGGATAAAAACGCCTCTCCTGGAGCCGCACGTAGCTCCTGTCCAATATGGTGTGAATTATGGGCGCGTAGGTGGAGGGCCGGCCTATGCCGTGTTCCTCCAGGGCCTTGATGAGGCTCGCCTCGTTGAAACGCGGCGGGGGTTCCGTGAAGTGCTGCTCCGGAATGATCTTGAGGAGGTCGAGTTCTTCCTTGACCGACAGGGGCGGGAGCGTGAGCTCTTTTTCGTCCTCGTCCTCGGCTACGGCATAGACCTCCAGGAACCCGGAGAACTTGAGCGTCCTGCCAGTGGCGCGGAAAATGCAGTCCGCGGCGGCTATGTCGACGCCTACTGTATCGTAAAGCGCGTCGGTCATCTGGCTCGCTACGAAACGACGCCAGATGAGGTCGTAAAGCTTGAACTCATCGTTGGAAAGGTATTCTTTCACGTCCTCGGGGGTCCTGAGTACGGAGCTCGGCCTTATCGCCTCGTGCGCTTCCTGCGCTCCCTTGGATTTAGTTTTATAGACGTTGGGTTTTTCGGGCACGAATTTCGCGCCGAATTTTTTCTCGAGGAACTGCCTCGCTTCCTTCTGGGCGCTCTGGGCTATGTTGACCGAATCCGTTCTCATGTAGGTGATGAGGCCCACGCTCTCCTTCTGCCCGAGATCCACGCCCTCGTAAAGCTTCTGGGCCATCATCATAGTTTTCGCCGCCGAGAACGATATCCGGTGCGAGGCGTCCTGCTGCATCGTGGAGGTCGTGTACGGCGGGAACGGGGAGCGCTTGCGCTGCTTGGCGTCTATCGCGGAGACCTCGTAACGCGCTCCCTTAAGGCCTTCCAGAAGGGCATCGGCCTCTTGCTTGTCATGGATGCCGAGCTTGTCGAATTTTTTTCCGCCTTTCGAGACCAGGGCTGCGATGAACTGCCTTAACTCGTCTTTCCGCTTCCTGAGCTCGACCTCTATTTTCCAGAATTCCTGCGGCTTGAATTTATCTATGTCGTCTTCGCGGTCGCAGATGAGCCTCACCGCCACGGACTGCACCCGCCCGGCGGAGAGGCCGTACTTTATTTTCCTCCACAGGAGCGGGGAGAGTTTGTAACCCACCAGCCGGTCCAGTATCCTTCGCGCCTGCTGGCTGTTGACGAGGTCGGGGTCGATCTTCCTGGGGTTTTTGACCGCGTCTTTAATGGCTTCCTGCGTGATCTCATGAAACGTGATCCTCTCAGCCTTTTCATCGGGTATCTTGAGAGCTTCCTTGAGATGCCAGGCTATGGCCTCGCCCTCGCGGTCATAGTCCGTCGCGAGGTAAACAAGGTCGGACTTATCGCTTAGCTTCTTGAGTTCTGCTATGATCTTTTTCGCCTTGGGCATCGCTATATATTTAGGCTCGAAATTATTTTCGACGTCCACTCCCAGTTTGCTCTTTGGCAGGTCCCTGATATGCCCGTACGAGCTCTTCACGACGAACGAAGAGCCGAGGAATTTGGAAATAGTTTTTTCTTTCGTGGGAGACTCGACTATCACAAGGTGCTTTGCCATTGGTGTTTCTCCGTTCTATTTAATGTTCCTGATATAGGCCTTGCCCGGAAGGCATCTTATAAAACCCTTGATCTCGAGGATAGTGAGGCTCGGGAAAATCTCAGCGGGAGAAAGCTTCAGGGCCGCGCTCAGCCTGTCGGCTGAAACGCCGTTGAAATCGTTCTCGAGCATTTCCATTATTTTTTCTTCCACACCTTCAAAAGCCGGTAGTTCCATCGGGCGCTCATCCGCCTTCAGCCTGCTTTTCCTTAACGCTTCGGCGAGAGGCTTAATTTCTTCGAATATATCGCTCGCGGTCTCAGCCAGGTGCGCGCCCTGTTTTATAAGCATGTGCGGCCCGCGGGAATAGATCGAGAACACCGGCCCCGGCAGCGCGAATACGTCTTTACCCTGTTCGGCCGAATATTTAGCCGTGATCAACGCCCCGCTTTTTTCGTCCGCTTCCACCACCAGCGTCGCCAGGGAGAACGCCGAGATCAGCCGGTTCCGCCTGGGAAAATTCCCCCTGTCGGGCGAAACATCCATCGCGAACTCGCTTATCAACGCCCCCTGCCTGACGATCTTATCCTCCAGCTTCCTGTTCTCGGGAGGGTAGTGCCTGTTCAAACCGTTGCCGAGCACGGCTATCGTTCTCGCTCCCGCTGAAACGCTCGCGCAGTGGACTTCAGTGTCTATGCCGCGGGCGAGCCCCGAAACGGTCGTTACGCCGCAGTCGGCGAATTCCCTGGAAAATCTTTCCGCCGCCGCCCTGCCGTAGCTGGTGGGATGCCTCGTCCCGACTATGGCGACGCTGAGGCTGTCCTCTTCGCTTATCTTTCCCCTGACGTAAATAACTATCGGGCTGTCCGGGATGTTCCTGAAAGCTTCAGGGTAGCCGTCGTCTGCGCAGGTTATGATCTCCGCGCCGGACGCTCGCGCTTTTTCGATCTCTCTTCCGGCTTCATCCAACAGCCTGGGTCCCGCGATCTTTCCCGCGATCCTGGGAAGGATATCTTCAACCGCCGCTATTTCCGTTGCGCCGGCGGCGAGGACCGCGCTCCCAGAACCGAAACGGTCCATCAGGTTCTTGAACCTGCGCGGCCCGATCTCGGTCACGAGGCTCAGGCCGATTATCGCCTGCCTTTCCTGCTCTAAGCAAATCCCCATTTGCCCCCCCCAAATTTCGAAACTGCAAACCCGAGATCCGAAAATAAAAAAACTAAAAAATTAAACCAAATAGCGACTAAAAACCCAAGTTCCGACCCGATCGGACAACAGACCGGAGCTTGGGTTTTTATTTTTATTAAAGAATATCTCTAGTCGCTTAAAACTCTTCTGGCGCCGGCAAAACGCTTGGTAAAATACTGCTCGTCAAGGCGGGAGATAGTTACCCGCTTAACGTTGGTGGTGGCGTGTATAAATTCGCCGTTACCTATGTAGATGGCTACGTGGTTTATCCGCGTAACTCCCTTTTTCCTTGAGGCCGAAGCGTGTTTACGCTTCGAGTAGTAGGTTTTTTGGAAAAACAGCAGATCACCGACCTTAAGCTGACCCCTGTCGATCTCCTGGCCGACCTTGAACTGCTCCCCGGAAGTCCTCGGGAGGTTTATGCCCAGCCCCTTGAATATGGTCTGGGAAAAGAAAGAACAGTCTATTCCCTTGCCTATGCAGGTTCCGCCGTATTTGTATGGGTGCCCGAACAGGTCAAGCGCCAGCGAAACGATCTTCTGGGCCCTCGGGTCTTTGTACTGCAACGATGTCGACTGGTCTACTTCCTTGCCGGGGTTATCGTTCTCCCACGAAGACTGGTACTGGTCGAGGTCCTCTTCTTCCTTTATCCTAGCCACTATCTTTTCTTCCGATTGAAGCTTATCGGCTATCTCTTCGGCTTTCTGGCGCGATTCGAAGCTCCCGAGCCTCACCTCGTAGTTGTCGCCGTAAAGGAGGTAGACCGGGTAACCCCTGAGCGCCAGTTCCTGGTGCAGGGACTCCGCTTCGGATTTAGGGTAGACCCCGAGGCAGACGACATAGGACGCCGCGGCAGCACCGCACAGCGCAAATAAAATGGACGCAACAATGATGAAATGCCTTATGTGTTTAATGGCTAGTATCCGTGTTCGATCAGTCTGAGTTTTTTTCTTATTATCTCGGCTTTGGGATGGGAAGCGTAATCGCTCTCCAGGAATTTTTTTGCTTCTTCGAGCACTTTCGGCCTGTCGCCCATATCGTCGAGAACTTGTATGTATTCTGCCCAGGCGAGGGGGGCGTATTCCGATTTAGGATACTTTTCGACTACTCTCGATAACCGGTAAGCCGCCATTTGTTTCCGGTTCGACATGCTCAGGCCCATACCCCAGTAATATTCAACTTGAGGGTTGAACTCGGGGTTGGGGTGGGAATCGAGGTATTTTTCGAACTGGCCGCTCTGGACAAAATCCCGTACCCAGAACCCCAGAATAACGATGACGATCACTGATATCAGGAATTTGGTCATTATTCTTCCGAGGGAATGATCTTTACCGCGTCTCCTATCAGCAGGGGCTCATAAGAAACTATGACCTTGGCCGTGGAAACATTATCGCCCGTATCGCCCGTGATCTGGATCTTCCCGATCCGCCGCACTTCAAAACCAAGGCTGCCACCGTATTCATTCGGATCCTTTACCTTCCCGACCTTCCTGAAGACCTGGCAGAGATCGCCGTTTTTGACCTTATCCTTTCCCAGGTTGACATAAATGGTGTCGCCAGCGGCTATCATGAGTTTCTTGTCTTTTTCGCCTACTATAACACCGTCGATGGTCCAGTCCCTGGAAACGACCATGCTTTCGGCCGTGGTATTCTTTTTCGCCGTGGAGGTTATCTCATACGGAGCGGCGGGGGCTTTGGGCTCGGGAATAGCCGTCTCATCCTGTTTCTGCCCTTCGTACAACGGCTCCGCGTTGTCTTCGTCCTGTTGTTCTTTTATGGTAACTTTACTGGAACCTGTGGTCTCCGCGACCCGCACGGCGGTCCCTGCTGGTTTGCTTGCGCTGACTGCGTTAGAAACAGAAAAGGCGGCCGCGGTCAGCAGAGTTGAAAAGAAAAAGGATAGTAAAAATTTATTCGGCATTATTGAACCTCCGGAAAACTTTTAAAAGGAATGTGTCGCAGCAGAACAAGATTTGCGACGATTATCTGCCGTAGAAATAGCATAGTAATTTTAAACTATTATTCCTGGTTTGTCAACATATTTTGGGCCGGGCGGGGGACGCTAAAGCTGCCTGTCTAGGTTCCTGTACTGGATGGCTTCGGCTATGTGGTTTTTGGTTATTTTTTCGCTGCCTTCAAGGTCGGCTATGGTCCGGCTGACCTTGAGTATCCTGTCGTAGGCCCTGGCCGAGAAACCCAGTCGGTCTATCGCGCTTCTAAGCAGACTCTTGCTCTCCTCGTCCAATGCGCAGTGCTTTTTTATGTGCCTCGTGTTCATCCGGCTGTTGGAATGGACTCCGGAACCGGAAAACCTGTGTTTCTGGATATTCCTGGCTTTTACCACTCTTTCGCGTATGGCTCCAGAGGACTCGCCCGACTGGGACTCATTGACGAGTTCGGCGGTCTTGAGCGCCGGCACCTCGATGTGGATGTCTATCCTGTCGAGAAGAGGGCCGGAGATCCTGGAGCGGTATTTCTGTATCTTGTACGGCGTGCAGACGCACGCTTTTTCCGGGTGGCCGTAGTTGCCGCAGGGGCAAGGGTTCATCGCCCCGATGAGCATAAAAGAAGCGGGAAAAGTTATCGAGCCCTTCGCCCTTGAAACCGTTACGACATTGTCTTCCAGCGGCTGGCGCAGCACTTCGAGCACGTCCCTGTGGAATTCGGTCAGTTCGTCGAGGAACAGTATACCGTTGTGGGCGAGGCTCACCTCGCCGGGCTTGGGAAAAGTACCGCCTCCCACGAGGGCTATATTGGACACCGTGTGATGAGGGGAGCGGAAAGGCCTGACGGTCATGAGGCCTGTGCTCTGGGAGAGCGCCCCAGCCACGGAAGATATCTTGGTAGTCTCCAGAGATTCTTCAAAGGTGAATGGAGGAAGTATAGCGGGCAACCTTTTTGCCAGCATAGTTTTTCCCGAGCCGGGGGGGCCTATCATCAGGACATTGTGCCCTCCTGCCGCTGATATCTCGAGGGCCCGCTTGGCGAACTGCTGCCCTTTCACGTCGGAAAAGTCGAGCTCGAAACGGTCAAGGTTGGCGGAAAGGTCAACGCGGGAGGATCTGAAGGCATCTATGGCGGTCTTGCCGGAAAGGAAATCTATCACCTGGATCAAACTCGAAGCGGGGAATACGTTTATGCCGCTCACCACGGAAGCCTCGGGAGCGTTGGCGAGAGGAAGTATTATATTCTTTATACCGTGTTTTATCAGACTCGCGGCTACGGGCAGGACGCCTTTAACGGGGCGCAGCGCGCCGTTGAGCGCGAGTTCGCCGAGGAAGCAGTAATCTGAAACATCGGCTTTCAGGTCCTGCTTGGCGAGAAGGACGCCAACGGCGATGGGCAGATCGAACGAAGCGCCTTCTTTTTTTGTGTCCGCGGGAGCAAGGTTTACGGTGATGCGGCGGGCTGGAAAATCGAAACCGGAATTCCTTATCGCGGCAACTACCCTGTCTTTCGATTCCCTCACCGCGGCGTCCGGAAGCCCTACCGTAGAAAAAGTGGGCAGCCCGGATGAGATATCCACTTCCACATTGACTATGTATGCCTCTATACCAAGAACCGCACAGGAAACAACCCTTGAAAGCATCATTCCCTCCCCTGTTTGTACGGCATCAACACATTTTAAACTCTTCCCCGGTAAGCCGGGCGATGTTACTGGCAGGCTGTGATAAAGTCTCGGGCCGGCGAAACGCACCGATAACGGCCCAATGACAGTTAGCTTTATGAGAACTGATATTTTGATTTTTTACCCGGTTCGGGTGTTGGGGCAGGCGGGCCCCCCAGGCCCGTTACAAGGCGAAAGCTTTATTTCCCCGAGGAAGCTTGTCTGTATTCTTCCCTGAGGGTCTTAACGAGCTCTTTTACCGGTATAACTTTATCCGTCCTGTAGACATTGCCTCCGGCAAACGCGAAGCCGTCTTTCAGGTTGCCCCTCTGCGCGTTGACAAGGGCGAGGGCTATGCAGTACGGAGCGTTGATCACATCGCAGGTCTTGATGCAGTGGTAAGGGCACTTGAAAGGTTTTTTGTTGCCCTTGTTAACGTCATCGATGAAAACGTTCTTTATGGCGCGCCCCGGCATCCCCACCGGGCTTTCGATGATGACCACGTCTTCTTTTTTAGAATTTATGTAGGCGTCCTTGAATTCTTTCGAAGCGTCGCATTCCGTCGTGGTAACGAATCTCGTTGCCATCTGCACGCCGTCGGCTCCGAGCCTGTTCATGTATTTATAGATATCGCCGCCCGTGTATACCCCGCCCGCGGCGACAATGGGTATGTGCCTGCCGCACTCGGCGTCTATCTTTTTCATTTCTTCTATGACTTCGGGGACGAGTTTATCAAGGTTGAAATCGGGGTTCTCTATATCCTGCGGTTTAAAGCCCAGATGACCTCCCGCGAGCGGCCCCTCAACGACCACGGCATCCGGGCAGTGGTTGTATTTGTCCATCCAGCGCCTCGCGATCAGGGCCGCGGCCCTGCCCGAAGAAATGATCGGGACAAGTTTAGTTTTCTGGGAGCCTTCGAGGTATCTGGGAAGATTAAGGGGAAGGCCACCACCGGAAAAAATGATGTCGATGCCTTCTTCGACGGAGGTCCTGACGAGGTCGACGTAATTCGAGAGCGCGACCATTATGTTAACACCCAGGATTCCCTTGGTGAGCCCCCTCGCCTTCCTTATCTCACGGCGGAGCGCTTTGATGTCCGCGGCGGCGAGGTTCGAGAAATAATCCGGCTCCGACATACCTATGACAGCGGTGGCGATAACGCCTATGCCGCCTTCATTGGCAACGGCGGACGCAAGGCCGGCAAGAGAAATACAAACTCCCATGCCTCCCTGTATGATGGGCAGCTGCGCCGTCAAATTACCTATCCGCAATGGTTTTAAAGTATTCGAGTCCATTATTTGGTTATCTTTTTAGTTGCCGCAGAGAGAGAGCGTTCCGGCTCACGAATTCTCCGGATTGAAAAATTCAAGCTGTTCGCGCGTCTCCAGCGTGTTCAATAGCTTCATTACGTCTTCTATGAATACCGGCTTTACCAGGAAGCCCTTTGCGCCCATCTTGATGGCGTCCTCCGCCGAAAATATGTTGTCACAGCCCGTGACAAAAAAGACTTTCGCGTCCCGGTCGATCTCTTTAATGTATTTAAAGACATCGTCCCCGTCTATGCCCGGGAGCAGGATGTCGAGAAAGACATAATCGGGCTTGTTCTCGCGGTAGAGCTTTATGCCGTCCTCGCCAGTGCCCGCCGTCAGCGCCTTGAAACCGCGCCGCTCCATTATCTTGCCCAGATGGTCTCGGGTATAAACCTCGTCGTCAATGATCAAAATTGTTTTCATAAGCTCCGCTGACCCCGCCTATTTTAAAACAATTGAAAGACTATGCGTTTCAACGGCGTATCACGCCTTAATTTAATTTTCCTGCGCGATCTTGTACGATAACAATTCGGTGTTGCGGTGTTCGCTTCCCCCCGCCGCCGAAGTAGTGGTCAGGATCCAGCCCGTATCGGGAGCGTAGTAATTGTATCTTACCGATCCGGGCAGTTCGGGATTTTCTTCCGAAATTTTTAGGCAGCCGCTGAATTCCCCCGCCTTGACCTTTATCGAGAGATTATTCGCGACGATCCCGCACAGCACCTTTCTCCCGTCGCGGTTAGTCTGCCAGTACTTGCCGCTCTCGAACGGGTATTGGAGAGCTACCGAATATACACCCGAGCCAAGGTTGGAATACTCCCTCAACTGAAGGTCTTCTTTCCTGTAATACCTTTTGATGTCGGTCACGTGATTAGCGCCCGCGAAAAGCCGTTTCGCGATCAGGAACGTCCCCGTAGAAACCGCCTGGCAATCCCACTCAGCCCGCATGTTGCGCCCCTCGGTCTCGGAATCGCCTTCGATCCAGAAACTGCCGCGGCTCAGGGGAAAATAATCCGGGCACTCAAAGAGCCCCACTTTCGCAAGACCGGCCCAGGGTCTCGCGGACGGGTAATATTCGATAAGCTTTTTATAATGATTCACGGCCTGGCTGTAAAGCTTAAGTTTTTTCTGATAGATTCGTCCCAGCCTGTAAAGAGCTTCCGGACATATGGGGTTGGCGGGGTATTTCTTGCATATTTCCTGGTACCGAAACCCCGCTTCCACGTAATAACCGTTCTTCTCGAGCTTCTGCGCCTGCTTGAATTGGTAATCGGCCCCGCAGCCGGACAACGCGAGAACCAGGAACGCAATGAAAACAAGAATCGATCTTCCGGCAGCGGCCTGACGCAAAACTCCGCGCCCGAACTCCCGGCCCCAGGGTCTCGCCGGGGAAAAGCCTTTTTCGGTGAGCGGTTTGACCTCTTTAGCCTTCATTGTTCCGCTCTTTGAAATTTTTTCAATATACCGTAAATATAATAGCCGGCGGCAACCCCCGCGGCATCTATGCCGACATCGGCCGCCGAAGGGCCTCTGGTCGGCACGAATGACTGGTGATATTCGTCGCTCGCCGCGTAAAGCACTGAAAAGACGGCGGCGGCCAAATTTACCTTAGACGGGGTCCATAAATCAAAACTCTTCGCGAAAGCCCGCCTGCAGAGAAGGTAAAGAACGCAGTATTCGGTTACGTGTGCGCCTTTTCTCAGGACCAAGTCCAGCAGGCCGCCGAAATCCGTCCTTAGGTTAGGCACGCTTGAGAGATAAAAAATGAGCGAACACCACGCGAGCACCGGCAGCCAGTTATTGAAATTTTTATTGCGCATTTATTATTCCGGATCTATTGCTTCCCGGTTTTTTTGCCCGTAGTGCTTAGAAAGTTTTCGTGCGACCTGTCAAAACTTCTTTCCGCTTCAGCCGTGAAGGAACAGGCCGGCGACTCTATTGAAGAAAACCAGTGATATTCAATGCACTCGCGGCTCGAAGGCATAACGACACCTGAAAAATATCAATCCGTATAAGACACCCCAAAATACACAAAAGCGAAAATCCCGAAGATACAATTTTATCAATTTTTTTTAAATTTTTCAACAACGCACGGTGTACGCGCGGGTTTAAACCGGCCGGGCGCGGGCCTATTTCTGGAAAATGAACTCGAACGTCCCTATGCGGACGGTATCGCCTTCAACCACCCCGCGGGCTTCGAGCTCTTTTTCCACCCCTATTTTTTTTAATATGTTCTGGAAGCGCCTCAGGGATTCTTCTTCGTTAAAATCCGTCATCGCGCTGAGCTTGTCTACTTTCGGCCCGCTGACCACGAAAACATCGCTCTGTTTTTCCACCTTGAATTCCGGCTGGTAAATATATTTCTTGACAGGTTCCGCGATCACGTCTTCAGGCGGAGGCGCGTCCCGCAGGGCCAGGCGCACGGCATTCATCAGTTCTTTCATACCCGCGCCGGTCACGGCCGATATGGGATAGAATTTCTTGCTCCTGAAATTCCTTTTGAGCTGGGAAAGCTTCGCTGCGGAATCCGTGAGATCTATCTTGTTGACCGCTATGACCACGGGCTTTTTGAGCAGGCCCTTGGAAAATTGCGAGAGTTCCCGGTTGATTATGAGGTAATTCTGGTAGGCGGTGTTTTCGTTAAAACCCTGAAGGTCGATGATGTGGATCAATACTTTGGTGCGCTGGATGTGGCGCAGGAACTCGTCGCCTATTCCCTTGCCGGCGTGCGCTCCTTCTATGAGGCCGGGAATGTCCGCGACCACATAACTGCTTTCGCCGTGCCGCACTACTCCGAGGTTCGGGCTGAGCGTCGTGAAAGGATAATCCGCGATCTTGGGCCTGGCTGCGCTTATGTGGGACAATAGCGTTGATTTTCCCGCGTTAGGCATCCCCACGAGCCCGACATCCGCGATGAGCTTGAGCTCGAGTTCGAGGCTGACCTGTTCCCCCGGTTCGCCTTTTTCCTTTATCCTCGGCGCCGTGTGCCGCCCGGTCTTGAAAGAAGCGTTTCCCCTGCCGCCCCTGCCGCCCTTGGCGACGAGGACCTCGAGTCCGGGTTCTTTCACGTCTAAGATCGCTTCGCCGTCTTTGTATATTACCGTTCCGATGGGTATCCTGATGATGAGATCGGGCGCGCTCCTGCCGATCTTGTCTGCCGATCCGCCGGGCATTCCGCTTTCGGCTTTATAATGTGAACGGTAGGTGAAATCAAGAAGCGTGGTGAGGTGTGGATCGGCCACAAGGTAGACATCCCCTCCCTTGCCGCCGTTCCCGCCGTCGGGACCGCCAAGGGGGACGTATTTTTCCCTTCTAAAAGAAATACAGCCGTCGCCACCGCGTCCGGCTGCAATAAATATTTTTGCTTTGTCTATGAACATTTACCCTGTACCGCAGAAACCTGGCGATGAAGAGGAATTAAGTTTCTACTATTTTTTGAGAGTTGTCCCCGGGACTATTATGAGGCGGGGGGTTAGTTGCTTCGGTGAGCCGGTTAATTCAGCGGCGTAACGCTGACAAAACACCTGTCGCCGGCTTTTCTCTGGAACTTGACAACTCCGGAGATCATGGCGAAAAGCGTATTGTCGGAACCGATCCCCACGTTCTTTCCGGGATGGAACTTCGTTCCGCACTGGCGTACTATAATAGAGCCTGCGTGAATTTTCTGGTCACCGTAAACTTTTACGCCTCTTCTTTGTCCGGCGGAATCGCGGCCGTTAGTTGAAGAGCCCTGCGACTTGGTATGCGCCATGATAAAACTCCTGATTTAAAATATGAGATGTCAGATTGAGGATCTACTGGACTATCTCTTTGATCTTGAGTTCGGTTAGGTACTGCCTGTGGCCCTGAGTTTTTTTATAACCCTTTTTGGAACGTTTCTTGAACACTATGACCTTCGGCGCGCGCGTCTGCCTGACCACGGAAGCGACGACTTTCGCTCCAGCGAGCATCGGACGGCCTATAGTAGCCTTGAGTTCGTCCCCCACTATGAGTACCTTGTCGAGGATCACTTCCTCTCCGGGTTTAGCCTCAAGTTTCTCAACCAAAACCGTATTCCCTTCTTCTACGCGGAATTGTTTTCCGCCCGTCATGATAACTGCATACATTGACATACTCCTTTCTAAGCTGTATAATAGTAGCACAAAAAATAGATACTTGTCAACATATTCACGGAGGAAGTTAAAAATATGTGGCTATCCAAAAGAGCCCAGAGCATCAAACCTTCAGCGACCCTGGCTATAGATTCGAAGGCAAAAGCCCTCAAAAGTCAAGGCATTGACATAATCAGTTTCGGCACCGGGGAACCTGATTTTGACACGCCCCAGAATATCAAGGACGCGGCCAAGAGAGCCATTGATGCCGGCTTTACCAAGTACTGCCCGGTTTCGGGAACACCCGACATCAAACTGGCGATAATCGATAAATTCAAAAAAGACAACGATCTCGACTATTCAAGCGACGAGATAATCGTTTCCTGCGGCGCGAAACATTCACTTTACAACCTCTTCCAGGCGGTATTGAACCCGGGCGATGAGATCATAATACCCGCGCCGTACTGGGTTTCCTATCCCGATATGGCGGCTCTAGCCGGGGCAAAACCTGTATTCGTAAAGACAAGAGAGTCCGACGGGTTCCGGATGACGCCCGATCAGCTTAAGAAAGCGCTTAGCAAGAAAACCAGAGCGGTCATAATCAATTCTCCCTCGAACCCTACCGGCGCGACATATACGTTCGACCAGCTTAAAGGCCTTGCCCAGATCTGCGTCGAACACAATATCCTCATAATAGCCGACGACATCTATGAAAAACTCGTTTATGAAGGCTTTAATTTTTACTCTATAGCCTCTATTTCCCCGGAAGTAAAAGCGCTCACCGTAGTCGTAAACGGCGTATCCAAATCCTATTCGATGACCGGCTGGCGCGTGGGTTATGCCGCGGGCCCGAAAGAGATAATCACGGCGATGGCGAACATCCAGAGCCAGTCCACTTCAAATCCGACGTCAATATCCATGAAAGCGGCGACCGAAGCGCTAAACGGGCCGCAGGACAGCGTCGTAATGATGAGAAAAGAATTCGAAAAACGCAGGGATTATATCGTGGACAGGTTAAACGCCATCAAGGGCGTGAAATGCCTTAAACCCGAAGGGTCCTTTTACGTTTTTCCCAATATCAAGAAATTCCTCGGCAGATCCTACGGCGGCAAAACCGTGACAACCTGCACCGAGTTCGCGGAATACCTCATCGACAAAGCCCGCATAGCCGTTGTTCCCGGAGACCCGTTCGGCGCACCCGGCTACATCAGGCTTTCCTACGCCACCTCGATGAAGAACATAAAGAACGGCCTCGACCGTTTCGAACAAGCGATAAGCGGGAAGTGATGCGCGGCGAGTGATAAGCTGTATGCGATAAGCGTTAAGTGAACTTCAAAAAAGTAAAAAAGACGACAATTTGATTGTCGTCTTTTTTACTTATACAGCGAAATAAGCTTGAGAGTTTTGTTTACTATTCTCTATCCCCTATTCTCTCTTCCCGACGTTATTCAATAATTATCTGATAATCTTCCCACGGCACGTCGGGGGCGGCCTGTATATCTATATCCTGGCCGGCGCACTGTTTGAGACGGGAACATCTCTCCCTGAAATACTGCGCGACCTGCGGAGAAAGCCTTACCCTGACTTTGCCCGTGTGCCTGGTGAGCCGCATCTGGCTGAGCTCATTGGAAAGCTGTATGAAAAGCGTTTCCCTGGACAGCACGAGCCCGAGGCCGTGGCACATGGGGCACGTCTCGCCCAGCAGCGCGAAAAGCGATTCCCTTTTTCTCTCCCTCGTCATCTCGACGAGCCCGAGCCTGGTGATGGGCCAGATCTTGATCTTGGCCTTGTCGCCTTTTACGGAGCGCGTGAGCGCCTCCAGCACTTTCTGCCTGTTCTTCGCTTTTTTCATATCGATAAAATCTATCACCAGTATGCCGCCGATATTCCTGAGCCTTATCTGCCTCGCTATTTCCTGGGCGGCCTCGATGTTCGTTATCGTCACGGTCTCTTCCTGCGACTGGCTCCGCGTTCCCGTGTAGCGCCCGGTGTTCACGTCTATGGCGCAGAGGGACTCGGCCTCCTGGATTATGATGTAGCCGCCGGAGTGAAGGTTCACGCGGTTCGAACGTAATTTTCTTATTTCGTCCTCTATGTTGAAGGCCTTGAAGATCGGCGTTTTGCCAGTGTAGGGTTTTATCCTGTCCACCAGTTCGGGGGAGACTATCTTTACGAAATCGACGACCTCTCCGTATTCGTTCTTGGAATCGATCATGAACAGGTCGACTTCCTCATTGAAATGATCCCTGACCGTCTGAAAAACGATCCCCAGGTCTTTGTGCACCAGCGCCGGGGACTTCATTTTCTGGGCGCGCGCGTTGATGGATTCCCAGAGCCTCGTCAGGTATCTTATCTCCCTCTTTATCTCTTTGTCCGTGGCTTCTTCCGCCTCGGTGCGCACGATGAACCCGCCCACGGGCGGCTTGCTTTCGTTCATTATCTGTTTTAACCTGTCGCGTTCCTGGCGGGACTCGATATTCTTTGATATCCCGACGTGGTCGTTGAAAGGCATATAGACGAGCAGCCTTCCTGGCAGGGAGACGTCCATCGTGACCCGGGCGCCTTTGGTGCTTATGGGCTCCTTGTCCACTTGGACGAGGACTTCCGAGCCGATCTTTATCATTTTTTCGATCTTCTTGTCTTTACATTCCGAAACGACGTCGTCGGCGGAGAGATAGGCGCTCCTCTCGAGCCCCACCTCAAGGAAAGCGCTCGAAAGGCCGGGCAGGATATTTTTTACCGTGCCCTTGTAGATGTTCCCCACTATCTTTTCCGATTCCCTGCGTTCGTTGAACAGGTCGACGATCTTGCCGTTCTCAAGTATGGCGACCCTTGTTTCTTCCTGCGAGCGGTTTACGATAATTTCTTTTTTCATGGTTGCCTCGATATATTTTGTTATTTCTTGACCCTTTGCTGCTTGCCCCTGTCTTTAGGGCTCTGATATTGTACCATCTTTTTTCTCAATTAGAAATCCCGTGCGGCAGATCCGGAGAAGCTTTGTCCGTTCTTCGTCGAGACCGAGAAGCAGCTGCGCTATTTTTTCCGGCTTGACGTTTTTCTTCGGCCCGAAACGCAGCTCGAGGTAAAGGCCGCCGCCTTCGTTCCTGAGCTCCCTGATGAGGGGCTTCGCGTCTATCCTTATGACCTTGCCCTCTTTAATTTTTTCTACTATGATCTCCGGCGCCGAAAGGAAGGCCCGGAGCTTTTCTTCATCGGCCGCTGCCTCGATCCTGTACTGCGCCGCGTTCAAAAGCGAGTCGAGCGACGGGAAAAACACCGGCATTTTTTTCGCTTCCAGGACCTTAAACCCCCTAGGCAGGGTCCTGTTGAGCCGGTCCATCATATCGGCCGGTTCCACGCGCTTTAAAAGTTCAAGTTCCACGTACTCGCTTTCGCTCTCGTATCCCACGGATACGGCGGGCCCGAAAGAAGCCTTGACCTGCGGGCTGAAACCCATCGAATACGCTACGGGCAGGTCCGCCCTGCGGAAGACCCTCCTAAAAACATCTATCTGCTCGAGGTGCGAGAGAAACCTCACGTCCCCCTTTCTCTCGAAACGCAGCCTGACCCGGGATACCGGATGAAAATCGTTTTTCCCCGCCTTAAAAACGACCGGTTTGACGGCGGCAACGGCGGCTTGCGCGCTCTCCTCTTCCCTGGGCTCGTAAAGCTCGAAGATCTTAAGGTATTCCGCCCAGAGAGCGTCTTTTTCGCCCGAGAACTGCAGGTGTTCCCACGGCAGGATTTCTTCTTTCTGCCTTTCACGGCCGAGATAAAATCCGGTGTCTACGGCGCACTCTTTGAACGCTTCCCGCCAGAGGTCGAACCGGGAGTATTCTTTCCACTGGTCGAACCTGCACCCCTTCTCCCAGGCCTTGAGTATAACTTTGGACAGCTTCCTATCGCCCCTGGCCAGCACTCCCTCGAGCATGCTCGCCTCGACAAAATGCCCCTTAACGGAAGCGGGCAGGGCCCGCTCGAGCTTCTTCGTCCTGTCGAGCACCGTCTCCGCTTTTTCCATCTTCACCCACTGGAACGGCGTCTGCGCCTTGGGGACGAGCGGCGAGACGGTCACGTTAAAATTGAGCGAAGGGTTCTGTCTCTTCGCCGCGCGCACGAGCCTTATCACGCCCTCGATGTCCTCGTCGGTCTCCGTGGGAAGGCCGACCATGAAATAGAGTTTTACCAGCCTCCAGCCCATCTTGGCCGCGACGCCGAGGGTTTCGAGGATGTTTTTCTCCGGGATGTCCTTGCCTATCGCGTGCCTGAGCCTTTCGGTACCCGCCTCCGGCGCGAAGGTAAGGCTTGAGCGCTTGTTGTGGCTGAGATCGCCTGCTATTTTGAGAGAGAATTTGTCGCACCGGAGCGACGGGAGCGTCACCCCGATCTTTTTCGAACCGAACCTCTTGTCGACTTCTTCCAGGAGCCCATCGAGCCCCTTGTAATCGGTAGACGAGAGCGACGAGAGCGCTATCTCCTCGTACCCTGTAGATGAAAGCCCCTCGTCAAGGACCTGCAATATCTTTTCCCTGGAGCGCTGCCGCCAGGGATAGTAGTACCTCGCCGCCTGGCAGAACCTGCACATCCTCGGGCAACCGCGGGCGATCTCGATATTGAGCCTGTTGTGCACGGTCTGTATGAACGGCACTATCTGCCTGGCCGGGAAAAACGCTTCCTCCAGCTTCACGATGCGTTTCGTCACTCTGGCGGGAGCGCCGCGGAGCGGTTTTACCGCCTTGACCATCCCGTCATCGTTGTAGCTGACATCGTAAAGCGATGGAACATATACTCCGGGAATTTTGGCCAGTTCAAGAAGGAGATCTTCCTTTTTTAAATTTGAAATTTGAGATTTGAAATTCGAGATAGCCTTTAATATGTCCTGGACCGCGTCTTCCCCCTCGCCGAGCACGAAAGCGTCGAAGAAATCGGCGAAAGGCTCGGGGTTCGCCGTGACCGGCCCTCCGCCTATGACGAGCGGAAAAATATCAGAACGTTCGGATGACAGTTTGGGTATGCCCGCGAGGTCGAGCATGTTGATAAGGTTGCCCGCGCAGAGCTCGTGGTGCAGGCTGAAGCCAACGAGATCGAAATCCTTGAGAGGAGTTTTTGACTCGAGCGAAAAGAGAGGGAAGTTATCCCTTCTTAACCTGTCTTCCAGGTCTTTCGCCGGGCAAAAACACCTCTCGGCGCGAGCGGCCGTAGTTTCGTTGACAAGATGGTATAGTATCTCTATGCCGAGGTTGGAAGCTCCGACCTCGTAAACATCCGGGAAACAAAAACATATAGACCCGTCAGCGTCCTTTTTAGGGGCGTGCGAGTTCCACTCGGAATTGATGTACCGCGCCGGCCGTTGAACCAATGGCAGTATCTTATCGATGTTCATTATGTTCCTTTGCTTGTTATTTTATACTCTGCCCGATTATTATAGCCAGCACCCGGATCATTCGATCGTGTTTTCACTGTGCGCTCGAGTTCCTTTTATCCGCTTCAGGGCTCACGAAGTTAATCTCAATATCGAACTGATCTTTCATCTTCGCCCTGATCCAGACTTCGGCTTCCTCTTTGGTTTTAAATATCTTTGTCACCCAGCCGACCTCTGAGACTTTCATTTCCCACACGGAGGCCAGGCTATATCCTAAGGTCGACGGGGCTACCACCGCGACTATCGCGTCATCGGGAACCGAGATCCCCATGTATTTCTGTATGTTCACGAAATCGATCGTGTCGGAGGCCGTTCTTACATAAGACGTAACAGCCGTTTGGTCAATAAGAGCGTATTTCAGGTTCTCTAAAGATTCTTTTTTGACCACTCTTCTAAGGGCTTCTTTTAATTCTTCGCCGGTCGACACTCCATAGCAAGAAAAAATAACTCCCTGATAGTTGTCCAGGTACTTAAGATTTACGCCCACAATTATTCCCCCTCCCGCGCCGTCTATTATCTTGCGATATTTATTAACGCAATAATGGCCTGCACTATTTGAATACCTCCGCCCATGGTAATGATCACGCCGACAAAGGGTATCAGCAGTCCTGAAACCATTCTCACCGTATTTTCATTCATTGGACTTCCCGATCTTGTTTTCAATCCCAGCAAAGCATCCAGTATCTTTTTCCGCCCAATAAGGAATTTAACCCCAAAAACCACAAATATAACCCCCATTATGAAAGTAAATATAATATCGTTATAATTATTAATATGTCCCGCCTGCATTATTGCCTCGTTGTTCATTCACGCCCGTTCTTTGACCCTACCCCCTCGGAGCGCCGTTTCTTTTGTAACTATTCTTTGCGGTGCGGCAAAGAAAAGTAAAATCGGGGAGCAGGGGACAAAAGCCCACGCTACTTTGACTTAATAAATGACAAAAAACATGGATCCCCGATTAAATCCTCGGGAATGACATATACCATCAGGTATGGGTAAAACGCCTGATATGAATAGAAAACAAAATGCCGAGCGCCCAAAGCGATGACACCATGGACGATCCCCCGTAGGATAAAAGGGGCAGCGGCAGCCCCGTAGCCGGGCTCATCCCCATCACCATCCCGATGTTAATCCCCGCGTAAAAAATGAACATAGTGGCTATCCCGGTAGCGACCAGAGACCCATACCTGTCGCGGGACTCGCGCGCCACTATCATCGCCCTCCAGACGAGCAGGAAATAAAAGACCAGGGTAAGCTCCGAGAACACAAACCCCGTCTCCTCTCCCACAACTGAAAAAATGAAATCCGTGTGCTGTTCTGGAAGGAAACCCAGCTGCGCCTGCGTCCCCGAGAACAGCCCCTTGCCGAAGACCTGGCCGGAACCGATGGCTATCTTGGACTGTATGATGTTGTAGCCGCTCCCGAGCGGGTCTATCTCCGGGTTGATAAAGACTACCAGCCTTTTTCTCTGGTATTCCTTGAGGCTTTTCTGCACGCCGAGGGACGAAACGCTCCCGAAAAGTATTATGAGCGACAGCACGACGGGGTAAATGACCGGTATCTCGATCTTAAGCTGAGTCAGGAACCACCAGATCACGAATATGGCCGCGAATACGCATAAGAGAACTATTAACAAATGCACGCCTCCGCGCGAGGCGCTGACAAAATATGAGAGCGCGGGATGCGCGGCCAGCAGTTCCGGCTGCAGTTTGAAAAACGTTGCCATCAGGGGGATGCCCGCGGCGAGAGAGCCGAAGAGTATGATCCCCAGAATATAAAGGGGCGCGACACCGGCAATGAAGAGAAGCACGATGGTAATCGGACAATAAACGAGCGTCGAACCGAAATCCGGCTGGAGCAGGATGAGCAGGACATTGCCTAGAAGTAACAGCAGGGATATCCCTAGGGTCGATATCTTTTTTACGTCCCTCCAGCTCTTATCGAGGTATCCGGCGAGCACGAGTATGAAAATTATTTTCGTTATCTCCACGGGCTGGAAGGAAAAATAATGGAAGTTGAACCAGCCCCTGGTGCCTTTTATGGTCGATCCGAAAACGAGGACCGACACGAGCATTATCAGCGAAAAAGCGTAGGATGAAGAGACGAGGCTGCTGAAATACTGGTAGTTGAAGCTTGAGAGCAGGATCATCCCCGCGAGGCCGACCATCACGGCTACTCCCTGGGTAAAAAGGAATTTCCCGGGGTTCCCGTGGTGCAGGGTCGCGGAATATACGGTTATAAGCCCTATGCCTAAGAGATAGAGCAGGGCGGCAACGAGATACCAGTCGAGGTTCTCTAAAAACTTTCTAAGAAGTCCTTTTTCTTCTTCCTGCATATCCTCTTAATCCTCCGGGATCTCTTCCTGGACGGCTTTCTTGGCCGGCTCGTTCAACTGGAAATACGCCTCGAACATTTTCCTGGCTATGGGCAAGGCCGCCGTTCCTCCGTGACCGCCGTTCTCGACTATCACGGCTATCGCGAGCTCGGGATTATCCGCGGGAGCGTAAGCCACGAACCAGGCGTGGTCCTGTCCGTGCGGGTTCTGGGCCGTTCCCGTTTTCCCGGCCACCTTGAGGTTTGAAAAATAACAACCGTGGCCGGTGCCGTTTATCACGACTTCCTCCAGGCCGGCGTGGAGAAGCTTCCAGACGTCTTCCGTCATCTTGACTTCACCTTTTTTGTTGACAGCCGCCTGGTACAGCTTCTCGCCGCCCGGCGTAACTACGCTGTCGACTATGTAAGGCTGGTAGACCGTCCCGCCGTTGGCCGCCGCCGCGATGAAGACAGCCATCTGCACCGGCGTTATCCAGAGCGGGCCCTGCCCTATGGCCATGTTCACGGTGTCGCCGGGGTGCCAGGGCTCGTTCATTTTTTTTAATTTCCAGCCCGGCTCGGGAATGAGCCCCTTTTTCTCAAAAGGCATCTCGATGCCGGTTTTTTCGCCAAGCCCGAAATCTTTGGCGTATTTATGCATAAGCTTCGGCCCGATCTTCAGGCCCAGCTGGTAGAAATAAACGTCGCAGGAATTGGCGAGGGCCGGGATGAGCGTCATTTGCCCGTGCCCCTTTTTATTCCAGCAGGAAAAGGTCTTGTTGCCCAGGGTAAAACTTCCGGGGCAGTAGTAAGCCAGTTCAGGGCTTACCCCGCCTTCAGCGAGCGCCGCGGAGAACGTAACGATCTTAAAAGTTGAGCCAGGCGCGTAGAGCCCCTGCACGGCCCTGTCGAAGAGCGGAAGTTTTTTTTCCTTGTCCAAGACGTACTTCGCGAAATCTTTAGTGAGCGAACTGTTCGGGTCAAACCCGGGGGCGGACACAAAAGCCCTGACGGCTCCCGAACGCGGGTCGATCGCTACTACCGCACCTCTTCCCGTTGACGACTGAGCGAGCCCCTCGCTGGCGACTTCCTGAAGTTTCTCGTCAATGGTCATGTGCAGGCTGTTGCCGGTTTTCGGCACTATGTGCCTGACAAGCCTCGTCTGGTGGCCGTAGGCGTCGACTTCGATCTGCCATCCGCCGTCCTGCCCCCGGAGATAAGTGTTGTAAGACTGTTCGATACCGCTGCGGCCTATCCAGTCTCCCGTTTTATAGCCTTCATCGCTTAGATCGTCGAGCTCATCCTGGGTAACTTCGCTGAGATAACCCGTCAGATGGGAGTCGGCTTCGGGGAATTTGTATTCTCTTCTTTCTTCTTTAACTACGGAAATTCCCGGAAAAGCGAGCCTCTGTTCCTGGAGCTTGAACATTTCCTGCCGGTCGAGTTTATCAGAAAGCTGGACTACCTTCCCTGTTCTCCAGCCGAGAGCTATGCTCGCGCTCAAATTCTTCAGCGGAAGGATCTTCTTGACCTCTTCCATGAGTTCTTTTGTGGGGATTTTGCTCTGGCTGAACGGGTAGAAAAGCGCGACGAACGTGGTCTGGTTGCCTACGATGACGCGGCCGGCGACGTCGTAGATAATCCCCCTCGGCGCTCGTTCAAGTATTACGTGGGTGCGCTGCTGCTCGGAAAGGTCCCTGTAATAGCCTCCCCTCACAACCTGGAGGTAAAATAACCTCGAGGAAAGCGCAAGGAACAGGGAGAACAGGCACCAGATCACTATCTGATATTTTTCTAAAAAATCTTCGTAAATTAAACGATGTTCCTGCTGCCATACCATACTGACTCCAAAAAATAATACTGCAATTTCAAATTCCAAAATTCGAAATTAAATATTCAAGAAGGGGATTTACGTCGACTTTGAGTTTGGCGGTTCTCTTTTGCCCTGTTTGATATTTTTTCGGATCTCGAGATCGCCGCTTTAAAGGTCAGTCTAGAAGGAATATCAATCTCTTGCCCGCCCAGAAAACTATAGGAGCAAGCATTATATTGTAGACGGGCTGTAAGTTAGTGATATAATTGAGGCTGAAAATATATTCATTCGCTCCGAAAATGGCGTAGATCCCTTTCATTCCGATGATAAACAACACCGAGGCAGCTCCGGCCAGGAGCATCTGCGCGAATATTTTCGATTCATTCCACTTGCGGTATAAGAGGCCTGAGAAGTATCCCAGGCACATAAAAAGAAAAGCGTGGCTTCCGAACATTTCAGTAGACAAGGCGTCCCAGGAGATCCCCCAGGCAAAACCCAGGATCTCACCTTCGAAAGAGCCCCTCATCAGCCCGACAAAAATAAGGCAGACGAGCAGGAAATTAGGCGAGATGCCGTAAGGAGAAAAATATTTGGCCCAGCCGAATTGCACCATAAGGCCCAGGATATAGATGATGAAATAAACTATAACTTTTTTCATAGATATACCGGCGATCTCACTGGCGAACGCCCTCGGGACCCTTTTCTTTTTCCGCGATGACCACTATCGCTTCTCTCAGATTGTTAAAATTCACCGCCGGTTTTATTACCGCTGTGTGGAACGCCTCGTTATCGCCCGGCGAAAAGTCTATTACTTTCCCGATGACGATACCGGGAGGGAAGACCGAACTCAGAGGGCTCGTTACAACCTCGTCTCCGATCTTAACTTTTGTTTCCGGAACAAGATAGTTGATCTTAAGCCTGTGCCCGTTTTGACCTTCTACGAGGCCGTCCTCGTTCAATGTCTTGATCTCGCCCGGCACGGCGCTGAGGACATTGGTAATGAGAACGACTTTTGCGGAACCGGCAAACACTTCTTCGACCCTGCCGAGTACCGCCGGCCTGTTATCGGCCCAGGCAAGGACGGGCGCGTCGAGATATATGCCGTCTTTGAGCCCCCGGTCGATCGTTACCCACTGGAACCAGCTGCCGGGTTCCCTGGAAATTATGTGCGCCACGATAGAACTCGAATGTTTAACCGCCGGAAAGCCGACCAGCGAACGCAGGCGCAGGTTTTCTTCCATCGCCCTTTCGCACTCGGTTTCAAGGTAGCTGAGGCTCTTGATAGATTGTTTTAAGGTCATATTTTCCTGATGGATGCGAACGATCTCACCGATATTGGAAGAAAACTTATCCACGGAATCTACGATGCAGGCGGCTGCGGCGTTAGAAGGGAACAAAACGTAATAGACGAAGTTTTTTATCGTACGGACTGGCACGGTGAGGTTAGCGGAAAGCAAAAATATGTTTATTGTAAATAACAGGAGAAAGGCGTAGTTGGCTTTTCGGCGGGAAACGATTTCTTCTTCCATAAATCCCCAGGGAATTGAACCCTGTATGCGTAGCAAAATTTGTATATCAATGTATCAGCCGGTCAATTAAAACCGACTAAATGATTTTTCTTTTCTTTGAAATACGCAGGTTATCCAGCTCTTCAAGATACTTGCCTGTCCCTCTGACCACGCAGGTCAAGGGGTCCTCGGCAAGATTGACGGGCAATTCGGTCTCCTGCGACAAGAGTTCCGTGAAACCGCGAAGCAGCGAGCCGCCGCCAGCGAGTACTATCCCCCTGTCGACAAGGTCGGCGGAAAGCTCGGCCGGTGTTTCTTCAAGCGTATTTTTTATGACCTCGATTATAGCTTTTATCGGTTCGGAAAGCGCCGAACGGACCTCTTCGGAAGTAATGGTTATGGTTTTCGGCAGCCCGGTCACCTGGTCCCTGCCCTTGACCTCGAGGCTCGTCTCCTCCGGCAGAGGAAAAACAGAACCTATCTTTATCTTGACGTCTTCGGCGGTGTTTTCACCGATGAGAAGGTTGTACTTCCTGCGGAAATACTGGACTATGGCTTCGTCCATTTCATCGCCAGCGACGTCGACTGACTTGGAAACGACCATGCCGCCTAACGATATCACGGCGACCTCGGTAGTTCCTCCGCCGACGTCTACTATCATATTGCCTTCCGGTTCCTGGATGGGGATATTGGCGCCTATGGCGGCTGCCATGGGTTCTTCGATGAGATGGACTTCCCTGGCCCCGGCCTGCTCGGCCGATTCTCTTACGGCCCTGCGCTCTACTTCGGTAATACCCGACGGGACTCCTATGACTACACGCGGGTGCAGAAGGCTCCTGCGGTTATGAACTTTTTTTATGAAATAGCGTATCATGCGTTCCGTGACTTCAAAATCCGCGATGACCCCGTTCCTCAGCGGACGCACCGCGACGATGTTCGCCGGAGTTTTGCCGAGCATGCGTTTAGCTTCCATCCCGATGGCCAAGACCCTTTTTGTTTCTTTTTCTATAGCCACGACCGAGGGTTCCCTGAGGACTATGCCCTGGCCTTTGACGTAGACGAGCACGGAAGCAGTCCCGAGGTCTATCCCCATATCATTGGAAAAAAGGCTGAAAAAATAATTGAACATTTAATGCTCCGTGCGGATCACATATTCCGGATCACAGGTCGAAACGGAAAACCGGCAAAGAATTACACCATCAACTTTACTATGGCCATCTCCGCGTTATCGCCTTTCCTAAAACCCACCTTGAGTATCCTCGTGTAACCTCCGGCCCTGCCGCTGTAACGGGGGACCAGCACTTCGAAAAGCTTCTTCTGCACGGCTTTGTCCTTGATGTCTCCCGAGATCTTCCTCTTGGCATTCATATCCCCGGGCCTGGCGCTCGTTATGAGCCTTTCAGAAAAGCTTACGAGCTCTTTGGCGCGCGCGATCGTCGTCGTGATCTTTTCATGCAGGAACAGGGAGGTCGCCAGATTCCTCAGCATAGATCTTTTGTGAGCGCTTGTCACTGATAGTTTGCGGCTGCCTAAGTTCTTAATCATTTTTAGTTCCCTTCATTCCGAGCGATAGCCCGAGTTCCGTGAGCTTTTCTTTGATCTCCGTCAGAGACCTTTTACCGAAATTCTTGTAAGAGAGTATCTCTTCTTCCTGTTTCGTCACCAGGTCGCCTATCGTCTTTAGACCCGCGGCCAGCAGGCAGTTCGCGGAGCGGACCGAAAGGTCCATGATACTGAGCGGCTGGTCCAAAAGCTCCTTGAGCTTTTCTTCCTGGGCGTCGACTACGGGAACTTTCACCGGTTCAGGCTCCGGGCCCGTGAATATAGTAAGCGAATTCTTGAGTATTTTTGCGGAATACGCGAGAGCATCGGCCGGTGAGACCGAGCCGTCGGTCCATATCTCCAGGATAAGTTTATCGTAATTGGTTATCTGCTCGACGCGCGTATTTTCTACTTCGTAGTTGACCTTGACGACCGGTGAAAAAAGCGCGTCCATAAGCACCGTGTTCACCGGATACTTGCCCGACTTGCTTTCTTCGGCGATCACATAGCCCTTACCGCGGTTCACTTCCATTTCGATCTCCAGGTCCGCGCCGAAATCAAGCGTCGCTATAACCTGGTCCGGGTTGAGCACTTCGATGTTCGGGTTCGCCTCAATATTCTTTGCCGTTACGACGCCCTCTTTCTTGGCGCGCAGGAATATCGTTTCCGGCCCGGGCGTATACATTTTCAAACGCACTTTCTTGAGATTGATGACGATATTCGCGACGTCTTCCTTGACGCCCTTTACCACCGCGAATTCGTGAAGCACGCCCTTGATGCGCACGGCGGTGATAGCCGCGCCTTCGAGGCTCGAAAGGAGGATGCGCCTCAGTGAGTTCCCGATAGTATGCCCGTAGCCGCGTTCGAACGGTTCCGCTATAAAGCGGCCGAATGTCGGACTGGCTGTCTTCTCGTCAAGCGTAAGTCTGCGTAGTTTTTCTAATTCTGGCATTTTCATTCTAAACCTCTCTATGTACTAGCGTACGATGTCTACGCTTAAGCGTCCGAAATTCCATTTCATTTCCCAAACGCCGCGCGCTGCTCGCTGATCGCTATATTTTATTTTGAATACAATTCCACTATAAGCTGGCTGTCAATGGGATGCGAGAATTCCTCGACGCTGGGTGAACTCAGGACCGCGCCCGAAATACTCTGTTTATCCAGGCTGAGCCAAGACGGGAACCTGTCCGTGCGTTCCAGGGATTTCTTCACAAAAATATTTTCTTTTGCCTTTTCTTTTAAGGTGACCTTGTCGCCGATCTTCAGCTGGTAACCCGGCAGGTTAATTTTTTTGCCGTTAACAAGCACCCTGCCGTGGCCCACTATCTGGCGGGCGGCTTTCCTGGAGGTTACTATTCCGAGGCGGTAAATAATGTTGTCGAGCCTCATTTCCAGCATTCTCAGGAGGTTTTCTCCGGTCAGGCCCTTCATCTTGTCGGCGCGGCGGAAATAATGCCTGAACTGTTCTTCTGTCAGGCCGTAAATCCTTCTTGCTTTCTGTTTTTCACGCAGATGCCTGGCATAGTCCGAAACCTTCGAGCGGGACATGCTGTGCATTCCAGGGATGTTCTTGCCGCGCTTTGTTTCAAGCGTGCATTTTGTGGTGCACTTCTCGCCCTTCAAAAATAATTTTTCTTTTTCGCGCCTGCAGTGTTTGCATACCGAACCTAAATATCGTGACATCTATTGAACCTCCAAAAATCAGTTATAAGTGGTAAGCGGTAAGCGGTAAGTAAAACAGAACCTCGAAACTTCTTACCACTTATCACATATCCCTTACCGCTGTACTTTAAACTCTTCTCGGCTTCGGCGGACGGCACCCGTCGTGGGGCACGGGAGTTATATCGCGTATTGAAGTAATTATGAGCCCGGCGGCCTGAAGCCCTCTGATAGCGGTCTCGCGCCCTGGTCCAGGCCCGTTGACAAGGACCACGACCTGTTTTACTCCGGCGTCGATGGCTTTCTTGGCCACATTGGACGCGGTCATCTGCGCTGCAAAAGGCGTTCCTTTTTTTGTACCTTTGAAACCGCAGCCACCGGCGGACGCCCAGACTACGGTGTTGCCCTTTTCATCGGTGATCGTGATTATCGTATTGTTGAACGAGGACTGGACATATGCTTTTGCCAGGCCCCCCGCAAATCTGATTTTTCTCTTGTGTACTACCGGTGCCGGTTTCTTTTCGTCAGCCATTATTAATATCCTCCATAAACATCTGCTATAAGCTATAAGTATTAAGCTGTAAGAAACGTCCTAAAAGACTTTGAAGTTAACTTACCACTTACAACTTACCACTTACCGCTGTCGCTCTACGCTTTTGCTGCCGGTGCTGCGGCTTCTTTTGTGGCCTTGCTTATCGATCCCACTGTCTTACGCTTGCCGCGCCTCGTCCGGGCGTTGGTTTTTGTGCGCTGGCCTCTCACGGGAAGGTTACGGCGGTGCCTGTAGCCCCTGTAAGAACCGATGTCCATGAGGCGTCTTATATTTGCTTGGACCTCACGCCGCAAGTCGCCTTCAACTTTTATGTTTTTCGTTATTATCGTAGTAAGCCTGCTCACTTCTTCTTCCGTAAGATCCTTGACCCTTTTGGCGGGGTCCAGCTGAGATTCCGCGATGATCTCTTTTGAAAGACTGGGGCCTATACCGTAGATATACGTCAAAGCCACGTCAATTCTCTTTGCCTTAGGTAGATCAACTCCCGCTACACGTGCCATTTAAAAACCTCCAAAAATCAGTACTAAGTTTTAAGCTATAAGCTGCAAGTAACGGCCGGAAAGACTTTGACGTTCACTTACCACTTACAACTTACCGCTTATAGCTGTCGTTTTATCCCTGTCTCTGCTTGTGCCTTGGGTCCGAGCAAACAACTCTCACGACGCCTTTGCGTTTGATCACCTTGCATTTCTGGCATATCGGTTTGACTGATGCGCGAACTTTCATTATTGACTCCGTTGTTGGCCTTTCTTACCGCTTAGCACTTACAGCTTTTGCCGCTGCAGTTTTTATTTTTCTCTGTACGTTATCCTTCCTCTTGTCAGGTCGTAAGGAGAAAGTTCGAGTTTCACCTTGTCGCCGGGGAGGATCTTAATATAATGTATCCGCATCTTGCCGCAGATATGGGCGAGAACCTTGTGGCCGCCTTCGATCTCAACGCGGAACATTGCGTTGGGAAGCGCCTCAAGTATTTTACCTTCGACTAAGATCTTTTCTTCTTTCGGCATATATCCTCGTTGACGTTCAAAATTCCAGATCAATTCAACTGCTTCGGGGCCTTTCAATTCGCAATATGTAATTTGCGCCTATATTCTGGTAAGCACTTCGTTCCCTGTTTTCGTTACCGCGACCATGTGTTCAAAATGCGCGCACAATTTTCCGTCCTGGGTCACCACGGTCCATCCGTCTGAAAGTTGTTTTACCCGCCAATCGCCTTCGTTCACCATGGGCTCTATGCATATTACCGTGCCCGGCAGCAATCTGGGCCCGGTATGAGGCTTGCCGAAATTCGCTACCGGCGGCTCTTCGTGAAGCTTGCGGCCTATGCCGTGCCCCACGTAATCCCTGACGATGGAATACCCTGAACGTTCGGCAAAATCCTGGACCGCCCAGCTCACGTCTCCAAGCCTGTTGCCCGGCACCGTCTGCGCGATCGCGAGTTCAAGAGATTGCCTCGCTACATCCAGCAGTTTCGTGGCATCTCTTGATATCTCCCCGACTCCGTACGTGGAGGCGACATCTCCATAGAAGCCGTCCGCGAGCACTCCCAGGTCGATACTTACGATATCACCGCTGTTAATTATCCGGTCCGAACGCGGTATGCCGTGCACGAGCTCAGAATTAATGGATATGCAGGCTGACGCCGGAAACCCGCGGTACCCCAGAAAAGCGGGCTTCATTCCCAAAGAGCTTATTTCCTTGAACGCGATATCATCCAGATAACCTGTCGATATCCCGGGACGCAAATGCTCTGAGAGAGTCCTCAAAACTTTTGCGGCGGCCTGCCCGGCTTTTCTCATTTTCACCAGCTCGCTGTCGCTTTTTAATTCTATGGGCGGCTGGTCTGAAGAATATTTTCCCTGGAAACTACTTTTCGATGAACTCACAGAGGCCCTTAAACACCTCTTCCACCGGCCCCGAACCGTCAACGGTCCTGAGCACCCCTTTGCGGGAGTAATAGTCGATGAGAGGGCTTGTTTGGTCTTTATATACTTTAAGGCGCTGTCTTATGGTCGCGGGGTTGTCATCGCTGCGCAGGATAACTTTGCCGGAACATTTATCGCAGACGCCCTCGATCTTCGGCGGCTGGGTAATAGTGTTGTAACTTGCTCCGCAGGAAACGCAAACGCGCCTGCTGGAAAGTCTCTTGACTATTTCTTCGTCATCCAGCGTTATTGAAAGAACGTAATCTATCTTCTGTGTTCTCGAGGCGAGTATCTTGTCCAGTTCCTGCGCCTGAAAAACCGTTCTGGGAAATCCGTCAAGCAGGAAGCCTTTCATCGTGTCGGGCTTGGAGAGCCTTGACTCCACGACCTCGACCACTATCTCGTCGGTCACGAGCTTGCCGGCGGACATAAAACTCTGCAGCTTCTTCCCGAGTTCCGACCCGCTCTGGGCCGTTTCACGGAACATATCCCCGGTCGAGATGTGCGGTATGGAATATTTTTCGGCGATCTTCTTAGCCTGCGTGCCTTTTCCAGCCCCGGGGGGCCCCAATAATATAAGATTCATTTCGTTATGCCTTTCACGCTGAGTGAGGGATAATTTCAAAAAAGTGTTTTGAGCCCGACTTTCGCTCTCTTGGAGGGCTCAAAGTCAAGGATGGCTGCAATGCCATCCGTCTTTATTGAAATTGATCCCGAACGCTATTTTATGTTGAACCATCTACCTTTGATGCGGCCGTCTTTTATGAAACCTTCGTAATGGCGCATAATGAGGTGCGATTCTATCTGTCCAACGGTATCAAGCGCGACACCCACGACTATGAGCAGAGATGTTCCACCGAAGAAGAACGGGGCGTTGAAAAGTTTTCTCAGATAATCCGGCAAGACCGCCAGCGCCGCCACAAAAAGCGCTCCGCCCAGCGTTATCCTTTCGAGTATGCGGGTTATGTACGCGGCCGTGTGCTCGCCGGGACGAATACCCGGTATAAAACCGCCCCACTTCTTCATATTTTCCGCGAGCTCTTTCGGGTTGAAAGCGACTGAATTGTAAAAGTAACAGAAGAAAATAACCAGCAGAGCGTAAACCACGTTATATAAACCAGACCCGTGATTGAACCACTCGTTTATTGTCTTTGCCCAGGGCGAGGCCGGAAAAAACTGCGCGATGGTCAGAGGCGCCGAGAGAATCGAAACCGCGAAAATGACCGCGATGACGCCGGACTGGTCTACCTTGAGGGGCAAAAACGTAGATGAGCCGCCGTACATCTTTCTGCCGACCACCCTTTTAGCGTATTGAACCGGTATTTTACGCTGGGCTGTTTCCACCCACACGACCAGCATCATCACTACCAGGACAAGCACCACGAGGGCGAGCGCGGTCAGTATTGATATTTCTTCGAGCCTAACAAGTTTTATCAGGTCTTTGATGGCGACCGGCAGGCGGTCTACTATGCCCGCAAAGATCATCAGGGAAATACCGTTGCCTATACCCTGCTCGGTGATCTGTTCTCCAAGCCACATTATGAACACGGTCCCCGTCACGAGCGTGGTAACGCACAAAAATATCCATCCCATGGTGGGATTATCTACTATCGGCATACCAGAGGGGGTGGGCATCTTGCTCACCGCCATCGTCAATCCAAAAGACTGTATACCGCCGAGTATCAGCGTCCCGTAGCGCGTTATCTGGTTGAGCTTTTTGCGTCCCAGCTCCCCTTCTTTTGCGAGGCGGTCCAGGTAAGGGAGCACGTGCGCACCCTGCATAAGGCTCATTATGATAGAAGCATTTATGTAGGGCATTATTCCCATGGAAAAGATCGAGAGCTTGTTAAGAGCTCCGCCCGAGAACATATCCATAAAACCCAGCAGGGAATTCGCGTGTACGTCAAAAAGCGATTTGAGAGCCGCGGCGTTCACGCCGGGGATCGGGATCGCGGCGCCCAAGCGGTAAACCGCGACTACAGCTAGAGTGAACAGGACTCTTTTCTTTAGCTCGGGTATTTTAAATATATCTGCGAAAGATTTTAGCATATTGACAATTTGGCTCTTTAGTCCTTAAACTCCGGACAAGATGACGATGGACATTACTTGCGCTTGCGAACCCAGGGGGCTCTAACGGCTATCTTCTCCGTTTTTCCGCCGGCGGCTTTAATTTTTTCTTCAGCGCTTTTCGAAAAGGAGTGCGCCTTGACCATCAAAGATTTTTTAATTTCACCGTCGCCGAGTATTTTGAGCGGGCTCAGGTCGTGTATTAAACCCATAGCCATTAACTTTTCAGGAGTAACTTCCGCGCCGGCTTCAAAACTGCTCTCGAGCAGGCCGAGGTTGATTATCAACTTCTCGACGCGGAACCTATTGCCGTGGCCGCGCTTGGGTATTTTACGCAGGAGCGGCATCTGGCCGCCCTCGAAACCGGTCATTTTTCCGTCGCCCGAGCGGGCCGTCTGGCCTTTTCTTCCGCGCGTGGACGAACCGCCGTGCCCGGAGCCTTCACCGCGTCCCACTATTTTTTTTCTATGCTTGCTGCCGTATGCGGGTTTTAATTGATTTAATCCGATCATAGATCGCTGACCTCTTTTCCTCTTATTTTCGCCACTTCTTCTTTGGTGCGCAAACCCTTTAATGCCTCCATCGTAGCGTAAACTACGTTGAAAGGGTTGGATGAACGCAAAGATTTTGTCAATATGTCTTTGATGCCAACCGCTTCCAGGACGGCTCTTACCGCGCCGCCGGCTATCACGCCGGTTCCGGGAACCGCCGGGCGCAAGAATACCCTGCCGGCCCCAGATTCTCCCGTTATCTCGTGAGGAACCGTTGTCCCTACGATCGACACGGCTATCATGCTCTTTGCCGCGCGGGCGCTGCCTTTCTGGATAGCCGTCTGCACTTCGTTAGCCTTTCCGAGGCCGCAGCCTACGTGGCCCGCCCCGTCACCGACAACGACAAGGGCATTGAATGAAAATCTCTTTCCGCCCTTGACGACTTTCGCCACGCGGTTTATCGCTACGACGTTTTCTTTAAAAGGGCTTGACTGCTGATTACGCTTATCTTCATATGCCAACTTAGTCCTCCTGCCTCTTCGGCAGGCCGTCTGCGAAACGGCCCAACTAAAAGGAATTATTTAATAAATGACTAGAAATCAAGTCCGCCTTTTCTTGCGGCGTCCGCCAGCGCTTTGACGCGGCCCATATAGACGTAGCCGCCTCTGTCGAAAACAACTTTCTTTATCCCTTTTTCAAGGGCTTTTTTCGAAATAAGATCGCCTACGGCTTTTGCGGCGTCGATCGTGTCCTTGGACTTCAAACTGCCCTTGATCTCGGGTGAAAGCGTTGAAGCGAAAACTAGAGTGCTCCCCTTTTCGTCGTCAACCAGTTGGGCGCATATATTCCGCAGCCCGCGGTGAACGCTCAGCCTGGGGCGTTCAGCGCTTCCCGAAATTTTCCTTCTGACTCTTTCTCTTCTTAAAATAAATCTACTGGAAGCATCTCTCATATTTCCTCTTACTTTTTATTTTGTTGCGCCGACCGGAGCCGCCGCACCGGCAGCAGTCTTGCCGACTTTCTTAATTATGTGTTCGCCCACATATCTGATACCCGTGCCCTTATACGGTTCGGGCGGTTTCAAAGCGCGGATGCTGGAAGCAACTTCTCCGACAAGCGCTTTATCCACACCGGAAACAGCCAGAAGTGTCTGTTTTTCTATCGTGATCTTTATGCCTTCGGGTATAGGGAAATGGATTTGATGGGAAAAACCGATCTGAAAAACAACGTTCTTTCCATCGACATTAGCTTTATAACCGAGCCCCTGGATCTCCAGGTCTCTCTTAAATCCCTGAGTAACGCCTATAAGAGCGTTCTTTACAAGCCCCCTGAAGAGGCCGTGAAGCATGTTCACTTCCCTGCTCTGCCCTTCCGCCACGACCAAAACCTGGCCATTATCCGTCTTTACGCTCAACTGATGGGGTATGCTCTGGGAGATCTTGCCGAGAGGGCCCGTCAACTCCAGCATGTGGTTCTTGAATTCAACTTTTACTTTTTCCGGGATCGGTAATGGTTTTTGTCCTAAACGGCTCATTTTTCTATCCTCTGTATATGTTTTTTTTGCCTGTTCTTATCGCTGACTTGAATTTACCACGCGTAGCCGATCACTTCTCCGCCCAGCTTTGCGATCCGCGCTTTTTTGTCGGTCATGATCCCGTTCGAAGTAGAAACGATAGCTATTCCCATTCCGCCGCTCACTCTCGGTATTTCGTGGTAGCCTCTGTATATCTTAAGGCCCGGCCGCGAAACCCTCTTTAATCCCAACAGAGTTTTTTTGCCTTCCTGGGTATATTTAAGATATATCCTCAGAATACCCTGCTTGTGGTCTTCGATGTTCTTGTAGTTGGCTATGTAGCCTTCGTCTTTCAAAACCTTCGCGAGTTCTACTTTCAGCTTTGAAGAAGGGATGTCAACCTTTTCTATAAGCTTGGCGTTCGCGTTCCTGATCCTTGTGAACATGTCTGCTATCGGGTCGGTAACCATTTAAACAACCTCTCTTATACTAGTTATAAGTGATAAGCTCTAAGTTTTAAGAAAAGTCAAGACCGGACCGCCCGGTTGGCTTAAAACTTATCTCTTATAGCTTATAGCTGCCTTATTTTACCAGCTTGATTTGGTCACGCCGGGGATCTCCCCGTTGTGAGCCATCTTGCGGAAACAAATGCGGCACAAACCAAAATCTCTGTAAAAGCCCCTGGGCCTTCCGCAGATCCTGCAACGGTTGCGGAAACGGGTGGAGTATTTCTGGACTTTGTGCATCTTTACCATCGCTGCAATTGTCGACATTATTGCTCTCTCTCTTTCTTATTTTCCTGCTCTCTTTTTTTAAAGGGCATACCCATAAGGGCTAAGAAGGCTCGCGCCTGTTCGTCGCTGACGACATTCGTGACGATAGTTATGTTCATTCCCCTGGCCTTGTCCGACTTTTCAACGTTGACTTCCGGGAATATATACTGTTCGTTCAATCCGAGGTTGTAGTTACCCTGGCCGTCAAAAGAATTCGGCTCAAGACCCCGGAAATCTTTTATTCTCGGGATAGCGATATTGACGAGCCTGTCAAAAAATTCGTACATCCTGTCGCCTCTAAGTGTAACCATTAGCCCTATCGCCATACCCTGGCGCAGCTTGAAGTTGGAGATCGACTTCTTCGCGCGGCAAACTTTCGGCTTCTGCCCAGTTATCGCGGAAAGTTCGGCGTTCGCCACGTCGATCACCTTCACATTGTCCTTCGCTTCGCTGAGCCCGATATTGACGACTATCTTCTCGAGGCGCGGCGTTTCGTTCACGTTCTTGAAGCTGAACTGCTTAATCAGCTCCGGAACGGTATTCTTTTGGTACGATTCCTTCAAACGCGGCGTGTAGTCTTTCATTTGCTTTCTTTCCTTGTGAATATATTTTTTCTGTTTTACTCAATCTCGAGCGAGGGATAATTTTGAAAAAGTGTTTTCGCGGCGACTGTCTTTTAAAAAATTCATCCCGAGCGACACTACATTATCATTTCACTGCATTTGCGACATATCCTGACTTTTTTTCCGTCCGATAAACAATCGAACTTGGGGCGGGTCGGCTGGTTGCACTTAGGGCAGATGAGCATCACTTTCGCAATGGAAAGCGGCGCTTCTTTCTCCCGTATCGCGGCCGGTTCCTGCTGGGTGGCGCGCGTGTGCCGTTTGACGAAATTAACCTTCGTCACTATCAGACGCATCTCGTCCGGATAGACCTTCAACACTTCGCCCTGCTTGCCCGCGTTTTTCCCTGAAAGAACGACTACTTTATCTTTCTTCTTGATTGATAGCATTTGTTTTTCCTTGTTGTTATGTCTTAAACTTTTCTTACCGCTTACCACTTATCGCCGCCGTTATACGACTTCCGGTGCGAGCGAGATTATCTTCAAATAATTCTTTTCACGGAGTTCCCTGGCCACCGGCCCAAAAATACGGGTCCCTTTTGGTTCGTTTTTATCGTCGATCACTACGGCCGCGTTGTCGTCAAACTTTATGTAGGTCCCGTCTGGCCTCGCATACTCTCTTTTGGTGCGCACTATAACGGCTTTGACCACTTCGCCTTTCTTGAGTCCGCCCTGAGGTATCGCGTCCTGCACGGAAGCGACTATTATATCTCCGAGCCCCGCATAACGCCTGCGCGTGCCGCCTTTGACGCGGAAACATCTTATCTTCCTGGCGCCCGAATTATCTGCCACATTTAGTATACAGCGTTCTTGGATCATTTTATTACCTCAGTGCGAATTTCAAATTTAAATTTTATATTTGAAATGCCTTATGCCTTTTTGACAATTTCCACAAGGGTCCACCTCTTGAGTTTTGAAAGCGGCCTTGTTTCCATCACCTTTACTTTATCTCCAGTGTGAGAAAGATTCTCTTCGTCGTGGACGTAAAGCTTCTTGCTCTTTGTCAGGACTTTCTCGTACATCGGGGCGCGGAAGTCGCGCTTGATCTGAACTATTCTCGTTTTATTCGTCTTGTCGCTGATCACTATCCCCGTGCGCGTCTTGCGGTTTGTGCGTTCCATTATTTTACCCTTTCCCGCCGAGGCGGGCTCTTATTTTTTTGCCGCTGCGATCTCGTTTTCTTTAAGCAGAGTCTTAAGTTGAGCGATACTGCGCCTGATCTTCCTGATCTTAAGACCGTCTTTCAGGGGCGTCGTAGCGTGCTTGAACTTCAAACGAAATATCTCTTCTTCCGAAGAATTGAGCTTTGCGTCCATTTCCACTTTCGTCATCTGCCTTATTTCCTGCCATTGTTTAGCTTTCATTTTTCTCTCTCAGTAAGTGTTATTTTGTCTTTGGTATCGTGCTTATTTCTTATTTTCCAAGCCCGGCCTTATTAAATTTCTTCGCGCTGCATGAACTTCGTGCTTATGGGAAGCTTATGCGCGGCAAGGATCATCGCCTTTTTTGCTTCTTCGGGCACGAGCCCTTCGAGCTCGAACATCACTCTTCCGGGTTTTACTACGGCTACCCAGAAAGCGGGGTCGCCTTTTCCCTTTCCCATTCTGGTTTCCGCCGGCTTTTTCGTAACGGGCTTATCCGGGAATATTCTCACCCAGACCTTTCCGCCTTTTTTGATGAAGCGTGTTAAGGCGACGCGCGCGGACTCGATCTGGTTGGCGGTTATCCAGGCCGGTTCAAGCGCCTGCAGGCCATACTCTCCGAATGCGAGATTAAACCCGCCTTTGGTCCTGCCTTTCATCCTGCCTCTCTGCTGTTTTCTATACTTTACTCTTTTGGGCATCAACATTTTCGTATCCCTGTTATTCCGCGGTCGGCGGATTTAGTTATTTTTCTATGATCTCTTCGGCTACGATCCCCAGCACGTCCTGTTTTATCTCGGGAGCCTTGATTTCCGTTTTTGCGACCTCTTCGATCTTGTCTTTCTCTATGAGCTTGGCCTCGTCCATCATTTCTTTTTCCGTTTTCTTGTAAAGTTCTTTCTTGAATATCCAAACCTTGCATCCTATCTGCCCCATCTTGGTGGCGGACTCGGCAAAACCATAATCGATATCAGCCCTGAACGTCTGGAGAGGAAGTCTGCCTTCCTTCATCCATTCTCTTCTGGCAATTTCCGCGCCGCCGATCCTGCCGCTGACCTGCATCTTGATCCCCAGCGCTCCTGAACTCATCGTTTTTTCAATGATGCGCTTCATGGCCCTTCGGAAAGAAACCTGCTTGAGCAGCTGCATCGCCATACTTTCGGCGCAAAGTTGCGCGTCCAGTTCGGGCCTTTTAATTTCCATGACGTTTACAAAAGTTTTACGCGCGGTTATTTCCTCGAGTTCGGTCCTGAGGGTTTCTATGCCCTGGCCGCCTTTGCCGATGACTATCCCGGGGCGGGCGGTATAGATGTTCACCCTGAGGTATTTTCCGGCGCGCTCGATGCATATCTTGGAGACAGCCGCGAGCTGCAGCTTGTTTTTCACGAACTGCCTGATCTTGTAGTCCTCTTCAATGAAATCAGGCATTTCCTTGAGATTGAACCATTTCGAATCCCAGTCTTTGATGTAACCTAAGCGAACGCTTTTCGGATGAATTTTTTGGCCCATAATTAAGTTTCCTGTTGTACCTTTTTAATTCGCAAGCTTATTTAACTGTGGTCTTTTGGTCCACCGAAACCGGTTTCACGGTTTCCGCCTGCTTTTTTTTATTCTTTAATTCCTTAGGGTTAAATTCTGTGACGATGATCGTTATGTGGCACATTTTTCTCTTGTAAGGCATTCCGCGCCCCATGGGACCCGGGCGCATCCTCTTGAGGGTCGGGCCCTGCCCTACCCACGCCTGTTTTACTTTCATACCCGACATATTCTTGAGGCGGCCTGAATTCGCGACCGCGCTTTTCAAGGTATTCGTTATGACCGAGGTAACCGTTTTAGAAGTGAAGGACAATATGTCAAACGCCTTCTCAACCGGCTGGTTGCGTATGAGGCCGAGCACCTGGTTAACTTTTCTCGGGGCGAACCTTACGAATTTTGATTGAGCTAATGCTTCCATTTTATCCTCACTAATCCGGGTTAATTAAGTCTTTTATGTTACTTAGCACTTACCGCTTACCACTGCCGTTCGTCATGTTAATTCTGCAACGCCCTTCGTGTGAGCCGCCCCGTGGCCTTTGAAAAACCTCGTGGGGACGAACTCGCCGAGCTTGTGCCCGACCATCTGCTCGGTTATGTATATGGGGATGAATTTCCTTCCGTTATGTATTGCGAGCGTGTGCCCCACGAACTCGGGAGTTATCATCGAAGCCCTCGCCCAGGTTTTCACGACTTTTTTTTCCTTGGAGACATTAAGCTTCTCTATTTTTTTTGCGAGCTTTTCATCTACATACGGACCTTTTTTAGTTGAACGACCCATTTTAAAACCTCCGGGAAAAATCAGGGTCAAGGGTCAGGGATCAAGGACTTCTTGACCCTTGCTACTTGCCCCTTGCTACTATGTTTAAGCTGTTGTTTCCGCTAATTTGCCTCTGCGTCTTATTATCATCCAGTCGGATACTTTGCTCGATCTCGTCTTGTAACCTTTCGCCGGCTGGTTCCAGGGGGACCGGGGCTGGTTATTACCTTTGGATTTTCCTCTTCCGCCGCCGTGCGGGTGGTCTACGGCATTCATGGCCGTGCCGCGCACCGTCGGTCTTATGCCCATGTGGCGGCTGCGCCCCGCCGAACCCAGGGTCACGTTCTCGTGATCTATATTTCCCACCTGGCCGATAGTGGCCAGACATTTTACGGATATAAGCCTAATCTCTCCCGAAGGCATTCTCAGGTGAGCGTAATCCCCTTCTTTAGCGAGCAGCTGGGCTGAAGCGCCGGCTGAACGGACCATCTGTCCGCCCTTCCCGGGGACCATTTCGATATTGTGTATGAAAGTTCCGACCGGCATGCTTGAAAGCGCCAGAGCGTTGCCTGTCTTTATTTCCGCCTCGGATCCCGACATCACTTCGTCTCCGACTTTAAGGCCCACCGGCTGGATTATATAGCGCTTTTCGCCGTCCGAATATTCAAGCAGCGCGATGCGGCTGGACCTGTTGGGGTCGTATTCAATGGCGATCACTTTCGCCGGCACGTTGAATTTATTTCTCTTAAAATCTATTATCCTGTAATACCTCTTGTGGCCGCCGCCTTTGTGCCTGACCATTATCATGCCGGTGTTATTGCGGCCACCTTTTTTCCTTATAGGGACTATCAGGGATTTCTCGGGTTCGGTTTTAGTCACGTCCGAGAAATCTTCCACTGTGATGAAACGCCTTACCGGAGTGTATGGTTTAAATGATTTTATCGGCATAATTTTTTTCCTGTCCTTTTATCGGGCGGATCAGCCCATAGTAATCCGGGCTGCGCCCGGAATTTCAAATTTCAAATTTACTATTTGAAATGAATCTTATTTACGCTTCTTCCACCATCTTTATTTCCTGGCCTTTCTTGACTTTTACAATAGCTTTCTTCCAATCCGAACGGTAACCCGAATGAGCTCCCATCCTGCGAAGCTTCCCGGAGACGATAGAGGTGTGAACATCTTCAACGTTGACCTTGAACAATCCCTCGACGGCCTCTTTTATCCTTATCTTGTTCGCGCTTTTGGCAACCATAAAAATATACTTATTTTCTTTTTCGCGCAGGATGGTCGCTTTTTCCGTGATCAAGGGTTTAATGATTATTTTTCTAATATCCATTTTATTCATTCCCTTCGCTGCCGGCTCTGTTACTGAGTATCTCGATCGCCTTAGGCGTAATGACTAGTTTTCTTGCCCACAAGACCTGGTACGAGTTGAGGCTCGCGGCCTGCTCAAGCTCCAAGCCTTTGATGTTGCGCGCCGCGGTCTTGATATTCTTGTCTATGATATCCGCGACAAAAAGGATATTCTTGTTCCCGGCCTTGAGGTTGCTTAGTATCTCGCTGATCTTCTTTGTTTTCGGCTGGTCAATGGAAAGCTCATCCACCACGACCACGCTTCCGTTCTTCATTTTTTCCGACAGGGCCATCCAGAGAGCGAGGCTTCGTTTCGTCTGGGAAATATTTTGCCTGTAGCCGTGAGGGCGGGGCCCGAAAATTATTCCGCCCTTGCGCATGATCGGAGAGCGGTTGGAACCCCTGCGAGCATTACCGGTACCCTTCTGCTTGTACGGCTTTGCACCGCCGCCCGAAACTTCGCCGCGCGTTTTTGTGGAGTGAGTGCCGGAGCGCTGATTCGCCAGGAAACCTGTTACAACCTCATGGATAAGCGAGCGTGAGACCTTTGTTTCGAACATCACCGGAAGATTAATCTTTCCGACTTCTTTTCCCAGCAGGTTAAACAATGTCGTTTCCATATTTATCTCTCTCATGTGCTCACGGACCTGTGAGCTAAATTGCCTGTTTATTTCTTAGCAGCCGGCTTTTTGGCGGCTTCTTTCTTCTTGTCTTTCTTCGACGCGACAGGCGCTGCTTTAAATTTAACTTTCTTGATCGTTTTTTCTATTATTATCAATCCCTTGTTGGTTCCGGGTACCGCGCCCTTGATAAGCATAAGGTTCTTGGCGGCGTCAACCGATACCACTTCAAGACCCTGTATGGTGACCCTTTCGCTTCCCATGTGTCCCGCCATCCTGAGACCCTTTATGACTCTCTGGAAACCCTGGGCGCTGATGCTGCCGGGCGAACGCTGCCTGTCGGACTGACCGTGGGTAGAAGGCCCGCCCGCGAAACCATGCCGCTTGACGTTGCCGGCAAAACCCTTTCCCTTTGAGATCCCGGAAACATCGACGTATTCGCCGGCCTGGAACATATCCACCTTTATTTCCTGACCGAGCTGATATTTGGAAACGTCATCAACCCAGAACTCCCTGATATATTTTTTGAGCGCGATATTGTTCTTCTTGAACTGCCCGGCAAGAGGCTTCGCCATCGTTTTTTCTTTTGCGTCGCCGAAAGCCAGTGCGAGAGCGTTGTAACCGTCCTTCTCTTTAGTGCGCACTGAAGACACAACGCACGGCCCGCACGAGATCACGGTCACGGGCACCATATTCCCCACAGTATCGAAGATACGCGTCATGCCAACTTTGGTTCCAAGTATTGATTTTAACATTGTTGCCTCATTATATTCGGCGGTTTTAAGCTGTAAGATTTAAGCTGTAAGAGACTTTTCTCATGGCTTATAGCTTACGAGTTATGGCAGCCGTCAACTACATTTTAATTTCAATGTCCACGCCCGCGGGTAAGTCCAGCTTCATCAGCTCTTCAACGGTCTTTTGCGAAGGTTCAAGAATATCTATGAGTCTCTTGTGCACCCTCATCTCGAACTGCTCACGGGATTTTTTATCCGCGTGAACGGACCTGTTGACGCAGTACTTCTTGATCGCCGTCGGAAGAAGTACCGGACCCGTGATGCTTGCGCCTGTCCGCCTCGCCGTTTCAACGATCTTGGCGAGCGAATCATCAAGCATCTTATGGTCGTAAGCTCTCAGCCTTATCCTTAGTCTTTGGGTCGGAATTACTTTTTCTGTAACCATTGTTTAACAACCTTTTTAGCCGCAAGCTTTGGGTTTTAAGCCGTAATCCTTCTTACCGCTTACCGCTTACCGCTTATTTCTTACGTTACTCCACTATCTCCGTGACGACTCCCGCGCCTACCGTGTGCCCGCCCTCTCTTATGGCGAACCTGAGCTGCGTCTCCATCGCTATCGGAGCTATCAGCTCTATA
>Ga0265342_10000028_pt1 | contig 156813 bp, 126 predicted proteins | sample 4CB327metaG_FD_203125 | JGI IMG/M metagenome (GOLD analysis project Ga0265342, IMG submission 203125) | Rhizosphere microbial communities from Carex aquatilis grown in University of Washington, Seatle, WA, United States - 4-CB3-27 metaG | ecosystem: Host-associated > Plants > Roots >...
CTCGAAAGTCGGGGACGGCGCGAAGATCGGGCCTTTCACTCACATCAGGCCGGGCACGGTCATAAAAACGAACGTCAGGGTGGGGAATTTCAGCGAAGTAAAGAATTCCGTGCTTGACGAGGGCTCAAAAGTGAATCATCTCAGTTACATAGGCGACGCAACGCTCGGGAAAAAAGTCAACGTCGGAGCCGGGACCATTACCTGCAATTACGACGGTTTTAAGAAGCACAGGACGGTGATAGGCGACAGGTCTTTCATCGGCTCGAACGTGAACCTGGTCGCGCCGGTCACGGTAGGCAGGGACGTCGTCATAGGCGCCGGTTCTACCATTACCGAAGATATACCCTCAAAATCGCTCGCGATAGCGCGCGCGAGACAGGTAAATAAAAAAAGAAAGATAGTTATAAGCGTAAGTCATAAGGGATAAGTAAGAGGCCGGGAAGCCGTGGCGGTTGATGTTTACTTACCACTTACCGCTTACCACTTATCGCTGTGTTAAAAAAGGGAGTAATCATGCAACTCAAGGTCATTACCGGAAATGCCAACAGGGAGCTCGCACAATCGATCGTAAAGAATCTGGGAGTCGAGCTCTGTAATGCTCAGATCACGCGCTTTTCCGACGGAGAAATTCAGGTCAAGGTAGAAGACAACGTCCGCGGAGCGGATTGTTTCATTATCCAGCCTACCTGCTCTCCGGTAAACGAACATATAATGGAGCTTCTTATCCTGACCGACGCTCTTCGCAGAGCCTCAGCTAAGAGGATCACCGCGGTAATCCCTTATTACGGTTACGGCCGCCAGGACAGGAAAGCCGAGCCGAGGGTGCCGATATCCGCCAAGCTCGTCGCGAACCTCATAGTGGCTTCCGGAGTCTCGCGCGTGCTGGCCATGGACCTCCACGCGGGACAAATACAGGGTTTCTTCGATATACCGGTCGACCATCTCTACGGTATGCCCGTGTTCCTGAAATACCTGAGGGAAAAGAACTTAAAGGATATGGTGGTGGTGTCTCCCGATGCCGGCGGAGTGGAACGCGCCCGGGCTTTCGCGAAACACCTTCAAGCCGACCTCGCGATAGTCGACAAGCGCCGCCCCCGCCCGAACGAGGCGGCGATAATGAACCTCATCGGGGACGTAAAAGGGAAGTCCGCCATAATACTCGACGATCTCGTCGACACCGCCGGTACGCTCACCAAGGTTGCCGCGGCAGTGAAAGAAAAAGGCGCCTCGCAGGTGATAGCCGCCGCTTCGCACGGCGTGCTCTCTGGCGACGCCGTCGAGAGGATAAATGAATCGTCCCTCGTGGAACTCATAATAACGGATTCTATACCCTTTACGAAACAATCGCCCAAAATAAAGGTCCTTACCATTGCCCCGCTTTTGGCGGAGGCCATTAAGCGCATTTACGCCGATGAATCGGTGAGCGCTCTTTTTGTGTAGTGCCGGCCGCAAGCTTGTGGCCCGCTCGCGGAAAACCGCAGAATTAAATAACTAAGTAAACGGAGGAGTAAGATGAAAGAAGTAATTATTGAAGCCCAGGCCCGTGACGTTTCTACCAAGCACGATCTCAAAGACATGCGCTTAAAAGGAATGATCCCCGCGATATTCTACGGGCACGGAGAGAAAGTGTTGTCGCTCACGATAAACGCCAAAAAGTTCGATGAGATCATTCACACGGGCGGCGGCAACGTCCTTGTCAATATCAAGCTCGGCAACGATTCGAAAACGGCGATAGTCAAGCAGATACAGCGCGACGTCATCTCCAGAAAGCCCATCCATATCGATTTTCAGGCGATATCGATGCAGGAAAAGATAGAGATCAACGTTCCCCTGCACATACTGGGTATCGCCCCCGGTGTAAAACTCTCCGGCGGTGTTATGGAGCACGTGGTCAGGGAACTCAGGGTAAGCTGTCTCCCCATAGACATACCCCAATCGGTGGACGTTGATGTCTCCGCCCTTGAGATCAACCATTCCATAGCTGTTAGAGACCTTCCGAAGATCGCGGGCGTGGACGTTCTCACCGACCCAGACAGCATTATTGTCAACATCGTGTCGCCCACCATCCTCGAAGAGGCGCCGGCGCCCGGAACTGAAGGAGCCGTACCCGCTGAAGGGCTCGCGGAACCTGAAGTCATCTCCAAAGGCAAGAAACCCGAGGAAGGCGAGGAAGGCGCAGCACCGGCCGCAGGAGAAAAGAAGGCCGAAGCCGCCAAGCCTGCCGCAGCCAAAGCTCCCGAGAAGAAATAATGTCGAGAAGCAAACGGTCAAGGGGCAAGGAATTCGAAGCCTATTTTTGACCCTTGACCCGGAAGCATCGGCCCCTGCTACTATATGGCAAATATCAGGCTTATAGTCGGACTCGGAAATCCCGGAAAAAAATACGTTAAGACCCGCCACAATGCGGGCTTCAATGTCTTAGACCTTATCGCCGGCAAGTGGGATACGGGCTGGAAAAACTGGAAAGACAGGGCCGAGGTTTACGTAAAGAGCGGGGATGAGCAGGTCATACTCGCTAAACCCTCCCTGTTCATGAATAATTCCGGTGGCCCGGTACGCGCCCTCTTGGATTATTTCGCGATAACGCCGGAAGAGATGCTCGTGATCAGCGACGATTTTACCATCGATCTGGGCATGCTCAGGCTCAGGCTGAAGGGCTCCTCCGGAGGCCATAACGGCCTGGAATCTATAATCACCGAAACAGGCATAACTTCCTTCCCGAGGCTCAGGCTAGGCATAGGCCGGGTTCCACCCGGGGTAAACCCCGCCGATTTTGTCCTTTCCGAGTTCAGATCCGAAGAAAATACGGTCATGCGGGAAATCTACGGGAAAGCGGTTGACGTTATCGAAGCAGCTCTTTCGACAGGGTTAGAAGCCGCGGTCTCAAGGATACCCGGCGCGGCAAAAGAACTTAAAAAATGATAATCACCGTAACAAAACCATTACCGGAGATACTCGACGCTCTTAAAGATTACAAGCGTGTTTTCGTCGCGGGTTGCGCCGCGTGCGCCACGAAATGCCAGACGGGAAGCGAGGAAGCCGTTGAGCTGATTATCTCGGAACTAAAAAAATCCGGCATAACGGTAACCGGGTCGGCCGTGCTTGACACTCCCTGCGACGTGCGCGTAGCGAAAAAAGACCTGTCCCACTCTCAGGAAGTTAAATCGTCCGAAGCGATACTGGTGCTTGCTTGCGGGGCCGGCGTCGGAGCGATAGAAAAAAGCGTGGATAAGCCGCTGGTCCCGGGCCTGAACCCGGTTTTTGTGGGGACGACCGAGAGGATAGGCCACTATAATGAGTATTGCCTAGTCTGTGGCGACTGCATAGCCGGAAAGACCGGCGGCATCTGTCCTGTCTCCCGCTGCGCCAAGGGGCTTGTCAACGGGCCGTGTGGGGGAGTTATTGACGGCAAATGCGAAACGGACACCGGCAAGGACTGCGTGTGGGTCCTGATACTCGACAAGTTGAAGAAAACTGGCAGGGAAAAGGACATTATTGACAATTATTTTCCTCCGAGGAGAACCGCGAAACCCAGGCAGGTCAGCGCGGAAGCGAGGAAACATAGATGAGGCTCTGCGAACAGATAGCACGGAAGAAATTCATAATTACAGCCGAACTTTTCCCACCTAAAGGCACGGACGTAACGAACCTTATGTCCAGGGCCGATATAATCGGCCCCCTCGTCGACGGCATAAATGTCACCGATAACCAGCGGGCCTCGATGAGGCTCGGTTCGATCGCCGTCTGCAGGCTTCTCAAGGAAAAAGGGTACGAGCCAATTCTCCAGATGACCTGCCGGGACAGGAACCGCATAGCCCTGCAGTCGGACCTCCTGAGCGCTTTCGTTCTGGGCATTGAAAATATTCTCATTCTTTCCGGTGATCACCCGGCTGTCGGCGAATATAAAGACACTAAAGGCGTTTACGATCTCGACCCGGTCCAGCTTTTGACCGCCGCGAGGACCCTCGAGTCCGGGGTCGACCTTGCGGGCAAAAAACTCAACGGAAGCCCGAAGTTCTGCCTCGGAGCCGTGGTTAACCCGACCGCTAAGCCACAGGAGCTTCAGCTGATGATGATGCAGAAAAAGATTAAAGCCGGAGCCCGTTTTTTCCAGACCCAGACCGTTTTCGACGCGTCCGAGTTCAGGTTGTTCCATGACAAGGTCAAGGGGTTTAACGTTAAAGTCTTCCCGGGTGTGACACTGATCAAATCCGTCCAGTTCATGGATTTTTTGAGCAACCTTCCGGGAGTGAGCATACCCGAGCCGGTCAAAGAGAGGATCAAAAAGTCCGGCGACCCGCTCAAAGAAGGAATACAGATCTGCGCCGAGACAATCCGAGAACTCAAGACCTTCGCCGACGGGGTGCATATCATGGCCATAGGTTCCGAGCAGTTGATACCTGAAATCCTCGACAAGATCTAAATTAAATGCTTGAGATAAGCCTGATATTGATAGTTGCCCTGGTGCTGGTCCTGCCGCTAAGTGTCCCTTTGGTTGAAAAGAACTTGGAGGCATTTCTTTTTTTTATGGGGGTGCTGGCGGTGAGTTTCTCCCACGCGTGGGGGCCGGACCCCGTCTGGTCGGCCTCGCTCGTATCGGAGGCGCTCAAAGACCCTCTTTTGATAACGGCGGCCGTGCTCGTTTTTGGCCTGGCCGTTTTCGCCTTTAGAGCGCCCCTTACCGCGTTCATCGTTCGTGTAGAGAGAAAGCTCGGCTCAAAACTATTTTGTTTTGCCCTGGTCACGCTGCTGGGGCTTCTTTCAAGCGTGATAACGGCGGTAATAGCCGCGATCCTGCTTGTCGAGGTAGTAAGCTCTCTCGAGCTGTCAAAGGAATACGAACTAAAACTTGTGGTGCTGGCTTGTTTTTCCATAGGGCTCGGGGCCGCTCTCACGCCGGCCGGGGAGCCTCTATCTACCATATGCATAGCCAAGCTTAAAGGCGAGCCATACAACGCGGGTTTTTTCTTCCTGCTGGAACACCTGGGGAAATTTATTATTCCCGGGGTGCTCGGCCTCGGCATTATAGGAGCGTTCATTGAGCCTTCCGTTAAAGCCGTCGGGCCGGACGAGGGCCTCAAAGAATTGGTAAATGAGACCGTCAAAGACCTCCTGGCCAGGTCGTTAAAAGTTTATATTTTTATTGCCGCGCTGGTGCTCCTCGGAGCCGGTTTCAAGCCCCTGATCGACAAATATGTGGTTAAACTTTCCGTCGCGGTACTGTACTGGCTCAACAGCGTTTCCGCGGTAGTCGATAACGCTACCCTGGCCGCGGCGGAGATAAGCCCCAAAATGACCCTTTTCCAGGTACGGGCGGTCCTTCTGGGACTGCTTGTAGCGGGCGGAATGCTGATACCCGGCAACATCCCGAACATAATCTCCGCGGGCCGCCTGGGCATAAAAAGCCGCCAGTGGGCGAAGATCGGAATTCCGCTGGGACTAACGATAATGGCAGTGTATTTTGTTTTGCTAATATTATAAGGAATTTCGAACAGCCAATTTCGAAATCTAAAAAAATAACCAATTACCCATAAACAAAAAGAAAAAAGGCGTAACAAGAAGTCAATTTTAATAATAAAACATTGAATAGTGAAGGTTTTTTAGGATTTCGATATCGGAAATTTGAGATCGCTGTAAACAAGGGAGTTATTATGAACACGCAGATCACTCACGAACAGGACAAGAACGCCAAGGGCAACTGGGTAACCTACAGGCCGGAAATAAAGATTCTGGACTGCACGGTCAGGGACGGGGGGCTCATCAACGACCTTAAATTCGACGATCAGTTCGTCAAGGCCGTTTACGACACCTGCGTCGCGGCCGGAGTCAACTATATGGAACTGGGCTACAAGGCGTCAAAAAAGATCTTCGCGCCTTCCAAATTCGGCGCCTGGAAATTCTGCGACGAAGACGACATAAGAAGGATCGTCGGTGAAAATAAGACGGGCACCAGGCTCTGCGTGATGGCGGACGCCGAGAGAACGGATTACAAGACCGACATTCTTCCCAAGGATAAAAGCGTCCTCGACGTTATCAGGGTCGCTTCTTACATACACCAGATACCTACCGCCATAGACATGATCAAAGACGCCCACGACAAGGGGTACGAGACAACGCTCAACCTGATGGGTGTCTCCGTGATACAGGACAAGGACCTTTTTGAAGCCATTGAGGTGTTAGCGAGAACCCCCGTAGACACGATCTACGTGGTGGACAGCTTCGGAGCATTATACCCCGAGCAGGTAAGGGACCTGACAAAGAATTTCGTCAACATCCTTTCCGGCACAAAAAAAGAGGTGGGAATTCACGCGCACAATAACCAGCAGCTTGCTTACGCCAATACCATCGACGCCCTCATCTACGGCGCTAACCGGCTGGACGCGACCATCAACGGGATGGGAAGGGGAGCGGGTAACTGCCAGCTCGAGCTTCTGCTGGGTTTCCTGAAAAACCCGAGGTTCGACCTGCGTCCGGTGCTCGGCTGCATAGAAAAAGTCTTCGTGCCTCTGCGCGAAAAAATGAAATGGGGCTATAACATTAACTATATGATATCTGGCCAGCTCAATCAGCACCCCAGGGACGCGATAAAAGCGTCGGAAGGCCCGACCCCCGACAATTACCTTGAATTCTTCGACAGTATGATGGAAGAGGAATCGTAGAACGTCCGCGGTAAGCGGCAAGTGACGGGTTTTGAGTTCAGGAAGCCCCTAAAGCTCTATTGACAAATAATAATAAAGTGCTATAATATTGGTGCAGGGCAAACATAAATGAGATAAGTTTTTTCTGCGGCATTGCGGCCGCGGAAAAATTAAAGACTACGAAGTCTTTGGATCCCGAAATTAAGGGGTTTGAAGACTTTTTGTTTAATAGCGTCGAGTATAATCGGTTCAGGGAGCACGATATGTGCAGAATGTTAGGCGTTGCGTCAAATAACAAGATATCGCCGCTGTGGCTCGAGGATTTTCAGAGGATGGCGGTGGAAGGCAATATCATAAAGTCCATGGGGGAAGGCCACGGGGACGGCTGGGGTATAGCCGGATATCTCGGAGACTGGACCGTTCATTTCGGCAGGAGCTCGGGCAACGCCGCGGCAGAAACCGAGGCTTTCGAAAAAGCGTCTTCCAAGGCGATGGCGTCCAAATCCAAGATAATCATCGCTCACCTGAGGAAAGCTTCGGAAGGGGCCGTCCATCTCGAGAATTCACATCCCTTCATACTGGGGGAATGGATATTCTGCCACAACGGGATGATAGAGTCTCCGGGCAGTATAGAGCTTGCCAAATATAAATACGACGGCGGCACTGATTCCGAAAGGTTCTTCAAGTATCTCATCGACAGGCTCGGCAACAAGCCCGTCAAAGAATATCCCGGGCTGATAAAGGAAGCCGTGAGGGATATAAAAGCTTCCTGCAAATGCAGTTCACTGACGTTCCTGCTGTCGAACGGCAAATATCTCGCGGGGTTCAGGGATTTTTCGGAAGATGAAGATTATTACACGCTCTACTATTCTTATTCCGAGAAGCACTCGTTCTCATTCTGTTCGGAGCCGTTGCCGGGTTTTGACTGGACGCCGATGGGCAACGGCGAGCTTATAATAGTCGATAGGGAAGGAGGTGTTTTATATGGATTTTAAAGCCCGGTTTGACTCCATATCTGAAAAATTAAAGAACATCGCTGCGAAATATTCCGGCCTGTGCGCTTACGTTGACCGTGAAGATCTCTACGCCGAAATGTGGCTGTATCTCTGGAACATGTGGAAAACAGGCGGCTTGGAGAACAAGACCGAAAGCTACATTGTCCAGGCCTGTTATTTCCATATGAGGAACTATTTGAGAACTGTACAGGACCGCGTGAAGCTCGTAAGCTTTGAAGACTTCTCTCTGAATTCTTCGGATGACGCGGGCGGGGAAAACTCGGCCAGCCTGGATGATATTATGCCTGACGGGTTGCCGGGGATAGGCGAAACGCTGGAGTCCAGGGCGTTGTACGAGAAGATAATGAATAACGGTTTTTCCACGCTTGAAAAGGACATCGTCAGGTATCTCTACAGCGGCTACACCGTCAGGGAAATAGGGAAGATCCTGGGCCTTTCCCACGTAATGATAGTCAGGCACAAAAAACAGATCGCGGACAAGGTTACCAAGAATTATTCAACCTTACTTGTATAGTTGTAGCGTAAAAAGAGTTTCATCGCAGCTAGGGACATAGATGTCCTCCAATTAGACAAAGATGCCTACTTAACCCAACGCAAGGGAAAGTAGTTTTTTTATTTTATGGCGTCCATATTCTAAATTCAGGAGGACATTTTTATGAAGAAATTACTCAGGTTCTTGGCTTTAACAGGCTACTGCTCGCTTGGAGTCGCCGGCTGTTTACTTGCCACACCATCCACGCAGATCTGGAACCCTTCGACCGACATCCAAGGGACCAAGACTTTTCACCTCGGTATAGATAACTACTTCTCCGTGATGGACAACAAGACGAAACCTGTCAACGTGCCGACCGATATCAACCTGACCTACGGTCCCGTCAAAAACCTTGAAGTCGGGTTCGATTTCTTCGGCGCGTCTGTTGATCCGCTTCAGTTCAACGCCAAATACGGATTGCCTGAAGGCGACAAGATGCCGGCTATCGCTGTTGGCGGCCAGAACTTCGGCACCAAGACGGATTCGACCAACTACAATATAATGTACGTTGTCGTAGCCAAGACGTTCAAACCGATAGCCAGGTTGTCTGTAGGCTACTACTCGGGTAATGACAAATTGCTGCTTGATGAGACCGGCGCTTCCGCCAACACCGGAGCGATAGTTAGCATTGACAAGCAGATCAATGACAAGTGGTGGGCCTCAATCGACTACTCGTCAGGCCAGAGTTGGTACGGGGTGCTATCGTACGGCGTTTCTTACGCTTTCGCGCCTAACACGAGCGTTATCTTCGGCTACGTGGTTCCCAACAACCCGCAGGCTATAGGCGGCTATGTAAATAATATGGTAACTACACAACTGGATATAAATTTCTAGTCACGTCACAAATAAGGAGAAAAACAATGTCAAATAATGTAACTACTTCAGCGGTAAAACCTACACTGGGCCTTTTGGGAGCGTCGATGAACGCTATGGCCCTCATAGCTCCCGGGGCCTTCTTATGGATAACCTATCAGCTGCAAGCCGCCGCGTCTTCACCTAGCGGCGCGTCAGTCGGCAGTGATATGTGGTTCGGCATCATAGTGGCTTTAGGCATATGTTTCCTTACGGCTCTTTCCTACGCGGAACTGGCCAGGATCTACCCGGAGGCGGGGTTCGCCAGCGTTACGTATTTCGCTGAGAAATCGTTCCTTGAAGGCAAAGAGGGCGTGCGAAGCACTCCTACGTCGCTGGCCCGCATAGCTAAACTAGTGACGGGGTGGGCCGCTCACTTGTTCTACTGGGTATACCCGGGTGTGATGGTGGCGATGATGGCGACCCTGGTGGGTTACATATACACGCAGTTCACCGGCGGTTCGCTTTCGGTTATGACGCTTACCCTTGTCGGCGTGGTGTTCGCGATCTCGGCGGGATATGTCGCGTTCCGCGGTGTAACCGGATCAACGACCACATCTATATGGATCAACGTTATCCAATGGATATCGCTTTTGGTCTTCAGCGGGTTCGCCATTTGGTACAGGGTCGCTAACCCTCAACACGCCACCACGTGGGCTTTCAGCGGCGCGTTCGACATAATGAAACCGCACTCGTTGAACGGCATACTGATACAATCTACTATCGCCATATTGATACTCGTAGGTTTCGAAAGCAGCACGGCGCTGGCCGCCGAAACGAAAGAACCGGCGAAAACCATTCCGAAAGCCATAATCATATCGCTTGTGGTTCAAGGACTGGTGGCTTACCTCATAGAGTACTTTGCCGCCGGCGCGATGATAAGCGAAAAACTGGTTAACGTAACCGGCACGACTACAACGACAGGCCTTGCCGCTGCCGCGGCTTCGGGAGCGCCGATCGGTGACCTCACCCAGCTCATCGGCAACAGCCTTGTGCCCGGTATCGGATTCGGGCTTATGATAACGATGGCGATAACTGTAGCCATAGCGATCATAGGCACTACGCTCAGCTGCATGAACACGGCTATGAGGGTCAGCGCGGGTATGGCCGGAGACAGGGAACTGCCCACGATGATGGGCTTCATACACGAGAAGTTCTCAACGCCGCATATAGCGTTGTGGACTCTTATAATAGTGTCGTCGGTTATAGCCGCCATAGGCGTGCGCTCGGTTGTGGGCTTGACCGGCATATCGCTCGCGTCCAACTTCGGCACCTTCGTGCTCTACGGGCTTACCTGCGTGTGGACCATTATCGCGTTCAAAGGCAGGAAGGACTTCAATTTCTTCAGGCACGGCGTGATCCCGGTGTTCGGAGTGGTATTGAACCTCATAATGCTTGTAGCGATAATATATCTCTACAGGGTTGGTAACGCCGATTCGAAGTCCGAAGCCGACATATGCTTCTACCTGGCGGGCGGCTGGGCTCTCTTGAGCTTCGCCTACGTTGCTATCACGACCGTAAAGAAGAGCTATACGATGAAGATGGTCTCGGCGACCATACGCCCCGAGGCTTTGAACATACTGGTCGAAGTGCTCAAGGATGAAGACCTAATCCTCGGTATGACCGTGACGAAAGTCAAAGGCTTCGGCAGGCAAAAAGGCAAAGCTGACGGAGACACACAAGTTACCGATAACATCGCCTTCGTGCCCAAAGTAAGGGTCGACATTGTCGTCAAGGATTGGGACGTTGAAAAGATAATGTCTATAATGCGCGACACCCTCGCGACCGGCCAGGCGGGAGACGGAAAGATCTTCGTTCTAGACGCCAAGGACGCGATGAGGATAAGGACCGGTGAGAAGGGGATCCTCGCCTGCTAGTATTTTCGCCGGTAAGAAGTATATATTGAGGAACGGAGGTTCAAAATGAAAAAAATAGAGGTCATAATAAGGCCGAGTAAAGTTGCAGAAGTGCTGACCGTGCTCGGCAAGATAGGGCACCCCGGGCTGATGATCACCGAGATAGAGGGCCACGGAGCCCAAAGCGGCATCGAAGCCCAGGTGCGCGGCAAGACGTATAAAGTAGGACTGCTGACAAAGGCGAAACTTGAACTCGTGGTAAAAGACAGCAGAGTTACCGAGATCATCAAGGCGATCAGGGACGCGGCGTTCACCGGCAAGGTGGGCGATGGCAAGATATTCGTTTACCCCGTCGAGAACGCCGTCAGGATACGTACCGACGAACAAGGCGAACTGGCAGTCTAAAAAAATAGTTACGGAATATTTTTTACCCTCTTACTGTTCCTTTAAACACTCCATAAAGGACGTGGGAGGGTAAAAAATTTTAGAGAGTCCTATGGAAATTATATGGATACCGTCAACGAAGTTCCATTTATTGAAAAAATTAAGAATGTAGTCATAGGCAAGGCGCACGATCCGCACGATTCAACGCTCTTCCACAACCTTTCGCTGATAGCGTTTTTCGCGTGGGTCGGTCTCGGAGCCGACGGTCTTTCCTCCTCCTGTTACGGCCCGCAGGAAGCGTTCCTCGCGCTGGGGGGCCACGTCTATCTCAGCCTGTTCGTCGCGCTGGGGACAGCCTTCACGATAATAATAATCAGCACGAGCTATTCGCAGACCATCGAGCTTTTCCCGAGCGGCGGAGGAGGGTACCTGGTAGCGAGTAAACTGCTCTCCCCGGAACTGGGTATGATCTCCGGCTGCGCGCTGCTGATCGATTACGTGCTTACCATAACCGTTTCCATAGCGAGCGGCGCGGATGCCATTTTCAGTTTTCTTCCGGCTTACCTGTACCCGTTTAAACTGTCTTTCTCTGCTTTCCTGCTGCTTTTTATGATAGTATTGAACCTGCGGGGGGTAAAAGAATCAGTAATGCCGCTCGTGCCTATATTCCTGACGTTCGTGGCCACGCACATCTTCATCATATTCTACGCGTTCTTCGCCAACGTCGGGCACATCCCGGCGTTGCTGCAGGCAACGAGCCTGGACGTATCAAGAACTCATTCGGAGATAGGGCTGCTGGGTATGCTTCTCATCATACTGCGCGCTTACAGCATGGGCGCCGGAACTTTTACCGGCATAGAAGCTGTCAGCAACGGTATACCCATCCTGCGGGACCCGAAAGTGAAAACCGCCAAGAAAACTATGCGCTATATGGCGATCTCCCTTACCGTAACGGTGGTAGGGCTGATGGCGGCTTACCTGATCTATCACGTTCAGTATAATCCGGCGAAAACGCTCAACGCCGTGCTGTTCGAGACTATAGCGAGCGCCTGGGGAAAACCGGGCTACGTGTTCGTGCTGGTCACCCTAGTTTCAGAAGCGGTCCTTCTCCTCGTGGCCGCCCAGGCTGGTTTCCTGGACGGACCCAGGGTGCTGGCGAACATGGCTCTCGACCGGTGGTTCCCGTCTAGGTTTGCCATGCTCAGCGACCGGCTGGTAAACAAGAACGGAATATTGCTTATGGGCGCGACGGCGCTCATCATGATGATAGCTACCCGCGGTTCGGTACAGTTGCTGGTTATTTTATACAGCATCAACGTGTTCATAACCTTCACGTTGTCCCAGGCGGGTATGGTGCGGCACTGGTGGGGATCCAGAAAAACAGTCGCGGAGTGGAAGAAAAAGCTCGCGGTAAACGGCATAGGTATGATACTTACAACGTTCATACTGGCCTCGATGATAATTATCAAGTTTAACGAGGGGGGATGGGCTACTCTCCTGCTGACCGGGGCTCTTGTAATCCTGGCGGTATACATTAAACGGCATTATTATAAGACCGCCCTGCTGCTTCGGCGCTTGAATGACCTGGTCGTATCCGTGGGCGCTCCCGAAAAGTCGCCGGTCCCGCCTTTTAACCCGGCGTCCAAGACAGCGGTGATCTTCGTCAACGGCTTTAACGGGCTTGGTCTTCATACCCTGTTCGGTATAGTGCGCTTATTCTCTGGGACTTTCAAGAACTTTGTGTTCGTGCAGATAGGAGTCATCGACGCCGGGAATTTCAAGGGGGTCGAACAGCTAAAACAGCTTGAAGACCACTGTGCTACCGATGTCTGCCGGTACGCCAGTTATATGCACAGCCAGGGGTACTATGCCGAAGGCGTACAAGTCATCGGCACCGACGTTGTCTACGAGACCGAGAAGATCACGCCGCAGCTCATCAAGAAGTTTCCCAACGTCATATTTTTCGGCGGCCAGCTGGTGTTCCCTGAAGAATCCTTTATTTCGCGCTGGCTGCACAATTATACGGTTTTTGTTATGCAGAGAATGTTCTATTCCAAGGGCATACCCTTCGTTTTATTGCCGATACGCGTGGACGCGGGGTAATTTAGGGGGAAAGGAGGATGCTAAAATGAAAAAAATAGAAGCCATACTGCAGCCTGAAAAAGTCGAAGACGTCCGAATGGCCCTGGAGAGGGCCGGGCGCGGAGGGATTACCATTACCGAAGCGAGGGGCAACGGCAGCCAGAAAGGAGGGGTGCAAAAGCAGTTCAGAGGCGAGAAATACAGGATCCCGCTGCTGCAGAAGGTCAAGATAGAGATAGTCGTTAAGGAAAAGGACGTGGACGAAACGGTCAAGATCATAGTCGATTCGGCCTGGACCGGGCAGATCGGCGACGGCAAGATCTTCATATCCACGATAGACTCAGCCATAAAGATCAGGACCGGGGAACAGGGCGAGCCGGCTATCTGAAACATCGAAATAATATGGTTACCAAATATACCGGGAGGTTACTTGTATACTCAGGAGTGTATTTTTTTATTGTCCATATAGTTAAAGCAAGGACGCTTTAACATTAAGAGGCATAGAAGCCTATTTATTTCCCGGTGCGGGGAAAAATAGGTTTTTTTTATTTCCAGGCTGGTGAAAGGAGTGTAAGCCATGTTTAGAAAATATTTTGTTATGCTTTCTCTTGCATCAATTTTGACTTTGTTGGCCTTGCCGGCGATAATATCCGCCGATGATACGGCGGTTACAAACCCGCCGGCACAGGTTGTCGCTGTTGCGGCGGCCGTGCCTGCTCCCGCCCCCGCCGCCAAGATAGACAGCGGAGATACGTCATGGGTGCTTACTTCAACGGCTCTAGTAATGCTTATGACCCTCCCGGGCCTCGCGTTTTTTTACGGCGGCCTCGTTAGAAAAAAGAACGTGTTGAGCATACTCATGCAGTGCGGGGTAATGCTCTGCGTTATCAGCCTTCAATGGGTGCTTTTCGGCTACAGCCTCGCTTTCGGGCCCGCTAAGGGTTTCTGGGGCGGGCTGCAATGGATCGGCCTCTCCGGCGTGGGTTTCGCTCCCTACCCGGATTATTCGCCGACCATACCCCATCAACTCTTTATGATATTCCAGGCGATGTTCGCCGTGATAACCCCGGCGCTCATCGTAGGCGCTTTTGCCGAAAGGATGAAATTTTCAGCGTTCCTGCTTTTCTCCATACTCTGGTCGACTTTCGTCTACTGCCCCGTTGCTCACTGGGTGTGGGGCGTGGGCGGCTTTTTGAGGGACATGGGCGCGCTTGATTTTGCCGGCGGCACGGTCGTTCATATAAACGCGGGCATCGCGGCCCTGGTCACCGCTCTCGTGCTCGGCAAGAGAAAGGGTTACGAGAACCAGCCCATTCCGCCTCACAACATACCTTTTACCGTTATCGGCGCGGGGCTTTTGTGGTTCGGCTGGTTCGGTTTTAATTCGGGCTCTGCCCTCAGCGCGAGCGGCCTAGCCGTAAGCGCTTTCGTCGTGACGAACACCGCGGCCGCGGCCGCGGGCCTTGCCTGGGCGCTCCTCGAATGGGTCCACAACGGAAAGCCGACCACCCTGGGAGTGGCAACCGGCGCGGTCGCTGGACTTGTCGCGATAACGCCCGCCTCCGGTTTCGTGGGAGTGATACCCGCGATAGTTATTGGGATAATGGTAAGCGTGATCTGTTTCATAATGGTCGCGTTCGTCAAACCTAAAATCGGTTACGACGATTCGCTTGACGCGTTCGGCGTTCACGGCATCGGCGGTATCTGGGGTGCGCTTGCCACGGGACTTTTTGCTTCCAAAGCCATCAATCCCGCCGGCAGCGACGGGTTGTTCTTCGGCAACCCCGCTCAATTCCTGGTCCAGCTCAAAGCCGTAGCGGTAACGATCGCGTACAGCCTCGTTATGACTTTAATAATCTGCAAAGTGGTCGACTTGATAGTAGGCTTGAGGGTTAAAGAAAAAGACGAGATAATGGGCCTGGACCTGACACAGCACAGGGAAGGCGCGTATACAGTATTAGAGTAGCACGTAGCAAGGGGCAAGCAGCAAGGACTTCAAAAGTTTCCTTGACCCTTGACCCTTTGCTACTCGACCCTTGTTTTAAGGAGTTAATTATGAAAATGGTCATAGCTATTATCCAGGCTCACAGGCTCGACGACGTTAAAAAAGAACTGTACAAGGAAGAAGTCAACCTGATCACCGTCAACGAGGTGCTGGGGCACGGCAGGCAGATGGGAGTTTCTGAAGTCTACCGGGGAGTAAAGGAGAACGGTAATCTCCTGAGAAAGATAAGGCTCGAGATAGCCGTTAACGACGCGTTCCTTGAACGGACCATTAAAGCGGTTACGAGAGGCGCCAGGACCGGCGAAGTCGGCGACGGCAAGATCTTCGTCCTAGAACTCCAGGATTGCATAAGGATAAGGACTGGGGAGACCGGAGGTGCAGCTATAGGTTAGAGGGAGGATGCAACTAATCATGGGCGTCCAGCCCCTTATAGTGTCGTAAAAAATTCTCTATGAGGAGTGCATAGATGATTAATGCAGGTGATACTGCTTTTGTAGTTATTTCAACGGGACTTGTAATGCTTATGACCCCGGGCCTCGCGTTTTTTTACGGGGGGATGGTAAGGCGTAAAAATATACTCGGCGTTTTGATGCAGTGTTTCACCGTCTTATGCGTACTTAGTTTGCAGTGGATGCTCTTTGGATACAGCCTGGCATTTTCACCGGGAAACGGTTTCATAGGAAGCCTCGACTGGCTGGGGCTCGCCGGCGTGGGCCTTGAGCCTTACGCGGCTTACGCCCCAACGATACCTCACCAGGCTTTCATGATATTCCAGGCGATGTTCGCGGTCATTACCCCGGCGCTCATAATAGGCGCGTTCGCCGAAAGGATGAAATTCTCGGCCTTCCTGTTGTTCTCCGTCTTGTGGGCGACTTTCGTCTACGACCCGGTCGCGCATTGGGTCTGGGGAACGGGCGGCTGGCTCAAGAATATGGGAGTGCTCGATTTCGCCGGAGGTATTGTCGTGCACACGAGCGCGGGAATAGCGGCTCTGGTCATGGCCCTCGTTGTTGGAAAACGCAAGGGGTATGATAACAAGCCGGTCCCTCCGCACAATCTCCCTTTCACCGTGCTTGGCGCGTCTCTGCTGTGGTTCGGATGGTTCGGTTTTAACGCCGGATCCGCTCTCGCCGCTAACGGGCTGGCCGTAAGCACTTTTGTCGCGACGAATGCCGCTGCCGCTGCCGCGGGAGCCTTGTGGGCGCTGCTCGAATGGGTCCACAACGGTAAACCCACGACGTTCGGCGTTGTCACGGGTTCCATAGCGGGCCTTGCCACGATAACGCCCGCTTCGGGTTTTGTCACGCCTCTTTCGGCCATGGCGATAGGGCTGGTAGCGAGCGCCTTCTGCTTCCTTTCGGTCGGCATAATCAAGCCCAGGCTTGGCTACGACGATTCGCTCGACGCGTTCGGCGTGCACGGGGTGGGCGGGATTCTTGGGACTCTGATGGCGGGTGTATTCGCCACCAAGCTCATCAACCCTGCAGGGGCTAACGGCCTGTTATACGGCAACCCCAAGCAGGTATTGATCCAGGCCTTCGCGGTCCTCGCGACCACCGTTTATACCCTGGTAGTCACTTTCGCGATCTATAAGATCGTGGATGTGATCATCGGAGTCAGGGTAGCCGAGAGAGAAGAAGTAATAGGGCTTGACCTCACCCAGCACAGGGAAGGGGCCTACACGATACTTGAATAGAAAATTCAGCGATAACGGCAGGTGGAAGTTCGAACGGCCTTCGTTCTTGTTTATCACTTAACGTTTACCGCTTACCACTATAGAGGAGTGAATAATGAAACTGATAATCGCGATCATACAGCCGGACAGGCTCAGCGAAGTAAAAAAAGAACTATACAAAGCCGATGTCAACCTTATTACCGTGAGCGAAGTCCTGGGACACGGAAGGCAGATGGGCGTGACGGAAGTTTACCGCGGAGTAAAGGAAAGCGGCAACCTGCTCAGGAAGGTACGCCTTGAAATAGCCGTGAACGATGATTTTTTACAGCCGACGATAAATGCCTTGATCAAAGGCGCGAGGACCGGAGAGGTCGGCGACGGCAAGATTTTTGTGCTTGACTTAAAGGAGTGTTTAAGGATACGAACCGGTGAAACTGGAGGTGAGGCGATAGGCTAATTTACGGTTCAAGTTCTTAGCGGCAAGCGAAATGATTTTATGGACAGCGAGGTCAATAAATATCCGCTTTCCCGCTATGCGCCGGCGGTCATTTACAGGAGGATACTAAAATGGCGGACAAACTCCCCAGTTATGAACAGAAAGACATTGACAAGGTGTACCAACTCATAAAGGACAACAGTATCAGGATCGTTGACCTCAAATTCAACGACCTTCCCGGCCTCTGGCAGCATTTCTCGATATCCACCACTGAGCTCAACGACGGCATCTGGAAGGAAGGCATAGGGTTCGACGGCTCGTCGATCCGCGGTTTCCAGAAGATACAGGAATCCGACATGATAATGGTGCTCGACCCGACCAGCGCCATCATCGACCCGGTCTGCGAAGTGCCGACGCTCAGCATCATCTGCGACATCTACGACCCGATCACCAAAAAACCCTACAGCCGCGACCCGCGCTACATAGCCAAAAAAGCCGAGAACTACATCAAGGAAATTGGCGTTGCCGACACGATCTATTTCGGGCCGGAAGCCGAGTTCTTCATATTCAACGACATACGCTTCGATTCGACCGAGAATTCGAGTTACTACTTCATCAACTCCAATGAGGGCGACTGGAACACCGGCAGGGAGGAAAACCCCAACCTTGGTTACAAGATCAGGTTCAAGGAAGGCTACTTCCCGGTGCCGCCGCACGATTCTCTCCAGGACCTGAGGAGCAGGATAATACTCAAGATGATCGATTCCGGAATCCCCATCGAAGTGCATCATCACGAGGTCGCAACGGCCGGCCAGTGCGAGATAGACATAAAATACAGTCCGCTCACGAAAATGGGCGATAACCTGCTGCTTTACAAATACATCATCAAGAACATGGCCAAGAAAGCGGGAATGGTAGCGACCTTTATGCCCAAGCCGCTTTTCGCCGACAACGGTTCCGGCATGCACTGCCACCAGAGCCTGTGGAAGAACGGCACAAACCTGTTCTACGACAAGAACGGCTATGCCGGCCTGAGCGATATGGCGAAATACTATATTGGAGGGCTGCTCAAGCACGCGAAGGCCCTGATGGCTTTCTGCGCCCCGACGACTAACTCGTATAAACGCCTCGTTCCGGGTTACGAAGCGCCGGTGAACCTAGTGTATTCCGCGAGGAACCGCTCGGCCGCCGTCAGGATACCTATGTATTCCGAAAACCCAAAGGCCAAGAGGATAGAGTTCAGGCCGCCCGACCCTTCCTGCAACGGGTATCTCGCGTTCTCGGCGATGCTTATGGCGGGGCTTGACGGCGTAAAAAACAAGATCGATCCGGGCAAACCCACCGACGCCGACCTGTTCGAGATGAGCGCGGAAGAGTTAAAGAACATTCCCACGGTTCCCGGCTCCCTGGATGCCGCTATGGACGCGCTTGAAGCTGATCACAAGTTCCTGCTCGAAGGCGGAGTGTTCACCCAGGACGTGATCGACGTTTGGCTTGAATACAAACGCAAGAGGGAGATAGATCCTGTCAGGATGCGCCCGCATCCCTATGAGTTCTACCTCTATTTTGATATTTAAGAGATCCTGATCATTGCCAATAAAAAATGCGGCTCGGATGAAGTGGACGCCCATCCGGGCCGCTTATTTTTTATCAGGGTAGCGGCTTTAGAAAAATAACATCTCTATTCCCTGCCAGAGATACCATATTCCCACCGCAGAGGCAAGCACTCTCCCCGCGATATTGAGATTTTTGGACGCCGGCAGTTTGCCCGAGAACAAAAATATCACCAGCCAAGCGCTCGAACCCAGATAAAATCCTATAAAAAACACGATAGAACCGGCGATGCTTCCCAGGGCGAGGGTTTTTGAAAGGGCTATCAGAAAGGGAGGACAGATGTTTAGGCCCATCACGAATCCTGAATAAAGCGGTACACTCTTGCCGATGGCTCCGGAAAATCCGGCGGGGCAGAATTTCAATCCCGCGCCGGCCGCCGCGAAAACGAGCAGGAACAGGGCGAGGAATATTAAAAAAACGGAGAATATTCTAGGGTTGATCCGGCCCTCGAAATAGATGCCGGCCGCGCCCGAGACGACCGCGAAAAGAACGTAAGCGCAAAGTCTTCCCGCCATGAATTTCAGCACGGTGGACGTGGGTTTGTCTTTTTGGCCAAGCACCACGGGCAGGAGCGCGGGCAAACAAGTGCCAACGCAGAAGAGGTTGTTAGCGAGTCCGAGAGTAAGGCCTTCGATAAATACCATAAAAACAGTTATAAGTTGTAAGTTTTAAGTTATAAGTTAAAAGCTAACCCATTATATAGACGCGGTACGTTTATCTTATTACTTACAACTTATAACTTAAAACTATTTTATTATTTCGGGTCCTCAAAAGCGAAAACCGTGAAAATGTAGAGTTCCGTTTTGGGGTCTTTCCACGCTGACGGCTCGAGGCCGGCTTTCTGCCAGCAAAGCTCGTTAAGGAACGCTTCCTTGCCGGGGATCTGTTCCCAGACCTGCGGAAGGAAGAGCCCGCTCCTGCCTCCCCTGCGAACAACGACGCCGTGGATTTTTTCCTTTATTTCGTCGGCGCTCCTTATCCTCGTCAGGGGAGAAAGAACTGATATCTCGATGTGAGTGCCGCTCAGTTCATTGAGCGTCAGCGGGCTGAAACGGTAGTCTTCCACGGCCGCCGCGACCGCGAGCTGGTTCACCGCTTCATAAAGAGGCGCGTGGGGTTCGGTTGTGCCGATACACCCCCTTAGTTTGCCGTTCTGGGTGAGCGTGACGAAAACCGCGGCCGGGGTAAGGAGTTCCGGGTCCGAGGTTTTATATGTAGAGAGCTTTTTAGTCTTTAAGAAATTTTCTATGGAAAGTCTTGCCACCTTGAGCAGTTCAGCCGTGTTCTTCGGGCTAATTGTGAAATTGTTCATTTTTTTCTCCGTTTCGGGAATTTTGCCCCGTATAGTATTTTTCCCTTCCTTAAAAAACACCGCGGCTCCGTAACCCACTACCCGCGACTTGTCTCCGGTCACGTCGCCTGAGTTTTCGTAATGGAGTACCTGCGCCTTGTCAGCTCCGAGCGCCCTGGCCGCGTACATAACCGCGTAAACGTCCTCAATGCCGCACAGGACGCAAACGAGCTCTGGTATGGAAGACGACATTAAGCCGGAAGCGGCCTTTTCAAGAGCCGCCGGGTCGAAATTCCCGATAGCCTTGAGCGCCGCGCCGTCCGACATATTGGCGTTCGCCCAGGAAGGATAGTGAGACAGGTCGCTTGAAGCGATAATGACGGTTGTACGCTCGAGCCCCAGCTCCTTTATCGCCTTCGCCACCGCCTCGCCCGCCCGCTTGCTATCGGCTAGCGAAAAATAAGAATTACCCATGAGTATGGGGACGATCTTAAAATCCTTGTGAGTCATCAACAGGAAGGGGAGTTGAACTTCAAGAGAGTGTTCGGGCGCGTGCGGGGCCCTGTTCTCTTCGAAGAGCGGGCTTTCGGACAATATCTTCCGCGCGAGCGTTTCATTTATCTCGACCTGGCCCAGGGGCGTGTCGAATTTTCCCGATGGATAGACCGCCGCTTTGGAAAGACCGTAGTGGTGGCTGTTGCCGATGAGGACAATGTTCCTTACATTCATGGCTGAAAGCATCTTGTAGGAATAAGCCGCGGTTCGGGCTGAAAACATATAACCGGCGTGAGGCACAAGAAAAGCGACCGGCGTTCCGGGCGTTTTTCGTTCCGGGACCTCCGATAAATAGTTGTCGACCGCGGCTCTGAGTTCTACCGGGTCGGCGGGATAGAACTGGCCGGCGACCGCGGCCTTCCTTACGTCAGCGGCGCTGCCGCAGGAACATACCGCCGCGCACAGAAAAAGTGATAGATAGGGCCTGCGATTCATCATCATTGCCTCTATTAAGAAATATCAAACTTTAAAACCAAAATATAAATCAAAGCGGCCTGAATATTTAACTTTTGATATTTGATCTTTTATCGCTAGTTCCAAACCCCCGGTATCTTCTGTCCGCAGAACCTGCAGCGGCTGTTCACTATATTTAGTTCCTCGATGAAGTATCCTTTTCTCGCGACTATCATCTTGCCGCATTTAGGGCAGTATGTGTTCTCGAATTTTGACCCGGGGACGTTTCCTATATAGACGTAATTGATGCCCGCGGCTTTCGCGAGCCTGTAAGCTTCTTCAAGTTTAGATACCGGAGTGGGGGGGAGGTTCGTGAGTTTGTTTTCCGGGAAAAAACGCAGGAAATGAACGGGTACGTCTTTGCCGAGGTTCTTCGCGGTCCATGCGACCATGGCTTTTAATTCCCCGGTACTGTCATTGACGGAGGGAATTACGAGGTAGCCGACCTCCAGCCAGACACCGTTGGCCTTAAGCACCTTCAATGTCTCTAGCACAGGCGCCAGCTTTGCGCCGGCGACCCAGCGGTAAGTGTTGTCCGAGAATCCCTTGAGGTCAACGTTTGCCGCGTCGATGGAACCCGACAGGGCCTTCAGTGGCTCGGGGTTGATGTAACCGCAAGTAACCAGGACGTTCTTTATCCCGCTCTTCCTGGCCAGAAGCGAGGTGTCGTAAACGTAATCGTAGAATGCCGTCGGCTCTGAATAGGTGTAAGAGATCGAAGGGCAGGCTTTGTCAACGGCGAGTTTTACGAGGTCTTCGGGGAAAACGTTCTGGGACTGCACGTCGGCCGGTTCGGCCTGAGATATGGCCCAGTTCTGGCAAAAATTGCACCTGAGGTTGCAGCCCGCCGTAGCCACGGAAAGGGTTGGGGTTTTTGGCAGGAAATGGAACAGCGGTTTTTTCTCGATCGGGTCTATGCCCAGCGATACGAGCCTGCCGTAGACGATGCTTTCGAGTTTGCCGCCCACGTTCTTCCTCGTGCGGCATACCCCGGTTTGGCCTTCCCGCAGAATGCAGGACCGCGGGCACAAGAGGCAGTTAATTTCGCCTGTCGGAAGCGTTCGGTAGTATCTAGCTTCCCTGGCGCCTGACAGCGTGGCTGACAACAGAATAGAAAATAATACAAAGGCGAATATTTTGCGCATATTTTACTAATGAGCCCCGGCTTGAGGCGCGCATTCGGGTGTGGCGCCGGCCGGTTTAAGAGCGGCGGGAGCGCCTTCATCACGATACGCCCTTAGGATCTCGTTAAAGGTTTTCACGACTTTATTTTTGTCGTCGAACTTAGAATATAAATAAAACATTAAATGCTCGTATTCATTGGAAAAAACGTTAAAATTCTTATCCCTGATATTCTCCGCAATATAACCGAAGGCCCTGTTCGCCTCCTTGAGCCTGTCTTCCCAGCGCAAACCGTTAATTTCGTCATAGCCTGTCTTTGTGTCCGCGCCGCAGGAACAGTTCTCCGTGATATTCTTAAGCCCGTATTTTTCCGGGAACGAGTACAGCTTGCTTCCCTGGTAGAGGCTAAGCGTGTTGCAATAGACTGTATTGAGATAAGCACTGTTCTTTTTAATATAATCAACCGTCATCCGCAGGTCTTCCTGCGTTTCCCCGGGAAACCCGCATATGATCTCAAGCCCGCTCATGATCCCCGCTTCGTCCGTCCATCGTAGAATATCTTCCAGGCGCCGCAGGCTGATACCCTTGTCTATATATTCCAATAATTTCGGGCTTGCGGTTTCCATGCCGTAAATAAGCCTGACGCAGCCGGCTTTTCTCATCTTTATGAGCATATCCCTGTCGAGATTGTCGGCCCTCGCGCAATCGGACCACAAAATATCCAATTTGGAATTTATTATTTCATCGCAAAACTCATTGACGTATTTCTTCGATATGTTGATGAGCGAATTTAAAAAGAAAAAATTCTTGATGCCGTACCGCCTGCTCAGATCGCCGAGGCGTTCGACCGCTTTCGCCGGGGTTAGAGTGGATACGTCGGCAGTATCCGAGCAGCTGCAGAATATGCACTCATAAAAACAACCCTCCATCAGCATAAACGGCGCCACCATCAGCCTACTGTTATTAAATTCATTCACCGTTGTTCCCGGTTCGGCGCCGGCGCCGTAGACGGTCCTGGAATTGCCGTATTGATAAAGATGAAGAGGAAGGTCGCTGTAATCCGGGGTTGTCCCGAACGGGCTCGCCTCGGCGGCCGACACGATCTTTCCCTCGAATTTAACCGGTAAGCACAGTGTTTTGTCGACGCGCAATTGATATTTCAGCGCCGTTAAGACCGCGAACAACAGTTTTTCTCCCTTGCCCCTGCCTATGAGATCTATATGACTGGTGTCGTATTTAGCGAAAGAATCTATCTTGCAGTCATCTCCCCCGGCAATTATAAAAGGGCCATACCTGGCTTTGATGAATTTCGCGAAAGCCAGGGCGAACATGTGCCCGCTTGGATTTTCGAATTCCCACGGCATTGACAGCATAATAACGGAGTAGCCTTCGAGACTGGTCTTCTCTCCAACTCTTTCCATTACGGATTCTATATAGGGGTCATCTTTGCCGCCTGAATACGCCAGGATCCTTTTTTCGTCCCAGAACACGCTTGCGTCGATCTTTTCTTCGGGTTTTCCGAAGAGGTTATCGTGGTTGAGCCTGATATACAGGTCATCCTGATCGATCTGCGCGCCATTCGCCCGAAGGTAGGAAACTATCTGACCCATTCCGATAGGCAGTAACAGTGAATAGTTCAGGATGTCTTTTTTTGCGGGCGCGAAATACGGCGTCCTGATAATTTTCGCTTTTAACGCTCCGGCAGGCAGCCCGGCATTCCCCAGCGCTCTTAATTTAAGTTCTAATTCCCTGTTTCGCGCGTAATCTTCATCTTCCCACATTTTCAAATACTTGCCGTTAGTTTCAACGCAGAGGTCGATATTTTTTTGCTTTTTGTAAATTTTGGCCAGTAACGAACTATACGCGCGCTCACTTTCGATGTTCAATTCAAATGCTTTATTTAGCTCCGTAACGGCTTGATCATAATCTCCCTGTTCAAAGTATACCAGGGCTCTTTCGCAGCGGATGTTGGATTCTGATTCGCGGTTATCTTTGCAGGATTTGAGCGCCGTGTCGAGTTCGGCGAGCGCTTTGCCGTACTGTTTCTTTTCTCTATATACCATGCCTAACCAGAGGCGGCTAAGGGTATTGTCTTTATTTGACTCCAGCGCTTTCTTCAATTCCGCGATGGACGGATCGAGCTCTTTCTGTTCGAACAGCACCTGGGCCATCTCGTTCCTTATATTCGACTCCATTTCTCCGTTATCTTTACAGTGTTTTAACGCTTTGTCATATTCACCAAGCGCCTCGGCATACTGTTTTCTCTCTTTGTATGCCATCCCGAGAGACATATGCGCGCCGGGATTTGCGCAGTTCGCATCGATAGCTTTCTTGGATTCATTAATGGAAAGCTCGTGCTTTTTTTGCTCCAGATACAGCCGCGCTATTTCGTCGTGTATGTCGGACCGGGCCGGTTTGTCGTTTCCGCAAAACTCCAAGGCGGATATGAACGCTGAAAGCGCCTCGTCATATAGTTTTTGACTCCTGAGCAGCCGGCCGTGAGAACGCGCGCCTGTTAAATCAAATTGCTCTGTCATTAATGTATTTCTCCCGCGAAGAACGGCAGTGTGATGGGTGTTAAATTGATCTTAAATCCCACGAATCCTGGCCGAGCAGCTCTTCGATGTCGGAAAAAAACTTCTGGCTGTATTTCACGGCTAGGTCGGTTACTATCGAATATTCACCCTGGCCCGGCACGGCGACGTCGAGCGTTACACCTGACTCTCCCGGGTGGTTCTTAATAACATCTTTGATCTTGTCGAGTGTATTGTCTTCAAGCCCTGCCGAAGAAAGTCTAAGGTGTATAATCCCCGAATAAGGCACAAGTTTTTGTTTTGCCTCTTCCATCGTCATTATTTCTTCGGCGAGCAGTTCGTTGGTAGAATCTTTTCCTGAAAGGCGCCCCTTGACCACCACGAGAGAGTTTGGGACTATATATTTTGCCATGCCTCCCGCGTAACTCCTGGGGAATACGACTACCTCTATTTCACCGTTCAAGTCTTCAAGTTTGAAGCGGGCGTATTGTTCCTTTTTCTCTTTAGTTACGAGTTTTTTCGCGTTGGCGATCATGCCGGCCAGGCGCACCATCGGCGATGACCTCGGGTCGTCGCCTCCCTGAGGGAGCCGGTCCAGGCGGTACTGCGAGAAAGCGACCAGTTCGTGCTGGTGCTGGGCCAGGGGATGGCCCGAGAGATAAAAACCCAGCACTTCTTTTTCGAAGCTCAGGGCGTCATGTTCCGTCCAGGGTTCTACCTTGACGTTCGAGTCGATGTTGCCGTTCAATTCTTTCGCTTCAAAAAGCGAGCCCTGTCCGATCGCGGAATCGTTGTTCTGGCTCTGCGCCCACTCGAGCGATTTATCGAGTTTTGCCGTGAACTCTGAGCGGGTATAAACGTAGCTCTCGCCGAAAGAGTCGAAGGCGCCCGCCTTGATGAGAGATTCGAGTGTCTTGCGGTTCGCCGCGTGGAGGTCTATCCGGGAGATGAAATCTTCCCACGATTTAAACGGCCCCTTCTCACCGCGCAGGGCCACTATGGATTCGGCGGCCCCGTCGCCGACGTTCTTTACGGCGGTCAGTCCGAAACGTATGGCGCCGTTTTCTATGGAGAATCTTGCCTCGGAATGCTGGACGTCGGGCGCGAGCAGCTTGATGCCGAACTTTTCCGCGTCCTGTATGTAAGTGGCCAGTTTCGATTCCTCGTCTTCCTTGGCGACGGCCGAACGCCCTATCTCGGAGTTCAGCAGCGCGGTAAGGTATTCGATGGTGTAATTGGCCTTGAGGTACGCAGTCTGGTAGGAAACTATCCCGTAAGCCGCGGCGTGGGATTTATTGAAGCCGTAGCCGCCGAAATGGACTATCTGGTCAAAAGTCTTTACGGCTATATGGCGTTCGATGCCTTTGCTCTTGGCGCCGCTGAGGAAAGTCTCGCGTTGTTTTTCGATCTCCTCAGGTATCTTTTTGCCCATCGCTTTGCGCAGTCCATCCGCCTGTCCGGCGGTAAAGCCGGCGAGGTCTCTGGGTATGCGCATCACCTGTTCCTGGTAGAGTATGACGCCGTAAGTCTCTTTGAGAATGGGCTCAAGAAGAGGATGATCGTATTTTATAGGCGTACGCCCGTGTTTCCTGGCGACGTAATCATCGAGCATCCCCGAGCCCATCGGTCCGGGCCTGTAGAGGGCGACGAGCGCTATGATGTCTTCGATCTCGGTCGGGATCAGCTTTCTTACGAGGTCTCTCATGCCCCTGGATTCCAGCTGGAAAACACCGAGCGTCTTCGCGGCCGCGAGCATCTGGAAGGTCTTTTTGTCGGTGAGATCGAGGTTTTCGAGGGTAAAATCCGGGTTCCTGGTCCGCCTGATCATCTTTACGGCGTCGTCGATTATCGTGAGGGTCCGAAGGCCTAGGAAGTCTACCTTGAGAAGGCCCAGCTTCGGCAGGATGTTGCCGTCATACTGGGTGGTCACGACGTCCTTGGAGCCCTTGGCGAGCGGCGAGTATTTCGTTATCTCTTCCTTTGCGATGACCATCCCGGCCGCGTGCACTCCCGTGTGGCGTTTGAGCCCTTCGAGTTTCAGGGACGAGCTTATAAGTTTCTTGAGGCGCGCATCCGAGTTCGTGAGCGTTTTGAGCTCGGGCACCGACTGGAGGGCGCTGTATATATTAGTGCCGAACGGGATCATCTTGGCGATCCTGTCCGTTTCGCCCGGCGTAAAACCCATCACGCGTCCGACGTCCCGTATGACGAGTCTTGCCTGCATCGAGCCGAACGTTATTATCTGGGCGCAGTTCTTGGAACCATACTTGTTGATCACGTATTCGATGACCTTCTCGCGGCCGGCGTCGGCGAAATCTATGTCGAGGTCGGGCATCGAGCGTCGGTCGGGATTGAGGAATCTTTCAAAGAGGAGGCCGTATTTGAGCGGGCAGATGTCGGTGATGCCTAGCGTGTAGGCGACTATGGCTCCGGCGCCCGAACCGCGGCCGGGGCCGACCGGTATGCCCTGGCTTTTCGCGTAGGAGATAAAATCCCAGACTATCAGGAAGTAGGGCGCGAAGCCCATTTTGTTAATTACGCCGAGCTCGTACTCCAGGCGTTTAGTGTGCAGTTCGGTAACGGTCCCGTAGCGGGTCTTAAGGCCCTTGAGGCAGAGTTTTTTCAAGAGGCCTTCGGCTGTCTCGCCCTCCGGTACCGGGTAAGACGGCAGCAGCAGCTGGTCGAAGTTAACGTCCAGGCCCACCTTGTCGGCTATCACGAGGGTGTTCTTCGTCGCCTCGGGAATGTAGTCGAAAAGCTTTATCATTTCCTCCGGGCTGCGGTAGTAGAACTCGTCGGAGGAGAACTTCATGCGGCCCGGGTCGTCGAGCGTCCTTCCAGTCCCGATGCAAAGAAGCACGTCGTGTTCGTAGGCGTCTTCTTTTTTGAGGTAGTGGCAGTCGTTTGTGGCTACGAGGCCTATGCCCGTCTTTTTGGAAAGCTCCATCAGGTGCGGGATCACGCGTCGCTGGTCTTCGAGGCCGTTATCCATGACCTCCAGGTAGAAATTCTCTTTTCCGAAAATATCGCGGTATTCGACGGCGGCCTTCTCGGCCTCCTGGAATCTTTCTTTCATCAGGCAGTTGGCGACCTCGCCTTTGAGGCAGCCCGAGAGCGCGATTATGCCTTCGTGATGTTTTCTCAGGAGCTCCTTGTCTACGCGCGGTTTATAGTAAAACCCCTCCAGGAAACCGAGGCTGACCATATGCATAAGGTTCTGGTAGCCGGTAAGGTCCTTGGCGAGCAGGGTAAGGTGGAAGTAATTCTCCGTATCGGAATTCCTGTCTATTTTCCTGTCGAAGCGCGAACCCGGGGCGAGGTAAACCTCGCAGCCGACTATGGGCTTGATGCCGGACTCCCGGCAGACGGAATAGAACTCCATAGCACCGTACATATTGCCGTGGTCGGTTATGGCCAGGGCCGGCATTTTATATTCCTTCGAGATGAGGTGCAGGAGCTCGGCCGGTTTGCCCCGGTCGTCCGTCAGGCGGCAGGCGCCGTCAAGGAGAGAATACTCGGTGTGGTTGTGAAGGTGCACAAATTCTGAATGTTTCATATGATTATTGCCCGCGATGGTTCTCAGGATATTGGATTTCCGGCAGGGGACCGCGAATTCCAGGTTAACTTCACCATCATTTTAACTCTTAGCACGTCGAAAGTCAAATGTCAAAGATTTGCCCTTCGCGCGAGGCGCGGCTCACCGGGCCGGTGAGCCGCCAGGGGGCTGGTTTCAGGTCTATATTAAGTTCTAGATGGCTTTATGAAATTACTTTATTTTTCAATATAATGCTGGAAATTTATTGTAATACAATGTAAAATATATTAACTGTAACTCGCCAAAACAGAGGGGACCGGGATCTTACGGAATATTTTCTATCGCAATGATCCCGTGCCGGTCTCATCAATATATTCTTTTATCATTTTTCTTAGGAGTGCGCGTGAGGATATTTTTATGAAGCGATCGCCTTACTTATTAATTAATTTTTCTTTGCTCGCCGCGGCCCTGCTGCTCTATGCGGGGTGCGGCAAGGGAAAGCAGAAGGTTTACAGGGTGGGCATAGTGTCGGGCATCGACGCCTTTGCGAGCACGGCGGAAAGTTTTAAGGCGAAGATGACGGAATTGGGATATACTGAGGGCAAGGACATTGTCTACGATATCCAAAACCTGCACGAAGACGCCAAGGGTGAGAACCGCGTGGTAGCAAAATTCGCCGCGGATAAGGTTGACCTGATAGTGTCCTGGCCCACGAGAGCCGCCCTGGCCGCCAAGGCGGCCGGAGAAAAGGCCGGGATCCCTGTAATTTTTGCCAATGCCAGCGTAGAAGGAAATAACCTGGTGGAGAGCATGAGCCGCCCGGGAGGCAACATAACCGGCGTGCGTTTCCCAAGTTCGGAGCTGGCCGTAAAGCGGCTCGAATTCCTGCACGAGCTCGCGCCGCGCGCCAACCGTATATACATAACCTGGGACAAGAATTACCCCGGGATCTCTTTTACGGTCCAGGCGCTGCACAGGGCCGCTCCTTCAATGAACATTACGCTTGTGGAAGCCCCGGTTTCCAGTCTCGGCGATATCAGGGCTGATCTAGGTTCGCGGGATTCCCCGCGAGGCACTGGTATCGACGCCGTCCTTATAATGCCCACTATGCTCACGGTGTCTCCGGAAGGTTTCGGTGTGATAAACGATTTCGCGTCCAGGCATAATTTGGCCGTCGCCGGTTCAACGAGCGATAATGCCGTCAGGGGCGCTATTTTCAGTTATATGCCGCAAAACAGCGACTTTGGCGCCCCGGCCGCGCTGCTCGCCGACAAAATATTAAAGGGCACACCGGCGGGGACCATACCCGTGGTCTCTCCGGAATCGCGGCTGACCATAAATTACAAAGCGATCATAAAGCTGGGGCTCAAGGCCGGCGAAGGGTTCCTGAGCATGGCCGATGAGATCATCCGATAACATGGCAAAACAAGAAGACGGGAAAACCACGAATTTCCGGAGCCTGACCGTTACGATAGCCATCGCATTTATGGCTGTGAGCGCTGTCGTGCTGTTTATTTCCAGCGCCCTGGATATGTACATTAACGTCAAGAACCAGCGAAAGATAGTAGTGAGCCAGCAGCGCCTGATGGCCCAGAACGCCGCCGACAAAGTCGGGGGAGTTATCCAGGAAAAATACCGTATCCTGAAAGTCGCCGTGAACGTCGGTGATCTTGCCGTTGCCGGGGAAGAGAACCAGAAACTGGTCATTGAAAAATTAATAGGCATAGAACCTTCTTTCCGGAGGCTGACATTATTCGACCCCGGGGAAAACAAGATCCTGGGCATTTCAAGGGTTTCTGGAGAGGTGAAGATAGATCTCAACGAACGCGACAGTAACGAACTTTTTTCCCGGTCGCGATCGGGAAATATATATTGCAGTTCAGTTTACGTTGACGGATCGACGTTCGAGCCGTTCGTGATAATGGCGGTTCCGGTCAAGAATGTTTTCGGCGATTTCAAGGGAACCTTGACGGCTGAGGTCAACCTGAAGTTCATGTGGGACCTCGTGGGCGGAATGAGGTTCGGGAATAAAGGGTTGTCCTACGTGGTCGACAGAAAGGGGGACCTGATCGCTTTCCGTGACGTGAGCCGCATCCTTAAGGGTGAAAACCTGGCTCATCTCGACGAGGTGCGCGCGTTCGTGAAAGGCGATGAGACTTCTCTCGAGGGCACGGCAGCCATATCGAAGGGCATACTGGGCAGCTACGTGGTGGCGAACTATGTCCGGCTTGCAATGCCCGATTGGGCGGTTATGGTCGAATTACCCGTCCAGGAAGCCTATAGAACGGTCATCGTGTCATTCGCGGCTTCGGTGCTGGTGCTGCTGGCCAGTTTCATCCTCGCAATTGTATCCGGTTTTTATCTGTCAAAGAGGATCACAAAGCCGATAATAGATCTGAGGGACGGTGCGAGAAGGGTCGGCAAGGGCGAGAGGAAAGAAGTGATAACGGTCAGGCCGAATAATGAAATTGGGGAGCTGGCGGACAGCTTCAACCAGATGGTCCTTGATCTAAATAACACCACCGTCTCGATGGAAGAGCTGAGAAAAGAGCAGAAACGCTTTAAAGACGTCGCCCTGAGCATGGCGGACTTTATCTGGGAAGTCGATGATAAAGGTGTTTATACTTATTGCTCCGAAAAAGTTAAGGACATTCTGGGTTATGATCAGCAAGAGCTCATAGGTAAGACCCCTTTCGATCTTATGCCTCCGGAAGAGGCGGCCAGGGTAGGAGTAATATTTTCGCGGATTGTCTTAAATAAAGAAATGATCAGGGACCTGGAGAATTGGAACCTTGCCAAGGACGGCAGGAAGATATGTCTGCTAACTAACGGTGTGCCGCTGCTGGACGAAAAAGGCGGGTTCAAAGGCTACCGCGGCGTGGACAAGAACATTACTTCACAGAAGCTGGCTGAAGAAGAAAAGCAGAGGCTGCAGGAAAAGCTGATTCATTCCGAAAAGATAGCAGCTGTAGGCCAGTTGGCCGGCGGCGTCGCTCACGAGATCAATAACCCGCTCGGCGTTATACTCGGGTTTGCCCAGCACGTCTGCAGGCAGTTAAAGGAAGGAGATCCTTTATACTTACCCTTAAAATCTATCGAGCGGGAGGCGCTGAGGTGCAAAAAACTTATCCTTGACCTGCTGACGTTCTCCAGGACCGGGAAGATAGTTCCGGAGATGGTAGACGTGGATGCGGCCGTAGAAGAAACACTGCTAATCGTAGAGACACAGGCAAAAATGAAGAAAGTGGAGATAGTAAAGAAATACGGCAAGGAGGTGCCTAAAGTTTTAGCCGTGAAAGATAAACTTCAGCAGGTATTGTTTAATTTATGCAACAACGCTATAGACGCGATGCCGGACGGCGGCACTCTTACCATAGAGACAGCCGAACTCTCGAGTAAGGTAGTGATAAACATCAGCGACACCGGCGAAGGTATGACCGAGGAAACGCAGAAACACATTTTCGAGCCGTTCTTCACGACAAAGGAAGTTGGTAAAGGCACGGGCCTCGGCTTAAGCCTCTCTTACGAGATGATACTCAATCAACAGGGTACTCTTGAATTTACAAGCGAACCGGGCGGGGGAACTGTTTTCACCATTAAATTGCCGCTTCGTTAGGCTTCGAGCGGCCGCGGTGCCGCCCTGAAAAAACCTCATCGTCCGGCCCCATGATCTTAAACCGTTCCAAAGTGCGGGTCGGCTTTTATTTTGCCTTATTTTGTTCAAGGTAATTAATTTGACCGCGGCTCCATTTGAAATATGATTTTAATAAAAGTATAATAAATTCAATATGAAAAAAACTGTAGTGGTTGTCGGAGGCGGGATCAGCGGGTTGACGGCCGCCTACGTACTTGCGAAAAAGGGCTACGATATAGTCCTGATCGAGAAATCCGACAGCGTCGGCGGTCTCGCCAAGACTTTCTCTCACAAGGGCTACCTGCTCGATTACGGGCCTCACAATTTCCACACCGGCCTACCGCGGGTTCTCAGTTTCGTCAGGAACGAACTCGCCATAACACTCAACCGCATAAAGATCAGCAGTTCCAAGCTTTATTTCATGGGAAGGATAGTAGATTACCCTCTAAAAATAGCAGACGCGATAAAAATACTCGATCCGGTCACCGCTTCCCTTTGTTTCTACGATTACCTTATTACCAGACTTTCGGCCAGGCTCGGACTGAGAAGTTCGAAGGAAGATTCTTTCGAGGCCTGGATCGTCAACAGGTTCGGCAGGCGCCTCTATAACCTTTATTTCGGTCCGTACGTAAAAAAGGTCTGGGGTATTCCCGGCACGGAGCTTAACGTCACGGTGGCAAAACAGAGGATACCGGAACCGAGCCTTTTCGCTCTTCTATTCAGGGTGGTCACCGGTGTCAGGATATTCAAGAAGCACACCGAAGACCCTTCGACGGTTGAAAGCTATTATCCCCCGATGGGGATAGGCGTTATATCGGAGAAGCTGGCCGAGGGGATACGTTCCATGGGGGGCAGGATCGAACTCAATTCCTCGGCGCTCGAGATAAAACGCGGCGCGGCAAAGACGATACAATACAGCAAGGGCGGAGAAAAGCTCGAGCAGAAATGGGATTACATCATCAATACGGTCCCGCTCAATACTTTCTGCTCAATGATCAGGGACGGCGAAGCGGGCGCGGCGGTAAAAGAAAGCATCGAAAAATGCGGTTACAGGTCGCTGGTGCTCCTCTATATGTTCCTCAAGATCGAGAGAGTTTTCGACAGCCCCTGGGTCTATTTCAACGACCGGGATAATACGGACCTGATATTCAACAGGGTTTATGAAGTGGGCGGCTTCAGCAAAGAAATGATCTCGGGCGGCAAAGGCGCGGTATGCCTCGAGATAACCTGCCGGAAAGGCGATGAGCTCTGGAACACGAGCGACGAAGGCATTTTCGACAAGTGCATCGAATATTTCGAAAAGCGCGGCTACCTGAAAAGGGACCAGGTGGAGGAATACATTACCGTGCATCTCGACGACGTTTATCCCGTATTCAAAGTGGGTTACATAAAGCACGTGGAGAACCTGATGAACTATATAATGAAGAACGACGATATGTTCTCGATCGGCAGGCAGGGATTGTTCGCATACGCGAACATGGACCACTGCATCGATATGGGGTTGAGGCTCGAGCGGTTGTTCAGGGACGATAACTCGGCAGGAAAGGCCGAGTACTTTTCCCTGTTCAACGATTACGTCAAAACTGAAAAATGAACGAGGTTAGAGATGATCAAGCCAGCGCTTTTGTCAGGAGCCTCACCGGCCTTCGAAAAGCCTCTTTTTATGACGAGGCCGAGCCTGCCGGATAAAAAAGAGCTGTTCAAGCTGACCGGGAAAATGATGAAAAACCGGTGGCTCACGAATTTCGGGGAATTCCATAACGAATTCGCCGAAGAGCTGAAAAAACTGCTTGGAGTGCGGTACGTGCTCCCCTGCTGCAACGCGACGATGGGCCTGTTCCTGCTCATCAGAGTGCTGGAATTAAAAGGCAAAGTCATAACCACGCCCTTCACTTTCCCGGCCACTATCCATTCGATAACCATGGCCGGGCTTGAACCGTTATTCTGCGATATCAATCCCGGCGATTACACACTGGATATGGCCAGCGTAGAGAAGAACATCTCGCCTTCCGTGGCGGCGATCCTGGGCGTAAATATCTTCGGCAACATGTGCGACGTCGAGAAACTCGACGCCCTCTCAAAAAAGCATAACATACCCGTCATCTACGATTCCGCGCACGCTTTCTACTCCCGCTACAAGGGCAGGATGGTGGGCGGGTTTGGCAGGGCGGAAGTCTTCAGCTTTCACGCGGCAAAGTTTTTCAACACCCTTGAGGGCGGCGCCGTCGCGACCAATGACGGCGAGCTCTACGCCAAGCTGCGCCTCCTGATGAATTTCGGGATAAAGAACGAGGAGAGGGTCATCGGGATGGGCCTCAACGGTAAGATGTCCGAGATGAACGCCATATTCGGCCTACTGAACCTCAAGAAAGTTGAACGGAACAAGCGCAGGCTCAACGAGCTCTCCGCGCTTTACAGGGAGAAGCTTTCTTCCATAAAAGGTATAAAATTCCAGGCACCCCAGCCGGGCTGCGAACCGAACGGCCAGTATATGCCCGTCGAAATAATAGAAGAAGAGTTTGGCCTCGACAGGAACGAGGTCTACGCGGCGCTGAGAACCGAGAACGTTTTCGCGCGGAAATATTTTTATCCGCCGGCCTATGAATACGAGTGCTACCGGGACGCGGAGTTCTCCAGGGTAGATCTTCCCGTGGTGAACCTGGTCTCCAAGAGGGTGCTCTGCCTGCCGCTTTTTTCGTCGATGAAAACCGGGGAGCTGGGAACGGTCTGCGGGCTGCTCAAATCGATGAGTTTTCATTCGGAACAACTGCGTTCGGCGCTCAAGGGCGCCTAGCACGCTAGAGAGGGAAATTATGAACGACCTGGTACTGCTCGGCGCCGGCGGGCACGCGAAAGACGTCATCAAGAACATCGAGGAGTTCAACCAAAGCGTCCCCAAACATAAACGGTTCAATTTAATCGGTTGCATCGATGACGTCTCCGCGGCAAAAAAGCGCGATGTTCTGGGCTACGAGGTGTTCGGCTCGGTAGGCGTGCTTTCGGGAAGAGCGTTCAAGAACGCCAGGCTTCTGTGCGCAGTGGGCGACCCCGTAAATAAAATCAAGTTCCTTAAAAAAGTCACGCTCTCCAAGCCCCGGTTCGCCACGCTCGTTCATCCCTCCGTGAACATGGGGAGATTCGCTGAGGCCGGGGACGGCACGGTGATCTTCGCCGGATCCATAATCTCCGCGCACTGCAGGATCGGAGCTAACGTCTGCATAAACTACTCCTGCACCATCAGCCACGACTGCCTGATAGGCTACAACGCGACCATATCGCCCGGTGTCAACCTGGGTGGGAGGGTCAGTGTGGGAGCTAACGCGCTCCTGGGGATAAACGCCTGCTGTTCGAACGATATAGCTCTCGGCCCCTGGTCGGTCGCCGGCGCCGGGGCCGTGGTGATAAGGGACGTCCCGGGGCATGCCATAGTCGCGGGCAACCCCGCCAGACAGATCGGCAAAAGAAAAGAGAACAAAGCGCTCTTATAAATGACCAACATCTCTTTGATCTACCCGCCATTCCATAACTCCATACGCACCACTCTGCCGGATTTTATCGATAAAAGTGAAGGCGTCTTCCCTCCGCTCGGTATAATGTATATCTCTTCATATCTTAAAAAACACAATCCCGGAGTCAACGTCCAGCTCATCGATTCGGTCCTCTCGGGTTACGATTACGCACGGATCGCCGACGAAGTGGTCAGGCACGGCGCCGATATCGCCGGTATTACCTGCTGGACCTTCTCGCTCCTCGACGCCCTCAACACGGCCAGAGAGATAAAGAAAAGGAAAAGCTCGGTCAAGATCGTTTTCGGCGGGCCGCACGTCAACATCTATCCGCTCGAGACGATGAAGAACGGGTTCATCGATTACGTCATCGTCAACGACGGGGAGAAGGCTTTCGACGCACTGGTCAAGGCGCTAGAAGGCGGCTCGGGCCTCCCCGGTGTGCCGAACCTCTATTACAGGGAAAACGGCGAGATCAAAAAAAGCGCGGTAGAGTGCGAGGAGACGGACCTCGACAGCCTGCCGTTCCCGGACAGGGCCTCGACCGCTTACGCCGACTACAGCTCCATCCTGGATGACGTGTCGCCGATCACGACGCTCATCACTTCGCGCGGCTGCCCGTTCAGGTGCAGTTTCTGTATGAAGGACGGCACCGGATGGCGCGCGAGAAAAGTGGAAAGCATAATCGCGGAGATCAGGGAATGCATCGGCCTCGGCATCAGGAATTTCACGATCTTCGACGAGACTTTTACGGCTAACAAAAAAAGGACGCTCGATTTCTGCCGGGCTGTGATCGACGGTAAGCTCGATATAGTCTGGAACTGCCGCTCCCGGGTAGATACCGTGGACGAGGAAGCTCTCGACAGGCTAAAGGAGGCCGGGTGCCGCAGGGTAAGCCTGGGGGTCGAGTCCGCGGACGAAACAGTCCTCAAAAGGCTTAACAAGAACATATCCCTCGCCCAGGTGAGCCGGGTCTTTAAGAAGGCGAGGGCCATAGGGATGGCCACTCTCGCCGATTTCATGATAGCCTGCCCCGGTGAAACTCCCGAGAGCACGAAAAAGACCATAGATTTTGCCCGGGCTCTCAACCCGGACTACGTCCAGTTCAGCCTTTTTACCCTTCTGCCAGAAACGAAACTTTATGAAGAAGCGCTGAAGCAGGGGGTAGTAAGCCGTGACGTGTGGGCGGAATACGCAACGGCTCCCGACAAGGATTTCAAACCTCCTCTCTGGAATATTTACTCCGAGGAAGATTCCCTGAAACTGCTCCCTTACGCGTACAAGAGGTTCTATTTCAGGCTTCCTTACATCCTGGGAGTGTTTAAAAGAATGAGGTCATTCAAGCAGTTCGCCCTGTACTTGAAGGCCGGAATGGGCCTTATCTCGGGCCTGTGGAAGGGGAAATGATATGAACAGGCTGACTTATTTTAATATCTTCTGCGCCCTTGCTCTTACCGCCTTGTTTTCATATTTCGGGCTGAGAGGATTGAACTGGGGGTTGCCCGGAGAAACTCGAAGCCGGATGGTTATGCCCGCGGACCTGAGAAACAGCGGTTTTTACGGCCTGATGATTGAAAAAAGGAACGATATCTATTCTCTCACGGGCGAGAGTTCGCTCGGGAGGCTCGCCGAAGATAACGGGCAGGGGTTTACCCCGGTTTTGAAGAGCCTCGGCGCCGCCAGGGACCGGCCGCTCGTCTTCAACGGAGACCCCGGCGTCCTCGCCGATTTCGTGAGGCCCTACCTGCTTCGTTCCAACCATCCCGACGAACAGATGACGCTGGCGGCGCTTGCCACTATGAAACCCGCCAAACTCGATTTCAACCCGCGGCTTTTCCAGTACGGAGGGGCCTATATATATCCGTTGGGCGCCTGGCTGGGCGCCCTAAAAGCAGCAGGCAGCATCACGTTGACCGGCGATCTCGTAAAGTATTTTGAAAATCCGGGAGATATGGCGAAGATCTTTATCGCCGGCAGGCTGTTCAGCCTGCTCTTCGCCCTGGCCTCCCTGCTGCTGGTATTTTTGCTGGCACTGAAACACTTCGGGACAAGGACGGCCGTACTCGCCTCGCTTTTATTCTCCATTATGCCGGGTATTGTTTTTCAGGCGCACATTATGAAACCTTACTGCCTGAGCATGTGTTTTACTCTGGCCACGCTCTACTACTCGCTCGAAATAGCCGGCGAACCCGGCAGGGCTGCTAACTACTTCATCGCGGGCCTTTTCACGGGGCTCGCCGCCGGCTCGATGCCTTTTTACGGCCTGATAATAACCGCCCCCCTGACGGCTTTCCTGACGGCAAAGGAAAAGCCGTTGAAGAACCTGGTCATCTTTGCCGGGGCCGCCGCCGCATTTTTTATGCTGACCAATCCCTACTGGTTTCTGGACCACAAAAGGCTGCTGGCGGAACTGCATGGTTTTTCGTCCGGAAAAACCTCGCTGCAGCTGCCGGCCTTCCTCTTTTTCCTGACGCGCCAGATCCCCGAAGGAACGGGCGCGGGTTTCGTCATCGCGGCCGCGGCGGGCATACCCGCCGCCCTGCTCGGACGCGGCAAAAAAGGAGCGATCCTCGCGGTTTCGATCGTTATCCCGGTATTTCTCGCGTCGCTGATGTTCAAGTCGATCGAATTCTCGGTCCAGACAGTCAGGCTGGTCCTGCCCTGGGTAGCGATGTCGTGCGTTACGGCAGGCATATTTCTGGACCGTCTCTTCGCAGAAAGGAAAACTATATTGTTCGGCTGTCTCTTCCTGGCAGCGGTAACGTTCGAACTTTTCGCGCACAGCTATATTTGCGCTGAGAATTTTAAGATTGACAGCACTTCTGACTCGACGAGGCTCCTCGCCGGCCGGTGGATCAGCAACAACGTTCCCCGGGGGGCAAGGGTAGCAGTTTACGGCCTGCCGGAACCCTTCACCGTGCCTCCGATGGATTTTAGGAAATACACGATCTCCGTCCTGTTCAAACCCGATAATTTTGAAGTGCTTGACTATTTCGTCTGCGGTGTGGACAACGCAAAGGTCGTAACCCGCAAAGAGTTGCTGGTCGTCGCGGACATCAAGCCCGTCGATTCGTTCCTCGGACTTAAGTATTCGCTGGGCTCGACGAGCTTGAATTCGGAGGTGATAATCTACAAGATCGTGAAGTAGATCTCGGTACAGTGGGAATTTAGCAGGGCCGCCGGGTTATCCTTAAGGGGTATCCGCGGTTTTTTTTATGCGGGCACGCGCCCGGGGTCGCCTGGTGGTATTAGATCATACAAACATGGAATCAGGCAATTGAAACATCAAGCCCTATGGTGTATCCTATTCGTATAGCTAAAGCCTGAACGGAGATATTTTTATCGAGCAACGCCGCTCCCGGAAGGAGCGGGAGGAGTTTAAAATGGATAAAGTGAGTTTTTTTGAAATTCCCGCCGATAACTTGAAGAGCGCGCAGAAATTCTTCAAGGGCGTCTTCGGTTGGAAAACCGAAGCGTGGAAAGACGATTATGTCAACATCACGACGGTAGAAACGGACAAGAACTGGATGCCTAAGGAAAAGGGGGCCATCAACGGAGCCATTTTCAAAAGAAAATCGAAGAACGAAAAGCCGCTGTTGATGATCGAGGTTCCTTCGATCGAAAAATACCTGCAGAAGGTGAAAAAGGCCGGGGGAAAAGTCGTTACCGGCAGGGCCGAGGCTGGTGAGTGGGGTTGGTGGGCGGAAATAGCGGACACTGAAGGCAATGTTTCTGAGCTCTGGGAAGATAACGAATAGCCAAGACGGGGCCTTAATTATAAGCCATTTTAAAGAAGAGCTGCTTCGCAGGAGGGCAGCTTTTCTTATATTTTCCGGCATGTATTTGGTTAACCGGTGAATGCCTTGCAGTCCGTCCGCCTAGCCGGCAACAAAATTCGTGTGAAAAAACGGGAAAACACGCGCCAGCTTTTTTCTTCTAACAAAACAAAATGCTGCAGGAACACGATTGAAATGACGGTGATAAAATGGTAATATTATCAATATTTTCCAGCTCACTTATTTCCATACAGGAGAAATGCCGTGAACATCATCGAGATCAATCAATTATTCAAGGAATACCCTCTGGGGAACACGACGGTTCACGCCCTGCGCGGGGTAGACCTTGTGGTCAGTGAAGGCGACTTCCTGAGCATCGTGGGGCCCTCAGGGAGCGGGAAAACTACGCTCCTCAACGTCATAGGCTGCATCGATTTCGCCACGAAAGGCAGCGTTAAGGTGGGCGGCCGTGAAATAACCGCGCTTAACGACAGGGAGATCACGGATATAAGGCTCAACAAAATAGGTTTTATTTTCCAGACCTTCAACCTCATCCCCGTGCTGGACGTCATAGAGAACGTGGAATTCCCGCTTCTCCTGATGAAAAAGCATTCAGCCTCCGAGATCCGCAGCCGAGCGGAAAAACTTATTGACGAAGTCGGCCTGAAGGAATATACAAAACACCGCCCGGCCGAGCTTTCTGGCGGCCAGCGCCAGCGCGTGGCGATCGCCCGGGCCCTGGTGACCAACCCCGATATAGTCCTCGCCGACGAGCCCACCGCCAATCTCGATTCCGTCACCGGCGGGCAGATACTCGAGTTGATGAAAGAGATGAATAAGATCGAAAAGACCACTTTCATCTTTTCGACGCACGATCCCAACGTTTTGAAATACGCGAATAATATCACAAAAATAAGGGACGGCTTGATAGAAAAGAGTTCTTAGTCTTTTTCAAGGTAATAATATGAAACTTATGCTCAAGATCGCCTGGCGTAACATATGGCGCCACAAGGGAAAGAGCCTTGTGATAGGCGTTATCCTTTTCATCGGCGCCCTCCTGATGACGCTCGGCAACGGGGTCATCGCCGGCATGGACGCCGGCATCCGCAAGAACGTGGTCAACACTTTCATGGGAGACCTGGTGTTGATAGCGGACAAACAGAAATCAGACAACATATTCTTTAATATGATGGGCACCTCGGTGGAGTCTATAAGCTCTTACGGCCAAATAAAGACGGTGCTCGGTTCCCAGGATTACATAGAGTGCTTTATGCCCGCCGGCGAGAACGTCGTAATGATACTCAAAGAAGACGAGAACTCGCCGAGCTACGCTTATCTGATGGGGGTGGATTTTACCCAGTACCAAAAGATGTTCCCCGGGAATATGAAACCGCTGGAAGGCCGCCTGCTTAACCCCGGAGAGAAGCACGGTATCCTTGTGCCCACGCACATACGCAACGAACACATCTACACCGCGATGGGAGTCTGGATAATACCCGAGGGCGAAGGAGTCGCCAAAGAAAACCTTACCAAGGAAGCCCTGGAGAACTTTCAGAATATAACTTTTTCCTCCAGCATTGTGATGATGGGAATGGCCAGCGGATCGAACACGTCCACCGACATCAGGTTCGGTGTGAAGGGTATAGTAAAATACAACGCGCTAAACACCATCTTCGGCCATTTCTGCGTGACCGACATAGAATCCTACCGGGAGTGCCTCGGGTATTTTTCCGCGGGCGACCAGGCGGTGGAGGTACCGAAGGAAGAGCAGAAGCTCCTGAATATGGGCGGCAGCGACCTGGATTCGATGTTCGGCTCTGAACAGCTTATAGTCCCGAACGCCCGCAACAAGGGGGCCGGTCTGGAACACAAGGCCGCCGCGGCGCCGGTCAAGGAGACAAATATAGAGGACGGCATATACAACCTCGTGTTCATCAAATTACAACATGGCGTTTCGTACCCGTACGCTCTCGGCAGGCTCAACAAGGCCCTGGAAGCGGCAAAGACCGGCGTCCGGGCTGTCACCTGGAACAAAGCCGCTGGGCCGATCGGCTCGATGACGCTGCTCATAAAAGGCGCTCTTTTCGTGTTCGTAACGCTCTTGTTCTGCGTGGCGGTAATAATAATTGTCAACACGCTCACCATGACCGCTCTCGAAAGGACTTCGGAGATAGGAATGATGCGGGCTATCGGGGCGCGGAAATCTTTCATCGGAGGAATGTTCTTCGGTGAAACTGCCGTGCTCTCGGCGGTTTTCGGCGGCGCTGGGATAGCCGCCGGTATAGTAATAGTCAAGTTCATACCATTTTTTCACATAACGACTTCCAACGATATGGTGCAGCTGCTTTACGGCGGGGACGTCTTTCACCCGATCCTGATGATACCGGACATCGCGGTCACCACCGTACAACTGCTGTTCGTGACCGTCATAGCCGCCCTGTATCCCGTTATGGTCGCCAGGAACATAACGCCTCTCGACGCGATACAGAGAGACTGAGAACCGCGTTCGTAAGCTTTAAGCATTCAAATACTAAAGAGAGAACCAATGAAACTTCTTATGATGTTGAGTTTGAGGAACCTGCTGCGGCAGAAACGCAGGAACATAATGCTCGGCGCGGCCATCGCGCTAGGCGTCATGATCCTCGTCATCGCCGACTCGTTCTCACACGGCATATCGGATAATATGTTCAACAAGGTACTGCGCTGGGCGGCGGGGCAGGTCACCGTGCGTTTCAACGAAAGGGGGAAGATGACGAGGGAGATCTTCCGCGACAAGGCGCGCGTTATGGCGGCGATCAAGGGCGAGCCTAACGTCCTGCAGGCGGACGAGGCCGTGGGCATGTTCTGCCGGGCCATAGGCAACGGAAAATCCGACAACATCATTCTCGTCGGCGCGGACACCACCAAGAATATGAGCAAGGAGGACCTCAAAGCCCTTCAGGAGTCTTTCAAGCTTATTGAAGGCGGCTGGAAGGACCTTGAGAACACCGCTCTGGAAAACCCCGTAATAATCTCGGAAGAGAAGGCCCGCTACCTCAATATTAAAAGGAACGATACCGTGCGCCTGCGGTTCCGCAACATGTTCGGGCAGGACCAGGCCGAACGGTTGACGGTGGCAGGCATTATGAAAAACGACAATATTTTTATGCAGCCGGTGACGTTCCTTGAGCTTTCGAGGGCGAAAGAAGTGCTCGGCTACAGGCCTTACGAGAGCGCGAGCATACATCTCGTTCTCAAGGACCCGCAGAAGAACGCCCGCAGGGTTGCCGACGACATACACTCACGGCTCGAACCGGGCCTCGCGGTCATTTACGGCTCTATAAGCCACGGAGGCGCCGAAAGCGGCGCGACGGTGCTTGGGTACAAGAACGACGACGAGTCCAGGAAGAAACTCTCGGCCCTGTTGAAACTCGAGGGAGCCGGCTTTGACAAGGCGACGCTCAAGGACGGCGTAATATTGACCGCGCCCCTCGCCAAGGCGCTCGGCGTTTCGGCGGGAGACGCCATAGCCCTCAGCTACAAGAGGAAATTCGAGAAAACCGACGCTCGGCTGAACCTCCAGGTGAACGCTGTCTGCCGGAGCGAAGCCGGCCCTGGCGGGAACGTGGTGCTCGTCAAAGACGAGAAGTTCTACGATTTTTATTATCCCAACCTGCCGGAAAGCTACCCGGAGGGCGCGCCGGCGTTCGTTCCCAAACCGGGCGACCAGTGGTACAGCCTGCTGGCCCCCGAATGGATACTGCTCAAGAGGACCTATGACACCGACGAAGCCGTGAAAAAATACCGCGAACTTGGCAAGACCAAATGGAAGGGCACGGTAGTCGACGTCTCGACAATGTACGAGACCGCGAGCGACATATTGAAGCTCGAAGGGGTCCTCAAACTAATCACTCTTTCGGCGGTAATGGTTCTTTTCTTCATAATCCTGCTGGGAGTCGTAAATACCCTGCGTATGACCATACGCGAGCGCACTCGCGAGATAGGCACCATCCGCGCGATCGGTATGCAGAAAGAGGATGTCAGGAATACCTTCATACTCGAAACGTTCTTCCTGACTCTTTTTGCGGCCGTAGCCGGCACGCTGCTCGCGTTCGCCGGCATGTGGCTGCTCTCGAGGATAACCTTCAATATGTCCGATAACCCCATGGGCATGTTGCTGGTCAACAGCAGGCTGTATTTTATGCCCACTTTCGCCGGCGTCGCCGGGAATGTGCTGTTGATCCTGGCGATAGCGGTAGCGACCGCGTATTTCCCGGCGAGAAGGGCTTCGAATCTTTCGCCTGCGAAAGCGCTGGGGCATTTTGAATAAATACGATCACACGTGGCATACCTTTAAGGAGACAGAATGAAGCGCGCGTTATCCCTTTTTGCCGTAGTCTTCCTGCTGCCGTTAACCGCTTTTTCCGGGAGCAGGGTCATACCGATACTGCAAAGCATAGACTATAATTATAAGATCAAGACCGACGCGAAAGCCATAGTAATGCTCACCCAGCAGAAACCCGACCAGGGGACCAAGGTGATCGAGATGAAGTATTACCGGCGGGATTCCGACGATTCCTTCCTCATTGTTATGACCGCGCCGGAGAACGAGAAAGGCAACGGCTATCTCCGCGTGGGCGACAACTTCTGGATGTACCGCTTGAACACCAGGACCTTCCAGCACATAAACCGCGACGAAAGCATAGGCGGCACCGACGCTCACAGCTCTGATTTCGAGACCCGCAAGCTAACCGAGCTCTACGGCCCTTCGCTCGACTCCAAGGGGGAGGAGATCTTTTCCGAAGAGATGCTTGGCCAGGTGCCGGTCTACAAGTTCGAGGTAAAGGCCAAGGTGGACGACGTGGATTACCCGAAAAAGATATACTGGACAAGGCGAGACAACAACCTGGCCCTAAAGGAAGAATCCTATTCACTTTCCGGGACGCTGATGCAGACGGCGTATTTCCTGAAATTCACCGTCATTGACGGCAGGTACATTCCCGTTAAGCAGATATTCATCGACGAGTTCGAGAAAGGCAACAAGACGGTCGTGGATATTTCCGACATCTCGACCAGCAAGCTCGAAGACAGTATTTTTACCAAGGCGTACCTCGAGAACCTGAGCAAATAAGAGCTCAGGGGCGGAGATATGGAAAAGTCAGGAGCAAAGGATGGCAGATGCTTAAGCGTATGATCTTAACGGTATTCTTCGGAATCGCCGCGGCCTCCAGCTGTTTCCCTTCGGATGTTAAAGACGAGAACGAGATGTTCTCCAGCCCCGACGTGCTGACCCAGCCCTCCAATAACGCAAAGCCGGCGGAAGAAAAAAAATCGATCAGCTTTTCAGGCCGCATAACGAGCGTCACCGAGGACGTGGGAGTGAGCACGTCCACGATGGACGGGCTCTACTCCTACATCGTCAGCAACGCCCTGATAGACGTCAGGATGAAAAATGATATCAAGGCTTTCGCCGACGTCGAAACGAGTTACTTCGCCCAGTCGAGGACCACGACCTACGACGTGCGCGAGCTCTTCTTCGATTTTAACCTCGACCGGAAGGTCTATTTTCGCACGGGCAAACAGGTGCTGCAGTGGGGCCGCTGCTATCTCTGGAACCCCACCGACCTCATAAACATAGAAAAACTGCCTTTCATACGCAAGATAGGAAACAGGGAAGGCGCCTACGGGATGAAGTTCCACGTGCCGTTCGGCGCAAAAGAGAATATTTACGGGTTCCTTGACACGGGCAACGCGTCTTCGTCGGACGCGCTCGGCGGAGCCCTCAAATATGAGTTTCTCACGGGAAGGACGGAGATGGCTTTTTCGGGCTGGGCCAAGAAGGGCTATAACCCGATGTTCGGCTATGATTTTTCAACGAGGGCGGGCTACGTCGACATCCTGGGTGAGTTCAGCATTTCGAGAGGGGATAATCTGAAGAGGATAAGGGTCGACCAGGGCGCGCTAGATGTCTACACCAATAACTACGATTGGGCTCCCCGCACGAGCATTAACTTTTCGAAGGGCTTCAGGCTTGGCAATTTCAACGACCGCCTGACCGTATCGACCGAGTTCTTTTACAACCAGCTCGGTTACGACGAAGACCTCTTCAAGGACCAGGCCGTTTACCAGTTCGGCGCGCCGCTGCTCCTGCCCAACGGCACCGCGGTCAACGCCGGCACGAAGAGGGATTTTTTGCTGGGCAACAACCTCTACACGCCGAATTATCTTTCCCGCTATTACGGCGCGGTTTTTACGACGATAACCAGGTTCCTGATAACCGATATGTCCTTTAACTGCAATTACATCAGGAACTTTAACGACGGTTCCGGCATACTGTCGGCCGGCGTAACCTACGCGAATATCTATGATTTTTCCGCGGGCCTTCTTTTGAACTCCTTCCTGGGCCCGGAGAACGGCGAATACACTTTCCTCGGGATCAAGTACGACGCACAACTTACCTTTGGCATAAGTTTTTAAATTCCGAGAAGGCTAATAATCCATGGATTACCAGAACAGGTTCGACCGATCGATCCGTCAATATTTCTTCAGCGTGCTTAAAACGAACCTCTTAAAGCCCGCCTCGCTGTTTTTTCTGGTTAAAACGGTTTTCAACCAGGGAAAAGCCGCGCGGCGAAGGAGAGGGTTCGGGAAAAGGAACATAAACGTCCCTCCCATTCTGATATTCAGCCTTACGAACAGCTGCAACCTCGACTGCCCGGGTTGCTACAACAGAGCGCGCGCCAAAACAGAGGGGAGAGAGCTTAATACCGCCGAGATCAAAGATATTTTAAGCCAAGCCCGGGATCTGGGCGTGTCAATCGTCATTCTCGCCGGCGGAGAACCGTTATTGAGGAAGGACCTCTTTGAAATAGCGGGGTCTATTAAGGATATGCTGTTCCCAGTTTTTACGAACGGTGTCCCGATCGATGACATGATGGCTGGAAAATTCAAGGCCCTCAGGAACATCGTGCCGGTTATAAGTCTGGAGGGCGGCTGTGAGGAAACGGACGGCAAGCGGGGCAAGGGGACTTACGGACGGGTGATGAGCGCTTTCAGCGACCTTAACAGGAGCGGCATTCTGTTCGGAGCCTCCGTAACGGCCACCTCAAAGAATTTTACCGAGGTCACGGGCGGTCCATTCGTAGATACGCTGAGGCGTTCGGGTTGCAAGCTGGTTTTTTACATAGAGTTCGTCCCCGCCTCCGAGGATGGCGGCGAGCTTGTTCTGGACAGCGCCCAGAGAAAACAGCTCATAAGCCTGATGCCGGCGCTGGACTCTAAATATAATTCTGTTTTTATTACTTTTCCCGGTGACGAAGAGGTTTACGGCGGGTGTCTGGCTTCGGGAAGGGGTTTCGTGCACGTAAACTCTGTCGGCGACCTGGAGCCCTGCCCGTTCGCCCCTTATTCGGACACCAACCTGAGGGTTACCCGGCTAAAGGAAGCCCTGGCCTCGGGGCTGCTCGAAAAGATACGCCAAAATCACGAAAAACTGAAGGAAACATCCGGAGGATGCGCTTTGTGGAACGAGCGTGAGTGGGTGGCTTCGCTGCTGAAATGACGTTATAGTTATTTCAATTACCAGCGGCGGCGGCTGCGGTTCTGACCTCCGCCTCCAGACCTTGAGTGGCCACCGTAGCTTCTTGAAGGCGAAGGGCGGCTTGAATGGGAAAATATTTCTTTAGGCACCGCGGGATGGTCCGAGAGAGGTATGGTGGTGCGAATGAGTTTTTCTATGGTGCGCACGTCGCTTCCCTGGTCCGGGGTCGCGAGAGAAATTGCGTGCCCTACGTGTCCGGCCCTTCCCGTGCGGCCGATACGGTGAATATAGTTCTCGGGGTCGTCGGGCAAGTCATAATTGATGACGAGCTCTATGCCTTTAACGTCGATGCCCCTGGCGGCTATGTCGGTGGCGACGAGTATCCTGTACTTGCCTGATTTAAAACCTTCGAGCGCTTCCTTTCTCTGATTGAGGCTGCGGTCCGCGTGAATTTCAGCTACCGCGTGGTTCATCGCGCGCACAGCCCTCGTCACTTTAGACGCTCCTCTTTTTGTCCGGGTGAACATCAGCACCGGGCCCGTGTACTGCTCGAGAAGCTTGCCCAAAAGTTTTCCTTTATATTCCGAATTAACGACGAATATCTCCTGCGAAATGCCTTCCGCCGTAGTTCCCGTGGGAGCTATCTCGGTGCTCACGGGCAGTTTCATATGGGTGGAGGCGATGCTGACGATCTTCTCGGGCATGGTAGCCGAAAAAAGCATCGTCTGTCTGTCTTTCGGGATGAGCTTGAGTATTCGGTCTATCTGGGGCGCAAAGCCCATGTCGAGCATGCGGTCCGCTTCGTCTAGCACGAGCACGCTCACGTCGTCAAGCCTTATCCTGTGCTGGCTTATATGGTCGAGGAGCCTGCCGGGCGTCGCTACGATTATGCGCGGGATCTTCCTTAACGCGATCACCTGCATCATCATAGATTCTCCGCCGATGAGCACGGCTGTTCCCATGTTATATGCGGGGGTAAAGCTTCTCAATGCCTCGTTGACCTGAATGGCGAGCTCACGGGTGGGTACGAGCACCAGGCCCCTGCCTTTTTTCTGGGCCAGGCGTTGTATCATAGGTATTCCGAAAGCGATGGTTTTACCGGTGCCGGTCTGGGCGATGCCTATCACGTCCTTGCCTTCGATCGCGATGGGTATGGCTTTGTGCTGGATGGGCGTAGGTGTGGTGAAACCCATCTTGTTAATAGCGTCTAGCAGGCCGGGGGCTATGCCCAGGCCGTAAAAACTGTCAATTTTTGAATTTGTCATACGTACATACTATATTATTTGGAGGAAAAAGTAAAGCCCGGGGGGCCTTCCTCGGGCGTTTTTCGGGCTAAAGACAGCTCCCGGAGTCATCGGAAATCAAAAAAGCTTCCCGCTGCCTGAGAGCGGAAAGCTTTTTCACGAAGTTGCCGCGGGCCCGCAGAGCGGTTACAGCCCGGCGAAACTGTAGCTGATCTTCGCGCCCAGGGAGATACCTTCGGCTACCCAGTAGCCGCCCTGGTTTACAAGGCCGATCTTCGCGTCATCGTTGTTTAAGAGGTTCTTGGCGAATACAGAGACGCTCATAGACCTGTTGGGCAAAAGATTGTCGAAGAGAATGTTCGCGTCCACGAAATTCTCCGGCCCCAGCTTTTCGTAGGTGGACGCCGTCGGGGACGCGCCCGTAGCCGCGAGCACCCACATCGAAGACCAGCCCCTGAAGTGGAGGTTAAAGGAAACATTCTTTTTCACGAAAATATCCGTGCCCAGGTTGTAGGAGAGGCACGGGAACGCGCAGCCTTCCCTGTCATTGGTGTAGAGCGCTCCGCCCTGCAGGGTCGTGCTGTAGTTGCCGATGTTCCAGACGAAGCTGTCGACCTTCGCGCTTATGAGGTAGGAAACGTTGCCGTAAACGTCGATCTTGTCGCTGAGCTTCTTCTTCGCGTCGAGTTCAACCCCGTCCGTGACTACGGTGTTGGCGTTGACCGTGGCGAGTCGGTAGATAAGCCCGTCCGGGCTAGTCATCGCCGGTGTCCCGCTCGCGGTGCCGTCGGACGTCGCGAATACGCCGCTGTAATTGAAATAATTCTTAAGCGTCGTTTGATAAAAATCTACGCTTCCGTTGAGCGTTTCGCCGTTGAACAGATACTGCAGGTCGTGAGTGGCTATCTCTTCGGCTTTGTTCGCCGCCAATTCCCTGTACTGGATTATCTGTCCGGCCTTGGCGGGATTTTCCTCTCCCAGGTCGTAATTCTTGAGAGGCTCCATCCCCAGGTCGCCCACGGCGGCCGGCGGGCGGACGTAACCGGTGTTGTAACAGTATTTAACGGTAGAATGCGTGTCGATGGAATAGATACCGGCGAACCTCGGCATATAGGCCGTCTTATTTTCGAGCAGGTTATCGTTGTCCGCGCGGAGCCCAAGGATTATATCGAGCTTCTCGGCGGCTTTCCAGTCGTCTTCCACGAAAGCAGCGACCTCTTTGTCGTAGTCGTTCGGCAGGGCGTTGAGCTGGACGTTCCCGGCCGTCAGGGTAAGGCCCGTGTAGGTGATCACGGGATCAACGGAGGTCATGACCCCGTGAACGCCGAATTTCAGGTCGTGAACGTTCTTGATGTTCTTGCTGAGCAGCATGTCGAGCCCTATGCTTTGCTCTCTTGCTAATTTTTCTTCGTTCACGGTGCCCAGCCCGGGGGAGGTCAGGAGGTTGAACATATGATCGTCGGTTTCCAGGTAATTGGTGAAGACCCTGGTCTCGAGGGTAAGGGTGTCGCTGATATTCGATTTATGCGCAACGTCGATATAGGTAGTCTTCCTCCTGCCGAAATACTGCCTGTTAGGGTCTGGGTTGCGCTGCCAGAGGTCGGTGTTTAAAACGTCGGACATGTGCGCGGAGACGGTCATGTTATCGAGGTTGATCTTGGTGTGAAATTCAAAACTGTCGGGCATTTCATCGAGGGGGGCGACTTTATCAGGCGTGAACCCGGGGTTGTTGTAGGCGCCCCTGTAGGCCGTGGAACCGGTGCCGTAAGGGAAACCTTCCTCTTTGGAAAGAGTGTAGGAGAACATCACGTTCTTGTTGGGCCCGTATTCTTTTCCGTAGAGGACATTCGCCGTTCTCTGCCCGTCGTTGGAAGAGGCGTCGACGCTTACCCGCAGGCCGTTAATATCCGAGCCGTCTTTCGTAATGATGTTGATCACGGCCATCGCGCCGTCGCTGCCCCAGAGGGTCGATCCGGGGCCTCTCAATATCTCCACGCGTTTTATCTTGTCAAGGGCGGGCAGTAAAAAATAGTCAGCCGCGCCGTGTTCCGTTATGCTGTTTATGCTGTGCCCGTCTATCAGGAACAGGAACGCTTCGTTCCCGTCGGCAATAAGGCCGTGGGAGCCGATAACGGGGGTGGCGTACTGGCGGCTGGTAAAAAAGCCTACCGTTCTGTCGAACAGCTCTTTTAGAGTCCGGAGCCCCATTCTCTTTATATCGGCGTCCGTCCAGACCGTGACCACTGACGGGGCCTGGGCTATGGATTTCTCTGATTTACTTGCGGTGGTTACGGGGGGGATATCCAGGAACAAAAGCATCTCTTCGTTCCCGCTGGTTTCAGCCGCGAACGAACAGGTGGCCGCGGCCGAGGAGATGAGTCCGGCAGCCAGCAGATGCGCCAACATTTTCTTCATTGATCGGCCTCCATTCATTTGTTCAAGAGCAACTTTACAAGACGGAGTTGAGATTGGGGCTAATCTGTTTTCTTAAAAGAGCCGGGCTTTTGCGGCAATTTATGTGCCAAAGAGGCCATCGGGAATAAAATATTATATTATTTTCAAGATTTTAACATCATTTTCTTTGTTTGTCAATCAAGTGCCGGACAGGTATTGACACGCTATGATGAATATGATAATTATAATCATTAATCTTAGATATTAAATGATTTATGCCCTGTTTTGGAAGTGCTTCCGCGCGGTACGGAGCGCGGGAAATACTCTTGAAACAGGTTTTTTATTGAACCCCGTCTTTCCAGCTTTATTCTTTCCCGGCAATTTTATAGAATATGGTTCTTATGGATACGCCTGTCATAGTCATCTCCGGGCCTACGGGTTCGGGAAAAACAGATATCGCTTCGCACCTCTGCGCGGCCTTGAACGGTGAAATAATTTCTTCCGATTCGAGGCAGGTCTATAATTACCTCGATGCCGGGACGAACAAAGCCGGGGTCTACGACAGCGCGAGGCGCGTGAGGGTCACTACAGAAGGTATACCCCAGCACCTGACGGACGTGATCGACCCCGACAAGAGTTTCTCGGCGGGTGAATTTGTCGCCGAGGCGGGCCGCATCATCGGGGAACTTAAAAGCCTTGGGAAAACGCCCGTAGTTACGGGCGGCACGGGATTGTACATAAAAGCGCTCGTTCACGGGCTTGCCAGGCTTCCCGAAGCTGATGCCGGGATAAGGCGGGAGCTGAAAAATGAGCTTGAGGCCGGCGGCGTTGAACGTCTCTACCGGAGCCTGAAAGCCGTAGATCCGCTGAGCGCGGAAAAGAACCGCTCAAACCCTCAGCGGCTGGTAAGGGCGCTGGAAGTGTACCGGCTCACAGGAAAGCCCATATCGGCCTGGCACGAAAGCACGCAAAAACCGGTGGGGCGGTTCCTCGAGTTCGTGATCGACCGGGAGAGGGAAGAGCTTTACTCCAATATAAACGAACGCTCGCGGCTGATGCTCGGAAACGGTATGGTGGAAGAAACAAGGAAAGTTTTGTCTCTGGGATTTGCGGCGGACTGTCCCGGCCTCGGCAGCCTGGGATACAGGCACGTGATCAGTCATCTTCAGGGCGCGCTTACGCTGGAGGAAACCGCCGGGTTGATAGCGCTCGACACCAGGCACTACGCGAAAAGGCAGATGACCTGGTTCAGGAACGCCGGAGGCGCTTCGCGCATCGGGGTAAAAAAGAATTCGTTCAGCGCGGCGGAAATAGCAAAAAGAATTAATAATATGATATAATGAGAACCTGTTTATGGAAAAAGCCATACTTGTAGCATTAAAGCTCCCCGGCAGAAAACTAAAAAGTGTCCAAGATTCTCTTTCCGAGCTTGAAAGGCTTTCTGAAACCGCCGGCGCCCGTGCCGAAGAAATAATCATCCAACGAAGAGAAAAAATCGACCCGGCTTTTTTCCTTGGAAAAGGGAAAGCTGAGGAAATAAAGAATATCGCCGGCGGCAAGAACATCCGCACGGTCATAGTCGACGAAGACCTCAAGCCGGCTCAGCAGAAAAACCTCGAAGAACTCACCGGCACGAAGATAGTCGACCGCACCAGGCTTATCCTGGACATTTTCGCCCAGCGAGCGCGCTCGCGGGAAGGCATACTGCAGGTCGAGCTCGCCCAGTTGAGCTACCTTTTGCCGCGCATAACCGAAAAGTTCGGACGGTTCGAACAGCAGACAGGCGGTATCGGCACCCGCGGCCCCGGGGAAAGAAAGCTCGAGGTCGACCAGAGAAGGATAAGGGACAGGATATCCCAGCTCAACAAGCAGATCGAAGAGCTCAGGTTCCACCGGCAGGTCCAGCGTAAGAAGAGGGTGGAAAGCGGCGGGCCCGCGGTAGTGGCGGTCGCCGGCTACACGAATGCCGGAAAATCCACGCTCCTGAACGCTTTGAGCAGCGGCAGGAAAGTATACGCCGATAACAGGCTTTTTGCCACGCTCGATACGACCACGCGGCGCGTAACGCTCCCGGCGGGCAGGGTAATCCTCCTTACCGATACGGTGGGCTTCATCAACAAGTTGCCGCACGCTTTGATCGCCGCTTTCCGGGCGACGCTCGAAGAGATCGTATTTTCAAACTGCATAATCCACTTGACTGATATTTCTCACCCTGATTGGCGATCTCAGTTCGGCGTCGTGAACTCGGTGCTCGAGGAACTCGGAGCTGACAAGGTCCCGACCCTGTGTGTTTATAACAAGGCCGACCTTCTTGACGCCCGCCAGAAGAAAAAGTTCAAGCGCGAGGGCCTGCTCCTCGTCAGCGCCAGGACCGGCGAGGGCGTGCCCGAAATGCTGCGGGCGCTGGAAAGCGTTTTGAGCCCGAAACTCGACGCGCACAAGATCACTCTTCCTTACGGGTTGAGCGCGAATATCGGCGATATTTACCGGTTCGCCGTCATAGAGAAACAGAAATACACCGATAAGGGCGTGGATATCTCGCTAAAAAGCACGCCCGAAGCTTGGGAAAAAATTAAATCGCTTTTGCGCCGGCCAGCCGGCTGACGAACCCGGCCGAGCTATAATACGACTTAGAGGATGCGAACGATGACTCTCGCGAACAGGATAACTATCTTAAGGATCCTTCTTATACCGGTTTTCATAATAATGCTCCTGGAAGGCAGGTATCCCTGGCCGGTCCTCATATTCTCTTTTACTATAATCACCGACGCCCTTGACGGGTTCATCGCGCGCTGGAGAAAACAGACTACGCCGCTGGGCGCTTTCCTGGACCCGATGGCGGACAAGCTGCTGATGTTTTCGTCGTACCTCCTGTGCTCTTACCTCAAGATCATACCAGTTTGGGTTTTCGTCGTCATTCTCAGCCGCGACCTCCTGGTGGTACTGGGCTGGGCCATAATCTATTTCATTACCGGTTCCAAGGAAGTAAAACCCCGGCCGCTCGGCAAGCTGACCACGATATTGCAGATGTTCACGATGTGGGTCATACTGCTTGGCGTATTGCCGCACGCTTTAGTCGAAGCGATACTATATCTCACTATCCTGCTTACCTCCCTGTCGGGTTTTGATTACATCTACGTTGGGAGCCGTAAACTAAACCACAATGCCTGAAAAAGTCGTCATCATCGGCCGCACTAATACCGGAAAATCTACGCTGTTCAACCGCTTGGTAGGGGAAAAATATGCGCTGGTTCACGATATGCCCGGGACCACGAGGGACAGGAAGGAGTCTGCCGTAAAGTGGCAGGGCCGGGAGTTCATCCTGGTGGATACCGGCGGCTGGGCCAACGACGACATGGTCTTCAGCAAACCGGTCAAGAAGCAGATGGAACAGGCCATTGAAAGCGCGGCGCTCGTCCTGTTCCTCGTCGACGCCAAGCTCGGCGTTCACCCGCAGGACGCGGAACTCGCCAGGTTCCTGCGCGTGAAGAACAAAAAGGCGATAGTGGTCGTCAACAAGATAGACTCCGAAAAGGACGAGGACCGGGCGGCCGATTTTTACCGGCTCGGTTTTGATTCGATCATAGGCGTCTCGTCCAACCATGGCCGCAACATCCCGGAACTGCTCGAGGCCATACTGGCTAACATTACCGAGGCTCCCCTCGAAGCTCCCTTCGGCGTAAAACCACCCATAAACATCATACTCGTAGGGAAGCCGAACGTGGGAAAATCCTCTCTGCTCAACAACCTCTGCGGGCACGAACGCTGCATCGTCCACGACGCCCCCGGGACGACCAGGGAAGCGATTGACATAACCATTTCGAGAAAAGACCAGGATTACGTGCTCATAGACACTCCCGGCCTTCACAGGAAGAGAAAATTCAAGGACGACATGGAGTACCTCGCTTCCCTGAGCGCGAGCCTCGCGATGAAAAAAGCTGATGTCGCCGTGCTCCTTATGGACGCGTCGCAGGGCATCGGCGAGACCGAAACGAAGGTAGCCGAACTGATCCTGGACAACCGCAAGGCGTGCATACTCGCGATGAACAAGTGGGACGTCGTAGACAACAGGGAGCTCGCCGCGAAAATGGTAAAGGACACGCTTGAAAGCAAGCTCAAGTTCATCTCGTGGGCCAAGGTCATTTACATATCCGCCAAGACCGGACAGCGCACCGACAGGATACTTTCGGAAGCCCAGACGGCTTACGCGGAATATTCGAAGATAGTCCCCCACGACGAGCTCGCCGCCGTCATCAGGGAATCCGAGCGCAAGAAGCCTTTCTCGAGGTACGGCAAGATACTTAGAATGAGAGAAGTGACCCAGGAAGGCACCTGCCCTCCGCATTTCTCGATCGCCGTCAACGACATCACTCTTGTGCATTTTTCTTACAGGCGTTTCCTGGAAAACAATCTCAGGGAAGCTTTCGGCTTTATCGGAACGCCCATTACCTTAAGGTTTTACAGGGGTTGAGCATGCTGCCCGTCGTTATCTGCATAGCCGCATACCTGCTCGGGTCAATTCCCACGGGTTACATAATTACAAAGCTGTTCAAGGGCGTCGATATCAGGACCGCCGGCTCCGGCAATCCCGGCGCGACCAACGTCTACAGGACGGCGGGCGCGGCCGCGGGCATAGCGACGTTCATCCTTGATCTGCTCAAAGGTTTCCTGCCCGTTATTTTCGCCGTGATGCTGCTGGGCAACGGCCGCGTCCTCTGGTGGGTCCTGGCCGGGCTGTGCGCGGTGGCGGGACACGTCTGGACGGTCTTCCTGGGGTTTAAGGGAGGGAAGGGCGTCGCGACGGCCTGCGGCGTTTTCTTCGCTCTCCTGCCGCTGGGGACGCTGTTCGCCCTGGCCTTGTTCTTGGCGGTTGTTTTCCTGACCCGCTACGTTTCCGCGGGTTCTATCTGCGGGGCGGTATTCCTTCCGGTTTACTCCTGGTTCAGCGGGGAACCCAGGGTCCTGTGCGTTTTCGCGACCCTGGTGGGAGCGCTGATCGTCATCAGGCACAAGGATAACATCGAAAGGATAATAAACGGCACGGAAAATAAATTCGGGCGGCAGCCGGGCGGCGAGGTGAAAAATAATGGATAAAAATATCGGAGTGCTGGGAGCGGGGTCGTGGGGAGCTACGCTCGCGGGTCTTCTGTCTGAAAAAGGCTATGCCGTTACCATCTGGGAATTCAACCCCGAGAAGGCCAAGGAACTCTCGAGTTGGAGGGTGCTTAATTTCTTCCCTCATTTCATAATCCCCAAAGATATCGTCATTACAAGCGATCTGCAAACCGCGGTGAAGAACAAGGACATCGTGCTTTTCGCGCTCCCGTCGCATACGTTGAGGAACGCGGCAAAGAACATCGCGGCCTCGGGAACCGACCTCTCCGGCACGATAGTTGTTTCGGCGACTAAAGGCATAGAGAACGGCACGTTAAAAACTATGTCCGAGATCATCTCCGAGGAAATACCCCAGGTCGCGGGCCGAGTAGTCGCGCTTTCGGGGCCGACCCATGCCGAAGAAGTATCCCAGAAGATCGCCACCAGTGCCGCGGTCGCCTCAAATAACGCCGAGGCGGCAAAAATATGCCAGGAAGTTTTCAGCACGGGTTATTTCAGGGTTTATACCCATTCCGATATCAAAGGCGTTGAAACGGGAGCCGCCCTGAAAAATGTTTTCGCGATAGCTGCCGGTATCTGCGACGGGATAGGCCTCGGCGACAACACCAAGGCGGCTCTTGTCACCAGGGGCTTGAGAGAGCTTATCAGGCTGGGAGTCAGGATGGGCGGCCGCCCCGCGACCTTTATGGGCCTGACGGGCCTCGGGGACCTCATAGTTACGTGTTTTTCCAGGCACTCGAGGAACCGCGCCATTGGTGAAAAGATAGGAAAGGGTAAGTCCCTCGGAGAGGCCGAGAAAGAGCTCGTGATGGTCGCCGAAGGCGTGAAAACCGCGAAGAGCGCTTACGAGCTCGGCAAACAATTCAATTTAGAGCTTCCCATAATAGAGCAGGTTTATTCGGTCATCTACGAGGGCAAACCGCCGAAAAACGCGGTAAACGAGCTGATGGCGCGAAAACTTAAAGCCGAGAACGAGGACGAAGAGGAGATAGTGCTGTGAACAAGAACGACCTCATAGTATCGCTTACGAAAGTGCTCAGCACGAAAAAAGAGGCGCGCGACGCGGTGGAAACTGTTTTTAAAACGGTAAAAACCGCTTTAAACGGGGGCAACAAGGTCGTGATATCCGGTTTCGGCAGCTTTCACGCGTTCGTGATGAAAGCAAAGAGGGTAAGGAATCCTAGGACGGGGCAGATGTTGAGCATCGCGCCAAGGAAAAAGATACGCTTCCGGCAGTCTAAAGATTTTTTTTCGTAACGCTTAAAATTTTAGCCTTGACTTTTGACGCCTCGTTTAGCTACAATTAAAGTAATACTTTAAGCTTGCGAAATTATCCGAGGTACAGATGCTCACGATCCCTCCCATTCCCGACAAAGAATTCTTTTCGATCGGAGAAGTAAGCCAGATAGTGCAGGTTCCCGCGTATGTCCTGAGATACTGGGAAAGTGAATTCAAATTACTCCGGCCCGCGCGGCGCACTTCTGGGCAAAGAAAGTATATCAGGAAGGATATCGAGACCGTTTTCCAGGTCAAGGACCTGCTCTATACGAAGAAATACACCATAGCCGGCGCGAAGAAATACCTGCTGGGGGATAAACGCAAAAAAGAGGACACGCACCAGCTGAATTTTGATATGAAAACCTCTCCCGACCCCGCGCTCTTCAATGAGATCAGAGCCGAACTGGAAGAAGTCGTCAAGCTGTTGAAATAACTTTTGTAATAATTAATTATTTGGTATAATAGACCGTTGAAAATGATCTCAACGGTCTTTGGCATAATGAATAAGCGTTTCGGTTACTTCGGCGGACGGGCAGAAATCAAACCTTTCTCCCAAAGTATTCGGGGCGTAGCGTAGTTGGTAGCGCACTCCCTTGGGGTGGGAGAGGTCGCCGGTTCAAGTCCGGCCGCCCCGAAATCTCCGATTTCGGCGAGGTCGCAGGAAGGAATAAAGCGGCCGCCCCGAAATCTCCGATTTCGGCGAGGTCGCAGGAAGGAATAAAGCGGCCCGCCCCGAAATCTCCGATTTCGGACGATGCATTTTTGGTGATTAGTCCGTTCAATTTTTATTCCTGCATTTCGGGTTCAATGAGATCCACTTTTACGCCACACTAAATCCCTCTAACCAAACATTCAATAAAGTGTAAATGAATAATTTAATGGATACATTATTCGCGGTACAAAGAAGATTATCCGGCTTCCTGGAGTCCAGGTCGGCGGCCGTCTTTTTTACGTATTGCTTCCTGCTCGCTCTTGTTCTCGGCATCATAGACTACTTTACGACTCCCGACTATACGTTCGCGATCTTCTATCTCATCCCGGTAACCATCACAGCGTGGTATTACGGCGGAACCTACGGCGCCCTTATGTCTGTTTCGTGCACGGTCATAGCATTTTTCGCCGCCCTGCTGTGGCCCAAGACCGTCGTTTCAAGCCCCTACGTAATATATTGGGACGCGGCAACGAACCTGGCGTTTTTTTCGGTCACGTCTTCGATCCTGGCAAAGCTCAAGAGCACGATCATCAGCGAAAGGATGCTGGCGCGGACCGATTATCTGACGGGCATATCCAACGCCCGGTATTTCTACGAGCTGACCGAAACGGCGATAAAAAGAGCCCACAGGCTGAACACGGACATTTCCATAGTCTATCTCGACCTGGATAACTTCAAGGAAGTTAACGACACACTGGGGCACCAGGAGGGAGACCTGGTGCTGCGGATGGGTGCCGGTATACTGAAAAACAACGTGCGGGATATAGATTTAGTAGCGAGACTCGGCGGTGACGAGTTCGCCATTCTTATGCCAGATACCGGTTTTGAAGAAGCTGGTAAAGTCATAAGCAGGGTCAAATCAATGCTGGACAGCGTTCTTCGTTCCGAGCGCTGGAAAGTCACCGCCAGCATGGGCGCGGTTACATGCCCGGGGAGAGTGTGTTCGGTAGACTCCCTGATAACGATGTCGGACCGCCTTATGTTCGAGGCAAAGACAAAAGGCAAGAACGGGATCGTTCACAAAAAAGTAGAATGAAAGGCGCGAAGGGGGCGGACGGTCTCCCCCTGGGGCCGCTAAAAAATTAAATGCACGACAATAATAAGTCTAAAGCTTACAAGTTCATAATCCTGATGGGTATCGTCAGCCTTTTCGGAGACGTTACCTACGAAGGGGCCAGGAGCATCACCGGCCCTTACCTGTTCCTTTTGGGCGCCAGCGCCGCGGCGGTCGGTTTCGTTTCGGGGATAGGCGAGCTGCTCGGCTACGCGCTTCGCATCGCGAGCGGGTATTTCGCGGACCGGACAAAATCTTACTGGACTTTCGCGGCCCTGGGTTACGGGCTTATATTGTCGGTGCCGATGATATTCATCGCCGATACATGGCAGGCGGCGGCTGTCTTTATCATACTCGAAAGGATCGGCAAAGCCGTCAGGAGCCCTTCCAGGGACGTTATCCTCTCGGAGGCCACGAGCCATGTCGGCAGCGGTTGGGGTTTCGCGGTGCACGAAGCGCTCGACCAGGTGGGCGCGATCATCGGACCGATGGTATTTACGGCGGCTTTCATTTTGAGGGGCGGGTACAAATCCGGTTTTAAGTTCATGTTCTTTCCCGCCTTCCTTTGCATAGCGACCCTGTTCATAGCGAGATTTTTCTCGCCGAAATTTGAAGGAGGGAATAAGGCCGAACCAAAGAAGACGGGCGGCGGCGCCGACCTTCCAGCAACTTTCAGGTACTTCGCGGTATTTACATTTTTTAGCGCGGGCGGGTACGTCAGTTTTCAATTGCTTTCCTTCCATTTTAAAACTCACGCTCTTCTGCCGGACGCCTATATCCCGCTGTTGTATTCCCTGGCCATGGGAGTCGACGCGCTGAGCGCTCTTGCAACTGGAAAACTATACGACAGGCTGGGCTTTAAGGTATTGCTCGCCGTGCCCCTGTTTACCGCTCCGATAGCCTTACTGGGGTTCGGCAACGGGTTAGCCGCCGTCATTTCCGGTGTGGTCTTGTGGGGGATCGTGATGGGAATGCACGAAACAATAATGCGCGCGGCTGTATGCGACCTCATCCCGCTCGGCCGCAGGGGAACCGCCTACGGTATATTCAATACCGTTTACGGCCTCTCGGTGCTGGCAGGGAACACGCTCTTCGGGTTCCTTTACGCTGTTTCAACAGTTTATATCGTATCCATTTCGGCCGTGATGCAGCTCCTGGCCATAGGGGTTATAATACCCGTTCTGAGGATGAAGCCGTCAAAGAACTGTTGAACGGATAAACAGGCTCGAAATTTGATATAATTCATACAAGAGGTAAGAACTATATGCGATGGATGCTCAGGTCAAAGATATTCAAGGCTACAGTCACCGAGGCCGACGTAAATTACAAGGGAAGCATAACCATAGATGAGGAACTTGTCGGTAAAGCCGGTTTTATGCCCGGGGAAAGGGTGCTGGTGGTCAGCAACACGACCGGCGAGAGGCTTGAAACTTACATAATCCTCGGCAAGAGCGGCACCGGCACTATCTGTATGAACGGCGCCGCCGCGCACCTGATAAAAAAGGGCGAAGAAGTTATAATAATGGGCTTCGAGCTTACCGATAAAGCCATTGACGCCCAGATCGTAATCGTAGACAAACAGAATAGATTTACCGGATACCTGTAGTTTTTAGGCCGGATCATTTGGGTTTGATACGCGCGCGCTATGAAGACAATACGCGGCAGTGATCCTTTCGTTTACTGCCCTTGCCCGCCACATTGGACGCCTTCAATGTGGTTTTTTTATTAAGTGAGCCCGCTATTTTGGAGGTTCTTATGACCGATACCGCCGCAAAAAGGCGCCGGATGAGGCTGATAATCCCTGCCTATCCCGCCCTGAATATTTATTCGCGCGTGGCCGCAAGGACCACGGCGCTCGGCCCCGTTTGCGTCGCGACGGCCGTAAAAGAAACGGGCGGCTGGGACGCCGAGGTCGTAGACGAGAATAACCTGAGCAGGTATTATCCCCAGGACCCGTCAGGCGGGCTGGACCATCGCGCCCTGCAAAAGAAGCGACCCGCCGACGTTATCGGGCTCTACGGCGGGTTGACCAGCACGATCCCCCGGCTCTACAAGATCGCGGGCCTTTACAAGGCGATGGGGTGCGCGGTGATCGCGGGGGGGCAGCATTTCGTTCCGGAGACCATCGAAGAGGGGCTAAGGGCCGGCATAGATTTCATTATTATTGGCGAGGGGGAGGAGACGGTAAAAGAGCTGTTGTCCGTTCTGGAGAACAAACGCGGCGCGAGCTTGGTTTGCGGGATCGCCTACCTGGAAAACGGGAAGGTTCATTACACGCCGGAACGGGAAAAGTTGACGGATTTCGAGAAACTCCCTCTGCCGGATTTTTCTCTGGTGCGCTACGCCGACATCAAGCTCTATCCCGTCGAAAGGATCCGCGGCTGTGGGATGAACTGCGAATTCTGCACGGTCAAAGGCAAGCCAAGGCATTCCTCATCGGAACGCTTCCTCGAGCGCGTCAGCTCGCTCGTGGAAACAAGGAACGCGAAAGAGTTCTTCGTTGTTGACGACCTTTTCGGGCAGCAGAGGGACGAGACCGTAAGGCTGTGCAGGATGCTCGCCGGTTATCAGGCCGAGATAGGCAGGAAGCTAAGTTTTTTCGTACAGATTCGCCTTGATAAGGCCCAGGACGCGGAACTGCTGGGCGCTATGCGCGCGGCGGGCGTGGAGGGCGTGGCCATAGGTTTCGAGTCCCCGATCGCCGAGGAGCTCAAGGCGATGGACAAAAAACTACGGCAGGAGGATATGGTAACCTACGCGCGCGAATTCAGGAGGCACGGCTTTCTCGTGCACGGTATGTTCATATTCGGCTACCCATACGCCTCCGCTCCCTCTTTCAGGATGGGCATCGGGGAGCGCATAAAACGCTACAGGGATTTCATCAAGAAAGCGAAGATCGATACGGTGCAGGTGCTTTTACCCGTTCCTCTGCCCGGCACGGAGCTCAGGCAGAGGCTTATGGACCAGGGCAGGCTTTTCCCGGTGAGCGACCTAAACTGGGAATATTACGACGGCAACTTTCCGCTGTTCGCGCCCGACGAGCCGCTCAGCCCTGAAGAGATGCAGTTGGCCGCCAGGCAGATAATGGGTAAATTCTACCAGTTCAAGTACTTGTTCCTGATAGCTCTGAACATTGTTTCATTCCCCGCCATAGTTTTTTTCCTTCACAACCTCACCTCCGGCTGGAAGCGCTGGTACAGGCGGTGGCGCAATAACCTGCTGCGTTTCGGCGGCTGGATAGTGCTCAATAAATGGAAAAGCCGGTTCAAAAAAGACGGTTTTAAAGAGAAACTCAGGCACGCCCAGAGCCACATAGACCGTCTTAAGAAACAAGGCCAGTCGGTCTATCATTGACGGGCTCAGTCCCGGCCGTTCTTTGAAACAGCGTCCGCTCTCGGCTGTCAGTAGAGGGATCAAACGATATTTTTGTTAATAATTCCTTAAATTTATGATATAATCCTTTGTAATCAACAGGCAGGCGGAGACAACTTAATGGGAACGAACGTCAAAAAGATACTTATCGCGGACGACGACCAGAATATTCGCACGACGCTCAGCGACATTCTTATGGTCCAGGGCTATGAGGTCGTTACCGCCGAGAACGGCGAAGAGACACTCGCGAAGATCAAGACTGAATCTCCCGACCTCCTGATCCTCGACCTGATGATGCCCGAAATGGACGGCGCTTCGGTGGCCTTTGACCTTAACTCCAAGGTCAGCGGGAAAAAAATACCCATCATAATTGTCTCCGGGCTGATCCTCGAAGACACAGGAAAAGCCTCGGACCTGAAGAAAACTAACGCCATATTCCTCAAAAAACCCTTCGAAATCACCGAACTGATAGATCTCGTCGAAAAAGCCCTGAAAGATTGATCTATCGGACGGTCCGCGCAAAAAAACAAATTTAATCGATCGTTATTTTTCAATTAATCGTCCGTCCCATTTAATAGTATGGTAAAAAAAATATTTTGGATCGCAGTTTCCCTGGCGGCGGCGGTCTCGACCGCGATCGCTGCGGGAGTCTTCAACCCCGGAGAGAAGGTCAACGCTCTCTGGCTGGTCGTTGCCGCGGCCTGTTTCTACGCGGTGGCGTACAGGTTTTACTGTGCCTTCATAACCGCAAAAGTAATAACTCTTGACGAGCAAAGAACTACCCCCGCCGTCAGGCTCAAGGACGGTGTGGACTACGAGCCGACCAACAAGTGGGTGCTTTTCGGCCACCATTTCGCGGCCATCGCGGGGGCGGGGCCGCTCATAGGCCCGATGCTCGCCGCCCAGTTCGGCTATCTCCCGGGTTTTTTGTGGATACTGATAGGAGCGGCGCTCGCGGGAGCGGTGCACGATATGGTGGTGCTCTCGGCTTCCGTAAAACGTGACGGAAAATCCCTCGCCCAGATAGCCAAGGACGAGGTCGGCCCGGTCGGCGGCGTTGCCGCCTCCATAGCCATTTTGTTCATCATCATCGTCGCCCTGGCGGGCTTGGGGCTCGCCGTGGTGAACGCCCTTACAGCAAGCCCGTGGGGAACTTTTACGATCGCCCTGACCATTCCCATAGCGTTACTGATGGGAGTTTATATGAGGTACCTGAGGCCCGGGAAAGTCGGCGAGATGAGCGCGCTGGGCGTCCTCCTGCTGGTCTCGGCGGTCATAGCCGGTCATTTCATACCCGGCTCGTTCCTCGAACCTTTTTTCAGCCTGTCACGCAACCATATGGTCGCGGCCATAGCGCTCTACGGTTTTCTCGCCTCCGTGCTACCCGTGTGGATGCTCCTGTGCCCACGTGATTACCTCTCGACGTATATGAAAATAGGCACCGTAGCCCTGCTCGCGGCCGGGGTCCTGATGATAGCGCCCGTCATCCAGATGCCGAGGCTCACGCAGTTCGCCTCGGGTGGCGGGCCGGTGATACCCGGAAAACTGTTCCCCTTTATGTTCATAACGATCGCCTGCGGGGCGATATCGGGTTTCCACTCGCTGATAGCTTCCGGCACGACGCCCAAGATGATAATGTCAGAAAGCGAGGTCCCGTTCATAGGTTTCGGGGCTATGCTCACGGAGGGTTTTGTAGGTATGATGGCGCTCATTGCCGCTACCATACTCATACCCGGCGACTATTTCGCGATAAATTCCAAGCTCACTTTCAGCCAGCTCTCGGCGCTCGGTTTCCCTGTTCAGCGGATAACCGAGCTCTCGGCGATGGTGGGAATAAACGTCCAGGGCAGACCCGGAGGCGCGGTCTCGCTCGCGGTCGGTATGTCTTCCATCCTCGGCAACCTGCCCGGAATGAGGGGGCTGATGCCCTACTGGTACAATTTCGCGCTGATGTTCGAGGCGCTCTTTATCCTGACTACCGTAGATGCCGGGACCCGCGTGGCTCGTTTTCTCCTTCAGGAGTTCGGGGGCCTGTTTTACAAGCCGCTCGCCCGGCAGGCCTGGCTACCGGGTAATATCGCCATGAGCGCGGTGGTGGTGGGCGCATGGGGCTACCTCATCTATTCGGGCAGCGTCTCGACGATCTGGCCGATGTTCGGCGTATCGAACCAGCTGCTGGCGGCTATCGCGCTCGGTGTCGGCACGACTATCATTATCAGGGAGGGAAAAGCCAAGTACGCATGGGTGACGCTCGTGCCGATGGCTTTTATGTTCGTTACCACGTTCACCGCTTCCTGGCAGCTCTTCGGAATGTTCCTCGGCAAAGCCTCGGAGCCGGGAGCGGCGGCGGATATGCTCTCTTACAGGATCGACGCTTTCTTAGTGCTGCTGATGGCGGCTCTCGCTGCCGTGGCACTCGGCGACATGCTTTACCGCTGGTACGGTTTTTTGCCGGCGGGCAAAGAGGATGCGAAACTGGAGTCCGAATGATAAAAGATACCCTGTACAACTTCAGGCATTTCATAAAGATCAGGCCGGACTTCGAGAAGGCCTTCGAATTTCTCTCCAGGAAAGATCTCGCTAACATCCCGGACGGCAATTACGCCATCGAGGGCAAAAAGGTCTTCGTGATAATTTCCCACAGCGAGGGCAAGGGTGTAAAAAAAGCTCTGCTCGAGAGCCACCGCAAGTATATTGACATTCAATACATTATAAAAGGCAAAGAGCTCATCGGGGTCAGCAAAACCGGCGCATGCAGGAACAACATCGGCAAGTATGACCCGGAAAAAGACATTATATTCTTTACCGATAAGCCAGAGAAATATCTCAAGGTCAAGCCGGGAGAGTTCGTCATATTTTTCCCGGAGGACGCACACGCCCCGCTCTCGGGAAAAGATACCGTGAATAAAGCGGTTGTCAAGGTAAGCGTTGAATGAAAAAATTCAGTTTTGGGGCATTGCTCTGTTGAGTGTTTTGTTGTTCAGCGCGTAATGGCGGTTCTGTAAAAATAACCGGCATAAATTCGCAACACTCGATACTTACGATTTAAAGTAACGTTCAAAACATATATGCGCAAAATATTTTTGATTATTATCGGTATTATTCTGAGCCTTGTTTCCATCGAACTTACTCTCAGGGCCGGTTCTTTTTTTTATACGTCAATCAGCGAGATGCGGAACCGCATTGGCTTGAAAAGGGCCGGCGTATGCAGGGTGCTGTGCATAGGCGAATCCACAACGATGGGCGCTTACCCCAGGTTTCTTGAACTCTCGCTCAATCGGAAATCAAGAGATGTAAAATTTAAGGTTATTGACAAAGGCATGAGAGGGACGAATACATCCATAATACTGAACGAACTCCCAGAATACCTCAAATACTACAGGCCGCATTTTGTTGTGGCAATGATGGGTATAAACGACATCAGTTATAATCTGGTCTGTGAAAAAAACAATTTTATCAAAGAGATGAAGTTATATAAACTGTTAAGGATAATCTATCTTCACTTAAAAAAACCTGTAGCGAGAGAAACTGGCAAAGAGCCTATTTCAGGCCAGCAATTACATCTTGACGTAAATCTAGACCACCCTGCCAGACCATTAGACAACGTATTAGAACCCATTCTTAAAAATATTCGTGACGGTATGGATTACGTACAAATTAAAAACACGCTTAACGAACTCAAGGTTCGATATCCCCATGAAAGCGGTATATATATTGAGCTCGCTGAGCTGGAATTGGCGCATAATAAAGAACAAGATTATCTTAAGGAGGCCTTAAGGTATGCGGGCGGCGATAAGTCAATATACCGGGAAATTATTTTGCTCTATTTGAGGTATGGCTATGTGGCTGAAGCGGAAAACATAATAATAAAATATTTATATGGCAAATGCGAGGGTGAAGAGGCTTACTGGGTGGATTTAAAGCTCGCTTCTATCTATAGCAGAACTAAAAGGCCGCAGGAAGCTCTTAAGTTATTCAAAAAAGCGGAATTGATGCACCCGGAATCAACTGCATTATTATGCACGTCTGCGGACGTGATGGAAGCTCTCGGAATGACAAAAGAAGCTGAAGAAAATATTCATAAAGCCTTGGTCCTGGAACCCGACAATCAACTGACAATAGGAAAAGCCGCTTTGTTTTATATGAATACAGGAAATGAAAAACTTGCCAAGGAATATTTTAACCGGTATGAGATGTCGAGAAACGAGCTTTGCAAGTATATCACCAGGGCCAATTATAATAAAGTAGTAGCGTTGGTAAAAAATGCCAACGCTAAAATGATCTGTATGGAATATCCGATGCGGAAACTTGAGCCCTTGATCAGTATGCTGGACAACGACAAGGAAATACTTTTTATCGATAACGAAAATACTTTCAAGCAGGCAGTTAAAAAAGAAGGGTACGACGCGATTTTTGTAGACAATTTCGCCCAGGTATTCGGACACTGCACCAATAGAGGCAACGAACTCATCGCGGAAAACCTCTCGGACCGGATACTGGAACATTTCTACCGGGAATGACGATATCTCTTTAAGACGGACGTAATATTTACAGCCGGCCAAAGCCGGCAGGAGTCAAATGAAAAAATACGTCGTGTTTCTCCTGCTCGCGATACTTTGCACTTCATCTTTCTGCGAGCAGTATGCGGGGCTCAAAAGCAGGCTGGCGGCAAAATACGAGGGTTCCTCGCCGGCCCTCTGGGGGGAAGACGTTCCCGGGGTGCTTAAGCGGCTTGATACCAGGGACCGGGCTATAGCGCTCACTTTCGACGCGTGCGGCTCTCAGGGCGACGGGTTTGATTCCAGCCTCTTCTATTACCTGGTAAAGAATCACATCAACGCGACTTTCTTCATAAGCGGCAGGTGGATAGACAGACATCCCGCGGAATTCAAGAAAATATATTCGGACAGCCTCTTTGAGATAGAGAACCACGGCCTTAACCACAAACCCGCTTCGGTCAACGGCAGGTCCGTTTACGGCTTGAAGGGCACCGAAACCCCGGCAGAGCTGGTAGAAGAGGTCGAACTCAACGCCGAGAAAATAGAACAACTCACCGGCGCAAAGCCGCGGTTTTACAGGTCGGGCACCGCCTATTATGACGAGTACGCCGTGAAGCTGGTCCACGACCTGGGCTACCAGATAGCCGGGTTCAGCGTTCTCGGCGATATGGGCGCTACCTACAAGAAGGCGCAAGTCGAAAAGGCCCTGCTCGGCGCGCGGTCCGGTTCGATCGTTATCTTCCACATCAACCATCCTGAAAAGGAAACCGGAGCGGGGGTAATGGCCGCTCTGGAGAAAATGCGCAATAAACATATTAAATTTGTTAAACTCAAAGACTACAGTTTGCGATAGTTCTAAAGTAACCTTTCAATAAATTTGATATTCCCATAGATCTCGTTAATTCATTTAAAAGGATAATAATGTTCAGATCAAAAAGAAGCGCCGCAGTTTTTTTGGGTGGAATTGTCTTAACGGTAGGAATGCTTATGAGCTCGCACCTGATACCGGGCGGTTTGGGTTATGGCGCGGGCTACGGGCTGGCGCCTTTCCAGATCATACTTCTGCTGTTCGCCGGTCTGGTGCTATTGTCGGCGGTACTTTGGGCGGCGGGGAAATTGCTCAGGGGCTCCGTTATATGGAAAGAACCTCGCGTCATCACCGCGGCGCTCCTGATAGCGTTTACGGCGAACGCGTTATTCGTCGTTCTGGTAGATCTCTTCGCCTTGAAAAGCGGGCTCAGGTCACTGATAGCGGTTCTCGGAGTGCCGGTCATTTACGGCAATCTATCGTCGGTGCTTGGTAAAACCAGCCTTAAGGATTCTATGCTGAATATTTTCGCGGGCGCGCTCGCCACTATGGGCGCCGGTTTCATCATTACAGCGATCATAAGAGGCTGGCAGTAAAATACTCATTAATAGGCCGTTACCGATGCCGTACCGGTAATGGCGATAACATTTTAAATGCGGTATTTGCAAAACGCTTGTTTAAGATGTAAAATTAAAAAAAACGGCCGCAATTATCCCGGGTACCGCGAGATCAAATTATGCCGCTTATTAAAGTGACAAAACCCCTAACCCATCTTAATATTTTCGATTCATTCACCGTATTCAGACATCAAAAGACATCCGCGCTCAGAAATATTTTACCCGTGTTTCCCGCGGGTATACCGTCAAGTCAAAGTTTAAGCCGTTAAGCTGCCCAATTTGCGCGCTCCATTCGATAAACTGAGAGAGGTCTCGTGACGGGCCATATTAGGAGGAAGAATGAGCAATAAATCCTTGCTGATGCTCGTGTTCAGCACGTTCCTTATCGGGCTTATGGTGATATTGCAGATCATAAGGCTTGCCGGAGCCCAGGGTGAGCGGCAGCCGTATTATTACAAGGCAAAGATCCATTATTGCGATTGGATGATGGTGACGAATTTAAAGTGGAATCCCGACGCCGTACGCAATAACGCCAGCGCTCTTATAGTCGTTGAAGGATCCAGGATGCCGGCCCTGCTTAAGTTGCTCGACCTTTCAGACGTAAAGAAAAAATCTCAGCAGCCGGGAGACGCGCGGGTCGTCTTCGACCTGGAAGAGATCGATGGGAAAGTCGTCACCTATTACGCAGATATGTCTCATATATTCAACAGTGATTCAAGCCAAAGCAGGAGTGTGGGATTAGGTTTCCGGAAGCAGCTGAGCGATTTCATAAAAAGCATGTTCTAAGTATATATGCAAATCTTAAACATAATATTATCAATATAAGATTTTGTATCGGGAATTGTAATATGTTCATCGGACATTACGGAGTCGCCCTTGGGTTGAAAAAAGCTGACGGCAGCATCTCTTTGGGGCTATTGTTCATTGCTGTTCAGTTAAACGACCTTATATGGCCAGTTTTGATCCTTCTGGGTATAGAAAAAGTGGCCATCGTTCCCGGGATAACCAGGGCAAACCCGATGGATTTCGTCTATTACCCGTTCTCTCACAGTCTCGGGGCATCTCTGCTCTGGGCCCTGCTGACAGCCGGGATAGCGCTTATCCTGCCTCTTCCCGCTAAGCTCAATAAACGCAGGCTGGCCGTCGTTTTGGGGGTGGCGGTTTTATCGCATTACCTCCTTGATCTGGTGGTGCACAGGCCCGATCTGCCTCTCCTGGGAGGAGACTCTTACAAGCTGGGGCTCGGCTTGTGGAACCACGTCGCGGTTTCTTATACGCTCGAAACCGCAATTTTCCTCGCGGGGTTATGGATATACCTTAAGGCAACGGCGGGTCGGGACAAGGTGGGGAAATACGGCGTCCCGCTCTTCGCCTTCGTGCTCGTGATATTCAACCTGATAAATCTTTTTGCCGTCCCTCCTGATAATTCAAAGATGATCGCGAGTTCGACCTTGATCGTCCTGCCTTTGCTTGCCCTCGTGGCTTTCTGGCTTGACCGGCACAGGGCTCCGGCGCAAAAGCCCTGATAAGACTTTTCATAAGATCACATATTGCCTACATTAAATTAACGGGAGAGAAAATGAAAGTATCGCTTGAGTTAAGGCCGTCAAAGATCCACAAGGGCGGCATCGGGGCTTTCGCCCTGGTCAATTTCAAGAAAGGCCAGAAAGTGGCGGGGGGGATAAGCAGGAAAGATTATGAGGATATCATCCCCTGGGAGATCTTTAAGCGCTATCCCAGTCATATCCGGAAGAAAGTCATCGATTTCTGCATAGGCACGCAAAAGGGTTTCATCCCCCCGGAAGGCGGGGATTTTAACAATCTTTCCGTGGAGTGGTGCTTTAACCATTCCTGTGACGGCAACCTCGGGTTCGACAAGAACGGGGATTTTATCGCGCGGAAGAATATCAGGAAAGGGGACGAGATCAGTTTTGATTACGGCCTCGCGGATTCCAACCCCGCCTACCGTTTGAAATGCGAATGCAGGAGCAAGAACTGCCGCAAGGTCATAACCGGCAACGACTGGAAGGACCCCGGTTACAGGAAGAAACAATCCAAATACCTGCTTCACGTCCTGAAAGAATACGATCATTCGAAAGTTGAGAACACGGGCAGGGCGCAGGGAGCCGCAATAAAAGTAAAACCGCGAAAAACAGGGGGCAAATAGCCCCGTCATTTTCACAAGCGATGCCGGCTGCCTGGCAAACGCCTTCATTCCCTTAATAACCGGAAAACCCCTGAAACTTCCAATGTCAGCCGGCTGTCTAATTTTTAACATCAGACGGCGGGACTGTACTCCCGCTGAAAGCCGCGAACCGTTAAACAGGATCCTATGATAAACTTAAAATATTTTTATATGACGCTCCTGCTCCTGGCCTTCGTGTCGGCCGGCGCCCGGGCCGCCGACGATTTTGGGTTCGGGGGAGGAGGTGAACTTAAGGCCGGTTTCAGCGCGATGCAGAACGGCGATCTCCTCGGCCGCGGCCGGGACCGCTACGATAGAACGCTAGATCTCTCCGCGAGCATGCCCGTTTACGCGGTAAAAAGCGATACATCTTTCATAAAGTACTCCCTCACCGCCTCCCTGGGCGCCCAGGACGAACAACTCTCTATCGTCCCGAGGGCGCTTCGGCTCTATGACGCGCGAGTGACGGCGGGCGCGGCAATTATAAATGACGCAAGCAGGGAAATGTATATGCTCAGGGTCGGGGTCGGGATCGCAGAGGAACAGGACAGCCTGCCCGACGCTCACGAGCGACTGAGCGTCTTCTGGATGGGGACACATCACAGCCGGCCGGATCTCACCTATCTTTACGGGGCCGGTTACTCGTATATATTCGGCAGGGGCCAATTATTCCCGGCGTTCGGGTTAAATTGGAAGATAGACGAGAAGCGGGAACTAAATTTTATCCTTCCCATACAGGCGCGCTACAGCTGCAAGGTCAGCCCCGTGCTGAAAGCTTCTTTATACTCCGCTCTTTTCGGGAACGAGTACCGCTTCAAGAACCAGGGCCTCTATCCCGGCTACTCGGACACGCTCTACTTGCACACCGTTGGCTTTAAGCTCGGCACGGGAGTGGAATACAAGGCCTTCCCGGGCTGGACGCTCGGAGCCGATATAGCAACCGTCCTCCGCAGGGACGTAAAGATCTCCGCCGACTCCAACGACGATCTCGCGCAGGAAAGGACCAGCGGCGATTTTTCCTTCCAGCTTTCCTGCAAATGGAGTTTCGGCAGGAACAACCCGACAACCGGCCGGATCAGGGGTTAATATAACTTCAGCCGCCGGAAAGAATTTAGACGGTAGGCGGAAGCCTTACTTCGGCCCAATTACCCGCATATTGACATAACTGCCTTTATGAGCTATATTTAGCGCGTAGACGTACACTTCGCGTCGGGGATAGGGGAATGGGGCGTATGGGAGACTTCCGCTTAGATCTTTTTTTTCATTCCAATAGAAGCATTTAATAAAACCGCTCTTTAAAATGGAGTGGTTTTTTTTATCATTGTTGATTTGAATTATTCTTTGCCGCGGCGTAGAAGCCGGGGAAAATAATGGAGGTGATCCGAAGCGAATATTTCATATATTTGAAAGAGAAAGATGTCTTACTATCTCTGTAAGCCGGCGGAAAAGTCAAACGCCGGCAATTTTTCAGATCAAGGAGGGGGTATGAAAAAGCAGCAGCTGGAAAAATTATTCACCGACCGCAAAGCTGTGGAAAAAATGTTTAGAACTATGAAGGCGAAAATGCCCTCAGCAGGCAAACAGGTATCACAGCCCGCAAGCGCCATAGAGATCGTTGCGCCCCGTACCGGCAAAATCCGGCCTGAGCCGGAGGAAATGGGAAAGCATTTCAGCAATTACAAGCAGGACTACCTGCTTAACAGCATAGGCAAAGCTGTTCCGGAGGTCTCGGGTAAAAATCCTCTGGCCGCTCTCGAATTCTTCATCAAGAGGTATAAAAAGAAACCCTCCAACGGCGATTATCTTTTTATAGAGGATGCCGTCAACAGACTGCTGATGAGAGGCAAACCCGATCCGAGGTCTAAAAAGGCGGTAACCGAAGCGGTCAAGCTGATGTCGGTAAAAACAGGGACAAAATTCAAGGGCGTAAACGCCGATATGCTGTACTGCTTCCTTTATCAGCATAAAAATTTCGGCGGCCAGGCACGTTATTTTACCCAATGGGACAGCGGAATTTACAAGCAGGTACCTTCCCTGGGCGACGTCTCTTTTAACGACGCGGCTTCCTCTGTTTCCGTAGGCGGGTCGAGCTTCGAAATAGGGGGCAAGGCCGTGGTATTCCAAAACAACCGTTACCAGGGCCGTTACGTGAGCTATGATATAACTCCCGGAGCGGAAACGGATATTAATTACATAGGCGATTTTATGAACGACCGGGCATCCTCGGTCCTGCTCATACGCAAGTTCAGGAACGAATTGTCTCCCGTCCTGGCGGGGAACTATATCCCGATCGATACCATAAAGAAACTTGTGTCTAAAGACGGAAGCAGCCCGAGAGGGAACCCTATTGTTACCTGGGATATGTGGCCTGATGGAAAAGATTCCCATCCGAATGAGCCGGGTAAAGCTTACGTCTATATGAAAGTTCCTATAGAAGTGGACCCCAGTTCCGAAGGCTGGTACATCGATTATGACGCCGAGATCCGTTTCTGGATCTATTTGTATGTTGACGGCGCCGGCAAATTGCAGGGATATCTGGATTATTACGGTGTGTGGGTTGAAGGAGGGGTTATCTCGGGCAAGATAATGAACAAGCTGATGAATCAGGTAGCCGGCAGCCTGGGACAGATATCTTCATTAGTAGATGAATTCGTCGCGCTGGCGAACCTGGCGGGCCCTTTTGCAAACATATATTTCCTTCCCGGGGCCAACAACCAGCAGGGCAATACCGACGACGGTATCAGCATCGTCCTGATCAAACCGCTGGTCCGCCCCATAAAAAAGATACCTTATCCAATCGAAAGGCCTAAACCGGTCTGGCCTATTTTCTAAGCAGGGTCGTGATATTAGGGGCGGAGTTGAAAATTTCAATTCCGTCCCTATTATCCTTTTGCGCCGTTTCCGATGCGGTACCGGTAAAGGCTTTAGGAAGTATTGACAGACCCGTCCCAAAGAGATATATTTAGCCATATAGGAAACTTCGAATTGTGACGGGGGAATGGGGCTGATATGGAAGATTATTGTTCTGGTCAGATCTTTTATTATTTCCACTAAAGTAAATAGCATAACCACTCTGCATCCGCGGCGTGGTTTTTTCATTAGTTTACTGCTGATGACTCGTGTTAGTATTCCCCGCTTTGCGCCCTGGAGTTTTTAAAAAAATATGATTAAAATTGTGAAATTGTTACTCGTGAGCCGGCGATCGGCAATGCTTCATATCGCATTCTTGTTGTTAGGGTTTTTTGCGATTAATGGCTTTGCCTTGGCTGGGCCATCAATATCATCTCCCGGAACAGCCACTGACACCGGCTCAATAGCAAGTAAAACACCAACCTTTTATTGGTCGGCCGTATCGGGGGCATCGCGTTATGGGCTTTACATCTCCAAAGACCCGTATGGGGAATCGAACCTTGTATTTTTAACCAATACTGTGCCCTCTAATTTGACTAGTTGCACGATTCCCGCCGGCAGCCTGGCAGATGGCACTAAATATAGATGGGGTATGACCACTTTTGATTCTAACGGTGTCGAAGGTGCTCAAGGCAACGTGCTTTACTTCACAACGCCATCTAATCAATCCGACCTTATAATTAATAATCTTACGGTAACTCCCGCCAGCGGGCTGAACAACTCAAACGTGACGGTAAGTTTCTCTGTTTATAACCAGGGGGCAGGAACCTCAAACGCGGTTACCACGCATATCCGCATAAATACATCCAACAGCAGCGTTACTACAAGCGACGCATTGCTTACTTCTATCAACACTCCGGCTATTGCTGCCGGTGGCAGCTATTCAGTAAATCAGTCTCTGACTATACCGTCGAGTTGCCCTACCGGGAGCAACTATGTTTGGGTCATAGGCGATGTGAATAACACTGGAAATCAATCTAATTACAATAACGATTACGCGCACACGTTGTTCACGGTCACAGCTCCATCCAATAAAGCCGATCTAATTGTCAATAATCTTACAGTAACTCCCGCCAGCGGGCTGAACAACTCAAACATAACGGTAAGTTTCTCTATTTATAATCAGGGCGCCGCGGCATCAAATGCTGTGACTACGAATATCCGCATAAATACTTCAAATAGCAGCGTTACTACCAGTGATGCATTGCTGACTTCCATCAACACCCCGGCTATTGCGGCCGGTGGCAGCTATTCAGTCAACCAGTATCTGACTATGCCTGCAAGTTGTCCGACAGGCAGCAACTACGTGTGGGTCATAGGCGATGTGAACAACACAGGCAACCAGTCCAACTACAATAATGATTACGCGCACATTCTATTCACGGTCACTTCGCCATCCAATAAAGCCGATCTAATTGTCAATAATCTTACGGTAACCCCTGCCAGTGGGCTAAACAACTCAAACTCAACCGTAAGTTTCTCCATTTACAATCAGGGCGCCTCAGCATCAAACGCGGTTACAACGCATATCCGAATAAATACATCCAACAGCGCCGTTACTACAAGCGACGCATTGCTTACTTCTATCAACACTCCGGCTATTGCTGCCGGTGGTAGTTATGTGGTCAGCCAGTCTCTGACTATACCGTCGAGTTGTCCCACCGGGAGCAACTATGTTTGGGTCATAGGCGATGTGAGTAACACAGGCAACCAGTCCAACTACAATAATGATTATGCGCACACGCTGTTCACGGTCACAGCTCCATCTAATAAAGCCGATCTAATTGTCAATAATCTTACGGTAACTCCCGCCAGCGGGCTGAACAACTCGAACTCAACCGTAAGTTTCTCCATTTACAATCAGGGTGCCGCGGCATCAAATGCTGTGACTACGAATATCCGCATAAATACATCCAACAGCAGTGTTACGACCAGCGATGCATTGCTGACTTCCATTAACACGCCGGCTATTGCTGCCGGAGGCAGTTACATGGTCAACCAGTCTCTGACTATACCTGCAAGTTGTCCGACAGGCAGCAACTATATATGGGTAATTGGTGACGTGAATAACACTGGGAATCAGTCTAATTATAATAACGATTATGCGCACACGTTATTTGCGGTCACAAAATCTGCTCAAACTATTCCACAACTCACCATTTCACCAACCAGCGGTGCACAAGGTACAGTTTTTACTTATGTAGTTACCAATATGACGCCAAACGGAACGGTGACAAAACACGTCAGGAATCCTTCCGGCACTGAAAATACACCTGCGGTGATGCTATCCGATGCGAACGGACGGCTAACTGAAAATTATAATAGCTCAACCTGTTACACTTATGGCACATACTACATTTGGTATATAGATAACGCCACCGGCCTAAGTTCAAATCAGGCAGCCCAAATAATTAATGCTCCAAATAATAGTCTTACACCAGCCATCACAGGCATCACTGATCAAGTCGTAGGCTCAAACGCGTACAAAGAATTGACGATCACCGGTAGCGGCTTTACTGCGGATACCAGGATCACTCTTTATAGTAACGGAGGGACATATCTTATCCCCGTTAGCAGGACAAATTATTTTAATTCAAATTTAATCGAAATATGGGCTGTATTTACGGAACAGCCTGCGCAGTGGTCTGCAACCGCAAAGAATTCCACCAGCTCTGAATCCTCTCCAAAAAGCTTTAGCGTTATTAGCCCTGTCGGGCGTCCGGTAATCAACTATGTATATCCGCCCAATGGTACGACACAAGGTGGTTATAACCTGACAATATCGGGCCAGAATTTCGTCCAGGGCGCCCAGGTAAACGTCGGTACGGTCACAGTTTCCCAGGTTAACGTGACCTTCAAGGATAGTTTCACTCTCCAGGTTTTAATGCCTATGGGTACTCTGGGTAAAACAAGCATTTCCGTGACTAATCCTGATACGAGTAGTAGTTCCTTGAATGATGCTTTTGAATATGTTGAAAACAACAGCTCTCAAGGAAACAAAATAACTACCGCCGATAGCCAGACATATCTATTAAGTGATATTGTTATTGATTTAAGTGGTTCTGGAAAGCTTACATTTAATTCTTGGAAATGGATTCCACCATCCACGGACTCAAGGTTGGAAATATTTAATGGCGATACGTACGTCAGGGTTTCTACGTCAGCAAATATTTTTAATCCTGAATATGAAACGCTTGTTCTAATTCATGGCTGGGAAAAGGGAAATAAAATTGATGAAACAGGCGCTATTTGGCCCATATACAATTTAGACGATGAGAGTATGTTTACTAGGCAGGCGGCAGAAGCGTTAAAAAATAATAAGGTAAAAATAAATATATTGGCATACAATTGGCTGGGAAGCGCATCAACCGGGAATGGCGCAGATCATTTCGGTCTTGTAAGCCCGAAAACTAATAATAAAGGCGAACATAAATTATTTGCAGATGAAGTGCTTCAGGATAATGCAAACTTATCGAGAAATATCGCACAAGCCATTGAAAGTCTTGTTCAAAACGGTTATAAAAATAAGATTCATTTTTACGGGCATAGCCTTGGCTCTATGTTGGCTTTGCTGACTTGTAAACAATTGCTCAATGATGGATATATACAATTTGTAGACCATGTCACCCTTGCCGATCCGCCGCTTAGTTATTCCAGCCAGTTTTTAAAATGGGTCGGAGATAATGACGCAGCTACTTATAATATAATAGATAAAACTGTTATAGAATATTCTATTATGGCAGATCTTGTAAGGGATTTGAAAGAAAATCACGATGTGTTTGTTGAAAATATATATTCGGAATTTGGATTGCCACTCAGGGATGCTTTAAATCTGAATATGATAGATTGGTGTGATCATGGCCCTAACTATCTAAAATACCCAGTGTCTTCTACTGGTTTAATTCAAAATACTTTGGATATTCTTGAAAGGACTAACTATCATCATAGCGTCCCAAATAAATGGTATTTTGGGGATCACTCTGATTCAAATTTATTGCCTACGCATTGGGAAAACGGAACATTGGCGCAACCGTACTTAGGCGCCGGACTTTCAAAAGTCATCTCTAACTTATCTTCTGATATTATTTCTGAACGAAGGAAAACTTGGGAAATTTCACCCTATACAGATTCTTCTATAATATTTTACATACATAATAAGGATATTGCGGACCCTTATCCTTCAAACTGGATAAAAAGTACTTTAAAGGAATCGGACGTAGAATATTCTGCGGAGAATGCTGGTGGTATTACATGGGGGGATGTGGCATACTTTATCCAAGAAACCCAAATATTTTCTCCGATAATCTCGGCTTTGTTAACTCCTCAACAGGTAGGCTCATCACATACAAGTAGTGGTTCATCAACGGCCTCGCTCAATATCTCGGGGTGGGAAACATCATCGGGTGGGAACGTAATTATTACTTCTGACGGCGAGGCGACTTTGACGGTATCCACTCAGCCGGCTGTTTTAACGGCCGAAGTTACCCTTCCAGCGGATGTTATCCGTTTATCGATTGATTTATCTCAATATAACGCTCTTAAAACTGACACTTTCAGTGTTTACTTTAATAATACTCTCATTTCACAGTTCAACGGCAGTATGTTTTCCAGCAACGTTGGCGAAAAAACGAGTATGGGGCCGATAGATATGAGGGATTTTGCCGGACAAACAGGCAACCTGACCCTTGTCTATAACAGTGTTACGCCTAACAGAACTATCGTACTGCATGATATGAGCTGGGCATTCGGCAAAACTAATTACACGATAAGTGCGCCCAAGACCGATCTGTCGGAAGCGGTGGTTTTCCCAAGCCCATTTATGCCGTCTAAGGGGCATAAGAGCATTAAATTCGGCAAACTCACCGCAAACGCTACAGTGAAAATATACACTATAGCCGGTGAATTGGTTCGGGAATTGAGCGATGATGACGGTGACGGCCTTATAACCTGGGATGTTAAAAACCGCGGCGGCCAGAATGTGGCAAGCGATGTCTACCTGGCGCTTATCCAGGGCAGCGGACAAAAGAAGATCTTAAAATTCGGGATCGAAAGATGATGAGATTTCAACCATACCTCTTGTTAATGCTCCTGATTGCTGTAACTCCCGTGGTGGGCAACGCGGCTGGTACCGCTGATATAGGCACACGTTCCGGTAGTTTTCTTAAATTGGGAGCCAGCGCGAGGGCGATCGGAATGGGTGATTGCGGAGGCTCTGTTACCGATGACAGTTCCGTGCTCTACTGGAATCCGGCCGGATTGAGCGGGTTATCGGACCCCAGTATGACACTGATGCACGCGGTTTACCTGGAATCGATATATTATGACTATTTTTCATTCGCTATACCTTTTTCATTCGGTACGTTCGGCGTTGGGGCGCAATATCTTTCGGCCGGCACTCTTGATGAAACCGAGGATATTACCGCTTTAAAGATCGGCACCTATAGCCCTAATGACAGAGCGGTTACCTTGGGCTACTCGGCTGCTTTCGGCGATGAAGATCAGTACTTCGCGTTTGGTGTGGCAGCCAAGTACATAACTATGGAAATTATAAACTCTGCTTCAACCCTCGCTTATGACGCCGGTATACAATATAAATACGACAGGCTAAACGTTGGCATAGCGGAGCAGAATTATGGAGGCACCCTTAAGTTTAACACCGATGAAGAACAACTATACGAGAATCTAAAACTGTCCGCTGCGTACAAGATCGGCAAAAGGATCGTTACCGCTTTGGACTTCAACATTCCGCAGGATAACCAGCCGTATTTCGGGGCGGGAGCGGAATATAACCTGCCGCTGTCAAAAGATTGGTCTATCGCGATAAGAGGCGGATATAATGATCTTGCCACTGAGATAGATGGTTTGAAAGGCTATAGAATGGGTTTAGGGTGCAGATGGGGAATAGTAAATGTTGATTATGCCATCGCGCCTATGGGAGATCTGGGGATAACTCATAGGATAAGTTTGACGATTCATTTTCGGAACAGCTCATCGAACCTGATGTCGAATGAGTAGATCCAGGTAGCGATATTATGAGAAGATCTTATCAAATCTTGCTATTAGTATGTGTCTTCATTTTCTCAGGGTGCAGCGCGGTCCGGGTCAATACCCACGCGGCGGGGGCGAGGCCGCCGCTACTGCTCGGCTCTACGGCTGACAAAAAGGTGCTGGTGTTGTGGGGAACTGCGTGGCGGAGCAACCAGAAGGAGCCCGCGCGCCGCGAGAAGATCGCTTCGGGAGCCATTACGAGCTTTTTCAATTCAATGGCCGGCCGCGGTTCGTTCACCGTCCGGAGATCGGTTGACGGGATAGACGCCCTCTCGATGAGCGACTCGCAGATATTAAGATCAGAAACGGTCGTTTCGGGCAAATATCAGAAGGTAGTGGTCCTACGGGTAGAGGAACTCGGTCCAACCCTCGCGTTTTACTTGTCCCCTATTCTCTGGGCCGGTTCTTCGCAGGTAGTTGTCCGTATCAGGGTACTCGACGTTGCTGCCGCCTCGCTGGACTCCGATGTCGTGCTGGCGTGGGAAAAGGGCGGGCCGTTCGTCATTCGCGGGGCGAAATACCTGGAGGGCAGTCTCTCAGCCGCCCTCGCCTCGGTCTTTTAGAGTCTAGCGGACACTGCTTGAACGATATAAAACATAATGAAAAAACTATTTTATCTATCACTCATCCTTTTGGCTATACAGGCGGCAGAGGCGGGTAACTCAAGCACGCTTACCGTTAAAATGTCCGGTTTTCGCAGCGATGCCGGTGTCGCCCAGGTATTACTGTTTCGCGGCAAAGACGGCTTCCCCAAAGATTACAAAAAAACCTACCAGGTAATTTCCAGCTCCATAACGAACGGCGTCAGCAAGGCCGTTTTTTCCGGCCTGAGCGCCGGTTCCTACGCGGTAAGCGTTCTGCACGACGAGAACTGGAGCGGGAAAATGGATACGAACTGGGTGGGCATCCCCAAAGAAGGCGTGGGCACGTCAAATAACGCTTCAGTCCTGTTCGGCCCGCCATCTTATAAAGTTTCCAGTTTCGAGGTAGATGCCGCGACAAAGACCATATCCATAAAAATGAAATATCTTCTCGGGAAATGAAAATGAGCGGTGTCAGGGTGAGTTTGAAGCGTCTAGTTGTTTGTCATCCCGAACGAAGGTGAGGGATCTAAGATATCTCCCTCCAGTTCGAAATGACATTGCCCATTAAAAATTATCTTAAAATGAGGTTTCTATGAAGTCTTACAAGAAAGAACTCACTTTTAACATCCAAACCAGGGTGGGCTTCGTGAATATCACGCCGGACGTGGAAAACGCCCTCAAGGAAAGCAAAATCAAAGAGGGCCTCTGCCTTGTAAACGCGATGCATATAACCGCAAGTGTCTTCATTAATGATAATGAATCAGGCCTCCAGCAGGATTACAAGGATTGGCTGGAACAGCTTGCTCCTCACGATCCTGTAAGCCATTACCGTCACAACAGGACAGGTGAAGACAACGGGGATGCCCACTTGAAGCGCCAGGTAATGGGCCGCGAGGTAGTAGTGGCCGTCACCGGCGGCTCACTGGACTTCGGTCCCTGGGAACAGATATTCTACGGCGAATTCGACGGCAGAAGGCCTAAACGGGTATTGATAAAGATCATCGGGGAATAGTAAATACAAAGGCGGGAATGGAGAAGAGAGAATGGGAAATGGGAAACGGATAATGGGACGCAGCATATGAAGATAAATGTGAGAATCAAGCCAAGGTCAAAACATCCCAAGGTAGAGAAAACGGAAGACGGCTATACCGTGTATGTGTCGGAAGCGCCTATCGAAAATAAGGCGAACAAGGCGCTGATCGAGTCGTTGAGTTCATACTTTGACGTGCCTAAGTCAAGGATCAGTATAGTTTCGGGTTTAAAATCAAAGAACAAGGTGATCGAAGTTATCGAATGACGTTTCGTTTTATCCGAAAGACTGGCTGCGTTTGTTAGTGTTGTTAGACGAGTGCCGCGGGATACGCGGCAATATAATAAAGAAAGGGGGAATTATGAGAAACAAACTGTTAGTTGTGACGCTATTGGCGATGCTGGCCGGTTGCGCGGGGATCAAGATCGTTAAGGTAACGGACGATTCAACGGAAGGCCTGAGGTTTTACAGGCCGGAGCCGTATCTGATAGTAACTTCGAGCTCTACGACCATCCAGTGGCTCCCCAACTTTAAACAGGAATACGCCGTTCAGGTTAGGAGCGGCTGGTTTGGGTCCATTGAACCGAAGATCGCTCTTGATAACGGATGGAACCTGACTTCGCTCGGGGGGACAATAACTTCAAACGGCTCCGGAGCCGTGACATCGATCACCTCTCTTCTAACGACGGTTGCCCCGCTCGTTGGTCTTAAGGGTTTCAAAGCCACTGAAAATGAAAGCGGGAAAGGATATGAAGAGAACGTTCGCGCGGCAAACAAATTGCAGCCCGGCATTTACAGGTTCGATTTTGATGCGAACGGCCGCATCACAAATCTCAAGCCGGTTTTGCCGGAATGATATTTTAGTTTATATACGGGGGAAATATGAACGATAAGGAAACACATAACCGGATAGAAGAAATAGTTGAGGAAGTGATCGAGCGGTGCGGCGATATATGGAAAGGGCCGATTGACATAGACTTCATCAGGGATCTGGTCAGTGAGATCGTAACACAGGAGATGGGGTATCAGGAAACAACCGACCCCTCTCTGAAAGATTCTTATTTTATGAATCTTGAATTATTGCAAGCCCGGATGTCGGAAAAAACGGCGCCGTTGAAGGGCAAGCTCGTGGACGGCGGCTTGGAAATATTGAAGGGCGTGCTGATAGCGATCATCGTTGAGGTCATAAAAAATCTGGTCGGGTTACATTAAGACGATACTAACAGGAGATAATCGAATCATTAAGTGATTATTTTGGCGTGCCTAAATCAAGGATAAGCATAGTTTCGGATTTAAAATCAAAGAACAGAGTGATTGAGATTGTTGAATTAGGGCAAGACGTATTGAGCGGCTAGCAGAGTGTGGGGCAATACCTGACTACGTGACTCCGTCCCTTTGGTTCTCTAGTGTGTAAGAGTCTCTGTCTTGGGGGTGCAATGTAATATAATTGAAGGTGTTCCAAGGCGACAGCGGTAAGCGAGACAGCGGGTTCTGAATTAGTGGAGTTGAATAATGCAATAAGGAGATTAAAATGAAAGGCCCCAAACGGGTTACAGTAGCTTCCAAAGACCAGCTCGAAAACGCAATATCTCAATATGTCGGAGAAGGTTATTTGGTCGCTAATCGCACGGAGAAGTCTGCCACATTACACAAGCCAAAGAAGTTTAATATAGTTATCGGGATCATAGGATTTTTGTGCTGTGTTGTCGGCTTGATCGTCTATGCCATCATATATGCTATGCAGCCTGAGGTAGAAATCGTTGAGATCACTATTGTTTGATTCTAGAATTCCATTTGTGAGTTTCTGCTGTTTTGCCATGGCATATCCGGCTGCCTGTATTTTGCTTGTCATTAAACACGCACCGTATATTCCTTTGTGTCCCTTATACCTGCTTACCAGAGTGGAATGCCCATTTTGCGGGCTCAGTCGCTCAATTGGGCATTTGCTGATAGGCGAGCTTCAGCGGTCTTGGCAGCTCAATGTATTTGCGCTGCCTTTTCTGTTGTTTTTGCTTATCTCCGCTTTGATTATGGTGAGAAAGTACATAACACATACAGGTTAATGTTTAACGCGAACCCGAGGGCAAAAGGCCAAGAGGGTGTTGAAAAAATAATCGGGGAATAAGATGTTGCATACTAAAACTATTTCCTTGGGTCTTCCCCTCTTTATTTTCAAAGAGGGGATTGAGGGGAGTTAATGGATAGGGGGCACGGGGACGGAGTCAGGTAATGAAGTAAAGCAAGTAAAATGGAACATCCCCAACATCTTACTGGCGGGCCTGACAGCAAAACTACACTGCCAGCTTATCGCAAACTCGATAGTAAGCTTTCACGACATAAGATTCATATTGTCGTAAAAGCGGCGAAGGCGCTCAAAAGGAGAATATTAATGAAGATGTTAAATGTGTTGTTTGTGCTGGTCGCATTTATGTTGGGTGTTAATTCTGCCGCCTGGGCGCAGGATAAAGCTGAAAGTTCGGTAAAACAGGTCCAACTGCCGCAGCCCCAGATGGAAATAGGCATCCCGTTAATGAAGGCGCTGATGCTGAGGCAGACAAATAGGGCATTTGATGTAAGGGCTCTGAGCCCGCAGGAGCTGTCAAATCTGCTCTGGGCGGCAGACGGCGTGAACAGGCCAAGCTCCGGCAAGCGCACCGCGCCCACGGCAATGAACTGCCAGGAAATCGATGTATATATTTCAAAGGCGGATGGGCTCTACCGTTACAACGCTCAAAATAATTCATTGGAGCTGATCTCGCCGAAAGATATAAGAGAGCTCACGGGAAGCCAGCCGTTCGTAAAGACCGCTCCTGTCAATCTTATCCTTGTGGCGGATTGGTCAAAAATGCCCAAGGGTAACGATGACAGCAGAACTATATATACCGCAATGGACGCGGGCTATGTCAGCCAGAATATTTACCTGTATTGCGCTTCACAGGGGCTTGCTACCGTGGTCAGGGGAAATGTTAACAAGGACATACTGGCCAAAGCGATGAACCTGAAAGAGAGCCAAAAAATAATCGTCGCTCAAACGGTCGGGTATCCCGTAAAGTAAGGTTTAAATCAGTGCCATAGAAGAAGGCAACAAACTGGAAAGGGAAGAGGATTGAAAATTATAAGTCATAAGATACCATTATGACGCGTCAATCGCTTTTGCGCGCGGGCAGGGAATATCCAATTGAAGCAAGTAAAGTGGAACATCCGCCACTGGCGGGCCTGAAACCGAAATTAAAATAGCAAAACAGGAGACAGCATTAATTACTCCAAGAAAGCGTTTACCATTTCAATTATAATATTTTGCTCTGCTGTTTTATGCGGTTGTTCCGGGAAAAATCCGGCCCGCGAACTCGTTTGGAAATTCGACCCCAACATGAACTACATTATTCGGGCCGACAAGGTAAAAAGCGTTAAAGCAAGGTTATTCATTGATATCAACTTTCCTTCCTTGAACGTGAAGGAATGGATATTGGTCACCCCCAAGCCGCCGGAGCACGATACCCAGTCCCTGCGCAAATACCAGGCATTATTGAACGGAGCACCTACTGACATAGCGGTCAGCAATGAATTCGGCCCGATGAGAAGGGATATCTTCCTGGAACGCATTAACGCGGACGCGCGCACCTCACGCGGTATTAATTTCGGAATGGAATATGAATTTGACCTTTACGCGAGAAAGCTTGTGCCGGGAAAGTACGATAAACCGCTGGAAGATCTTGACGAATTTTCAAGGAAAGCCTACCTGCGCCCGACCAATACTGTTGACTGGGACAGCGGGGAGTTCCAGTCGTGGCTTAAAGAAACCCCGGGTATGCTAAAGAACAGTTCGGACAAGGATATTGTTTTCGCGTACAATGTTTACAGATACATCACGGACAAAGGAGTATACACCACCGATAAATACCTGTTGGCTAACAGCAAGCCCTCCCTGGCATGCAGGACTTTAATGACCGATTGCGGCGGGTTCGCCACGCTTTTTACCGCGGTAATGAGAGCAAACGGCATTCCTGCGCGGACGCTGGACGGCTGGTGGGCCGTGTCAGGCGCGCAGACTCACTGTAAAGCGGAGTTCTGGGCCGGTGGTATCGGCTGGGTCCCCGTTGACATTACCAGCGGTTTTAAGAACCCGGACAGGTTCTTTGGCCGGGATTACGGCGATTTTATAACCATACACACGGACAACGACCTCGTTATCGACACCATTTACTGGGGCCAGAAAGAATTCTGGTGCGATCAGGGCTGGCTCTACTGGATAACATCGAACGGCGGCAGTGGTGCGGGGCAAACTTTCAAAGGCACTTGGACCGTCGAGAAAATCAAGGAATAGAGGGACGTAAGTTTGTCAGGTTATGTATGCGCGAAATGCCGTAGGGGAACATTTTGGGATATCCAAACAATCGATTTGGAAGGTGTTAGACCGTGAGGAACGGCTAGTCATTGAGAAAAGGGCTTAAACTGACAAACTGACTTCGTCCCCATGGTCACGCGAGAATATGCTGGGCGCCATCAAAAAAGAAATGTCAAGGATAGTATGTTAATGTACCATGTGTTCTTTTATAAAGACCTGCAGGGAAACTGCCCGGCCGACGATTGCCTGAACAATCTGCCGGTGAAACTGCGCGCGAAGGCCGCCAAGTGGATAGAAAAGCTTGAGCAGGAAGGCCCCGACCTGCCCAGGCCTTTCGCGGACACGCTGAGGGGGAAGATACGTGAGCTCAGGGTAAGGTTCGGCAGGCTCAGTTTCAGGTTCCTGTATTTCTTTTTCGGAAAGAAGATAATCATCACTCACAGGTTCATGAAAAAAATACGAAGAGTGCCGGCCGCTGAAATTGACAGGGCCGAACGAATGATGAAAGAATTCCTGAAAAGGAACAAGCGTGAAGGGAGTGCCTCTCAATGAAAGGCTTGATAAGTTTCAAGAAAAGGCTTAAAAAACACCTTAAAGACCCTGAATTCAGGGAAGCCTTCGATAAAGAAGATGCGGCCTGTTCGTCCGCGATCCTTAAAGCCAGGGCAAGGGTGAAAAAGCGCGTTAAGTTGCCAAGTTGAGTCAATTGAAAAATGCCTGCGCAAGCGCCGTCTTTGTGAACCCAGCCTCGCCGGCAGGCAGGCCGAAGAGTGAAGCAGTTCTTCTTTCGAGATTCGAGATCTCAGTTACGAAATTGTTTTCAGGAACCGTATGCTAAGAGAAATAGGATTAACAGCTTCAAGGAAATTGTCAGTTTCTAAAGTCCGGCTGATTTATGTCGCTCACAACAGGGGGAACAATGAGCTTGCGCCTTCAGAAGAGCTTCTCAAAGAATTCAAGCAAAAGAGTAGCCGGGATACCGCCGAGGCGCACAACAAAACGTTTAAAGAAATAAACTATGAACAGAGGTTTAGAAAAGAAATAATGAGTAATCCCGCCGCCTTGAGCAAACTTGCGAAACTCTCTAATGAAAGCAAAGAAAAAGATATTTACCTCGTGTGTTACGAAGGCCCCTCTAAGGCCTGTCACAGAAGAATACTGCTCAGGATTTGCGAAGAGCTGTTCGGCGCGATGGTTCAGATAGACGGCGTTGAGCCGTAATTTCCCAAAAACTTGTTGAATGCGCGGAGAAGGGATTGGGGGACGTCCCCTAAGGCTTGGGAGCAGTGAATAAGTCATATTAGTCACGACTGGCACAATTTTATGTTTTAAGAATTAAATAGAACCGGTCCATTTATTCCAAACAATCGATTTGGAAGATGTTAGACCGTGATGAACGGCTAGTCTTTGAGAAAAGGGATTAAACTGACAAACTGACTCCGTCCCCCTGAACCCCCCTGAACCCAGGGCGGGTTGGGGCCGCTCAACGAGGATGGTGAGGGCGACCGCCAAAATGACCAGATCGCTGAATTAGAGCAGATAGAACCGAAAAAATATTGAGCTTGCGTCAGGGTTGCTAGACATAAAGGAGGCATCAGCTATGGACAAGGTAACGGGGTTTGACGTTCCGGCGTATAACGTGGAAAGAGCGGCTGAGTTTTACCAGAAGCTTTTTGGGTGGAAGACAACGTCTCACGAGGAGGGGCATTCCCATATTATGACTGTGAAGATGGATAAGCACTGGGTGCCCAAGAAAAAGGGAGCGGTTAACGGCGGATTGTACAAGAAGGGCAAAAAAAATGAAAAGCTCGCGGCAATTGTGACCGTTGATTCGATAGACAAGAGCCTCGCGAGAGCAAAAAAAGCGAAAGGCAAAGTAGTAACGCCCAAGACCGCGGCCGGTGAGTGGGGCTGGTGGGCGGAGATACAGGATACGGAAGGCAACGTCTTTGAATTGTGGGAAGATAACATATAAATTAAACGGCAAATCCGAAATCCGAATATCGAATCCAAAAAAAATACAATAATCAATATTCAAATCTTTTCTTGATTATATTTGCCTTTTAGCGATTGATCATTGATTATTTTTTTGGATTTAGAAATTGGTTATTGGAAATTGTTTTTATTTGTGGAGATTTATGTCAAATAAAGCTCACGGCAACGAAATGATATACCGGACGCTCGGCAGTACGGGCGAGAAAGTCTCAGCTATAGGGATCGGGGGTTTCCATCTCGGGTTGCCGAACATTCCCGAGCAGTTGAGCATCCGCATCGTCCGGAGCGCCATAGACCGCGGCATCACCTTTATGGATAACTGCTGGGACTACAATAACGGGGCAAGCGAGCTCCGGATGGGCAAGGCCCTCAGGGACGGCTACCGGGACAAGGTATTTTTGATGACGAAGATAGACGGCCGTTCTAAGAAGGACGCGGCCCGGCAGATAGACGAATCTCTCCGCCGCCTGCGGGTTGAAACGATCGACCTTGTCCAGCACCACGAGGTCCTGCGCTTTGAGGACCCGCACCGTATCTTTGACGAGGAGGGCGCCAACGCGGCGCTCATAGAGGCGCGCGAGGCCGGGAAACTCCGTTATATCGGCTTTAGCGGGCACAAAGACCCTAGTATCCACCTGTATATGCTCAAGATTGCCGATGAGCACGGCTTTTCTTTTGACACGGTCCAGATGCCCCTCAACGTGATGGACGCGCATTTCCGGAGCTTTCAACAAGCAGTGCTGCCGGAGCTCGTTAAGCGCAAGACGGGGGTGCTGGGGATGAAAAGTATGGGGGGCGGCGTTTTGCTGGAATCAGGGATAGTAACGCCGGTAGAATGCCTGCATTACGCGCTGAACCTGCCGACCTCGGTGGTAATTACCGGCATTGACAGCCTTAAGATACTGGACCAGGCGCTGGAGGCGGCGCGGACTTTCCGCCCGATGAGCGGGTCGAAAGTGAAATCGCTGTTAGCAAGAACCAAGTCGGCGGCCTCGCGCGGGGAGTTCGAGCAATTCAAGACCACGTCGCTGTTCGACGGCACCGCGTTGAACCCGGAATGGATGGGGGAAGAATCCGAGCACGAGCTAAAGAAGAAACAAGAGGCAAGGAAACGCAAATAAATCCGAATAAATTTTAGAATAGGCTGTCATTTTCGAACTGAAAGGAGAAATCTTAGATTACTCAAAAGTAAGATTCCTCACATCCGTTCGGAATGACAAATTAAGTTGTATTCGCGATGACAAACTATAACCATTAATGAACTCCCCCTACCCCCTCTTTAAAAAAAGAGGGGGATTATCGAAAAGGCGCTTCCAATTAATATTTAATACTTGGGCATCCGAAATAATATCAAATAAGCAATAGTCAAATTCACATCGTCTCCCCTCTTGAGATGAAGAGGGGAAAAAGGGGAGTTTGAGCAGTAGCATCAAGGAACTCCCCCAACCCCTCTTTAACGAAAGAGGGGAGATTGTAGGAAGGGTACTTAATAGCCGGGCATCCAAAAATACGTTCAAGGGAGATTGTAATGCCTAAATACGGTAAGGCGGCAGGAGAGGCAGTCAAGCGAGAAATGGAGTTGTTTAAAAAAGGCGAGCTTAAAAGTGGCTCGGGGCATATCGTGACAAACCCTAAACAAACCGTCGCTATCGCGCTTTCCGAAGCGCGGAAAAGAGGCGCCAAAGTGCCGCGGAAAACGCCCTGAAGGGACGTTATCCGCCGTAAGGAACTCCCAACCCCGCTATCTCACACCCGGGGGCAAGTATCCCGCAGGGCGGATTTACAACTTTGAATATAAGTCGGATCGATATAAGACAAGATACGCTATAGCTTTCGCAATGACAACAAAATATTCACAAGGAGAAAATATGAGTTTAAAAAAGATTTTTACCATCTTGAGCATTTGTTTTTGCGCGGTTGTGTCCTACGGGGTTGATAAACCGGCCGGTTTGTCGATAGACAAAACAAAAACCGCGCTGGTGGTGATAGACCTTCAAAAGGGTATCGCCGCGGGGATGACAACCGCCCCGTACACGACCGCGGCGGTAATAAAGAACGCGGCGGCTCTTGCGGACGCCTTCAGGAAAAACGGTATGCCGGTATTCCTGGTGCACGTGAACACGGCTCCGGACGGCAAGGACAGGCTGCACCCGAACGCCGATGTCCAATGGCCGATGAAAGACCTTCCGCCGGACTGGTCGGATATCGTTCCCGAGCTGGGGCCGAAACCCGGCGATCTTGTTATCACAAAACGCCAGTGGGGAGCTTTTTACGGGACGGAGCTTGACCTGGAATTAAGAAGGCGGGGCATAACTACTATTGTCCTTTGCGGGATAGCTACGAATATCGGCGTTGAGAGTACCGCGAGGTTCGCTGCCGAGTACGGGTACGAGCAGATCTTCGCGGAAGACGCGATGTCCGCGATGTCGGCGGAAGAACACACTTTCACGATCACGAAAATCTTCCCGCGCATAGGCTTTGTGAGAAAGACAAGCGAGATACTGGCGGGGTTGCAATAACAACTTTGAATTTCGAAATAATCAAATAGGCAATAGGCAAATTAATGTCATCCCCCATCTTTGGATAAAAGAGGGGGGATATGGACTTGCCCCGGTATAGTGGACACGAGAAAGGGTAAAATGTAAAATAACCCTGGAGGTGTCCGATGCAAAAGCGAGATCGAAAGCGTTACAGCCGTGAATTCAAGATGGAAGCCGTACGTCGAACTCAAGTAACAGGCAAAAGCGTTGCTGAAGTTGCTCGCGAACTTGAAATACCCGTCCATCATCTATACAAGTGGCGTACAGAAGTGGACAGAAAAGAAACAGAGGCATTTCCTGGCGTAGGGCATAATACAACGAACGAAGAACTGGAAGCCCTGCGTCGTGAAAACAAGCGTCTACGTGAAGAACGGGACATTTTAAAAAAAAGCCTAATTTACTTTGCCAAGGACGCTTCGAAAGATACCGATTCATCCGGGAAAACGAACGGGAATTCAGAATAGCTACGATGTGCTCCGTTTTGGAAGTTAGCCGATCTGGTTACTACGCATGGAAGATGAGAGGCCAAAGCAGGCGTGGCCGCGAAGATGCAGCATTGTTGAGCCAGATTCAGAGCATATATGCCAAGAGCCGAAAAGTTTATGGAGCGCCACGAATTTGCGAAGTGTTGAAATCCGAAGGGCTGCATTTGGGACGAAAGCGAGTGGCGCGACTGATGAGAGTGAATGGTATTGTTGCTGAACCTCATCGTCGAATGCGTTGGAAACGAGTTTTTAAGACGGCTGATGCAGCTGACAACCTGTTGAACCGGCAGTTTGATGTTTCCGAGCCCAACAGAGTATGGGCTGCTGATATAACGGCGTTCTGGACAGGCTCCGGATGGGTGCATTTGGCAGTTGTCATGGACCTTTTTTCGCGAAGAATTGTAGGATGGGCTATGCATGGTCAACCCACAGAACGTTTGGTGGTCAACGCCTTGGAAATGGCTGTCTTGAACCGAAGACCGGAAGGTCAGTTGATTCATCACTATGATCAGGGAAGTCAGTACAGAAGCTATCATTTCCGCTCCAAACTTAAAGAGTATGGCATACAGCTCAGCATGAGCCGCAAAGGAAACTGTTGGGACAACGCAGTGGTAGAGAGCTTCTTTAAAACTTTGAAGCAAGAACTGCAAAACGATGCAAGATTCGTTTCACGAGAAGAAGCAAGAACACAGTTGTTTGAATTCATAGAAATATTTTATAATCGCAAGAGAATACACTCGACGCTGGGCTATCAAAGCCCTACGCAATACGAGTCAAATTTATCCACTCTTGTGTCCACAAAAGCGGGTTAAGTCCAATATCAGTTTTTAAATGAATAAAGATCTCTCTGACTTTGTTCGTTGAAATGACAAAAACAAAGAATGTCATTCAGTCTAACAGGATTAAATATGCCTAAGACCAGCGCGGGACTGCTTGTTTACCGGGTGCGGGGCGGAAACGTTGAAGTATTACTTGCTCATCCCGGCGGTCCGTTTTGGGTGGGAAAGGATGAAGGGGCCTGGTCTGTGCCGAAGGGAGAGTATGCTGCGGGCTCCGACGCGCTCGAAGAGGCCAAAAGGGAATTTAAGGAAGAGACCGGCATCGATGCTCCCGCAGGCCGGTATACGGCCTTAACGCCCGTTAAACAACCGAGCGGGAAGATCGTCAGCGTATGGTCTGTAGAGAGCGATCCGGATATCTCGAACACGCGCAGCAACCCGTTCTCAATGGAGTGGCCGCCGGGGTCCGGTAAACTGCGGGAATTTCCGGAGGTTGACCGGGTGGAATGGTTCGGCTTGGACGCGGCCGTAAAGAAGATATTCAAGGGGCAGGCGCCTTTGATAGAAGAATTGGTATCGCTGAAAAACATGAACGGCCGCTGACCACATAGGCCAGTTACTGGTAACTATACCCGAGTACAATTGCTTCATCTTGTTTTCTTCGCTATAATACGCTAATGGAATATTTCTCTACAGTGGCAAAATGGCTTTCCAATAAAGCCGCTCAACCGTTCGCCGGCTTCCTGGCGTTCCTTACGATCCTGGTTTGGGGCCTGGCCGGGCTACTGCTTCATTTCAACAACACCTGGCAGCTCATCATCAGCACCGTGTCTGCGATAATATCTATCGTGATGCTTTTCATCATTCAAAACAGCCAACACCGCCACACTATCGCGATCCAGCTCAAGCTTGATGAGATAATCCGCGCCACGCAGGGCGCTCATAACGAAATGATGGATATTGAAAAGCTCACGGATGATGATCTGGAAAGGATCCAGAATAAGTACGGCTTAATGGCCGAGAAAACCAAAGAAGACCTGAAGAAAGGCAAGCTCGACACGCACACCCACGATATAGACCTGTCTTCGGTGAAAAAATCCACCTGAGAACGGCGCGCCTGTTCGATCCTCGGGGAACGGGGCGGAGCCAGGTAATAAATCCCAGGATCAAACGATGACAACCCAACCCATAACCCCTAACCGTCTTTCGACCGAAAAGAGCCCCTATCTTCTGCAGCACGCTTCCAACCCCGTGGACTGGTATCCCTGGGGCGCCGAGGCCTTCGCCAAAGCCGCAAAGGAAGACAAACCGATATTCCTTTCGATCGGCTATTCCACCTGCCACTGGTGCCACGTTATGGAGAAAGAGTCTTTCGAGAACGCGGAAGTGGCGGACCTGCTCAACAAATATTATGTCGCGATCAAGGTTGACCGGGAAGAACGGCCCGACATTGACCAGCTTTATATGAACGCTGTGGTCACGATCAACGGCTCGGGCGGGTGGCCGATGTCGGTTTTCCTGACAGCGGACCTGAAACCGTTTTTCGGGGCTTCCTATTTTTCCCGGAAGGATTTCGTGACCGTACTCGCCCGCGTCCAGATGCTCTGGGAGACCAAGCGGGCGGACCTCGTTAAATCCGCCGATCAAATGCTTGAGCATCTTAAAACACTCGACCCGGCCAGGGCTCAAAATAGTCAAATACCAATTTCGAAATCCGAAAAAGATTCCAATAATCAAATAACAAATCCCAAAACTTACATTTTCAAGACGGCTTTTGAGAACCTCTCGGCATCGTTCGAAAAGCTTACGGGCGGATTCCACCCGGCGCCGAAATTTCCGCCTTCAAGAGCGCTGATGTTCCTTATGCGGCTTCACGCGGGGGGCGTCAAGAACGCTCTCGAAATGGCCGGGACAACGCTTGACAGGATGGCAGAGGGCGGTATCTACGACCAGCTGGGCGGGGGATTCCACAGGTACTCGACCGACGAGTGCTGGCTGGTCCCGCATTTCGAGAAGATGCTCTACGACAACGCAAACCTCTCCGCCGCCTACACAGAGGCCTTCCAGCTTACGCGCAGGCCGGAATACGGAATGATCGCCAGAGAGACGCTGGATTACGTCCTCCGGGAAATGACGGGCGCGAACGGCGGTTTTTACACGGCGCAGGACGCGGATACCGGAGCCGGGGAAGGTGCTTATTTCGTGTGGACTAAATCTGAGATAGAAACAATACTGGGAAAGCCCTGCGCGGCCGAGTTCTGCGGGGTTTACGGCGTAACGGATGAAGGCAATTTCGACGACACCAATATCCTGACTTTTAAGGATGTTAAACAGTGGGTAAAACGGTACGAGCCCGGACTGCTTGCATCGAGAACAAAGCTTTTGGAAGCGAGGGGCAAAAGGCCGAGGCCGTTAACGGACGATAAGATAATCGTCGAGTCCAACGGCCTTATGATAAACTCCCTCGCGATGGCGTACCAGGCGTTCGGCGAAGAAAAATACCTTGAAGCGGCTCTCGCTGCGGCTCTGTTCATTAATGAAAGGCTTTATAAGGACCACAGGCTCAAAAGGTACTACCGCGCCGGCGCCGCCCCCGGAGAGGCCCTGCTTGACGATTACGCCTTCCTCATACAGGGCCTTATAACCCTCTACGAATCCACTTTCGAGGAGGGGTGGCTGACCTGGGCGCTGGAACTGCAGAAAACGCAGGACGAACTTTTCCGCGACGGTGTTAATGGGAGTTATTTTAACTCGGCCGAAAAGCGGAGCGACATTATCGCGCGCGGGAGAGATTTTTATGATTCATCGAACCCGAACGGGAACGCCGTGTCGGCCCTCAACCTTTTAAGGCTTTATCATCTTACCTACAGGGAAGAGTTCGAGGCCGGCGCGAAACAGATATTCGCCGCCTGCTCGGCGCTCGCGGACAGAGGGCCCGAGAATATGGCCCAGATGCTTATAGCGCTGGATTATTATTATTCTGCCGTAGAAGCGGCTGTGGTTACCGCCGCAGGCAAAACACTGCCGGACGCGCTGGTTGATGTGTTTTACAGGGGATTCCTTCCCAACAAGGCAATAGCTCTCTGCGGGAGCGGACAGCCGTCGGGGGTGGAACTGGTTAACGGCAAAAAGCTCAACGGCCCGGAATTTACCATTTACATATGCGCAAAAGGCTCGTGCAAGAATCCGACCGGAGACCCAACGGAAATACGCAAGCAATTGTCCGCTTTGAAAAGAACCGATCCTCTTACAATAACGATATAGATCTTTTGGCAAAAGGGCGTTTTTGTCATATGAATATAGCCGGCAATATGCTAGGATGTTATCGCGATTTATCACCCCGAAAACCATAGAGGAAGCGTGTTGTTTGGTCAGGGATAAATGAAAATATTTCGGAGGATTAGTGAAAAAACTCTTTGTAGCTCTTCTGGTGAGCGCGTTTAGCGCCGGTTTGTTGCGCGCCGGGGAACTCGATTCGAAACTGGGGAAAATGGCGCAAAAGTTCGCGGATACTTATTCATCCAGGCCGGGAGCGGTTGTTCCGGCGCCGACAGCTATATTTCCCCTGCAGACCGATGAGAACCTCGCTAAAAGAAGAGTGAATTTTGCCGCGACCGAGGTTTTTACTTCGCAGATGCTTAAATCGGGGAAATTTAAGATAGTCGAACGCACAGACCTTGAGAAGGTATTGCAGGAACAGAGACTGAGCTTATCGGGAGCCATAGAAACGGACAAAGCGGCTGACGTGGGCAAACTGGTGGGCGCGAAGCTTCTGGCGATGGGAAGCATAAACAGGCTGGGCGGCTCTTACCAGATAAGCATCCGGCTTGTTAACGCCGAAACTTCCGAAGTGATCACTTCGGAATACGCCGAGGTCCCGGTAAAGACCTTCGAAGAAGAAACCAAGCTATATCTCCCGTATGTGCCGGAAAAAGAGGCGGTAGGCATATTCGCGATGTACCTGTTAAATCCGGTGAACCTGACATTGACCTCGCTTCTGAGCACGACGCCGGTAAAATATACTTATGCCAACCCTAACACGAACACGAACCAGGCGGTTTCCTACTATACCGGGTGGAACAATTATGCCCCCTCGCTTGACGGTGGGAGCATTTTCGGTTTCGGGGTCAAATATTCGCCCTGGTCATGGCTTGTGATAGACCTGGGAATGACCCCGGCCCTTAGCCAGACGCAGGATATCTATCTTGCGCAGGTTAATATTACCGACTCAGGTTCCGGCAGGCCGGACACGCCCGAGGGGCAGCAGTCGAACCTGACTTACACCCAAAGCAGTTTCCAGTTGGGGCTGAGCGGCATTTATAACGTTTCGAAGAAAGTAAGGCTGTTGTTCGGCGCGGGAGCCACGCAATACACTATCACCAATAAAATAACCGGGAATCTGGCCATCAGACAGCCTTTTTATTACAGCGGCGGAGACCCATATTATCTTGAGCTCAACCGCACCGTTAACCAGGACGGCAAAACCGTCACGCCGACCGTGTCGCAGGACAGCAGGCTGCCTCAGGACACGAACATGACGTTTACCTTCGAAGACAACATGCTCGTGCCTTACGGGAAGATCGGGTTGGAGTGGAAGCCGCAGGAGCGGCTGGGAGTATCGCTGTTGTGCACGATGCCTTTCGGCAGCCTCGACCAGACCTTTACGATGGTCACGGTAGCGGATTTCGTGGACAGGTTCAACAATACGACGGTCCTGGGAAATAAAACGTCAAAGCTGTACGAGATAAAGGATAACGAACTGCCCGAAATAAGCCTGGCGGTCTCTTTATATTTTTAATGGAAACGGGCCAAAACTGACCGGCCAATTGACTTCAAAAAGGCAGATATATTCTATCTGCCTTTTTTCATATTCCGGCATCACCGCGGTTCTTTGAAGATCTCCCGCGGGACTTATTTGTCCTGCGAAAATATTAATACCGTTTAAGGGCCGATGCTTATTTTTCCTGAACAGGGCAGTCCGTCAAATTTATCCTCACGGGCCTCGACGTCGAGCGAGGGGTGGTTCGCGAAATCCGGGCCGTAGTTCTAGGAATCGCTGTTAAAGCACATTTTCCACAGGCCGGGGCCTCGGGGTAGAGTTCTTCTTCGAAGGGCTTCCTAACCTGAGCGTCGGAGCGGAAGCGGGGTTGGGTTACAGCAGCCCGAACAGCCGGTTCGAGAATATGGAGAGCTGGCTGCCTTCGGTGGCTATCAGGTATTATTACAAGTAATATCTATTGCCATGGGGGGCTATAAGATGTATATTGGGTTGTAAGATAATTAAGGGAGGAATCGATGAAAAAACTGGTTATTGGAATTGTTGCTGCCGCGTTGTTGGCCCTGGGCGCTACTGCCCGCGTGTCTTACGCCAAGGATAAAGGTTACTCTCCTGAAATGCAGGCGAAGATCACGGATATGGAAAAGCAGGTGAAAGCCGTCGCGGATGAAAGATCGAAGGTTGTCAAGAATCTAGAGACGTTCGATACGCTCGATTACGTGGTATTCAGCAATCAGGATTGGGTGAGGCTGCACGAGAGCCATTCAGCAGACGTCATAGTCAACTGGCCCGACGGGCATCACACTAACGGCATTGAAAAACACATCGAAGACCTCAAGGCGATGTTCGTCTACGCTCCCGACACGAATATAAAAGAGCATCCCATAAAATTCGGCTCAAACGATTTCACCTGCGTGATCGGCATTATGAGCGGAACCTTTACCAAACCGATGCCCATCGGCGACGGCAAGTTCATCCAGCCCACCGGCAAATCGTTTTCCATAAAGATGTGCACGGTCGGCCATTGGAGCGACGGAGTGATGACAGAGGAATGGTTGTTCTGGGACAACTCGACCTATATGAAGCAGATCGGGCTGGGACAATAACTCTCTTCCGTACTTAGCGCCAGCTTAACGCATAAAAAGAAAAAAGGTATCCCGATGTATCGGTACGCCTTTTTTTCTTTTGTAGTTTTTATTGTTTACTCCATTATTCGCCTGATCGCGCGCCCGCGTTCGTCAAATGTTGACAATCCAATACCAAAGAGGTAAATTCAGATTTATTGTTTTTAGATCACTTGACTTGTTAAATTGAATTTGGTATTAAGAATTATTCCAAAAAATATGAAACTTCGCGCCTACCTCCTCCTGGCCGCTCTCTTATGCTACGTTCCTGCTGAAGTTGCGGCTATCTCACCCGTCCCGGATTTCTCCGGAGCAGCTATTTCAACTTCAATGATCATGTGGAACTGGTCTACGGGGACCTATACGAGCTCAACCGCGGATGGTTACAGGTTATATTCTTCAAGCACGAGTAATTTTGTCAACCTCAGCGTGGATACAAGTTATTATATTGATTCGGGCCTCGGAACGAACAATGAATATACCCGCTGGATATTAGCTTACAAGGGGGGGCAATCGAGCGACCCGTCATATCTCGTAAGCAAATACACGTATGCAAACCCGCCGGCTACCTTTAGTTTGGACGTCGCGGTGTCCACTGGGGTGGAGATTAGTTGGCATTACAGCGACGCTACGGCATATGCCGTCGAAATATCCAGTAACGGAGCGCCTTATTATTACAACAGGGCGTGTTTTACTCCTCCTCAGGCGCTTCCCCTCGCAAGCAACACAACCTACTCCATCCGGCTGGGCGCTATCAACGGTGACGGCATCCAGACACCCGGCCTTTACAGCGTCGCCGCGGACACCGTAACTCCGCCCTATGACCCGGATTTCACGGGCGCAGCGGTTTCTTCGTGCAGCATCCGATGGTCCTGGTCGTCGAGTATTTTTGCCGGTACCGGCATAACAGCCTATGTAATATATTGTTCAACGATAGCCTCAGGTGGAGCTATGCCTGCGGGGGATGACTATGGGGTTGTCTTGAAAACAATAACGGATCCAAACACTTCATCTTGGGTCGAAGGGCCTCTGGAAGGCGACAACAAGCTGTATGCGCGGTGGATAAAGGCGGAAGGAACCATGGAGAGCCTGGGTAAAAAGGTTGTTCAGAGGTATACCTACGCGGTGGCTCCGGCAACCTGCGCTATCAAGTATATTGACATTGACAATATCGGTGAAAATTTCATAAATCTGGAATGGAATCCCGGTAACGCGAGCAACTATGTCGTAGAATACTCGACAACCGCTGATCTCTCTACTTCCAAAGTCGCGCTTCCTCCTTCATCGTCCGGCGCCGTTAACGGGTTAACCTCCGACACCAAGTATGATCTCAGGGTCGGCGCTGTGAACGGGGACGGCGTACAGACTCCCGATGACGCATTCAACCCCCGGGCGTATACCAGCAATACGATTAAAGTAGTTACCAGACCTCCGGTAGTACCAAACGTGTACGCCGCACCTGTTTCCTACACCGCGATAAAATGGAGCTGGTCTACCGGGACCTATACGAATTTACCTTACTTAATCGGTTATTCGATCGGCGAGCTTCAATATATTCCTCTATATAAAAAGGAATATGTTGTCGAAGTCGCTTCTGTTTTAGATACATCCGCTACTTCGTATGTATTGGATTATCTCGTAACGAACAGCACTCAGACGAGGTATGTTTCCGCAAAGCAATTTGCCCCGGGATACACTACGTATGGAAGCATCACGAATCCGTACCAGGCGTGCACCTACGCGACGCCCCCAAACGATGTGTATACCAGTTCGGTCACTTCCAGCAGGGTAGGTTTATACTGGAAAGAACCTATAGTCCCGCCAACCCAGTACAGAGTCGAGAGATCGGCTAATATATCGGAAGACGGGCCCTGGGTCTTCGTTTCCAGCGTGACCGGCACGAACTATTTTACCGATACCGGCCTTGCAAATTCGACCACCTATTGCTACAGGATCGGCGCGGTAAACCTTTTGGGGATCCAAACACTCGGGATGAAGGCTGTCTACGGCCCGGGCGTCCGGGATTACAGTTTCCTTACTTCAACGATTACATTGCAGGGCCCGCCGGTTTTGTACGGCGTCGCGGCCTCGACGGACACGATCGTCTGGAATTGGACGACTGATGTCCCAGGTATCAGCTATTTTAATATTTATACATCGACTAACGGTGTTTTAAATGGTAATATCGGCGCGGCGACAAGAAGCTGGGTAGAAACAAATATAGCCGCTTCTAATTCCCGGGTTACCAGGAGAATAGTATGCGCGACCGGCCGCGGTGTAAGCGATTATGCCGAAGCGTCGTGTTATACGTTAGCTGATCCGCCGAGCGGTATCGCGGTAAGTACCTCCTCTCAGCATTCTATCGCCATAAGCTGGAACAGTAACGGATGCTCGAAATTCCGGGTTGACCGTTCCCTTGATAACAGCCAATGGACAACAGTTAAAGGGAACACGGCGAATCTGACCGCGGCCGCGTACACCGATACAGGCTTGAAACTTTCAACCAAGTATTATTACGCGGTATTCGGTTACAACGGGGACGGGATCATAACTGTTTCAAGCGCTACCCTTAGCCAGCCCGGCAGAACCGGGGACCTTCCGTCGGAAACCAGGGTCATTTATTCATCTTCATCCGTTACCCAGTACCAAAGCGCTACGGTGGCGGGACTGGGCGATATCATAATTGAGATCCCGGCCGGCGCGATGGCCCGGGACGGCTATATTTATGTCAATGTTGATGCCGCGGCTAAGCCCATTGACGTCACAAAGACCGATCTGGATGCGATAACAGCGAAATTGAAGCCGAGCAGGCTCGTGGACAATTCTGTGGTCGAGCTGTTTTATTACGATCTGTATGGTTCGATCTATACCGGCAGTTTCAACGCGCCTGTTAAACTTAGCTTTTCGTATCCCGACAGCAACGGCGACGACCTCGTAGACAATATGGTTCCTACAACAAATGTAGCTTCACTGAAAATATATACGCTTAATACCTCGGATAAGCTGTGGGAGCCGGTAAGCAATTCAAAGATCGATATCGCTTTAAAACAGGTGCATTCGTATATCAATCATTTCTCGATATATTCGCTGGTCAGCGGCGGACCGGTTAAAGACAAACTTTCGCAAGTAATAGTGTATCCCAACCCTTATAAGCCTGGAACCGGCGGGCAGTTCGACAGCTCGCTTTTTGGAAAGGGTATTGTTTTTGAAAATCTTACGGCAAAGGCCAATATCAGGATATTTAACATTGCCGGAGAGCTCGTGAGGAATATACAGGCGACCGATGGTTCGGGACGGTATGTATGGGATGCCTCGAACGATGACGGTTCAAAAGTTGCTTCCGGTCTTTACGTCTACATTATTACCGATATCGACAATACTTCGGTAAGATGCAGCGGTAAGTTCTGTATAATTAAATAAGGTAAGGAAAAGCGTATGTTCCGTAAGTTAACGCTCCTGGGCATGGTGTTTATAACTTCCGTGTCAGTCGTCTCGGCAGATTCATCGGCCGCGGGCACATCAGGGGCTCAGTTCTTGAAGATCAGCGTTGACGCCAGGCAGTCGGCCCTGGGCGGCGCGGGCGCCACCGTGTCGGGTTCTCAAAGCATGTTTTACAACCCGGCGGGGCTAAGCTCAGTGGCTAATTTTGACCTTTCACTCACTCAGGTGAACTGGTTCCAGGATATTAGATATTCAAACCTCTCCGCGGCGAAAAAATTTAACTTTGGCGTGATAGGATTCTCGATAAATTACCTGACATCTTCTTCGATCGATAAATATGACAATACAGGCACAATGCTCAACGAGACCTACGACGTTTCGGATACGGCTCTCGGGCTCGGGTACGCGACGGAGATCTATAAAGGGGTGAGTGTCGGAGGTAATGTCAAATATCTTACGGACAGGATAGAAACCCACACAGCGAACGCGTTGTCGTTTAATTGCGGCCTGGTCTACAGGGAAATTGTGTCAAAACTTGACTTGGGTATCGCGATACAGAATATCGGTTCCGAGGTCAAATATATCAGCGTGGGCGATCCTCAGCCGCTCACCTATAAGCTGGGGGCGGCCTATAATATTCCCGTCGGCGAGAGCGACGAACCGGGAGGGGTTATTGTGTGCTCTGACGTTAATTCGGCTAACGATACGGGGATTTACGCGAATTTCGGTCTGGAGATCTACAAGGAATTTACGGAAGATAGCACCTATTTTATCAGGGGTGGTTACAGGACAGATCTGTCGGATAAAGCCAATGGCGTATCGTTGGGCGTAGGACTAAAATACAATATTTACGTTATTGATTACGCGTACTCTGCTCTCGGCGATCTTGGCCAGGCAACCAGAATAACGGTCTCCCTGAGATTTAATTAAGCAGTTCGAATACGAAACCAATCCGCATTCGCGGCGTGGTTTTTTTATTTGCGGGCGACGTATTAGCGGCATGTAAAAGAAAAAAGGCAGATATGATCTATCTGCCTTTTTTCTTTTTATTTTATTGAACAGAGCCAGTCTTAGCTCTATCCGCTATTCTTTTATTTCGTCTTTATTATTTCTCGCCTATACCTTTGATCCTCATCTGCGTGAAGCTTCTCACCACGAATATCAGCGAAGCCGCGAAAAATATACCGGCGAACGCCAAACTCACCGGCCTTGAAAGGCCGATGGCAAGCTCGAGGGCGAGAAGGCCGAAGAGCGTCGTGAATTTGATGGTCGGGTTAAGAGCGACCGATGAAGTGTCTTTGAACGGGTCGCCTACGGTGTCTCCGACGACTGTTGCCTTGTGGAGTTCGGTGCCTTTCTCCCTTAAGTCGACTTCAACCACTTTCTTCGCGTTATCCCAAGAGGCGCCGGCATTAGCCATAAAGATCGCCTGGAAGAGGCCGAAGAGCGCTATCGAGATAAGGTAGCCGATGAAGAAGAACGGCTCGAGGCAGGCGAACGCGAGCGTGCTCAGGAATATGACAAGGAAGAGGTTCAACATTCCTTTCTGAGCGTACTGCGTGCAGATCTCGACTACTTTCTTCGAGTCTTCAGTGGAAGCTTTTGTCGAACTGCCGTCAAGCTTCATATGTTGCTTGATGTACTCAACGGCTTTATAAGCTCCGCTGGTAACGGCGTGGTTAGCCGCGCCGGTGAACCAGTAAATTACCGAGCCGCCGGCTATGAGGCCCAGCAGGAACGGGGGGTAAAGTATCGAGAGCTTATCTATGTTGACAGTCAGGCCCTGGGTGAGCAGCACGATTATCGAGAATATCATCGTTGTGGCGCCGACTACGGCCGTGCCAATAAGGACCGGTTTAGCGGTCGCCTTAAAGGTGTTGCCCGCGCCGTCGTTGGCTTCCAGATTGTGTTTCCCAACTTCGAAATTCGGCTCGAAGCCGAAATCTTTCTTTATCTCAGCGCTGATGTTGGGTATCGTTTCAATGAGCGAGAGCTCATAAACCGACTGGGCGTTGTCGGTGACCGGGCCGTAGGAGTCGACGGCTATGGTCACTGGGCCCATTCCAAGGAAGCCGAAAGCTACGAGGCCGAACGCGAAGACCGCGGGGGCCAGCATCAAAACGCCGAGGCCGAGGGTGCTTATCCCGTAGGCGATAGCCATAAGGGAGAGTATGCAGAAACCCATCCAGTAGGCGCTGAAGTTACCCGCGGTGAGCCCCGCGAGAATGTTCAAGGACGGCCCTCCTTCGCGCGAAGAGCTTACGACGTTCTTAACGAACGCGCTTTCGGTCGAGGTGAATATCTTGACTATCTCCGGTATGACCGCGCCCGCGATGGTTCCGCAGGAAATGATGGTCGAGAGCTTCCACCACATAGAGCCGTCGCCGATGTCGCTTATGATGAAGTACGATATGACGTAAGTCATCGCTATGGAAACGAACGATGTTATCCAGACCAGCGAAGTAAGAGGCGCTTCGAAGTTCATTTTCGCTTTTGTCGCGTACATCGCCTTCGCTATGACCGAGTTGATGCCGTAGGAAGCCGCGCTGGCGAGCAGCATCGCGAGGCGCATCACGAATATCCAGACGAGCAGTTTGACCTGCAGGATCGGGTCTTTGATGGCCAGCAGGATGAACGATATGAGAGCGACGCCGGTCACTCCGTAGGTCTCGAAGCCGTCAGCCGTGGGGCCGACAGAGTCGCCCGCATTGTCGCCGGTGCAGTCCGCAATGACGCCGGGGTTGCGCGCGTCGTCTTCTTTAATGTTGAATACTATTTTCATAAGGTCGGAGCCGATGTCCGCTATCTTCGTAAATATTCCGCCGGCAATTCTCAGCACCGAAGCGCCGAGCGATTCGCCGATGGCAAAGCCTATGAAGCACGAGCCCGCGAGGTCGGGGCTGATGAAAAGAAGAATGCTCAACATAACGAGGAGCTCGATGCTTATGAGGAGCATCCCGATGCTTATGCCCGAACGGGCGGGAATGGCGTAAGTCGGGAACGGAAGGCCCGTGAGGCTAGCGAAAGCCGAACGGGAGTTGGCATAGGTGTTAATCCTCATGCCGAACCACGCCACCAGGTAACTGCCTCCGATACCGATGAGACTGCAGATTATGATGGTTATGACCTTGTAAGTCTCGAAGTGCCTGAGACCGCCGAAGTAGACCACGATTATTACCGCGAGCATACCTTCAAGGAGAAGAATGAATTTGCCCTGGGTGATGAGGTAGGTCTTACAGGTTTCATATATGAGTTCGGAGATCTCGCTCATTGATTTGTGAACGGGGAGCGCCTTCGTGCGCAGGAACTGCACCATGCCGAAGAGCAGGCCGAACACGCAGATAATTATCCCGTAGAGAAGCAGGGTGTGGCCGTCGACTCCGAGGAATTGGACTGTCCGCAGGTCGGGGAGTATGAGGTCCGACTCTCCAGCGAACGATGCGCCTGTGAATAGGGCTGAAATAAGCCCGGCCAGCGTGAACTTTTTCAATAACTTTACTGACATTTTAAGGCTCCTTTGTTATAGATCGGCACGAATTTTCCAGGGGAACACGCACTCCGTTGTGCTTTGTAACCTTCAGGTAAACTGCCGTTTTGTAGTAAGAGCGATGGGGCGGAGTCAAGATTATAGAACAAAAACCCCGGATTTGTCAAATTGCCGCGGCCCGGAGCGCATTACGGGCTAAACTAAAAGCTAAGATCTCTCATCCGCCAAGGGCGGATTCGAGATGACAAACGGCAAGGAATATTCTCCTCACTAATACCATAGGTCCCAGGATAAACTTTCACCAATAATTTATGCGATTTTCTCAAATATTTCACAATTTTACGGCACAATCAATGAGAATAAATACAAGGCAATATTTATTATAATTATATTGCAAATGTTCGATATTTGTGTTAAAGTATTACAGGTGATAAGAGTGCAAAGAAAAGCAGTAACAGCGATCTTCGCTTTTTGCATGCTTGTTAACGCCCTGATCCCGTCCGGGATGAGGGTCTTTAACGCCGTGCAGGCAAACGCCAGACAGGCCTTCGAGAACACCCGGGCCGTCAACGGCCTTTTTTCCGCCTCCTCCGTCCCTCTTGAAACCCTCAAAGATCTCCTGACCAGAAGCAACCACATAAACACGGGCTATTCACCCCGTTCCGGAGCAGACCCGGATAAGGACAAGGATACGTCCTCGAGTTATTTCCTTAACGGTTTCACTGGCGCCGCGAGGCTTTTCGCGAGCTTCAACCTCTGCCCGTGGTTAGTTCCCTGGGCGATGGCCTCGGGTTACGGCTCGGGTTTCCGAAGGGAGGTCTTCCAGGTCCACTGGCCCCCCGGCAGTGGTGTCTTTGTTTATTTATTGCTGCTTTCATTTTTAGTGCTGCTTTCAAGGAAGAGCGATGTGCCTGCTGTTGCTCTGCCTTTCCGTAAGCTTTGACCCCGAATTGAAGTAAGGATTCGGGGTTTTTTATTTGCCTGAATTAACGAAATTCCGCCGGAGCCGAACCCTGAATGCTCCGGAATAAAGAACCAGCGAGGGATCTATGAACGCAAAAAAATTAATCTCGGTCGCCACGGCGCTTTGTTTCCTGTTCTCCTTCGTCTTCGCCCCCGCGGCGCAGGCGGTGGTGGAAACCAGGCGCTCGATCAAGGAGTTCAAAGCCATCCTGGACGACTTCGTCATTCCCGCTTCGATAGGGCGCGTCACGGGCAGTTACTCGCCGGAGGGCTTTGCGAACGCCCCGCGGGTAGTCATAAACATCCAGGACCTTCACTGCAACGGCGAAGTTCAGAAGAATATCGCGGGCATACTCAAACTGATAGATTCTAAATACAAGCTCTCGAAGGTCTACGTTGAAGGCGCGTCCGGTCAGCTCGACACCAGCTGGCTGGTAAACATCCCGGACACGAAACTCAGGAAGGCGCTCGTAGAGAAAATGGTGGATCAGGGCCACCTCACGGGCACCGAATATTTCGCGGCCTTATCCGGCAAGAAAGACATCCTCTCGGGCATAGAAGACGAAAAGCTCTACCGGGAAAACTATGTCCGGCTCGGGGTGATACTCGGGAACAAGGCGAAATACTCAGGGTTGTCTCAGTCGATGCAGAAAGACCTCGATAAGCTCAAAGAGGCCTATTTCTCAACTTCGAACAAGCGTCTTGAAAAGACCATAGCCATGTACAAGGCTAGGGAGCTCGACGCGGCGAAATACTACAAGATACTGCTTAAATTCGCCGGCAAGCTCGATACCGACAGCGGCAGGTTCAACGCGCTCGCCGCTGGGAGCCCGAACACGTACCCCGCGATCACCGGCTACATCGGGCTGATGGAAGACGGCAAGAACCTCAAATACCAGAACATTGCCAGGCAGCTGCAGGAGTTCATGCGGATACTCAAGCAGAAACTGCCCGAGAGCGCTTACAACCTCCTGCTTGAAAAGACCGATAATTTAACGAAACTCGACGAACTCTACATATACCTCTCCAGGATATCCAGCGAATACAAGCTTGACCTGAGCGTCAACTTCCCGCAGCTCGCGACATTTTTAACCTATCTTTCCAACAGCCAGGGCATCAACCCCAACGAGCTGGTAAAACAGGAAAAACGGCTTATAGAGAATATCAGGACCGGTTTGTCGAGGAACCAGGCAGAGCTCGAGGTGTCTTTCCTGAGCGACTTCTTTTCCTACTTCGACGATTATCTCAACAACAAACTCACTTCCGAAGACTACGTATACTTCAGCAAAAGATCGGGCGAGTTCAAGGAATTGTGGACTAAATATACGGGTAACGACCGTTTCAACGGAATGAAAGCCGACTTCGATATGCTGGCCGAATATTACGGCGTCAATTTCCAGAGAAACGATAGTTTTATGAGGAACATTAACATCGACCATATAGCAAACGGCACGAACTCCAGGGCCGCCGATACCGCGCCCGGTAACTCTTCAACAGCGGGCGCTGGCCTTTCGGGAATACCTGCCAATTCCGAAGTCGTGGTGATCGTGGCCGGGGGTTTTCATACGGGAGGGATTGAAACGCTTCTTGCCGGGAAAAAGATACCCTACATAACCATTACCCCCAACGTGACGGGGGAAACAAAAACAGCCGATGCCGTCTACCAGGAGATAGTTAAACAACAGGCGAAGATACTCGCCCAGGCGTTCGCCAATATGCCCATGACCGAACTTATCCGGAGGACCAACAACGCCTCCGAGACCGGGAAAGTCGAGATCCTTGAAGGCGTGCTCAAAGACCTCCTTAATGCCGGGCTCACGGGTTCGAACCCGGAAGAAGCGAAGAAGCTTCTCGCGGCGGTCCTTCTGAAATTTAACCCCGAGCGCATAGAGGTCCGGCCCGACAGGGTTGTGGTCAAGTGCGCGGGGATGAACGAAGTAGTGTTCGTCATAAGGGACGGCGTGGCTCTTCTCTCGGGAGAAAAAGCCGAGGCCGCCCCGGCCGAAGGGGCGGCTCAAGCTCAAGTCCCGGGCCTTGTCCGGGTTTCGGGAGATGCGGCGGTTACGGCGGTTGACGACGCCCTCAAGACTCTCCAGTCCGTAACTCAGGCCGTTGAAGCGCTCTATGATGCCGTGGTTATAGGAGTAAATGCCAAAAGCAGGCCGGGTGGAGTTATCGCCCCGCTGGCATCGGTCCCCGAGGAAAATCAGAACCTCCCGGGTTTGAACCCCGTTGTCATAACGAACGAGGGCGGTAAAAAGGTCGTCCGGTTCAATAAAGAGATAATGTCCCGCTTGCCGGCAGCCGTGCAGACCGCGCTCCTCGATAACGCCGAGGCGCTTGATAAACTTCTGACCTCTCCCGGCGAAACAGCGGACGGCAAACTCCTGGCCGCGATAAGCGCCGCCAACCCCTGGCTGGGCGAGCTGATACATTCCTTCGCAAAGGTTTCCAAACCCGCGGCAGGGGAAACCCCAAAAGCAGCGACGGCCGTTGCTTCCGCAATCGCTGAACATCAAGCGGCGGTTCGTGAAGTAAAACCCGCCGCGTCCGCAGCGGAACCCGCATCAGAAAATAATTTCAGAGAACGCAAGACCGAGGAAGCGCCAGTACGGCCGGCGGTTGCGACTAAACCTGTTGTTTCGGCTCCCAAAGCGGCACCCTCCACTCCTGCGACCCAAAACGCGCCTCAACCCGGGACCCCGGAAGAGAATAACTGGAACAGAAGAGTAACTTCAACTCTGGACCCTGATCTTTCTCTTGAAGTGATCGGCGTGTTGAATGACAACCCCCAGTTCAAGTTCGTACGAGAATTTGACGAGAACGACCGTTCGGTCCAGGTGCGCAAGGTCGCGGATAACACGTTTATAATCCGGAATTTTTCATCGCAAGCCGTAAAGGTAAGTTACGCTACTAACGACAACGTCAAGGTTTTCTACACCGACGCGGAGAACAGGGTGTATGGGCGCCTGGCTTTGGGTTCGACCCTGAACGCCGAAATAAACGAAGGCACTCCGGTCAGGATAGAGACCGGCAGATATACGCTGACCAACATGCCTAACTGGGCGCTGTCAGTGCCGCAAGACCGTATCTATAAGTTTAATGAAAATAGAAAAGAGACCGACGGTGAGAGATTGGAACGGCTGAACAAGGAAACAGGTTATGAGACCTATGAGATCGTAGTTAAAGGCAGGGCCCTTATAATCAAGGACAAGAACGGCAAAGTAATACAGACGTTCGCCGCTGATGCCGGCGGGCGTTTTGTCTTTGATTTCAGAGGGATCCATTACAGCGTATCGTTGAATAAAAACGGAAAGTATGCATTTGATGCTACAAACGAGCATTCCGCGAAAGTCTGGTGTGTCGACTACCCGGTTGTTTATTACAGCCCTGACGGTTCTTCAGGCACTCGTTCGCTGCTTGCGGGCGAAGGCCTGATAGACTCCGGGATGACATATTCTTTTTACGATAAAAACAAGAATATAATCCGGTTTTCAATTGACAAAAAAGACAATCACTTGCAAATGAAGTACACAGAAAACGACGACGGAAAAATCAAGACGGCGGATTTTTTTAACGCTGAAGGTATACTTTTCGGGTTCCTGGTGACACAGGACAAAGAAGGAAGAATACGCATTATCAACATTGACAATAACGGCAATGGGAATGGTCGCCCCCTGAGATACGACGCCGGGCGTTTACCGGAACCGGCTAAAAGCGTGTCTACCGGAGCAGCGCTCACCAAGGCGGACAGCCGCTGGATAGAAAATACTCTCAGGAGACTGGGTTGGATGACAGCCGAGAAAGGCGTAATACCTGCCGTGGTCAGAGCGCTTGACGAAATATTCAGCGCGCCGATACTCGAAAGGGGAGATATCACCGGCATTATCAATGGGGCCGACAGGCAGGCATTTTTAGACGCTCACTTAACTGACGCTGAACGTAAGCAAATGACCAAAGAAGCCGAGAATCGGCAAACAGAAAGAGCAACTCGACTTGACTGGATAGTAAAAATAGCAGGGAACAGCGTTCTGCGGTACTTACACGTGTCCACTCCCGTAAATATCGCCGTGCATTCGGCTGTAAATCTGCTAAACGTCATCGTAAGAGTATTAATAAGTATTGGTATAAAGAAGGAGCTCCTTCCCGAAGGGCTTAGTACGGACGCCCCGCTGGCAGCCGCGCCGTATGCATCGGTCCAAAATAATCCGTGGGCGTGGGCGGATAATGCGGCAGGATTAAATCAGGTTCCAGACGACCATATGGTCAGGCAACGAGCTATTATAATAGATGCCATTCTAAGGTCTTTGAAACCGGAAGAGCAACAACTCATAATTCTTATGGTTGGGCTGTCGCACGGGAATAATACGGGGATTGCTTCGTCGCTGTCTCTAGCTCAACAATTCTGGGAGAGAAGCCGTTCGGTAAAATACGATCTGGATGCCGGCAAGTTGATCGAATTCCTTGAACTATCCGCAAAACAAAGAACGAGTTTAAAAGACGTGGTTGAATTAACGCTTAACGGACCATACTCATATTATAAATATATTCTTGATCAACTTTGCACCCCCGAAAAGATTCGCAAGATGCAAGATGCCGCCGGCATTCTTCCGCTTGAAAGTCCCGCGGCGGCGCCTATACCAGTGAATGTCCGTCCTGTTGAAAATGCTGTTGAGACGCCAGTGTCCCAGGCCGTACCTCATGCACCGGCGCTAGAGCCAAGCCAGGAATTTTTCACCGCGGATGAAATACGGCTCATTGTTTTCATGATGAAATTTCAAGAAGTTCAGTCAATAAAGAACAAAGATATGAACGAAAAGAGAAACATTTTTATGGCCTGGGTTCAAAATGGTTGGGAACTAGATGTTTCATTGGGAATTACCGAAAAAATAGCTCATGATTTTATAACGCTCCAAAATAACTCCGCGTATCAAGCCCAAATAACCACGTTGCTTACGCGCCTGGGCAAAGGGAACCTTCTGGTAATGGCGCAGGAGCTACTCACCACATCGGGGGTCAACAGGCTTAAGGAAGCCGCTGCCGGCATTCGTGCGAGGGAGAAGGTGCTTCAAGAGTTTAAAAATGATGTCGCGACCGTGGGGTTAGACAATGTCGTGAGCTACGGCGCTGCCACTTTCAGGGACCTTTTTAATCTGGACCGGGGGTTGATGCCCTCACATAAGTTTTCTGTGGAATCGGGTGAAGTCTTTTATGTTTCAGACCCCTTTGTTGACCCGACGAGCCAGAAAACAGTGTTCCTTGTATACTTGAAGCATATACCGAAAGACGGTACTGCTCCTCAAATTTTTGTCAACGCTTATTACAGAAGCGACTCTCAAAATGTTTGGCGCGCCGCATCTCACCAGGGAGTAGGTGAAAACGCATGGTGGATAGGGAAAGGTTACGATGAGCAATATCAGACTCTTCCCTCTGCGGTTCAGGAAAAGCTGGAAGGTTTAAAAAACTCAGCAGCCGCGATCCCAACCAAAGAAGGATTTTACAAGGTTCTCGGACTTGGAGAGGAGCATCCGTATGATCCGGCTATTATGCAGTCGGTGATGTTATCTCAGATAAAAAATATCGTGAATCCTATTGGTCTGAGTAAATCTCTTTTTCAAACGCCGCAATATGAACGCGGTTTAAGGCCGGACTTCACTTCTTGCCGGACATATGAAACGCAGAGCCTGTTATACGGCGGCAAGGTTACAACTTACGTTGTCTCGAGTGAAGACGGAGCAGTGGAATACCTTTTTAACGTTGCAGTCGTTAATGGGGTGACCAAGGTTTGGATAGGCGGCTTACAATACGCTCATCCGAAATTAACCCGCCAGGGCATTCCGTCCGTACCGATAAATGCTCCCTGGTTTTATATGACCCCTGCTTTTGAATACGCGTCTAATATTGAAACGTTAAAAACTAAAATGGGTGTTGACCTTTCCAGTTATATGAGGCCTCAAAATATATACAGACCCGAAAAATACATTGATATGAGTTCATTTCTAGATCAGCTTCCTATAATCAAAGACTTCCGGGCTCAAGTTTTGAATGAGCGGCCTGCAGTTCCTGTTGAAGATTTCGATAAAACCAGAATGTTTAATATAGCCGATTTTGCCGGATATAACCGTGGTAAACAGCCTCTCAACGTCTCCGTATCCGGCAGAAGGGCTATGGCATGGACCCTTACCGCGGCGGCAGTCCTCGCGGTCGGGACACTCGCCTTCTTCGGCGTGGGTTGGTTCCTAGGCCCTCTATTGATCGTCAAAGGGTTGAGCACTATCGCACTTACGAGCGGCATATTGATTGGCTCTATGGCGGGGATACTTGTTTACAACACCAACATCTACTCCCTCGACGCGAGAGAAATGCGCAAAGCAATGAGCCCGAGAGCTCCCCCTGCCAGCGCTGAGCAGATAAAAACGCTCGAGTCGCTCGTTGCAGATGCTTTAAACAATAATAGCGGAGTAATAATCGAATATTATGACCCTGAAAACTACCAGAGTCATAAGAACCTGGTTATGAAAGGGCCGATGGCGACCCTGCCAGACGGCACCATTGTAATAAATAAAAATGCAGTCGCCCTCCTTGTTTCGCCCGAACTTCCACCCGAACAGCAGGAACGCGTCCGCAGGTTCCTTCAGCACGAACTCTGGCATTCGTACATAGCTAATCCGGGTAAAGCCCCGGCGCAGCAGCGGTTATTCAGAACGCTGTCGGCCCTCAGCAAGGCCCCCTTGATAGGAAGGGTGATAGAAGAATTCGCCGTCTCGATCCTGGAACAATGGCCCGCAGGCAAGTTGCAGATACGCCCACTGAGCGACGCGAGCCCCGCAGCAAAACAGCTCACTTGGCTCAGCTACACTCTGTTAACAGGTGTATATATCCTCAACGCGCAGCATTTTCATATCCCACAGCTGGAATGGGCTTCCATAGCGTTGTTCGTGGCCCTGGACATAAACGGTTTTTTTGATTATGTCTTCAATAAAAAAGTCGGCTTTCATTTTAACACAAGAAGCATAATGAACATAACTTTATCGCTGTCCGCGCTGGGAATGCTGGGGCTGCAGATCTTCAACGTTCCTTTCCTGGATATTTCCAACCAGATACTGCTATGGCTGTATATCAGCAAGTCTTTTATCCTGCCAGCCCTTCAGAACCGGGCGTTAAATAAATCGGTCGCACGAGCCGGGAGTTTAGAAGTTCCTTCAGCTTCTCTCACTTCCGGAGAAGGAATTGCCCTAACCCTGCCCGAGAACGCGGGATTCGTCGAAGATCTCAGGCATCAGGGCAAGAGAGCGAACATCGCCATCCACGCGCGCAACAACCTGAAATTCAAGAACGCGTCGCTGACGATGCCCGCAGTGCTCGAGTCCGGAGCCGAAGCATTGAAAGCGGATGAGATAAACAGCACACACGGTTATATTGACGGGTTGATAGAGGGGCTTGATTTTAAGTTCACGGCGGCGGAAAAACTTGAGATCAAACTAAAAGCCCGTTCCGCGTTCGATGCGATGGCGGCGGCCGGCGCCGTAACCGCCGGCAACATCGAAGAAATTAAGAATTTGTTCGCGACGATATCTGGAAATTCCCGCGGCAGGATAGGGGAATCTTACGCGGAGCTCCGCGCCTTGGCGGAATCGGCGGTAAGCCTTCCCGATAATATCAAGGCATCCGTTCTTAACCTGGAACTCCTTACGGTCATAGCGGCGAAGACGGGAATATTCTGCAACACCAGTTATTCCGCGCTCAAGGCACTGGCCGCGTCGGCCGCGGCGCTTCCTGCGGATGTGGGGGGATCGGTAATGGATACGGAACTCCTTACCGGTATAGCCGGTAAGACCGGCCGCACTTCCGGCGCGGCATTCTCCGCGCTCAACGCTTTAGCCGGCGCGGGTGTAATTACAAATAATAACGGAAGTGAGATCGGAAAACTTTTCAGTTCGATAGCGGGCCGTAACGGCGAAGATATTGATTACGCCGCGCTCAAGGCGTTAGCCGAGTCCTCTAAAGCTATGCCGGTAGACGTCAAGGCCGCGGTGCTTAACGTCGAACTCCTAACGGCGATAGCCGTGAGATCCAAATTCTCGTCTCTCTCCGTCTGTTTTTCCGCGCTCCAGTCCCTGGCCGAAACGACAGCCGCGCTGGACGAGGGCACGAGAAAAGAAGCGCTGAACGGAGAACTCCTTACGGCGTTATCCGAATTCCCAGTTTCTTATCACGCACTCGGGGCCCTGGCCAAAGCCGGTGTAGTGACAAAAGCCGGCAGAAAGGCGGTGGAAAAACTTTTCATTCTCATTGCCGAGAAAAACTCAAAAGGCTGGGATACCTCCTCTTCGTATGACGCGCTAAAATCCCTGGCCGACGCGGCGGCAAAGCTTCCGGCCGCGCAAAGGGGATCGGTGCTTGACGTTACGCTGCTTGCGGCAATGACCGAACAAGCAGGCGGCTTTACAAAAACAGCATACTCGGCGCTCCAATCCCTGGCCGAAGCAAATCTCCCTCAGGACGTGCAGTCAGCAGTGCTGAACTTAAGGCTCCTTACCGCGGTAGCAAAAAAATCGGTTTGGCGCGGGCCGGACTGGAATTCCGTGATCAAATCGATGAGAGCGATGGAGACGGAGACTGTAGAACAGCCGGATGAAGCCACAGACGGTTTTACAGCATTAAGATCCCTTGCGCTCGCGGCGGCCGGGCTTGACGTAAACACGAGAAAAGCGGTGCTGGACTCCGCATTCCTCGAGGAGTCAGCCGGGTTCGCCCCCGAGTCTTATTCCGCGTTCAAGGCGCTGATCCTGGCCGGAGCCGTGAAAATAGATAATGTTAAAAATATTAAGGATCTTCTCACCGCGACAGCCGGAAAGAACGGCGATTTTGCCCGCGCCGCCTACGCCGCGCTCAATTCTTTGACCTCCGCGGGCGCGGTGAGCCCGGACAACATAGAGGCGGTAAAATCACTTTTCACAGCCATACCCGGCAAGGCCGGTGTAAATTCCTTTCACGCCTATTCAACGCTCGAGTTCCTGGCCGGGCTCGGAGCGGTGACAAAAGACAATATCAATACAATAGAAAAACTCTTTACCGGGAGCGCCAGGATAAGCGGCGAGGACCCAGGTTACGGGGCCAGGGTTCTTCACAATGCCGCCGAGTCCGGGTTGTTGAATAAGTTAATGAGGGTCAATAAGCTTACTTTAAACCGGCAAGAGGCTGGCATAGAAGGCCAGCAAGTGGGTGGTATATTATTGGAAGAGTTTTCCGGATTCTCTCAGCTGGCTGCCGCCACGGGCGAAGATATTGAATTACCGGAACTATCCGGAGAACTCGTATTGCCCGAAGAGCAGAAATATAAAACCGCCGGCCTGGAAGAGAAAAGTGTGGAAGAAATATTTAATGATCTGGGTATCACGGGAGCTACCTACGCAGCTACTCTGGGACGCAAGGTAACCTACAAATACACCGCAAGAAACGGTGACAAAAAGCGGATAACTTTCAAGATGCAGAAGGAAGGGGAAGACGCCGGCATACTCGCTAGAGAAGGGGATAACCTGAACTTGCTCGAGCGGGCTAGAACCATAATGAGGCGTCAAGGCGATCAATTGCTGGGCGATTATCCCGTGCCTGTCGGCGTTTATAAAGTCAACGGCATAAAGGATAATCAGCGCGTCAGCAATACCGGCGCTCCGATAGCGCTTGCGGCGAAAGACGGGGTATTCACCGCGCTTGTTTTGATCGAAGATGATGAAACGTTAACTTACCTAGACGGGGGCCAGGACGGGTGCCGGGTCGGAGAGGTTGACGGCAGCGGCAAATACAAGCCCGGCGAAAAAATCACAGATAAAGAGGTTGAAGCAGCGGTAAGGAATAATGTGCACGACCTGTTTACGCTTTTGAAATACGGCATTGTGCACCCGGACCTCATCAGTATGTTCCATGAGGGCAGGCTTGAAGAGCAGGCCCGCAGGCCGACCGGCGATATGGGCTTCTACAGATGGAAACGGGGCGGCAGGATGGGTTCACCCCTGTTTTACGCGATGTTCTCGAATTTCAGGTTATCGGGCCCCTGCGACTGGGCGAACCTTACGACTGTAAACGACATTGCCGGCAAAAAATATATGCCCCAATTCTTTGCCGCGCTGGGCATTTCCGGCGCGAGCAAGACGGAAATAATGCATACGATGATAGGGAATTATTGGCTGCAGTTATCCCTGGTGACGCTGGCCTGGATGAATAAAACAGGACGACTTGAATATAACGGCGAAAATATTAAATGGCTGCAGGGCACGATGGAGAAAATGTTTAAAGAGTCAACAGGCATATTGAGGGGGAAAGCCGGGGCGTTCGATGTGAACGCCGTGGTTGACAGCGGTTTGATGGCAAGACAGATGTTGTATTTTATGAGCGGCGAATATGCCAAGGACCTCCCTTTTACCGATGAGGGCAGAAAACTTTCCGGTAAAAATGATCTGTCGGTGGAAGAAAACGCAAAAGTAGAAGCATACCAAAGGATACAGTCGATGTTCCTGGGCGCTAAACTTAAACTGCCTTCCGCAGATGAGCTCAAGTACCAGAAACTCCCCTGGGGCGGTTACATAGATAAAGCCGGGCGCTTTATCGGCAAGACTGTGCAGTCAATGGATGATGTTTTTTACCTTGACCTTGGAGTGCCGGACGCAAAAACAACTTTTACCGAGCTATTAAAGGCACAGTTCGTGCTGGGTGTTCTGTCTATGAGGGCTATGAAACCGGCTCTAAAGGTGCCCGAACTGGCCCGTGCTATGAGAGCAGGCGGAGCGCTCACTCTGCCCGAGAACGCGGGTTTCGTCAAGAAACTCCGCTCGGAGCTTGAAGCGCAGGGCCTGCCGGAGGAGCAAATAGCCGGGATCATCGCGTTCGCCGTCGCCGAGAAAGAATACGTCGATTCCCTGCATCCGCTGGATTTCTACCGCCGCCACTACGAGGGCGCTGGGGCGTACAAGGGTGGTAAGCCGAGCCGTATAGCCGGCATAGCCGCCATTACGGCGGGAATGTGGGCGGCCAGGAGCATATCTTTCGTTTTCAACCTAGGGCGTGGTCTGGAAGCGGCAAAACAGCTTTCGGAAGCAGCTGGCAAGAGAGCCAACATATCGATCCACGCGCGTTATAACCTGAAATTCAAAACTGCCCCGCTGACTTTGGAAGGTCCCGAAGACTTCATTGAGATCAGGAGCCTTGATTCGCGGCAGTTGATCAGCGAAGCGGTAAATCTCGAACGGACGGCGAGAGAGCAATTTATAAACCAGGACCGGGAATTCGTTAACACCCTGGAACGGAGCGGTAACAGGTTCGGCGAAGTAGCCGCCACTTTCCTATCCGAGCTCAACAGGACTAATGACCTGGACCTTGCTTTGAGGGAAATGGGGTTTGAGGGAGCGGCCAGGGCGGTTAAGGAAGGTTTCAAGAGACTCGCGGACTTTGCGGGAACCGAACCGGGCGCTGGTCTCGCTGAGGCCTTGGGCAAAGCTCAGGCGATACGGGATGTCACGTACGCGGTGCAAACGCAGCAATTGAGGAAGATCCTTCCCGGTAACAGGAACACCAGTCCTTCCGCCTCCAATAAACCATATTTTGACTACGCCGCGGGCACGAACCCCATAGTTTATTTTAATAAACTTCTAAAGAACAGGCAGTATGTTTTTGTCGACAACGATGCCTTTGCCGCGTCCTACCTGTCCAGGGCCGCTGAAATACTCGGGCTGCAAAACAACGTAAAAGCCGTCAGGGAAGACATATTCGCGTTAAGGCACCTTCCGGAAAGCATCGGCACGCTGAGAATGAAGAACGTCGGCACCTATGTCGACGTCAACAACATTCCGGACAGCTGGTATGACGAAACAGGCGAGGCGGTTTCGCCGGGCGGGCAGATAATCGTAGAGTTCCGGCCCAACCGCGCGGCGGGCCAGGAGAACAATCCCATAATCAGGAAATTCAGGGACCGCCTGGTAACCAATCAACCGGGAAGGTGGACGCTTGAATACGGCCATTTTGATAATGACGGCAGGTTCATAGCGAACGAAGCCGGCTCGGAAGTACCGGGCCTGTATTCCATAAACACCGTGGTCATATTTACAAAGTCGGAAGCCTCTAACCTCGCCGCAACCCCAGGCGAAGAAGGAACAATTTCCATTCAGGGTTTTCTGGGAAATAAACTCGCCGCGATCAAGGGTAACCTGGCGTTCGGGCCGAACGATTTTCAGACAAGGGACACCAAGGTGCCGGGCCTTACGAGAACAGTCCTTGAAAACTTATATAACATTGCCGTTCTTCACCATCAGGGCCAGTTCAGAAAAGACGGGCAAACAAGCTATTTAGCGCACATACTGGGCGTGACGAGCATATTAGTCGATACGCTCGGGATAAACGACGCGGAAGCCATAGCGGCGGCATTTTTGCACGACACTCTTGAAGATTCGATCGAATATTATCAAGAATTGGCAAAGACAAAATACCCGGGCAGGATATTCGATATTGAAAAACGCACTGTGGAAGGCGTAGCCGCCGAAACTTTCAAGGCCCAGGTAATAAGGGAAATTATTCCTTCAATGAGAGAGAAGGTGTTCGAAGGAATAGCCGCCAGGCTTGAAGGAAGCGGCCTGAATACCGCTTTGATAAAACAACTGGTATTTTCCCTGAGCAAGGTTGAAGGCGTGTCGACCGCTGATTATCTTGAGGGCATAAGGAATGCGGGCAGGCTGGCTGTAGCTGTGAAGGTCGCCGACCTGACATACAATCTGAGGGATCTAAAGAAAACCGAACTTGAGGGGTTTGTTGACAAATATCTGTTCGATGAAAATGAAGGAAGAGTGTGGGAATATTTCAAGCGTAACGACAATGGCGCCGCCTTTGTCGACACCCTTCTTGCCGGTCAGCCCGACTTGGCGCGCGCTTTGAGAATAGAAGTATTGAGTTCAATTTACGGCGTCTGGGAAAGAAGTAACAAGATGCAAAGTCCGGCGTTCGCCCGCGGAGTTGTTGCCCAGATCGATCCTTCCATAGAAATACCGGGAACACTCACGGATCCGGGAGCGATCATTGAGCACGCAAGGAAAGTTTTATCGGAAAGAAAGCCGGCGCAGCAGTCGAATCGCAGGACATTTCTCGCGCAGGTCGCGGCCCTTGTCGGGCTGCAACAGAAGCAACGGGATGAAAGCGGGGTATATCTCATTCTCGATCCCTCGGCGCGGTACGCGTTCGATCCAGCCCTGCCCATACAGGAGAACAGAGCCGCGATCTTCACTCAAGGGAACGCCAGGACGAGCGTAGTGATAGAAGATCAATGCGTGGCTCTGGCCATCAGCGATCCCGAGACGGGAAAATACGCCCTGATCCACGTTTCGCCCTGGAAGGCGGAGCACGAAAGGTTCAACGAGGCGGAGACCGAAGTGATCGTCCGGAACATCGTAAAAATGCTCGCAAGCTCCGGCATGAAACCGGAGAACCTTACCGTCCACGCTTTCTCGGCGGAGAACGTAAACCACGTAAAGATACTGATCCCCGCGCTAAAAAAGGTATTCGCGGGCGTTGACGAGCACAATTACCACCAGCCCTACATATCCGTACGGGTTTTCCCGGACAGGAACCTGGCGGTAGCCAATACCGAGAATACTTTCTCCGATTCCGTAAATCTTAATGAGAAACATTCAGGCGGCTGGTCCGCCCTGGCCTATGTCGCCGTCGCCGGGGTCGTGGCTCTCTGGAAAAGAAAACAGTCTCAAGCTGAAAACACGGAACCGGCTATAAGCTGGGGAACGACACCCCTGCAGCCCGCGTCCGCCCAGATCCTGCAGGCAGTTCCGAGGGTCTCAAAAGATCCTCGGATGGAAATATACTGCAGCAGACCTAAAGTGGCGGTTTATCCGGGCGGCCTCGACCTGAAAATATTCAGCATATTCCCTAATTTGCGCAAAGCCGTATTCATAAATAAACAGCCTTTCAGGACCGAGTATTCAGTCAACGGGTTGTCATTCGAGGGGGCCAGAGGCGCGGCCGCTCTTGGCCTTATGAAAAAGAAGTATCTGTCACAGGCGAGAAACGGGTTCATCTGGAGCAATTTACAGAACGGGATCGCCAATTCCAACGTCGGCGCCGTAACGGCTCAGGTAGGATTTGAAGATTTTATTAAGGCGGACATCGCCCAAACTTTCGGGATCGAAGAAGATGCCATTGACGTCAAGGATGCCTCGGTCGGAAATTTGCCCGTTTATGAAATAACCTTTGCGGACAGGGGCGGCAATATCCGGGAAATAGTTTACGTTCAGTCCGACGTCGCGACAAAAGGATACCTCGCCGCGCTAAAGGACTATCTGTTCGACCTTATTTATTTCAAAGCCACCGACTTAAAGAAAGAAAACCCGATACCCGAAGAGCTTTTCAGGATGCTTAAAACCCGCGGGCTTTACGTCGACGAGTATTATACCAATACGGAATACGGCATCGCCCGGGTCAAGGATCTTTTCAGCCGCTTAAAACGGGTCGGTGAGATAGGCGGTGATGACACTCAGATAGGCCCTCTGGGCCATATAAAAAGCCAGGATGTACTGGAACTGCAACCGGCGGACATCGAGGTTCCCGTTTTTTCAGCCATAAGCATCGGCATCGAGGAGTTTTTGAAAGCCCCCGGGCTGTCGAACATTGAAAATCTCGCGGATCTCTCGGCAGCTATAGTGAAAAGGTTTTCCGGCACAAATGGGAGCAATTTAATTGAAGGTTCCAGGTTTAGAGAAGAGATAGACACTCTGAATAAGGCGTTCGGGAAACACGGCAGGGAGATCAAGGTAAAAGTCTCGAACAGCGCCGAAGTATTCGCGCGTGACGGCAAAGGACAGGCGTGCGGTATACCCGCGTTCCTGACCACCGAGGACGGAATGACAGTCCTCTATATACATCAGGAATTCCTTAGCGCTTTGACGGCGAGGTCCAGGGCGGCAGGCGAGGTGTTCGATTCCACGCACGGCCCCGGCACGCTGGCCGAACTTTTTGCGGCGGAAGAACTCGCCGAACTTGACGGGCTCGGTTCGCAAGCCGGCGCCACCGTCGAAGACTATGTCAACTACCACAAAGCCGGGAACCATCCTCATAACCTTCAACTGCTCGAAATCGCAAAAGATGCTCTGGGAGCCTTAAATCATAATGCTTCATCAATATCGTCCTCCGCCAAATCCTCTAAACCCAATGCAGTTAATTCCGTGGCCGGCGCCCTGGGCGAATTATTTAAAGACGGAACGAATAAAATATATTCTTATGAAGTTGGTGAAAGGATGCCGTTCCCTGTTATAGAACTGAATAATCCCGAAACCGAGCAAAGAGTGAGAACCATACAAGCCGCTAAAACAAGATTTGAAGAATTTTACCGAGGACTATTAAGAGATCTGCCCGTTGAAATTTACGGATCTCAGAACCACGATATTCTGAACTTCATGATAAGAGAGACACTGCAAAATGCGTTTGACAATATTATCGCCTGTTATGACCCCGAGGTAAATGAGAATCAGGAAGGATTGAAAGATTTTAGCGGTATAATAAGCGTCGAATTTAATTTATCTGAAACGCAGCTGACCATAAGGATCACGGATAACGGGATCGGCCTGGCTACCGGGATAGGCGACCGGAAAACCAGGTTGATGGGCAATCCACGCCTGGCTGATAACGATCCTTTTCAGCGTGACTGGGGTATTTATTTCGGCGGGTACGGCGCCTCCGGAATGATCATAGACAATCAACTCGGCAGGGTCAATATCCAGCGTAAGATCGAAAGAGGCCAATTTCTTGGGACCCCTACACTAAGAACCGTCAACATCCCTCTAAGTTCGCTTATGGTAAAGCCCGGGACCGGAGGTTTTTCCGCGATCAGCATCGGGGTCGAACAGGTATTGAAGAAGACGGGTCTCACAGCTCTCGACGAACTCGGCTATCTCGCCCTGTTGTTTGAAGAATGGTTCACCGGTAAAGACCACAAACACGTGGTCATCCCTGCCCCGGGCAGCGAGCTCGAAGCCCAGAGCAACCAACTCAAACAGGCCTTTGAAGAAAGGATAAAGGACAAAGAATTCGAGATCAAGATAAGCAAGAGCCCGGATGTGTTTACCAGGGACGGCAAGGGAGAGATATGCGGCGTACCGTCGTTCCTTGTCCTGGAAAACGGCAAATACACTCTCTATATCCACCAGGGATTTCTCGAGGCGCTCGCGAATGAAGTTGCGCGGAAAAGGACGGAATATGAGTCAATTCACGGACCCGGAGGACTGCTCGGAGAATTCGCTAAAGAAGAACTCGACGAACTCGAATATTTCTCGAAGCTTAAACAAGATCTAAATAGAGAACCCAACCTGGAAGACTACAGACAGCGCCACCTGGCCAGCCCACACAATGATAAACTGATCGAAATAGCCAAGAAGACTTCCGCAGAACAACTCTCCATGCATATGTTCCTCGACCTGACAAAAGATGAATCGGAGCTCGTGAATGCGGCGATGGGTTATTTCACAAGGTCCGCCAGCGTAAAAGAACAACTGGTCAAACTGGGGGTCAGGTTCGCCCGCAGCAAATTGCCGGCTAATGAAGCTAACATCGAGAAAAACTGCATATATATCGGCGGAGACGCTCACGAGATAGCAAAGCAGATAGCGGGGTTAATAAACCTGAATTTTCTCCCCGCGGTTAAGGCCGAGCATGTCAGCACGATCATAGTTGACGGAGATACTGTCAGAGAAGAGCTCGCGGACGAATCACCAGAGATCATCGCCAGGGAACAATACCTGCTGCAGAAATATTTTTACGGCGAAAAACTCTTCAAGTTGATCGATCTTTTAAGGTTCTCCAGCGGCGAAGAGAACCTGACGATCGACGATCTGTCGAAAGAGATATCTTTCCGGCACTATGCCTCGGGATCGAACAAGCACGTCTATCTGGTGAGTTTTTTCAAAAATGACGGCTCGGTCATACCGATGGCCCACGCGATATTCAAACAGGAAAAACAAGGCGGCACCATCACCCAGGTGGAACTGCATGACACCAGTTTGGTGGGTTCGGCGGGTCTCGATTGTGTGCCTCATTTTGGCGCGAGCGACGATGAAGACCACGATTATATTGAAGAATTCGTCCCGGGTAAGACCGCGTATGAGTTGTTAAAAAGCGGGCGCCTGGAAAAGGATATGAGGGCCCGGGTCGTGGAAGTTATTCTGCTGGTGGGGCGTGAGCTCGGGAAGATCCCGGAGGATATGCACGGAAAAAATTTCATCATAGACGAAAGGGATGCTAAGAGGGTGGTTTTTGTGGACCTCGGGTTCAGGAGGATCGATTTTGACATTAAGGATATGAAATCGGCTCTCAGCCTGCTTACCCGGCTTGTCGGCTATTACGGGTACGCTCCTTCGGAAGGCGAATCCAACGATTTCGTGTTCGAAAAAATACTTTCCTATATGCCTAACAACGGTGAACAGGTTTTAATGATGGCCAGAGCCTATGCCAGGGTAATTATCGCGAACGCAAGGAAAAGCGGCGAACCGGTAACAGTGGCGGGAGCTTCGGATAGACACGTTGGATGGATAAAAGATGAAAAGGATCTGGGCGAGCTGGTAAAACAGATCGACAATTATCTCCAGAAAAAGAAATCCGGGAATCCCGAGGCGGTAGCAATCATTGAGCGCCCTTCGGGAGCCCTCGCGAAAATATCTCCGGCCGCGCTTGTTTCTGTCCGACCGGACGTTACACCCGCGGCCGGCATCGCCAACCCGATAGCCGCGATAAAGCGTCTCGCCGGGTATGCCGAGAGAACCGCCCTGAGCGAGAAGGGTGTTCTGGCCGGGAAAACGATTTTTATAGCCGGGGATAACACCGAAGACGCGGCCAGGTTAAATAAAGAGGGCGCCGAGAGCGTGTTGATCGGCACGAACTTCGACCTTCAAACCATGCAAGCGCCGGTCACGACCAGCATTAACGGCAGGGATGTCACGATCACTTACGGGACTACCGTCTCGGGGTTGAAGGCGCTCAAAGTTTCGGGCATTGACGCCGCGGACCTGCCGGCGATGCTGCCGGAGATAATAGGCGATATCGAAGTCGGGCGCTTCTTGAGGGATTCAGGCCTCAGCCCGGCCGTATTGATAGCCGATGCCCCAGCGTTCAACGCGATCGCCGAAGCGAGAATGACCGGGGCGGCCGCTCCGGGGGTGGTTCTCATAGCGAAGGGGGACGCGGACGGCCTCAGTTCCAGGGCACTGCAGCTGGTAAACGCGGCGATCGGCCCGCAGGAGAACATCGATCCCGGAATGCTCGGGGAGTTGATAAAAGAAAAAACAAAAGAGAATTTCTCCAGGGGGCACTATGTCATAGTCAGCCTTGACGCCGCCAGACAGGGCGTTACCGAAGATTACTTCACCAGGATCGCGGAAGGTTTAAGCGAAAACTCGGGCGGCGGGAGCGTCTTGATGGAGGGGTTTGAAAAACTGCCGGCTGACAGGCAGGAAAAGCTGATTAGCCTTTTCGAAAAATACCAGATCTCCGTACACACGAGCCTCACGGCGTCTAACCTAGCCGGCCTTTCTCAAGGCGCTATGCGCCGGCTGGCCAACTCCCGCACCAGCGGCGTCGAAATTGACCTCAGCGCCATAGCGGCGGGCGCTCAAGAAGTTTGCGGCCAGCTCAATGCGGCCGCGAGAGCGTTCCCGGATGCGGTCATAGCGGTTACTCTCCCGAAAGGAATGACGGAGGCGGACAGGGCGAATCTTGACCAGAATATCAAGATCATCGAAAATGTAAATATCTCCGATACCGGTGAAGTGATAGGCGACCTGTCGGGCATCCAGTCGAACCCGGGAAGGTTCATCGTTAAACTTTCGGTCTCTTCCCGCTTCAAGGAAAGCCGCGGCATAGCGGGTTATCACCTCGACAGGATCGTACAGAGCATACAGGGAAGCGCCTACATCATTTCCGTCGAAGACCTGGCGGGAGCGGTCGATGCCAACAGCCTTATCAAGCTCGACATGCTCGCGGCCCAGTACAAGGCCCTCAAATCGATAATCGCCGAAACCCCGGAAAAGACCTACGCGCTGGGCCTCAGCTACACCGGCGACGAGTTGCTCTCCGGGAAGGACATAGGGCGCCTGCTCGAAGCTCTGGATAAAGCGGGTGTAAAGGATTCTCTCTCGAAGGCCCCGGGCGAGCTCGAAACATTGCTCGAACAGAAAACTATTCCCGGGGAAATACGGAACCTGGCGAGGGAACTCGCGGAAAAAAATCCCGGCCCGGCTCTGTTGAAGATCTCGGCGCTTGCGGACGAGGCAATAAAGCCCGGAGAAGGCCAGAAGGCCGGAAAGGCAAAACTCATCGCCTTTATCAAGGGTATAGCTGAGGCATCCTTATTGAAAGAAAACTTTGAAGGCAACGGCAAGCCCGACGGACTGGTCAACAGAACGGACGAAAGGCAGCTGGGCCGCCTTCTCCTGAAAGGGCTGCTTGAACTCGACAGGATCGATACCGCCTATAAACAGGAAGACGGAGCCGGGCTGGCCGCGAGGGCCGGCATATTGCTCGCGCTGGGCAGATACAAGGAAGCCAAGGTCCTTATCAAGTCCTTGGGCGGGAAGGGAACCGCGAACAGCATCGAGGCCGCTTCGAAATTCATATCTTTATTGGCCTATTGCGATAGGCTCGACGTCAGGCTGGAAACTGGCGACGGGATAAGCGAACTTATCAAACCGAACTTGGGATCCCTTGAAAAGGGAACGGGCATTGATCGAATTTATTACTACGTAGCCGCCAAACAAATGATCGCGGCAGGGCTGCTGAAAGGACAAGTCCCTGAATTCTCCGAAGCCGAAATGCAGAAACAGGCGCTGGCCGAACTCGCGGACTCGAGAACAACCTCCGCCAGGCTGCCTGTCCTCCTCGAAGCGCTGCAGTTTATGCCGAACGAAGAGATCGCCCAAGCGATGCAGTCCGGCATAAGCCGCCTCAGGAACGATAGCAGGGAGGAGAGCCTTGTATTTACCGATGAATTAAGGATACTGGACATATATGCCGAACGCAGGCTAAAATCTACAGTAAAACAAGTCGGTAACGCGGGCACGAACGCGCTTGAGGCCCTGCTCGGCGCCGGATAATCCATAGCGTTATACTGCCGTCAAGAAAGCTGCTGGAGCGCGGAGGGCACGCCCGGCATGTTCTTCCCTGCCCGCACTCGCGGTTCCCGCCTTTTCCGGTCTTCAGACCGGCCAGGCCGCGGCTTCCGGCCGAAGGCTTGAAATATTTTGAAAAAACATATATAATTTGTATGATAAGGCCTGGACACAGAAGCGAGCCTCGCAGGGTCGGGGAGAGGCATAAAGGATCACTAAATGGCTTCCAAGAGCTCTGTCAGAAGAAAAACCGTAAAAGAAATCCTAACCGACAACAAGATACTCACCGAAGAACAAATAAACCATGCCCAGGAAGAAAGTAAAAAGACGTCCGAGCCGCTCCAGTCGGTAGTCGTGCGCCTTAACCTGATGAGCCGGGTAGACCTCCTGCGCACCCTTTCCCAGGAATGGGGCGTCAAAGCGGTAAACCTCGACGAGATAGAGATAGACCCGGAAGTGGCCAAGGTCATACCCGAAGCCGCGGCCCGGCGCCACAGGGCGGTGCCTTTTGTAAAAGAAGACAACGTCCTCTTCGTCGCCATGGCCGACCCGCGCGATTTCTTCGTCATAGAAGACATCCAGCTCAGGACCAATTTCGAGGTCCAGGCCTACCTGACGCTCCCCGAAGACATAAATAAGGTCCTCGATAAAGCTTACGGCCTCGCGGAGAGCATTTCCGTAGAGCAGATGATGGACGGCATACAGGAAGCCGCCGGCGAGGACGTCAAGCTCGAAAAAGTGGAAGCGAAGCTCGAAGTGACCGAGATCGACGCTTCCGCGCCCGAGGTTGAAAAGCTGGTCAACGCGATAATACTGGGAGCCCTCCAGCAGAAAGCTTCCGATATTCACATCGAACCTTTTGAAAGCAAGCTCATGGTGAGGTACCGCATCGACGGCATTCTGAGGGAAGCGCCGTTCCAGGTGCCTTTTTCCTTCAGGAACGCGCTCATAGCCAAGCTAAAGATAATGACCGAGCAGATGGACATCACCGAGCGCCGCAGGCCGCAGGACGGCAGGATACAGGTGATGGCCAAGGGCAACCCGGTGGAATTCCGAGTCAACATAGTGCCCACTGTTTTCGGCGAGTCGTGCGTGATGCGCGTGCTCGACCGGGCTTCCGTCAGAGTGGATATGGAAAAGCTCGGTTTCCTGCCGGACACCCTTGAAAAATTTAAAACGTCTCTCGCGAAACCCTACGGGCTCATACTCGTCTGCGGCCCCACGGGCTCCGGTAAATCCACGACGCTGTATGCCGCTCTGAACTCGATAAACTCGCCCGACACGAAGATACTTACCGCCGAGAACCCGGTGGAATACAACTTGCCCGGCATCATACAGGTCAACGTCATACAGGAAATAGGGTTTGATTTTTCCTCAGCCCTGAGGGCCTTCCTGCGACAGGACCCTGACGTGATAATGGTCGGAGAGATCAGAGACAAGGAGACCGCCCAGATAGCGATGGAAGCCGCTATGACGGGCCACCTCGTTTTTTCGACCATACATACCAATGACGCGCCCTCCGCCGTCGCACGCCTGCACGAAATGGGCATACCGAGCTTCCTTATAGCCTCATCGATTGAATGCATACTCGCCCAGAGGCTCGTCAGGAGGGTCTGCCCGGAGTGCAAGGAAAAGGTCACGCTTACCGCGGAACACAAAGACTTCTTCGACAAATATAACATAGACCTCAACGGCGCTACTATCTATAAGGGACGGGGCTGCGATATGTGCAACAAGACCGGTTACAAGGGGCGCGCGGGCATTCACGAGCTCCTGCTGATGACCGACGAGATGAGGGCGCTGCTGCTGAAAGAAATCGCCGCGGGCCCTGTCCGTAACCTCGCGCGGAAAGAAGGGATGCGCACCCTCCTGGAAGACGGGCTGGTCAAAGTGACCCAGGGGCGCAGCAGCCTCGAGGAAGTGCTGGCGACCGCGCAGTAGGCGGCGGGATAATAATAAGGACAAATATAAGTAGCTTTCGATCCCGTATCGGGGGGCATATCCAGTGAGGGGTCGAGAATGGCAAGGGGAATGAAAATGGCAAAGAACAACTGCACCACTGAGGAGATGAAAGAAATATTTGACGTCGCAAAGAATATTTCGTCCGTGATGGACGTTGACGCGCTCCTCAAGCGCATAGGCACGGCGGCGGAGAAGCTCCTCAACGCCGAGGCCTCTTCCATAATGCTGCTTGATGACGACAAGCAGACGCTTTCTTTCAAAGTGGCGACCGGTGAAAAAGGCGGCGTGATCCAGAAAATGAAAGTAAAGGTGGGTCAGGGCATAGCCGGTCTTGTCGCGCAGGACAAAAAGAGGATAGTGGTCAACGACTGCGCGCACGACCCGAGGTTTAACTCCCAGATGGACAAAGCCTCAGGATTCATCACGAGGTCCGTGATGTGCGTCCCGATGTTCGTCGAAACGGAACTGGTCGGGGTCGTTGAAGTGCTCAACAAGAAAGAGGGTTTTTTTAACGAGGACGACTCGGTTATCCTCGAGAGCCTGGCATCCCTGGCGGCCGTGAGCATCAACAACGCCAGGACCTCCGAGGACCAGAGAAATTTCTTCGTCAACGTTATAGAGATACTTATATCGGCGGTGGAATCGCGCGACCCGAAGCTCGCAGGGCATTCCTGGAACGTGGCGCAGCTCTCGACCATACTCGGGAGAAGGATGGGCATCAAGGACCAGGAATACAAGGGGCTTTACTACGGCGCGCTGCTGCACGACCTGGGCTTCATCAACGTCAGGGGATCCATCTCTTCCGGGCGAAGCAACGATGTCGAGACGGGCCATCCGAAATCCGGCGCCGAGATGGTCAGGAACATTAACCTCCTGAAGGCCGCGGAACCCGTCATACGCCACCATCACGAGAACTTCGACGGCACCGGTTATCCCGACGGGCTCGCCGGGGATAAGATACCGCTCGGCGCGAGAATAGTCGCCATAGCCGAAGCCGTCGAGGAAATGCGCCTCAACGGCTATACCAACGAAAAGATCAACCAGATGCTAAAACTCGGCGAACACACGAGGTTCGACCCGGAGATAGTCGAGCTCTACACCAAGGAATTTTCGGAAGCCCTTGTATAGTTTTTCGATTTGAGATCCGAAATCTTATATATTAAACCGTTTAAGAAAGTACGCAGCAAAAATAAAACGAAAGAGAGATAGGTAAGAATCCCATCCCGGTCGCAACGTGGCTTTCCTGCCTGAAAACAAATCATGAAAAATGTCAAAGAGCTGATCAGAAGTGCCGAAAAACCGTCGTTGATCGCGCGCAAGCTGCACCCGTTCTACCGCGGAAAGATAGAGGTCGTTCCGAAATGCCGTATCAGGGACTTCAACGATTTCGCCGTCTGGTACACGCCGGGAGTAGCCGCCGTCTGCAAGGATATCCAGAAACACCCGGAGCTCGCTTATGAGTTCACCAACAAGTGGAACAGCGTCGCGGTGGTCACGGACGGCTCAAGGGTGCTGGGCTTGGGCGACATCGGACCCGAAGCCGGGATGCCGGTAATGGAAGGCAAGGCCCTGCTTTACAAGTACCTCGGCGGCGTGGATGCCTACCCGATATGCCTGGGAACAAAGGACCAGCAGAAGATCATTGACACCGTGAAGATACTCCAGCCTTCGTTCGGAGGCATCAACCTCGAGGACATAGAACAGCCGAAATGCTTTCCCATACTCGATACGCTGCGCAGAGAGTGCCACATCCCGGTCTGGCACGACGACCAACAGGGCACGGCTCTCGTGACCCTCGCGGGCCTTATAAATGCCCTCAAAGTCGTGAACAAGAAGATATCAAAGATAAAGATAGCCCTGGTCGGAGCAGGAGCCGCGAACATTTGCATCGCGCGCCTCCTGATGACTTACGGCGCCAACCCCGGCAGGATAGTGATGGTCGACAGGCACGGCACCCTGCACAAGGGAAGAAAAGAGCTGAAAAAAACTCACACGCAAAAATGGCAGATGTGCCTTGAGACCAACGCCGAAGGGATTACCGGCGGCATACCCGAAGCGCTCGAGAACGCGGACGCGGTCATAGCGCTTTCGACCCCGGGGCCGGGAGTGATCAAGAAAGAATGGATCAAAACGATGGCGAAAGGCGCGATAGTTTTTGTCTGCGCCAACCCCACGCCCGAGATCTGGCCGTGGGAAGCGATAGAAGCGGGAGCGGCGGTCGTAGCCACGGGGAGAAGCGATTTTCCAAACCAGGTAAACAATTCGCTCGGTTTCCCCGGGGTCTTCAGGGGCACGCTCGACGTGAGGGCCTCAACGATCACCGACAGCATGTGCATAACGGCCGCGGTCGAGATATCGAACTGCATAAAAGAGAGCCGCCTTAGAAAAGACAGGATCCTGCCCACGATGGACGATTGGGAGCTTTTCCCGAGAGTCGCATCGGCGGTAGGGACGAAAGCCATAAGCGAAAAAATAGCGGGGAAAAAGCTGTCCCCGTCAAAAATATATACCGAAGCCAAGAAGCTGATACAGCGTTCCAGGGCGATCACTCAGGATATGATGAAGAAAGGCTTCATCAAGAAATCCAACATATAACAACAGTTTTAAGTTGTAAGTGGTAAGCGTTAAGCGGGCACGTCCGCGTTGACGTCTTTCGGGGTTACTTCTCCCTTGCGGGAGAAGGTTAGGATGAGGGTAAGGTTATTCGTTCAATAGTTCATCCTCACCTCAATCCTTTCAAGTCTAGTGAGAGGAACGACAACAGTATGAAAGAAATTTCCGCTTCCAAGATAACTGATACCGTTTCCAGGCTCTGCCGCGAGGCGAACTCCGTTCTTCCCGAGGACGTACTGCGGGCTCTCGAGTCGGCTTATAAACGGGAAACGAGCGGATCGGGCAGGGAAATATTCGAGCAGATACTTAAGAACGCCCGCCTGGCGGGACAGAAAGACATCGCTCTCTGCCAGGATACAGGGATAGCGGATGTTTTCATCAAGCTCGGACAAAACGTCGCGGTTTCCGGCGGAACTCTTAAAGACGCGGTTAACTCGGGCGTCGCGAAAGGCTACCGCGAAGGGTACCTCAGAAAATCGGTGGTCGCGGAGCCGCTACAGCTGAGAACCAACACGACGGATAACACCCCGGCTAACCTCTACATCGAATCCGTCGCCGGAGATAACATAGAGATAACGGTGCTTCCCAAGGGCGGAGGCACCGAGAACGCCAGCGCCCTCATGATGCTTACGCCCCAGGCCGGCTGGCAGGGCGTAAAAGATTTCGTTTTAGAAACCGTGAAGGCAAAAGGTATAAATGCCTGCCCTCCGCTAGTGCTCGGTATCGGCATCGGGGGCAGCTTTTCCACGGTAGCTGCGCTCGCCAAAAAGGCCCTGCTCAGACCGCTCGGCGAGGGTTCCAAAGACCCCTTTTACCGTGAAAAAGAAATAGAGCTCCTCGCGGAGTTGAACGCGCTCGGTATCGGCCCGATGGGCCTGGGCGGCGACATTACGGCTCTGGGCGTGAACATTGAATTTGCGCCCTGCCACATCGCTACACTGCCCGCGGCCGTTTCGATGCAGTGCCACTCGCTGAGAAGAAAAACTAAGAATATCTAATTACAATGAAAAATATTGAGATCAGGGACCTTGCAAAAATAATCCCGGAACTAAACGCTGGAGACAAGGTGCTGCTTTCCGGGGTGGTTTATACCGCCAGGGACGCGGCGCATAAAAGAATTTGCGGTCTCATCGATCTGGGCAGTCCGCTTCCTTTCGAGCTCAAAGACTCGGTAATATTTTACTGCGGGCCGTGCCCCGCTAAACCGGGGGACGTTATCGGTTCATGCGGGCCTACGACTTCTTCAAGGATGGACGTTTACACACCGCTTTTGCTCTCGAAAGGCGTCAGGGGGCTTATAGGAAAAGGGATCCGCTCGCAAGCGGTAAGGGATGCTTTAAAGGACAGCGAAGCCGTCTATTTCGCGGCCACGGGCGGTGTGGCAGCCCTTTTGAGCAGGCAGATAAAGAAAGCCGAAATAGCCGCCTTCCCGGAACTGGGTCCCGAAGCGGTCTACAGGCTGGAATTCTCCGACTTCCCGTTGACCGTAGCCTGTGATGCCAACGGCGGAGACATTTATGGCATAAGCCGTAAGTTTTAAGTTGTAAGCTTTAAGAAAAAAATAGAGGCAACAACTTAATAAGCGAACAGATTCAAGATAGAATGTGCTTATCCGTTCCGTGGGAAGTATGCATTGACTTACCACTTATAACTTACAACTTAGAGCTTAAAAGGAATAATATGTTATTGGCCATAGACATAGGAAATACGAACATCACGATCGGGATATTCAAATATGCTTCCGGCAGGCCGGTGAAAGGGCCCTTGGAAACGTGGCGGCTTTCGACCAACAGGGCGATGACCGAGGACGAGTACGGCACCAAGATCCTCGATCTGTTCCATTACGCTTTAATAGAGACCGCGGAGATCAAGGCCATAGCGGTCGCCAACGTCGTGCCGTCGCTCGACGCGGCTTTTGAAAAAATGGGCAGGAAATATTTCAAGAAGACGCCGTTCTTTATAACCAGCAAATCGATGCCGAAGATAGATATACTTTACGAAAAGCCCGAAGAAATAGGAGCCGACCGCGTGGCGAATGCCGTCGCGGCCTACGCCTTTTACGGGGGGCCCGTGATAGTGCTTGATTTCGGCACGGCCACGACTTTCGACTGCATTTCAAGGAAGGGGGAATACCTCGGCGGAGCGATCGCCCCCGGGCCGGGGATATCGGCTGAATCGCTGGCGAGATACACGGCTAAACTGCCGGTCGTCGAGATAGCAAAACCCGATAAAGCGGTGGGAAAGTCCACCGAGAGCGCGATGCGCTCAGGGCTTTTTTTCGGCTACATAGGGCTTATCAAGGAAATCCTGAGCAGGTTGAAAAAAGAGATGAACGGAACCCCATACGTAATAGCCACTGGAGGATTAGCCGGGCTCATAGTCCCGGAGGTAAAGGAGGTGAAAAGGATAGTTCCCGAGCTTACGCTGGAAGGAATACGCATTGTCTGGGATAAAAATAACAATTGAGTTGTTGACAATGTGTATAAGTGTGTTGATAACTATTTAAAGATTTACTTTAAGGATATGAGTTAAAATAGGAGGAATATTATGAAAAAGACATTGGTTTTATTGTTATTTTTAGCTATGGCAGCCTCGCCTCTATTCGCGGCGGAGGCTTTCGACAATTTTAAAACCGTCATTTCAGCCGGAGGAACGGCCGCCCAGGCATCATTGGACAATTTCACCAAGGATCTGGGAGCCCTGTTAGGCGGCGGAACTTACCATAATGGTAAATCGCTCGGCTTCCCCGGCTTCGACATCGGCATTCACGTACCCATGAAAAAGATAAGCGACGATAACAACATAGTCAAAAGCGCGGACGTCGACAGCGTGGCCCTGCCTATCGTCCAGGTAGAGATCGGCCTTCCGGCTAACATAGATATCATCGGAAGGTATTCGTCGATATTGAATTCAACGTTGCTAGGTTACGGCTTGCGCTACGGCATTTTCAAGCCGAGCATACCCGGGCTTCCATCGGTCTCGGTACAGGGTGTGATGACGAATCTCGACGCGGCGGCGGGCAGCAATAAATTCAAAGCTTCGAACACGAGCGTCAGCGCGGTGCTGTCCTTCAACCATCTTCCGGTCATAACACCCTACCTGGGGGTCGGATACGATACTACCAGCGTTACTCCCGATTCCTCCATCAGCACGATGACCGGGTCAGCCTCCGGCACACGCGTTGAAGCGGGATTGAATTTAAGCATCATTCCGATGACTTACATCCAGCTGGGCGCGGCATCAGCGGGCGGAGACATCAACGGGACTTTCGGCCTCGGGATCGAGTTCTAAGCTACAGATCGCGGGCGCATAGACGGAGAAAAGACCCCGCGGGCAAATTAATGAGATTAGCACCTGATATTTACAGGTGCTAATTTTATTTTATATATTTGCGCGAACCACTTGACAGGAATTTTGTCTTTTGTTATAATTAGCACTTACTTAATATGAGTGCTAACATCTTTAGCTGAGGAAATCCCTCGCGAGGCAGCTCAAAAATAAAACTGAACGGAGGTGAAGTTTCATGAAATTAAGACCGCTTGGCGACAGAGTAGTGGTAAAAGCGCTGGAGCAGAAAGAAGTGAAAAAGAGTGGCATCATAATCCCCGACACCGCGAAAGAAAAGCCCCAGGAAGGGGAAGTCATCGCTGTTGGCAAAGGAAAGACCACCGACGAGGGCAAGCTTATCCCGATGGACGTGAAAGTCGGCGACAAGATCCTTTACGGGAAATATTCCGGCACGGAAGTCAAGATCGAAGACGTTGAATATCTCATTATGCACCAGGAAGACATCCTGGGCGTAGTGGAAAAATAAGCAAAACCAAGGAGAGGTGAATTTAAATGGCAAAACAGATATTGTACACAGATGACGCGCGTAAATCGATCAAGAACGGCGTCGACAAACTCGCCAACGCCGTAAAGGTCACGCTGGGGCCCAAAGGGCGCTACGTGGTACTTGACAAGAAGTTCGGCTCGCCGACAGTTACGAACGACGGAGTAACGATAGCGAAAGAGATCGAGCTCGAGGACCCGTTCGAAAATATGGGAGCCCAGCTCGTTAAAGAAGTCGCCTCGAAGACCAACGACGTCGCCGGCGACGGAACGACGACCGCCTCGGTGCTCGCCCAGGCCATCATCACCGAAGGCCTCAAGAACATAACCGCGGGCGCCAACGCCATGCACATCAAACGCGGGATAGACAAAGCCGTGACCGCTGTCGTCGCGGAGATCAAGAAGCTCTCGAAACAGGTCAAGGGGAAGGAAGAGATAGCGCAGGTAGCGTCGATCTCGGCCAATGACAAGGAGATCGGGAACCTCATCGCCGACGCGATGGAAAAAGTCGGCAAAGACGGCGTGATAACCGTGGAAGAAGGCAAATCCGCCGAAACTACCCTAGACGTCGTCGAAGGAATGCAGTTCGACAGGGGCTACATCTCTCCGTATTTCGTGACCGACGCGGAAAGAATGGAAGCCGTCCTCGAAGACCCTTACATCATAATAACCGACAAGAAGATATCTTCGATGCAGGAAATGCTTCCCGTGCTTGAAAAAGTCGTTCAAACGGGAAAACCCTTCCTCATCATATCTGAAGACATCGAAGGCGAAGCTCTCGCCACGCTCGTGGTCAACCGCATACGCGGAACCCTCAAAGCGGCCGCCGTAAAGGCCCCGGGCTTCGGCGACAGGCGCAAAGAGATGCTCCAGGACATTGCGACACTCACGGGTGGAACGGTCATCTCGGAAGAAACCGGCCTCAAGCTCGACAAGGCGACCATTGACATGCTGGGCACGGCCAAGCGCATCGTCATAGACAAAGAGAACACGACCATAGTTTCCGGCGCGGGCGATAAAAAGGAGATCGAAAAACGCATCTCCCAGATACGCAAGCAGATCGAAGAGACAAAGTCGGATTACGATAAAGAAAAACTCCAGGAACGCCTCGCCAAGCTCGTGGGCGGCGTAGCGGTGATCAACGTCGGAGCCGCGACCGAAACCGAGATGAAAGCGAAGAAGTTCAAAGTTGAAGACGCCATGCACGCGACCCGCGCGGGCGTCGAAGAGGGAATAGTCGTGGGCGGCGGCGTGGCGTTGCTTCGCGCGCAGACCGCGATAGACAGCATTCCCAAGAAAGACATTCTCGATATGGACGAGCAGGTAGGAATAAACATCGTCCGCCGCGCTCTTGAAGAGCCCATAAGGCAGATAGCGGAAAACGCCGGCCTCGAGGGTTCGATAGTCGTAGATAAGGTCAGGAACAGCAAAGACCTCAATTACGGCTTGAACGCCGATAACGGCGAATATGTCGATCTGATAAAGGCAGGCATCGTAGATCCCGCCAAAGTGACCCGTTCAGCGCTACAGAACGCTTCTTCCATAGCGGGGCTGCTCCTTACGACGGAAGTCCTTATAACGGATATTCCGGAAAAGAAACAGTCTATGCCCCCTATGGGCGGAGGAATGCCCGGGATGGGAGATTATTAGAAACAGCAAGCACACAGGCGGTTAAGGGAGACCTTAAAACGCTGAATTTCGTAATACGAGCCCCCGAATGCCTCAAAAGGCATCCGGGGGCTTTATTTTTCCTTAAAAATATGATATACTACCTTTCAAATCTTATTGATGATTGAAGAAAAAATTAGATTTATCAATCAAAGGATTACGGCCGCTTGCGGGCGCGTGGGGATCGACCCTTGCGGCGTCACGTTGCTTGCTGTCACTAAGACGGTAAACGCCGCTGATATAGACGCGGCGATCCGGAGCGGCGTAAGACACGTAGGCGAGAGCAGGGTGCAGGAAGCGCTCGCCAAGTTACCCGGCCTTAAACTTGACGGGGTAAAAAAGCACCTGATCGGGCACCTTCAGACCAACAAAGCAAAGAAAGCGGTTGAATTTTTCGACGTGATCCAGTCCCTGGACCGTTTGGAACTCGCTAGCGAGATAGACAGGCACGCGGCCTCACTGGGCAAGGTCCAGGAGTGCTTCCTGGAGATCAAGGTCTCTCCCGAAGATACGAAGTTCGGCTTACCGGCCGGGGAAACGGACAGTTTCCTTGAAGCGGCCGGGCAATTCAAACACATAAACATTTCGGGCCTGATGACGATGGCGCCGTATTTTGAAGACCCCTGGCTCGCGAGGCCTTTTTTCGCCAGGGCGCGGGAGGTTTTTGAAGGCCTCAAGGCAAGAGGATTAAAAACTCTTTCCATGGGAATGTCAGGTGATTTCGAGGTCGCGATAGAAGAAGGCTCGAACATGGTGCGGATCGGGACTGCGATATTTAAATAAGCGTTAAGCGGTAAGAAAAGGCAAAACTTATGACGGCTGCAAATAAAAAAATAGCTTTTCTCGGCGCGGGGAATATGGCGGAGGCCATAATAACCGGGCTTGTCCACAGCAGGCTCATCGCGCCTGAAAATATAATAGCGTCCGACGTCAAGACAGATCGCTTGACATACCTGAGCTCTAAATTCAAGATCAAGGTCGCGACGGATAATTTTTCCGCAATAAAACCGGCCGGGACTATCTTCCTTTGCGTAAAGCCGCAGATGATGGAAGAATTGCTGTGCGCCTCAGGGCTCAAGATAAGCCCCAAACAACTCGTCATTTCGATAGCCGCGGGCATTACCACTAAATATATCGAAAGCTATCTCGTTAAGGGAGTTCCGGTCGTGCGCGCAATGCCGAATACACCGCTTTTGTCCGGCGCGGGCGCCACCGCCCTGTGCCCCGGTAAATACGCGAATAAAATTCACGTCTCAGCCGCAAAGAAGCTATTCTCGGCCTCGGGGATAGTAGAGGAAACGACCGAAGCGAAGATCAACGCGGTCACGGCCCTTTCGGGCTCGGGGCCGGCATACGTGTTTTATCTTGCCGAGCTGCTAAAGAGCGCGGGAGCCGAGATGGGGCTAGCGGAAGACGTTTCCGACAGGCTCGCCAGGCAGACCGTGTTCGGGGCGGGGAAAATGCTCGTAGAGCAAAAAGCCCCCGCTTCACTGATGAGAAAGAATGTGACTTCCCCGGGCGGCACTACCGAAGCCGCCCTTAAATATCTCGAAAAGAATGGCTTCGCGCGGATCTTTAAAGAAGCGGTTAAAAAAGCGAAAAAGAGAGCCGGAGACCTTTCGAGGTAATATTGGATCGGATCAGAGCAAAGATCAATTATCAAAGGTCAAAAATCAAGTCTCCGCGGGTGCGGAAGATCTCGACAAGTCAATATCCGAATAGATCCCTATATTTGATATTTGATTTTTGATATTTGAATTTTGAAGTACCCTCAAAGGAGGGACGGCCTTTATGATGATCAAAGTCAGGGTTATTCCGAACGCGAAGAGGAACGAGGTGGTCAGCAGGATCGGGTCGATCCTGCGCGTCAAAGTTTCCGCCCCCGCTATAGAAGGAAAAGCCAACGAAGAGCTGTGCTTTTTCCTTGCCGAGTTTTTTGAAGTGAGACGTAACATGGTTTTTCTGCGCAAGGGAGAACGCGGCAGAGAAAAGACCATAGAGATTTGCGGTCGGAGCGAAGAAGAGCTGGACGAAGTGCTGGAGACGATACCTTGATGCCGCAGATTTCAGGGATCGAGCGGCCCAATTTTTTATAACCTGATCCTCAAGAGCGTGTTCATTACCTTCCAAATATCACGGGAAATATGAAAAACGTAAAGACCCTTTACTGGAAAAATTCGAAGCTTTACATCCTCGACCAATTGCTCCTTCCGTCCAAGATACGCTACATCGAGTGCCGGAGCTATAAAGACGTGGCGAAAGCCATAAAGGATATGCACCTGCGAGGCGCTCCCGCGATAGGCGTTGCCGCGGCTTTCGGTGTAGCTCTCGCCAGCGCGCGCGTGAAAAATGCCCCGCGCGCGAAAGCGGACGGTTACATCAGGTGCGCCGCGAAGACCCTTTCTCTGACCCGCCCTACGGCGGTAAACCTCTTCTGGGCGCTAAAAAGGATGGATGAAACGTTGTCCGGATGCGCGAAAAAGGACGCCCGCGCCGTTTGCGGCGCCCTTGAAAAGGAAGCGCTCAGGATATACCGTGAAGATATCATTATAAACAAAGAGATAGGCAGGAACGGCGCCGGGCTCTTGAAAAAAAATTCCGTGGTGCTCACTCACTGCAACGCCGGGGCGCTCGCTACGGCCGGTTACGGCACGGCGCTCGGGGTCATGCGCGCGGCTCACGGGCAGAAAAAAATAAAACTTGTTTATGTCGACGAGACGAGGCCTTACCTGCAGGGCTCCAGGCTCACGGCGTGGGAACTGAAGCAGGAAAGAATACCCCACGTGCTCATAACCGATAATATGGCGGGGCACTTCATGAAAACCGGCTCGATAGACGCGGTCATTGTCGGGGCCGACAGGATAGCCGCCAACGGTGACACGGCCAACAAGATAGGCACCTATTCCCTTTCGATCCTCGCCCGCTACCACAAGATACCGTTCTACGTCGCGGCGCCCTTCTCTACGGTGGACCTCGAGACGCCGAACGGACGAGGGATCGCGATCGAGGAACGCTCGAGCGACGAAGTGCTCTACGTAAACAACAAATGCATCGCGCCGGCAGGCACGGTCGCGCGGCATCCCGGTTTTGACATCACGCCGGCGGGAAATATAACCGCCTTCATCACCGAAAAAGGCGTCTTCAAACCCTCAAGGATAAGGCGGATCGACCGTTAGCTTTCGGGTGTCTCCATATAATATATTTTTAAAGGAGAGCGGCATGGCTACCAGAAAAAGGTTCATCGTCGACAAAAAGTTCCAGTATAACCTGATCTTCAAGAACCTTGTCCTTCTGGTAATTACTTTCGCTTTCATCGCCGCCGCGCTGCTCGTCTGGGAACGGCACCAGCTCAAACAGGGTTTTCTCATACGCCTGCCGCAGAACCCGGAAGTCGTCGCCTGGGCCAGGGCCAACAACGTGAGCACGGGTTCGGCTGAGTTCGTAAAGCAGTTCCTGAAAATGGCGAAAGTCTACACGTTCTTCGAACTTTTATGGAAACCGCTGCTGGCGGCGCTCGCTTTCAACGTGATAATAATGATAGGGGCCAACGTTTATTACTCGAACAAGATCGCCGGGCCGATCTCGCGGTTAAAAGAGGTCCTGCGGAAAAGGCTTGACGGCGGGAGCATAGAACCCGTCTATTTCCGTAAAAACGACGCGTTCAAGGAGCTCGCCGAGCTGGTCAACAAGGTGCTGGAGATAGACGGCGTAAAAGCCGCCGCCGAGGTTAACGCAACGGAGCCCGCCGGAGAGGCGCTGCCGGAAGCAATACCGGACACACTGACAAAGGAAATATAAATGGAAAACGAAAAACCCGATTATTCAAAAACGGTAAACCTTCCCCAGACCGAATTCCCGATGAAAGCCAATCTCCCTCAAAGAGAACCGGGATTCCTCAAGGACTGGGAAGAACAGAAGACCTACGCGGAAGTCCGCAGGAAAAATAACGGCAGAAAAAAATTCATCCTTCACGACGGGCCGCCCTACGCGAACGGCCACATCCACCTCGGCACTTCGCTCAACAAGATACTCAAGGATTTCATAATAAAATATAAGTCCATGTCGGGTTCGGACGCGCCCTACACGCCCGGCTGGGACTGCCACGGACTGCCGATAGAGCAGCAGGCGCTCAAAGAGCTCAAGCTCGACAAGCATAAAGTCGATATGATGAAGTTCCGCAAGCAGGCGGCAGAGTTCGCGAAAAAATTCATAGACATACAGAGGAACGAGTTCAAACGGCTCGGCGTTTTCGCCGACTGGGAAAAACCTTATCTCACGCTTGACCCGAAATACGAAGGCGTCATCCTCAGGGTTTTCGGCGAGCTCGCGAAGAACGGGTTCATATACCGCTCGAAAAAACCCGTTTACTGGTGCCCCTCCTGCGAGACGGCTCTCGCCGACGCGGAAGTGGAGTACGCCGATCACGTTTCCCATTCGATCTACGTTAAATTCGCGGTAAAGCAGTTTCCGGAGGGGCTGGAGGCCGAGGACGGCGTTTCGGTGCTTATCTGGACAACGACGCCCTGGACTCTTCCCGCCAACGTCGCGCTCGCTTTCAACGCGGAGGCTCAATACGCGCTGGTGAAGGCCGTTCGCGGAGACGGAGTGGCCGAGAAGCTCATACTCTCCAGGAAGCTCCTGCCCGCGGTGATGGAAAAAGCCGGGATAAAGGATTTCCAGATAGTCCGCGAATTTACCGGGCGCCAGCTGGAAGGTATCGCCTGCGCCAACCCCGTGGTTGACCGCCAATCCGTGGGAGTGCTCGCGGATTTCGTAAGCCTCGAGGACGGGACGGGCGTCGTTCACATAGCGCCCGGCCACGGCCAGGACGATTACCAGGTGGGCCTCAAGTACAAACTGCCGGTGCTCTCCCCGGTCAACGCCTGGGGCGGCTTCACGGATGAGGTCCCGGAATTCAAGGGGCAGAAAGTTTTCGCTGCGAACCCGCTGATAATCGAGAAACTGAAAAATAACGGCAGCCTCGTTTTCGAAGAAAAATTCACGCACTCCTACCCTCACTGCTGGAGGTGCAAAAAGCCCATAATATTCCGGGCGACGCCCCAGTGGTTCATGAGCGTGGAGCACGGCGGCCTGCGGGCGAAAATGCTGGAGCTCATAAAAAAAGTTTCCTGGGTGCCCGCCTACGGCGAGAACAGGATCACCGGCATGATAGAGACCAGGCCCGACTGGTGCCTCAGCCGCCAGAGGCTCTGGGGCGTGCCGCTGCCGGTTTTTTACTGCGAAGACTGCGGCGAACCCCTGCTCGATTATGACCTGATAATGCACGTTTCGGCCCTTGTTTCGGAACACGGTTCGGACTACTGGTTCGAGAAGTCAGCCGCCGAGATCATAAGCCCTCTCGCGGCCAAGTGCGCGAAATGCGGCGGCACGGATTTCAGAAAGGAACAGGACATTCTCGACGTCTGGTTCGATTCGGGCGTTTCGTCCGAAGCGGTCCTGGCGAGCGGGAATTTCGAAGGCCTCTCCTGGCCGGCCGATATGTACCTGGAAGGCTCGGACCAGCACAGGGGCTGGTTCCAGACATCGCTGATACCGGCCTCGGCCTTAAAGCAGGCCGCTCCCTACAGGAGCGTGCTTACCCACGGCTTCGTCGTTGACGGCGAAGGCAAGAAGATGTCTAAATCCGTCGGGAACACTATCGCCCCCGAAGAGATAATAACGAAATACGGGGCCGACATCCTCCGTCTCTGGGTCGCGACCAGCGACTACCGCGAAGACATCAGGATATCGCAGGAGATAATCAAGGGCCTCGTGGACACGTACCGCAAGATAAGGAACACCCTGCGGTTCCTGCTGGGCAATATCTATGATTTTACGCCGGAAGACGCTTTGAAATATGAAGAGATGAGAGAGCTCGACCGGCACTGCCTCTGGCAGCTGCAGGAAACGGTAAAACAGGTGACTAACGCCTACGAGACGTTCGAGTTCCACAGGGCGGCCGGGGCCGTAAGTAATTTCTGCACGGTCTACCTGAGCGGTTTCTATCTCGACGCTCTCAAGGACACCCTCTACTGCGAAAAACCCGGCTCAAAGGCGAGACGCAGCGCCCAGACCGCGATAAGGGAAACCTGCTCGGTGATGGCGAGGCTTTTAGCGCCGATCCTCTCGTTCACCGCCGAGGAAGTCTGGCGCGAGCTGAGAAAAACCGACGCCGGCCTGCCCGTTTCCGTTTTCCTCGCGGAATTCCCGGTACCCGACGATAAAACTGTTTTCACCGGAGAGCTGTCCGCGAAATGGGGAAAACTGTTCGCGCTCAGGGAAAAGACGCTCCTGAAATGCGAAGAACTCCGCAAAGAAAAAATGATCGGTTCCACTCTCGAGGCGAGCCTGAATGTTTTCGACAACGGCGACTTGAGAGCGATAGACAGGGAACTCCTCTGCTGCGTCACCGGGACCTGGGACGTCGCGGTCTCGGAAGTTTCGGACGCCGGCAGCAAGCCGTCGGGAGTTGAGGTCTCGGCAGGCGTTTCAAAACACGCCAAATGCGAGAGATGCTGGAGGCACAAGCAAGACGTGAGTTCGGCGAACAAGTTCGCCTCTAACCTTTGCGGCCGCTGCGCCGAGACCCTGGAGCGCTGAAAACGGATAAGCGTTGTTAGTACTGGTTGTCATCCCGAACGGAAAGTGAGGGATCTTTAAAGATTTATCCTTTCGGTAGCAATGACGGCCTTGTTATTTTAGACGACATACAGGCGGATAATAAATGAACGGTAAAAAAGAATATTTCATTAAATTCATTCTCAAGCCTCTCACCGCGTGGGCCGTTCTCGTGTTCACGGACCAGGCGACGAAATATGCCGTCCGTACCTTTTTATATCCTGGTGAAACCGTGCCGCTTACGCCTTTTTTTCAGCTGACGTATCTAACCAACACCGGCATTGCATTCTCGATGTTCCAGGGAGCCAACGCCGTTTTCGCCGTGTTTTCGGCGGCGGTCGTCGCGGTGTTCGCCGGCTGGTTCGTCGTCAACGCGCCGCGGATCGACGCGCTCGCGAAGGCGGCGCTGGTCCTCATCATCTCCGGCGCCACGGGCAACCTCATCGACAGGCTAACATCCGGGCGGGTCACGGATTTTTTGGATTTTTTTGCGGGGGGATACCACTGGCCATCATTTAACGCCGCCGATTCCTGCATATCCATAGGCGGAGTGCTGCTGTTAATCTGGGCGGTCAAGCCTGACCGCGCTTTGGGGGGCAAGAATGCTGCCGACAATAATTAAGCTCGGGCCCTTAACCCTGCGCTCTTACGGCCTGATGGTGGCACTCGGGCTTTTCGCCGCCCTTCAGTACATAGTTTACAGGGCGAAGGCGAAGGGGATATCTCAAAACAAGGTCCTCGATATAGTCCTCTACGGGATAGTCGCCGGACTGATAGGCGCGAGGCTGGCCTACGTGCTTACGAATTTCGGCTTTTATTCGCGTAATCTGGGAGATATAGTAAAGATATGGGAAGGCGGGCTCGTTTATTACGGAGGGTTCCTGGCCGGCTCGGCCGCCGTGATAGTTTATGTCCTGGCTAACCCGGAGATCAACCTGTGGGAACTGGGAGATATACTGGCTCCCGCTCTCAGCCTGGGCCACGTTTTCGGAAGGATAGGATGCCTGCTCGCGGGCTGTTGTTACGGCAAAGTTACCGGGCTTCCCTGGGCGGTGAAGTTCTCAAACCCCGAATCCCTTGCCCCTACCGGGCTCTGCCTTCATCCGACTCAGATCTACGAAGCGTTGGGAAACCTGGTAATCTTTATTTCTCTCGACCGGTTCAACAGGAGCCCGCACAAAAAAGGCCAGGCGCTCTTCGCGTACCTGTTCCTGTACGGGGTTTTGCGTTTCACCGTGGAATTTTCCCGCGGAGACGACCGCGGCGCCAAATTTTTGATATTTTCCCAGGGACAGGTCATTTCAGCGGTTCTCATCACCGCGGGCCTCTGCCTGTTCTTCTGGAATTCGCGGTGCAATAAGGATCAGGGGAAAGGTAATTAATGAAACTAATCGTAGGAACTCAGGAAATGCGCATCGATAAATATATCGCGGGAAAACTCTCGAAGTATTCCCGCGGGTATTTCCAGAAACTCATCAAGTCTGGCGGGGTCACCGTGAACCGCCGCGAGGTCAGCTCTCATTACATTACCAAAGAGGGCGACGAGATAGAGCTAGACCTGCGGGAAGTCGAGAGGCCGTCCGTCGAGGCGCAGGATATCCGCCTTGAGATACTTTTTGAGGACGACGACGTCCTGGTCCTTAACAAGGAACCCGGGATAGTGGTGCACCCGGCCTGCGGCCATCACGACGGCACTCTGCTTAACGCCCTCTACGGCCACGCCAAGGGGAGTTTCAGCCCCCTGCTGGTCCACAGGCTCGACAAGGATACTTCCGGGGTCCTGGTAGTCGCCAAAAACGAGCGGGCTAAAAAAAGCCTCGCCAAACAGTTCCAGAACAGGACGATAAAAAAAGTTTACCTTGCCGCGGTAAAGGGGCGCATAGGCGAAGAAAAGGGGCGCATAGAGGCCCCTCTCGGCCGGGCGCCGGGAGACAGGCAGAAGATAGTCGTCGGGCCCGCGGCAAAAAAAGCCGGGATAACGGAGTTCAAGGTCTTGAAGAGACACCCCGAATTCACGGCGATAGAGGTCTATCCCCTGACCGGAAGAACGCACCAGATAAGGAGCCATATGGTTTATATCGGCCACCCGGTCCTCGGAGACAAGACGTACGGAGGGCTCGAGAAGATCGGAGACCGCGTTTTTTCAAGACAGATGCTGCACGCCAGAAGGATATCCTTCACGCACCCCGCTACGGGCCGGAGGGTCGAGTTCGAGGCCCCGGTACCCAGGGATATGAAAGGATTGTTCGATGAAGAACCAAAAGGAAAAAATGCTAAATAAGATACTCCGCCAGGCGCTCGTCCTGGCTCTCGCGATCACCCCGCTTTCCGGCACCTTCGCCCTGGCCCAGGAGAAACAGGACGCGGCGGTCCAGACTTCTACCGCCTCGGCTCCGCCCGCGGAACAGGCCCAGCCCGCGCAGAAAACTCCTCCGGCGCCGGGCGACCAGCAGCTTATGAGCGCGATAACAGACCTCAATTATAAGATCGAATACCTGCAGGCGAGCTATAACAGGCTCAACGCCGACATCGAGGGCCTCAGGCTAACCGACAGGGACCAGGGCAAGCTGCTTAGCGACCGCATCTCGGCCATACCCCAGACGGACGCCTCGCGGATAGACAAGCTGGAAACCCAATCGGCGGCGCTGCGTTCGGACCTCGCGCTGGCAAGACAGGACATCGCGGCTCTAAAGGGAAAACTTGATAACAAAGGGCAAACGGCCGGGGAACAGAGCCAAACGGAAAAAGTGCTGCATTCTCACTGGCTGGCCGTCGGAGCGCTGGGGTTGTCGATAATCGCCCTGATCGCTCATTGAGGAACGCCCTTAGAATTTGCAAATAGGCCAAATATTTAATATCATATAACTTCACATCTAACGGTAAAAAATGACTGAAAAAGGTTTTATAATCGTAATATCCGCGCCCTCCGGCGCCGGCAAGACCACTATCTGCCGGCAACTCGCGAACAAGCTCAGAAAGCTTAAATATTCGATCTCCTGCACGACGCGCCCCAGGCGCGCGGGCGAGAGGAACGGCGTCGACTACTATTTCGCGACAGAGAGCGAATTCGCTAAGACGGCTAAAAAGGGCGGGTTCGCCGAGTGGGCGCTCGTGCACGGCTTTCATTACGGAACTCCTAAAAAACCTCTCGAAAGGCTGCTCGACAGCGGCTACGACGTCATAATGGATATAGACGTGCAGGGAGGGCTCAAGATCAAGAAGGCCTACCCCGGCGCGGTGATGATCTTCGTGATGACGCCGACGTTCCGCGAGCTCGAGAAAAGGCTGAGGGCCAGGAAAAAAGACGACGACGAGACCATAGCCAGGCGACTGCGCAACGCGCGGGTAGAGCTCAAGTGCCTTCCGCGTTACGAATACATGGTCATAAATGACAAGCTTATAACCGCTGAAAACGAAGTGGAAACGATAATTACCAGCGAGCACAAGAGGATAAAACGAAATAAGACGCCTAAATTCGAGTAGGCGATGAGTACTTCAATATCCGCTAATTTGAAGATCTAAATTAAGGAGTACAGTGATGACACAGCTGAAAGAACTGGAACGCAAGTTCCTGCTTGACCTGCCGAACGGACGCTACGACATAGTGGCGCTCACCTGGGCGTGGCTCAGGATAATGCAGAAAACGGACGATGCGAAAGGGATGAGCCCGTCGGAACTCGTCAAGAAAGCGCTCGACGACGTTATGTCCGGAGGGATCACCTACGAAGACGTCAAGAAAGCCGGGAACAAGAGAGTCCAGGCCGCAGAAGATGAAGCGAAGGCGGATGAGCTCAAAGAAGAGAAGAAAGAAGAAAAGAAGGAAGAAAGAAAGGCTGAAAGAAAGGCAGAGAAAAAAGAAGATGCAAAAAAGAGCGCTAAGTCAAAAAAATAAGAACGCGCCGCTTTCCGGCCTTACCGGGAAGCACGTAGTTCTCGGGATCTGCGGCGGCATCTCCGCCTACAAGATTCCCGAACTGGTCCGGGCCCTGCGCAAGGCGGGAGCCGGCGTCACCTGCGTGCTTACGGAAAACGGAGCCCGTTTCGTCACGCCCCTGACCCTGCAGACCCTCTCGGAAAACAGGGTCTACCGGGATATGTTCGAAGATTCCGGCTGGGACATAGAGCACATAACCCTCTCCAAAAAGGCGGACCTCATAGTCGTGGCTCCGGCCACGGCGGACGCGATAGCGCGTTTCGCCGGCGGCCGCGCCGAAGACCTCCTCTCCAGCGTCATCCTGGCGGCCCGGTCACCGGTGCTAGTTTGCCCGGCGATGAACGAGAAGATGTGGCTCCACCCGGCCACGAAAGCGAACGTGGACCGGCTCAAAACTTTCGGTTACAGTTTTGTCGGGCCGCGGGAAGGACAGCTCGCCTGCGGCGACACGGGGATCGGAAAACTCGCCGATATCGAAGAGATCGCCGAGAAGATCAAAGCGATCATATAAAGCCTATGAACCTGAGATTCCTGATAACGGCCGGACCTACGAGGGAATATATCGACCCGGTGAGGTATATTTCCAACGCGTCTTCCGGCAAGATGGGCTACGCTCTCGCCAACGCCGCGCGGAAGAAAGGGCATAAGGTAACGCTTATCTCCGGCCCCGTGAGCATAAGGCCGCCTTTCGGCGTAAGAACGGTGAGGGTGGTTTCGGCGCGCGAGATGTTCGAAGCTTTCAAGGAACACCTGCCTTTGGCCGACATAATAATCGGGGCCGCCGCCGTCTCGGATTACAGGCCTCATGAGGCGAAAAAAGACAAGATGAAAAAGGCCTCCAGGCCCTTCAATCTCAAACTCGTTCCCAACCCCGACATCTTAAGTTTCGCCAGCCGCCGTAAAAAGAAAAAAGTGCTCGTGGGTTTCGCGCTGGAAACGCAGGACCTGCTCAAGCACGCCAGGGAGAAGCTTGAAAAAAAGAAGCTCGACGTGATAATCGCGAATTACCCCGAGGTCATAGGGAAAAATAAAGCGACGGTATGGATGATAGACAAGGACAGCAATATCGTCTCCATGCCGGAAGACGATAAAAATAAAATAGCGAAGAGAATAATCGATGAAGCGCTCGAAACTTGGAAAGACAATAATCCTCGCAAAAAACTGCATCGCTGAAGAGCTCCTCTGGGGAGAGACGGAGGCGGCTTCGGTTAAAAAGAAACCCGCCGCGGCCCGGGCGCAGGCCCGGACGGCTCCGGTTGCGGGCGGCGTCACGCTCGAGAGCCTCAAGGGAGTCGTTGACAAGTGCAGGAAGTGCGGCCTCGGCGCCCGCAGGCTCAACGCGGTGTTCGGCAGCGGCAGCTCCACTGCGGCCCTGATGTTCGTGGGCGAAGGGCCCGGGTTCGACGAAGACCACAAGGGCGAACCCTTCATCGGCAGGGCGGGCCAGCTGCTTACGAAGATCATCGAATCCATCGGGCTCAAACGGGAAGAAGTCTACATCGCCAACATAGTCAAGTGCCACCCGATGATAGACCCTTCCGACCCGGAAAAACGCGGCAACGACAGGCCGCCCACCGCTGAGGAGACCGCCTGCTGCCTCCCCTACCTCGATAAACAGATAGAGCTCATAAACCCCAGGATCATCTGCACCCTCGGAAACTCCAGCGCCCAGACCATGCTCGGGACCGAGTCGGGCATAAGCAAGTTCAGGGGCACCTTCACCGTCTACAAGAACGTCAAACTGATGCCGACCTACCATCCCGCCGCGCTCCTCAGGAACCCGTCGCTTAAAAAGGACGTCTGGGAAGATATGAAGATGATAAGGGAAGCGCTGAAGTAAATCCAAAATACAAATATTCAATATCAAAAACAGGCCTTACGATATTTGGTCTTTGATCCTTGATATTTGACATCGAGCAATCATGGTAACCGAAAATATTTACGCAGAGATCATATTAAGCCTTCCTATAGAAAAAACATTCCACTACAGGATCCCTCCCGCTCTCACCGCTAAAGCCAGGACCGGAATGAGGGTGGAAGTCCCGTTCGGGCCGAAAAGGCTCACGGGCTATATCCTCGCGCTCCTGTCCGAATGCGCGGTGGAAAATCCCAGGGATATCCTCTCGCTGATGGACGATGAACCGGTCGTTACCGGCGAGCTGATGCAGCTCGCGAGATGGATAAGCGCGAATTATGTTTGTTCCCTCGGCGAAGCGCTGGGTTCCGTCATCCCCGGGGTCCTGAGAGCCCCTCAAAAAATATCTAAAAGATCCACGCTCGCCGCCGCCGAGCCCGCGCGCCTGCCGGGCGTCCCTTTCAAGCTCAACTCCGCCCAGCAGGAAGCCGTATCGAACATCAGCGCGAGCATAACAGGGAAAAAACACGCGGTGATAATGCTTTACGGCATCACGGGTTCCGGGAAGACCGAGGTCTACCTGGCCGCCATAGCCGAGACGCTGAAGGCGGGCAGGACGGCGGTATTCCTGCTGCCGGAGATATCGCTCACGCCGCAGTTCATAACCATCGTCAAGAACCGCTTCCCCGGGATCGTCGGTATATGGCATTCAAAGATACCGGCCGGCGAAAAATACAAGACCTGGAGCAGGGCCCGCGGCGGAGAGATCAAGATCATGCTCGGCGCCCGCTCGGCGGTCTTCGCTCCTTTAAAGAACGTGGGGCTGATAATAGTCGACGAAGAACATGAACCCAGCTACAAGCAGGAACAAAAACCCGCCTACCACACCCGGGAAGTAGCCATAGAGCGCGCCCGGCTCAACGACGCCGTGGTCGTTTTCGGCTCGGCCACGCCGTCCCTGGAGATGTTCTACAAGGCGAAAGCCGGCGAGATCACCCTGCTGGAACTGCCGCAGAGGATAGACAACCGGCCCCTGCCGGGGGTGAGGATAGTGGATTCGAGCCTGCTGCACAGGAAATCAAAGATACTCTCCGAGGCGGCCGTCGAAGCCATGAGCAGGGTCCTTGCAAGGCGGGAACAGGCCATAGTCTTCCTCAACCGGCGCGGTTTTTCTCCGGGCGTGATGTGCAGGCAGTGCGGGAAAGTCTTCCAGTGCCCCCACTGTTCCGTTTCTCTCGTTTACCACAGGTCGCCCGAGGAGCTGAGGTGCCATTACTGCGATTACCGTTTGTCCTGGCCGGGCGTCTGCCCAGGCTGCAGGTCGCGGGAGATATCCGCTTTCGGAGTCGGGACGCAGAAAGTGGAGGAAGAGCTCAAAAAAATATTCCCGCAGGCAAAGGTCCTGCGGCTCGATAAAGACACCACCAGAAAAGCCGGAGTTTATGAAACGGCTTACAGGGATTTCAAGGACGAGAATTTCGACATACTGCTCGGCACCCAGATGGTCGCGAAGGGATTCGATTTTCCGAGGGTAACGCTCGTGGCGGTCGTGGACGCGGACACGGCGCTTTACCTGCCAGACTTCCGCGCGTCGGAAAGGACGTTCCAGATACTGACTCAGGTCTCGGGCCGCTCGGGCCGCAGCAGCCTGGGCGGGGAGGTCGTTATCCAGACCAGGCATCCCGAGCACTACGTGCTCAAGGCGAGCCTCGCGCACGATTATCCCTCGTTCTACGAGCACGAGATCGGATTCCGCAGGGAGCTCCGCTACCCGCCGTTCACGCACATAGTCAACGTTGTCCTGAGGGCGAAAAAAGAAGAGAAGGCGAAAGAAGCCGCCGAAGAAGCCGCCGAGATATTCAAGGCGCTCAAGGAAGAAGACGGAGCGTCTTTCGAACTGCTGGGCCCGAGCCAGGCGTCCCGCGCCAAACTGCACGGGTATTTCAGGTGGCAGCTGGTGCTCAAGGGGCCGCGCGAAGAGCTGTTAAAAGCCGCGAGGACCATAAAGGATTCCGATCTTCCCTCGGGGGCCATATTGTCCGTGGATGTCGATCCGCAGAGCATGCTGTAAGGCTCTACATTTTAATTTCAAATTTAAAATTTATTATAATAATAGCTACCATATGAATGAAAAGTCATCTTCTAAATTTCTTACCCGCGCCGCTTTCGTCGCCTATTTCACGCTGGCGATAGGCACGTCCATCGGGCACGACTGGCTTTTGGATATGCGGGTCGAGCCCGTGGCGCAGACCCTGCACCTGCAGGTTATGACCAACAAGGCGCCCGCCCCGATACAATACAGGATCTTCCAGTATTACGCGGCCGAAGGGTTGATCCGCCTGGGCGTCCCGTTCCGGGGGGCTTACTTCTCCCTGCGCTTCCTTTTTACCTTCCTCGCCGCGGCCGCCCTGCACGTTTTCCTGGGCTTCTTCTTCGCGCCCGTCATCTGCGTGCTCGGCACTTTGTATTTCTTTGCCGTCCTGCCGCTCGTCTATTACGGCTACTTCATGCAGCCGATGGACATCCCGAACCTGTTTTTCATGCTCGCGGGCTGCATCCTGATCCTCAAGAAAAAAGACTTGTGGCTCGTGCCGCTCATCTTCGTGGCGATGCTCAACCGCGAAACGGCGATACTCCTGGTGCTGGTGTATCTTTTCGTCCGCTCCGACGAATTAAAGCTCCCGGCGCTCGCGCTCCGCACGGGCCTAATGTTCGCGGTGGGGATGCTGACTTACGCGGCCCTGCGCAAGGTTTTCTCGATGAAGCATTATTACGCAGACCTTTATTACCTCGGCTCAAACCTCAGCGACCCGAAAGCCTATCTGCACGCGCTGGCGCTGTTCGGGCCGTTCATACCGCTCTCCCTGATGAAGTTCGGCGAAAAACCTAAATTCATCCGCAGGGCGATGCTCTTCGTACCGTTCTTCGTGATCATTCACTATACGATGACGATAATGAGGGAGCCGCGGCTCTGGCTGCCGGTCCTTCCCTTTATGCTGGCCGCTGGCCTCTGGACCGTCGTCCCGCAGGAACTCAAGCTCTACGGCGAGGACCCAAAACCCTGCGATAACGCCGTCACAAGGAACCCGCGCGCGGCTTACGCCCTGGTGCTCGCGTCCTTCCTGGTATTTTTCACCGGCTTTTTCTTTTACTACAAGAACGCCCATTTCTCCGACCGGGAAAAGAAGCTGCGCGTCGAGCGCATAATCCTGGACGCGAGAAGCTACGCGCTGTCGCAGATGCCCGCCCGCGCCGTGGAAGAACTCAACAAGGCGATTATACTCGACCCTGAGAACGCCGAGCCGCACTACCAGCTCGCCATGATCTACGATAACACCCTCTATGATTATCCACGGGCCCTCGAGCAGTTCAGGGAAACCCTTAGGCTCGACCCTTACCACATCGATAAGCAGAGAGTGGAAAAAGAGATAGAAAGGCTTGAATACACTTTAAAGAAATGAAAAAGCTAAGTCTCGCGGTCTTTTTCGCAATTCCCTTCTGTGTTTACCTCTACACGCTGCATCCTACTGTCGCCCCTTACCGCGATTCGGGAGACCTGATCGTCGCCGCTTCAACGCTGGGCATCGCGCACCCTCCCGGTTATCCTCTTTACGTCCTGACGGGGAAAATATTCCTTTCTCTCCTTAAGCTCGGCAACGAGGGCTACGTGATGAACGTGATGTCCGCGTTCTTCGCGGCGGCCGCGCTTTTCTGCGCGGCGCTTACTATCCTTGAGCTCACGGGCTCCACCTTCGCGTGCGCCGCGGTCTTCTTTCTCGCGTTCTCCCCGGCCTGCTGGAGGCTCGCCCAGATCTCCGAGATGTATTCGCTCAACGCGTTCCTCGCGGCGGTGGTCATCTATCTCGCGGCTAAAGCCTTTCACGGCTCGGGCTCGTCCGGAAAACCGGGCGGCGCCGGTGCGGTTTATTTTCTCTCCTTGATCTGCGGCCTCGCCTGCGCCAATCACCCAACGATAGCGTTCGTTTTTCCGGGCCTTTTATGGTTCGTTTACCGCTCGGCGCGCTTGAGTCCTAAAGACTATTTTTACTCCGCCCTGTTCTTCGCGGCGGGAATATCGGCCGACTTTTTCATTCTGGCCAGGGCTTGGGCTCACCCGGAGCTCGATTGGGGAAAACCCGAGACGCTGGGGGCCTTTCTAAGGGCCGTAACGAGGGCCGATTACGGCGGCTTGAAACTGCACCCGGAGCAGAGCAAGTTCTCTTGGACCGCGGGGATCATTTGGGGGCACTTGCTGGTGTACCTGAGGTCGCTGGTGGAACAATTCACTATCTCGGGGGCTTTGCTTGGCGCCTGGGGCATATACCTTGAACGGAAAGGAAGGTTCTATAAATTCCTTTTGATCTCCCTCGTGGTATCGGGGCCGTTTTTCATAATCCTGTCCAACCTGCCGCCCGCAGAAAAGACCACGCTGCCGATACTCGAGCCGCACCTCGTGCTCCCGGGGCTGATCTTCGCCTTCTTCATCGCCGCCAGCATTAAGAAACTGGCCGGTTACGGGCTCCCGTGGAGAGCGGCGGTGCTCGCGGCGATCGCGGTCCTGTTCGCTGTAAAGCTGCCCCTGTGCTCTTACAGGCAGCATTTCTACGCTTACGATTACGGCGTGAACCTCCTCAAGACTGCCCCTCTCGGTTCCGTGATCTACGACCCAGACGATACCACGGCTTTCGTGCTCTCCTACCTGCAGGCGGTCCGGAACAAAAGGACGGACATAAAGCTCGCGGAATATTTCAGGACCCGCTGGGGCTACGAACTCCTCAAGGAGAGGCACCCCGACATCCTACCAGAAAGGGAGATCGCCTCCGGCCAGGAGCTCGCGAGGGTCCTGCTTGATTTCAACCGCCCTAAACGCGGCGTCTTCGCCGAACTGCCCGGCAAGTTCCCCCAGGGCTACGAGTCTTACCCGGTCGGACTTCTCTACAAGCTCTCAAGAGACGGCGAATTTCTGCCGTCAGACACATCTTTCGAAGTTTATTCTTTCCGCGAGCCCTGCCTTACGAAAGGGAACTACGATTTTTTCACCGCCCAGGTAATATCTTACTACGCCTCCGCCAGGAATAATCTGGGCCTGTCCTTTGCCAGGCAGAATAAGTTCGGCGAAGCAAAGGACGCGTATTACTCGGCGCTCTCTATAGATCCCGCGCTCCCGGCCGTCTTCAACAATATGGGCTCTCTCGAATTCTCTCAAAAAAACTATACAGAGGCTGAAAAATGGTTCCTGGAACTGCTCCGGCTCGGCCCGGAAAGCGGTTCAGCCCTTTATAACACGGGCGTTACTTTCAGGGCGATGAAGGAAACAGAACCCGCGAAAAAATACATCGGCCTGGCGTGGCGGAAGTATTTCTATCCCGACGCGGGCAACGAGCTCGGCCTGATGGCTCTAGAGAGCGGTAACCCCGCGGAAGCCGAGGCGCTGCTCAAGTCCGTGGCGCAGATGTACCCGGGTTACCTGCTTGCGTATTACAACCTGGGCCTGAGCGAAAAAGCCCTCGGCAATTTTGAGGAAAGCAGGAAATACTTCCAGGTCTACGCCGACAACACACCCGATCCCGAAGACAAAAAAGAGACCCGGCGGATGATCGACTCCCTGCCCCAAAATAGCCGGGCCGTCATCGTGAAATAAACCGGCGAATAGCTTAATAAAACATTTAAACCATTCCAAAGCCGCTCACTCGCGGAGATACCGCTTTATTACGAGCCGAAAATTTGCTAAAATATATTTGTTGGAGCAGTAGGATCATTATTACAGAGGATAAGATATGAGCTTGCTTAAGATCAGGAAACTCGGCGACCCTATGCTCAAAAAGAAATGCAGGCCCGTCGCCGAGATCACGCCGGAGATCAAACAACTCGCCGCCGATATGCTCGAAACGATGTACTCGGCTCCCGGCGTGGGGCTTGCCGCGTCCCAGGTCGGCGTGCCTGTCCGTATGTGCGTTATAGACATTAAACCCGAGGGGAAAAGACTGCCTATCGTCCTCATCAATCCGAGGATCATCACAAAAAAGGGGGCGGTAACCGAGGAAGAAGGCTGTCTCTCCCTTCCCGGCATCGTTGCCAGGGTAAGGCGGCCCGGAGAAGTGACCGTCGAGGGTGTCAACGACAAGGGGTTCCCCGTCAGCGTTTCGGGGCAGGGCATTCTCAGCCGCGTCCTCCAGCACGAGCTCGACCACCTTGACGGCAAGGTATTCATAGATTACCTCAACTGGTGGGATAAACAGAAACTGATGCGCGAGATAAGGAAGAAGAGAAAGCTGGAGGGTTGGTGAGGATACTTTTCTTCGGCACTCCGGAGATATCATCGCCTTTCCTTGAAAGCCTTTTGAAAAATTACGAGGTCGCCGGTGCCGTTACGCAGCCCGACCGTCCGTCAGCGAGGGGCCAGAAGCTCCGCCAGCCGCCAGTAAAACTCCTCGCGCTCGCCAGCAACATACCGGTATTCCAGCCCGAAAAATTCACTCCCGTCATCATAGACGAATTAAAAGCCCTCAAACCCGACGTTTCCGTAGTTGTTTCTTACGGGGAGCTCATACCGGAGGAGGTTTTCAACCTCCCGGCACTGGGGTCTTTTAACGTCCATTTCTCCCTGCTTCCTAAATACCGCGGAGCGGCTCCCGTCCAGTGGGCGCTGGTAAGGGGAGAGAAAGAAACCGGAGTCACCACCTTCCGCCTCGAAAAAACCCTCGATACCGGCCCTATATTCGTCCAGAAACGGATCCCGATAACCGACGAGGACGACGCTGACACCCTGTTCCAAAAACTCATACCGCTCGGCATCGAAGCGGTAGATGAGACGCTGAAACTTTTGAGTTCGGGAAAGGCATACGGGACCCCTCAGCAGGGCGAACCCAGCTACGCCCAGAGCATCAAAAAAGAGGACGGCAGGATCGCGTGGGGAAAACCTGCGCGCGAGATATTTAACCTCATCAGGGGAATGAAACACTGGCCCGTGGCGTTTACGAATATCATTGGTGAAGGCAACACGGTAAAGACCGTCAAAATATTGAAAGCCTCCCTCAGCGAGGGAACGGCGGGCCCGGTAACGGCGGGAACGATCACGGAGCTCGTCAAACAAAAAGGTTTCGTAGTCCGGTGCGGGCAGGGAAGCCTCCTTATAGAAGAAGTCCATCCTGAGAACAAGAACCCGATGAGCGCCTGGCAGTTCGTCCTGGGCAGCCGGCTCGCGGTGGGCAGCGTTCTAAAATAAACCATAGCGATACCAGCGGGCAGCGAAACGGAGCGGCAACAAAAACTCAAGGAATATCTTATGCAGCGCGCATTTTATTACGGGCTCATCTTTTTATCGGTCATAATCCTGATAGGATTGTTCTATCAATATCTACTGCGTTACATATTAATCTATCGCTTCAAAGATAAGGGCCTCGCCGCCGTCTATTTCGGTTTTGTGACGGTGATGTACGTAAAATACGAAGAGATAGAGGACGTCCGTATAATGCCGCTGAAGGATTCTCTTTTCCGCGGCGGGATGAGAACGCTCCGGGCCGGGAACAAGCTGACAGGCCCAGTCGTTGCCTTCAAACGGACTAAAGGCGTTATGAACCAATTTTTCCTGACCCCGGGCGACCCGGCGGTGTTTGCGGAAGAACTCAAAAATAAAATTGCATCCGCTCTAAAAGTAGAAACCACTCATTGAAGATCTCCAATTAAGGCTCCAACCCTGCAGTCCTTGAGCAAAAAAAACCCGCGCTATTTTTGATAGGGCGGGTTTTTTTAAACTTCGTAAGACTTAAATCAATACGCTGACCATGTGGTGCCTTTTGAGTCGGTGTGCGTGCAGTTCACCCAGACATCTCCCCACGGTTTGTCACCGGGGTTCGGCGTGCGGTTGCTCTGATAAGACCAGGCGCCTGCCGTTCCGTTCTCCACTCCACCCGTAGAGTTGGTCATGTCGAATACCGCGATCTTGGGATGGTAAGGAGGGTTGTAGCTGGCCGGTATTTCTTTCAGGTACTTGCCGTTGTCCATTGTAAGGATGGGGCCCGGGTCGGATGTCGGATACCATCCCTCGATCTCCCCATAATATATGGACATCGCGCTGCGGATGGCTCCAAGATTACCCTTTGTCGCGCCCTCGTTTGATTTACGGATAAGATCGGCGAACTTGGGAATGGCAATTGCTGAAAGAATACCGATGATCGCCACAACGATCATCAATTCGATAAGCGTAAAACCTTGTGATTTTTTCATCTGTTTCACCTCCTTTATTTATGAATTCTGCCGGTATGGCAGGTATACCGTATTTTTTAACACGTGCTACACATATTAGACAACTAAGCACTATGAAAAGTTTCACTGGGCCGGGAGATATAAACATTTCTAACGGCACGTCTTTATGAGCGTTTAAATTCTAAAAAATCCTGTTAGTTTTGAGCGCTTGGTTCCTGTTTTAACGGATTTCGAAAGCAGTTTTCAAAAAGACGCGGCGTCCCACATTTCCGCCGCTCCGCACGGTCGCTTATGAATGCCAAACCGCTCCCGTGAGGCATTTTTGAAAACTGCTTCCGAAATCCTGGGTCCAGCGAAAAGGAAGAGGGGAGAGCGTGGTTGCGATGGCGCCTGCCGGCGCAACCCTGAATAAGAACCCATTCAGGGTTAACTCCTGCCGTCGTTCATCGCAACCGGACGTCAAAGTTAAGGTTATGACCAACACTCGATACGTGGGCGAATGCCGCTCGAGCGCTGATCATAAACTAAGTTTTAATCCTAACTAAGAACATCTAAATCGAAACCTTGCAAAATTAAGTTTTTTAAGGTAATATTTTTGTATTATTGCGACTTAAGATACAATATGGACTCAAAAAGGATGTCATCCCCGAAATTAGTAATCGGGGATCCAGAAGTAAGTAAAGCAAGTAAAGCCTGACACCGACAACTATAGGGCGAATACCGTATTGCCTAAGTACGTCACTGATAACTCGGAAAACACGAGATTAAAGGAGTAATTAAGTGAGCAAAATAGTATTTATCTTGGGAGCAGGAGCTTCAAAAGAATCAGGCGCGCCTGTAATGAATAATTTTCTTGATATCGCAAAAGACTTGTATTCAACGAATGCTATAATAAATGAAAGCAGATCTCATTTTGAACAGGTATTTAGAGCTATCGGTCTTTTGCAATCTGTTCATTCAAAATCCAATCTTGACCTTGAAAATATAGAATCTATATTTAATGCTTTTGAAATGGGGAAACTTATTAATCGTATTCCTGGATATGATGGAGACATAGTGGAGTGCCCCCATACGGCTGGACAGTAGAATTAGTACATAGCAGACAATGAGTTGCTGTTGACTTTGCCGTCAATGTCTTTAGAAAAATCTTTTAAAGAGCCGTGGTTGTTGCCGTTCTTTTTG